>Ga0180223_1000839_pt1 | contig 30761 bp, 27 predicted proteins | sample eDN5th30CKraftOP_FD_151337 | JGI IMG/M metagenome (GOLD analysis project Ga0180223, IMG submission 151337) | Enriched Organic Plus compost microbial communities from Emeryville, California, USA - eDNA 5th pass 30_C Kraft OP (version 2) (version 2) ... | reverse complement strand
CTCCACCGTTCCTCCGAATGGCGGTCCGGGATCTTCAAATAACCGGTTGAACAATACACCAATCAGTTTGCCACCTGGTTTTAGCAGCTCATATACCTGTTGCACATACGCAGACCTGCTTGAAGGCGGCAAGGCACAGAAAAATGTTTGCTCCAGCATAAGATCATATTTTCCTTTCTGCTCAAAAAAATCGCCGGTGATGATTTGTAATTGTTTACCCAGGTATTGTTTGAATTTCTTTTCAAGGGATGAAGTAAGTGATGGCGAAATATCAATAAGGGTAAGATTGGTAAAGCCCTTGTCCAGTAGATAACCAGCTTCGTAGCTGTTGCCGCAGCCGGGTATAAGAATGGACTGCTGTTTATCTTTAAGCTGGTCAATATATTCTTTCAGCGGGGGAGAAGGGTAGCCAATATCCCAACGTGTTTCCCTGCTTTGATATAACTGGTCCCAGTATTGTTGGCCGGTTTTATTTTCCATAATCATTCAACCGGCATTCCGGCTTCTTTCCAGGCTTTGATGCCGCCATCAAGATGGGCAACATTTTCATAACCCATTTCCTTGAGTGTTTTAGCGGCTAATGCTGATCTTCCGCCGGATGCGCAGTGCAGGATGATCCTTTTATTTTTATCGAATTCAGGTTTATGATAGGGGAGCGATGCATCGGCATAAAATTCCAGCATGCTCACCACCAGCTTAATAAAGGTACAAAAACAATAAGTAACCTGCTTGTAAGGATCTGGAATTACATTCTTATATGAGAAGGCGGTTTACTTTTCAATAAAAAGATATCAGGATTGATCGTTTCTCTCTTTATAGATGTTGCAGTGTAGGTAGAGCTTCCTGATTTATAGGTGTAGGTATATTCAAGTGCAAGGCCAGGCAGGCAGGCAAAAGCTGGTTCGCAAATTGGTCGAAGCGGTTTGATCGCCTCCGTGTAATAAGCGGTGATGGTACGCCCGTCTTTCAGGTAAATGATGGCTTTTTTGCAATTGTAACCGAGTATCTTCTTGCTTTCATCGGCAACGGGTTTATAATAAGCGCTGTCATATTTATAATTCAGTTTCTGCCAGTTGGATAAGGACAATTGCCTGGGATTGGCCTTGCCTCCTGATTCCTTCTCCTGGTAAATATGAACGGTTGAATCAGTGCCGGGAAGAAAGAACAGGCTTTCAATACGCATTAAGCTCAATAAACGTATTCTTGTTTTGTTTTTTGAAATAAAAACGGTTTTGCTTCCTCCATTATATGTTTCAGCAATACTTGTTCGTTTTGATCCGGTTTTTATTTCAATGCTATAGGATATTACCATATCCTCTGTGGGCGTGTCGCCTGCAACAAGACTTTGCGCATTGCTATGTGTGGATAGCTGCAGAATAAAAATGAGCAATAATATTTTGAAAAACTTTTGCAGCATGGCTATTAATATCGGGAGAATTATTTTTTATTGTTATCGATCAGGAATTCCGTAAGGTCAAGAGGGTCCAATGCCGTTTTGGATGATTCCTTGTCAAAATAAGCGGCATCTGTTTTTTGCCATCTTACCAGTATCCTTTTTGTTTTTCTTGATTTATGTGTTGATTTGCCTCTCCGGTTTGTAGTATACAATGCTTTCATGAATAAGCGCATCTTGTCGCTGATCGCTACGGCAGAATACTGATCGATATCCAGGATGATCTTTTTCTTTTCTGTGAAGTAGGCTGCAAAATTGCACTCGGCGCATTCCATTAATGAAGAAAGCAGATCATTATTTACAAAAGGTATTTCCTGTGTGCCGGGACCATGCCAGGCAGGTGTATCGCGTTTTTTTGTATTGGCTTTTGCCGGCGTATTGGCTGCATTGGCATTGAGGGTTGCTGAATCAATTTTTTGAATACTGTCAACCGGCTGGCTGGCTGGGGGTGGTTTTTTTTCTGCCAGAGGGGCTGTAGCTTTTTTTGCAGGGAGCAACAGGTAAATAGCAACAGCCAGAATGCCGGTCAGGAAAATGGCAGCGATCGCCCGGTATTTCCGGATAAAAAAGACAGGGGATTTTTTTTGTGATCTTTCCTGTATCCATTTTTGCCTGATATGCCTGTACAATTCCGGAGGAGGAGTGAGAGAATGCTCTTTCAAGTTCTGCCATCCGCTTTCCGTATGTCCATGCCGCACTTCCCCGAGTATCTTCTCAAACAGGACCTCAGGTGGCTTCTCCTCGTGTTGGGACAGGCTTTTGAATATATTGTTCAGATTATCGGGCATTTTGCTTTAAAATGATCTCCTGTAATTTTGCTCTTGCTTTTGAAAGCTGCGATTTGCTGGTGCCTTCATTGATCTTAAGCATTTCCGAAATTTCTTTATGGCTGTATCCTTCTATGAGGTAAAGATTTACAATCGTTCTGTAGCCATCGGGCATACTCTGAATTATTTTTAACAGATCATCGCTTGACAGCGTAATAAAATTTTCGGCTTCAACAGAAGGATGAATCTCTTCCTTGTCTTCAATATTTTCCAGGAAGACCATTTTGTTTTCCTTTTTAAGAAAATCAAGGCAGGTATTTACAAAAATCTTTCTTATCCATCCTTCAAATGAACCCAATCCTTTATAATTGGCAAGGCTTCTGAAAACTTTAATAGACCCCTCCTGGAACAGATCATCAGCATCCACTACACCGGCATACCGCCTGCACAGGCTGTACATTTTTCCGGAATACAGATCATAGATATATCGAAACGCGTTATCATCTCCTTCCAGGGTCTTTTTAATAAAGACTCCAATATCGCTATCTCCGTTGCCCCCTGCAGAAGTTCCGCTATTTAGCCCGATGGAATTCATGTAATGTTTCTAGTAGTTTTTGGGAAATGCAAAAGTAGAATTACTAGATATAATAAAAAATTCATATGTAGGGCAACCTTTTTCTTTTTTATTCGTCCTGCGAATAATCTGGCCATAACCCTATTTTCTTTTTTATTTTCCCGGGCAACCCCGATACTGTCCGGTCGTCTACATAGTATAAATCGCGGCCCGCATACATTTCTTATGGAATTGAATGGTGGTGGAAGACGATACAATTTTTTCCCTTATGAAAATTCAGGAAAATTGAAGACCTGCAAGAGATAAAATGGCAGCATGTTTTTCATAAAAGATGATACTGCAGATTTTAAAAACGGATCTCAAGTTAGGTTTACTCTATGAAAGCTTAGAGGCCATTCCGTAAACAGACCCGGGTTCTCCGTTGCTAACCTGTGAAGGAATGGTCTCTGCTTTTATCCCGCGTGCAACTTAAAACTGATTTAAAGAAACTTCGTTGGAGAATATTTTGATTAATAATGAGCTGATCGAGCTCTTAAAGAAGATCCCCGATACCACTATCTGGGGCATTGGCATCCAGCTTGCTTTTTGCACTAACTATGATCCTTCGCTGCTGGTAAATGATTTAAGGAGCCAGGCTAAAGACAGCCCTGAAGTTTTACAAAGTATAATCGGGCAAAGGGCATATGATCTGTTAATGGCAAATGCATAGTAACTGTAATAGATTGGGTTTACTACTTTTTGTGTTGAATGATCTCCATAGCAAAGTTTAATTCCCTGTCCACGCCATTTTTTATATCCAATGCATTGGGCTTAATTTCATAATCAGGCATGATGCCGCGACCCACTTCAGCATCGGAGCCTTCCACAGCACTCAGATATTTTATGAAGGCTATATTGAAGCGCAGGCCCGTGTTGGGTAAAACGATCTCCCGGAACATATTACCGGTATTCCCATAATATCCGCCGCCGGTTTCTTCCCCAATGAAAATGGCGCGATGATGGAAATCAGCTACCGAACAAAATTCACTGGAGCAGGAAAAACTGCCGCCATTGATCAGCACATAAAGATTGCCTTTAAAATTGTTGACAGCAGGCTGATGAAGCTCGGACGGGTCCTGCTTGCGCGATGCTTTAAAATCGCGGATTACTTTTACACCTGTGTTATCGGGAGCAGAAATTTCATCGAGATAAGCCAGGTCTTCCCGGCTAATGCAGCAGATGCTATCTACAGCAGATGGCGCAATAGACACGGCCGTTTCAAAACGCCTGTAATAGGCGAACGGTTTGTCGGTTAAATAAGAGAAAAGGTAGGCCCCGTTGTAATCGTTGCCCCCGCCGTTATTGCGAAGATCGATTATCACATTGGGAATATTTCTTTGCCAGATGATAGCGAAAGCCGTATCTGCAAATTGCCGGAATGCCCAGTCATCCATAAAGGTTTTAATTTTTAACAACGCTGTGTTACTGTCAGGCCATAAAAGCTCAAAATTCTTTTCCTGAGAAGGATATCTTACCGACTTGTTTTGCTCAATTTCCCTGTCAGGCAACCTTTCAAGTTGTACTGTTTTAATTTCCATTTTTCCAGGCAAAATGATCTCTAACGCGGTCCTGTCGCTGCCTGCATCCAGCAGGGAATAATAATAACCGAACTGCTGACCGATGCTGTAATACTTCCTGGTAAGGTTATATCCGTCAGACGTTACATATTTCATTAACTCAGTAAGAATATCATGAAAGGGCCTGCCATTTATGGATAGAATTCTTGTACCAGGGATAAGCGTGCTATCCAAGCTGTAATTTTCCAGCACATATGCCTGCCCATCTATTATCATAAGCTGTACGGGTAATTTTTTAATGCCGGCAGCCGAAAACTCCCCGAAATCATTTGACAGAAAAGATTTGATATGCCCATCACCGATGATATCGAACAGCGGCGTGATTAACTTGTAATATTCCAGTTCTGTCATTGGCCCATTGATACTTTCATAAATGTTAAGCATAGCCGAATCAATAGTCGGTTTGGAATAAAACCGGTACAGCGACGGGTAAATGCCTTCTAATACTTTACGAAGAACGGCAAAGTCCTGTCGCAATTCAGCCGGCTCATATAACCTTTTGGGATTGTAGGGTTGCTTTGGAGGAGAGGAGGCTAATTGAATATGCTCAATGCCGTAAAGCGTTCCAAAATTGCTTATACGGTTGGTAGACTTAGTAGGCATCAGTTGCCAGGAACTTTGTTCCGACCCTTTTGTCTTCCATCTGGTGAACTGCAAACCCCATGTTTTGGGAGGGGTGCCATCATATTTTAGCTGATTCAATGGGATCTTCATTTCAGCCGTCCATCCCTGTTTGTCGATATGGCTTTTAGCCTCCCACTCAGGGTTCCAGGCAGCATCATAGTATGCACCGCCTTTGCTCATGTATTCATCGCCCCTTACGCCTGATGCGGTTACGGTCAGCGCATGCGCATTAACCGTATCAGAAGAACAGTTTAATTCAATATCCACCCAGTCACCGCCAAAACCATCACGCGGCGTAGGAACTTTCGCAATAGAATCCGGACGGTCGAAACAACGAATGGCTATATACAGGTAAGCTGAATCATACAATATCTTGAACCGGGTACCGGACGATGGCTTATTTCCTCTAGTAGGTTTATACCGTACAAAGTCACCACCCCATTTGACTGTATTCCATACTTTATCGGTAAGGGCGCCGTCGATAACCGGCGGCGTTATCGTTGATTTGGTATAATAGTCCTTCTTTGGCTGGGCATGGGCAGCAGCACATAGTAAAAAAAATACTCCTGCAACGGGGAAAGTAATTTTTTTATGCATAGCGATAAGCCTGGAGGCAACTGGTTGAAGGTTATCATGGAGGACGTATGGCTTCAGGGAAAGTTACAGGAGTAGAAGAAAATGTGTGCTCTGACTTAAAGTGTCCAAATCGGGAAATCTCGGATAAGGGGAATAAAAAAGCCTGCAAATTCAACATTTACAGGCTTTTTCGCTTTTAAGAGAGCTGGTTAGTATCTCTCTTTGATGTTTGCGGACCGGACGGGACTCGAACCCGCGACCTCCGCCGTGACAGGGCGGCATTCTAACCAACTGAACTACCGATCCGTACCCGTTGTTTTCGGGACGGCAAAGATAGGAGTGCAGACCTTTCTTTCCAAAATTTTTTGAACGGTTTTATTGTTTTATTCAACCAAATTTATTCACGCAGCCACCGCTCATACCCGTTTGAGCCCTAACCGGCTGCATGCTTTTTATTTCCAATTCCCGGCCAATTCAAACTCATTCGCATTTAATCCCTTAATTTTAGCCCCACATTTTTTAGACTATGCCATCAAACGCCAATAGACAATTTTTGGACTTTGAAAAACCGGTTAAGGACCTGATTGACGAAATTGAGAATACGAAGAATCGCCAGGAGAAGACGCATATTGATATGAGCGACATGATCCAGCGGTTAGAGCAAAATATCATTGAGAAAAGAAAGGAGATCACTAAAAACCTCAGTAGCTGGCAACGCGTGCAGCTTAGCCGTCATCCGGACAGGCCCTATACCACGAAATACATTACCAAGATGACCGAAAACTTCGTGGAGCTTTTTGGCGACCGGAATGTAAAGGATGATAAAGCCATGGTAGGTGGCTTTGCTTCACTGAACGGGGAAACGGTGATGATCATCGGTCAGCAAAAAGGAAGCAATACCAAAATGCGTCAACTGCGCAATTTTGGTATGGCCAACCCCGAAGGTTATCGCAAGGCGCTTCGCCTCATGAAACTGGCAGAAAAGTTCAACAAACCGATCATTACACTGATCGATACTCCCGGAGCTTATCCCGGCCTGGAAGCAGAGGAAAGAGGACAGGGGGAAGCCATCGCCCGCAATATTTATGAAATGATCCGCCTCAAAGTGCCGGTCATTTGCGTGATCATCGGCGAAGGGGCCAGCGGCGGAGCGCTCGGCATTGGTGTAGGCGACAGAGTGTTCATGATGGAAAATACCTGGTACACCGTGATCAGCCCCGAAAGCTGCTCCTCTATTCTCTGGCGAAGCTGGGACAAGAAGGAAGTGGCTGCCGAACAACTCCGACTCACTGCCGACAAGATGCTCGGCTTCGGACTTATAGACGGCATCATTCCTGAACCTATCGGCGGCGCCCACTGGGATTATGACCAGGCTGCACAACTGCTCAAAGATTACCTGGTGCCCGTTCTCCAGGAACTAAAGCAAAAAACACCCGAACAACGGATCAATGACCGCATCGAGAAATTCGGCAAAATGGGATTCTGGGAAGAAGAATGAGCCAAAAGTCTTTAGCCGGGAGTCGGTCATTCAGGTAGCCCTAATAAACAAAGGATTCAATTATCAAATTTCAAAACAGCAATTCTAAAATCAGACTAGTTCAATTCGCGTAATTCGCGTCAACTCATATCCTTCGCGCAATTCGTGTTTAATTAGCGTAATTCGTGTTTAACATGTCACTTCAGCAAAAATTCACCGGTACCGGTATCGCCATCGTCACCCCTTTTCATGCAGACGGATCTATTGATTGGGACAGTTTTAAAAAGCTGATCGAATTCTGGATCGCTGGTAAGGTGGAATACCTGGTGGTGTTGGGCACTACAGGTGAAAGCGCTACCGTGCATGGCGAGGAAAAACAGCAGGTATTTTCTTTCGTTGCAAAAACAGTGAATGGCCGCTTACCCCTTGTGGCCGGCATTGGTGGTTATGACACCAAAGAAGTGCTCGACGGTTTTGCCAAATTCGATTTGCAGGGATATGATGCAATATTGTCTGTATCGCCCTATTATAACAAGCCCAACCAGGAAGGTTTGTTCCAGCACTATAAAATACTGAATGATAAAGCACCATTGCCGATCATGATGTACAATGTGCCTTCCCGCACCGGGCAAAACATGACTGCAGCAACACAGCTTCGCATTGCACATGAATGCAAAAAGATCTTTGCTACCAAGGAAGCCAGTGGCAATATGGAGCAGATCATGCAGATCATTAAATACAAACCGGCCGACTTTATGGTGATCAGTGGTGATGATGCACTGACCCTGCCCATGATCGCATTGGGCGCTGCCGGCGTTACTTCTGTTGTGGCCAATGCTTATCCTAAAGAGTTTGCTGAAATGGTAAGGCTTTGCCTGGCCGATAATTTTGCTGATGCACGCGAACTGCATTATAAATACACAGATATTATCAACTCCATGTTTGCAGAGGGTAGTCCCAGCGGCGTGAAAGCTTATCTTTCCGAAATGGGATTATGCCAGCATACTTTCCGTCAACCCGTTTGGCCGGTAAGCGCTTCTTTGCATGCAACGATCAGGGAACTAATGAAGAAATAATTTTATGGTCCGGATATATTTTTGCTTGCTGCTACTCTCGGCTCATTTAACAACAATGGCTCAGAACACTGTTCGTATTGAAATAACCAGGCTCCCGGAATATCATCCGTCGGGCAGTGATATTTTTGCTGCCGGTTCTTTCAATGGCTGGAATCCTGCCGACACTAATTTCCGGTTTAAGAAAACAGCTAATGGCACTTACTATCTTGATCTGTCATTACCTGATACTTCTTACGAATTCAAGCTCACCCGCGGTGCCTGGGACAAAGCCGAATGCCAGCAAAACGGCACGCATTCGCCCAACCGTATCCTTACAACAACCGGCAATAGGGCCATCACCCTGGAAGTGCAGGAGTGGGCGGACCGTTTTCCTGCCCAATCTAAAAAAAGTTCGGCAACAGCGCAGGTACATATTATCGATACAGCATTCCTCATACCGCAATTAAAACGTACCCGGCGTGTATGGATCTATCTTCCTGAAAACTATTCAACAGATGTATCAAAGCGTTATCCTGTGCTGTATATGCACGACGGTCAAAACGTTTTTGATAATGCCACTTCTTATTCCGGCGAATGGGGAGTAGATGAATTTATGGATTCTACCAAACTTGCCCAGTGCATTGTGGTGGCAACAGATCATGGCGGCAATAAACGCTTGAATGAATATAACCCTTACAATAATGAACGCTTCGGGGAAGGGGAGGGAGGCGCTTATGTTGATTTCCTGGTAAAAACATTGAAGCCTTATATTGACAAACATTACCGCACATTAAAGGATAAAAAAAACACGGCTGTGGCCGGCAGTTCAATGGGCGGATTGATCTCTCTTTATGCTGTGTTGAAATATCCCTCGGTATTCGGTGGGGCCGGTGTGTTCTCTCCTGCATTCTGGATCAGTGGTTCAGGCATCTTTGATGATATAAAGAAGTATGGAAAGAAAGTGAATTCAAGAATATATTTCTACGGAGGTAAACTGGAAGGGGAAACAATGGTGCCGGATATGCAAAAAGCGTATGATCTTTTACACGCTGTTTCCAAATCACCATTGGAGATCCGGGTGCTGGAAGATGGAAAACATAATGAGCCGACCTGGCGGAAAGAGTTCCCGCTTTTTTATGAATGGTTACATAAATAAACGGGACATTATACCCGATAAGTAACTCCCTCCAATGCTATATCTGTATTAGGGAACACTTCCCTTGCTTCACGCTCAAACTCTTCCAGCGTATCATACTTGCTGCTGAAATGACCGATCAGTAATTTTTTGACATTGGCTTTCTGCGCTATCAGTGCAGCTTGCCTGGTAGTTGAATGAAACCGTTCATAAGCACGGTCGCGCAGGTTGTCGAGATAAGTGGTTTCATGATAGATCATGTCCATATCCCTGATATGATCGATAATGGGTTCAAAATAACGGGTGTCTGCACAAAAAGCATAGCTTTTCCCTTTTGGTGCAGCTATGGTAAGCCATTCATTGCGGATCACTTCACCGGCGGTGGTCACAAAATCTTCCCCGTTTTTCAGGTTCTCATAAAAATATAGCGGGATATTATTTTCTTTCACGCTTTCCATGATCAACTTTCTCGGTTTCTTTTTTTCCCGGAAAGAAAAACCATAACACTCGATGCGGTGCTGGGTGGGAAAACAACGGATCTCGATCTTGTCATTGTCCACTAAAATTGATTCGCCGCTGATAGTATGAAAATGTAATGGATAACAAAGTTTGGTATCTGCCACCCGCAATTGCATCTCGATGATCTCCTGCAAAGGTGAGGGAGCATACACATGCAACTCCTGTTGATGACTAAGCAGGCCAAAAGAATTGAGCAGGCCGACCAAACCAAAATAGTGATCGCCATGCAGGTGTGAAATAAAAATATGGGAAATCTTACTCCGGCGGATCTTATAGTTGATCATCTGGATCTGTGTGCCTTCTCCACAGTCCACCAAATAATTAGTACCATCCTGGGTAACTACCTGGCTGGTGGGGTGGCGGTCGAAGGCCGGTACGGCAGAGTTATTTCCAAGAATCGTAACAGCGAGCATGAGCTAAAATACAAAGGAAATATTACATCAAAATCTTTTCAGGCTTTCCGTGATGCTTCCCAGGTAACTGCTGCCAAACAAATTCAGGTGCACCAATAAAGGATACAGGTTCGCGATCTCCCATTGCTCATCATAATTAGCCGGCAATGGGAAATGATAATGATAGGCTTCATAAAACGCTTTGTCAAACCGGCCAAACAGCGTTGTCATTCCCAGGTCAATGCTCCTGTGTCCATAATACACCGCCGGATCTATCAACACCATCTGTGAACCGGGATCGCATATAAAGTTCCCGCTCCAGAGATCACCATGAAGCAGGCTGGGTTTTTCTTCTGCAAAAATGGAAGGTAATGCGCGATACAAATTTTCAAACCGGTCAAGCCAGTGCAAAGGCATCAGGCCGTTCCTGGCGGCCAGTTCCACCTGCGGCCGCAAGCGGCGATCAGTGAAAAAATCAACCCAGTTGCCTGTGTAAGTATTTGCCTGTGGCAATGCGCCCATGTAGTTATCCGAAGCAAACCCGAATTCCGGGTAAGACTGATAATGAAGCCGGGCCAGCTTTTCCCCAAACCCTTTCCAGAACCCTTCAGTTCTTACACCACTACCGATCCATTCCAGCAGCAAAACCTGGGTATCCTCAACAATGTCTTCAATCACCACTTCCGGCGTCCGTACATACTGCCCAAGATATTCCAGTCCCTTCCGTTCCTCCCTGAACAGCCCCGGATATTCCGCCGCCTTATTACATTTCAGGAAATACGATTGTGCTATATCTGTCACAACCTGGTAAGTATCATTGATGGAACCACCGCCTACTTCATTCAACTTCGAAATACGGACATCCTTTCCCAACCGCTCACTCAGTTGCTTCTCTATAAAAATCCGTATCGGCTGTTCAATCATTGAAACATGTTAAAAAAATCATTCACGTGCTTCGCATCATTCGCGCACCTGCCAATCACTTATTTCCATAGGAGCCCATTTGTGTTCATTCGCGTTACTCCCCATCCAACAACTCCCGCTCAATCTCCTCCATTTGCACAATATCCCAGGCCTCACTTTCGGTGGGCGTAACATTCATCAGCTCCAAAAGTTCATTTTGATCGAGGAACTCTTCCACTTGTTTTTGCAGTCCGCAAACCACGAAAGAGGCATTATTTTCATAAAACTTTTGCTGAATATCTACCAGTTTGCCTGCCGCAGCATAATCCATATTTTGAATGTCTTGGAGTATCAGTACCACATTTTTGACCTGCCCGCCCGGTTGCTGCGCGTCATTTTGGAGGTAGGGGAGTAAGATATTTTCCAGTTCTTCTGTCATTGTAGCAGAAAGTGTTGGCCCGGGCACCGTGATGGCATGAAATTTCTCTTTGGTATCTATTTTGACCTGCATACTGTAAATTTAGATTCTTGACCAGGCAAATAGCAAAAATTTAGCATCCCCTGACAACTTAAATTATCAACATTCCGTTTATAAATAGGGGGGAGCAGGAATCCGAATTAATTTGTTAATATTGTATAACAACCAATTACCTAAAAATGGATAATAATTTTTCAGCCCAGGTAAAGGAGATCATTTCGTTCAGCAGGGAGGAAGCACTGAGATTGGGAAATGATTTTATTGGTACCGAACATCTCCTGCTCGGTTTGATCCGGGAGGGAGATAATACAGCCGTCCGTATTCTCAAAAGTTTTAATGTTGACTTATACGAGCTACGAAAAGAAATTGAGTTGGCCGTCAAGGATAAAACAGGAAAGAATATCGCGAACATCAACAGCCTGCCTTTAACCAAACAGGCCGAGAAAGTGATCAGGGTAACTGTTCTTGAAGCAAAAGCGCTTAAAAGCACTACTGTTGAAACAGAACACCTGATGCTTTCCATCTTGAAGAACAAAGAAAATATTGCAACACAAATCTTAAATCAGTTTGACGTGGACTACGATCTGTTCAGGCAGGAGCTGGGCATTGTAAAATCCAATGACCCGCGTGCCGAGTTTACCGACGAGAACGAAGACGATTTTGAAGATGAGAAAAAGTATTCCCAACAGAAAGGTTCCAAGCAAAGTGGTAATGCCAAAAGTAAAACACCCGTACTGGACAATTTCGGACGAGACATCACCAAACTCGCAGAAATGGGAACACTCGATCCCATTGTAGGAAGGGAATCAGAAATTGAAAGGGTGTCACAGATACTTTCCCGCCGGAAAAAGAACAACCCGATCCTGATCGGTGAACCCGGTGTGGGTAAAACAGCGATCGTGGAAGGACTTGCCTTGCGCATTGTGCAACGCAAAGTTTCCCGCGTTTTGTTTGATAAAAGAGTGATCTCACTTGACCTGGCTGCTTTAGTGGCCGGCACCAAATACCGCGGACAGTTTGAAGAACGCATGAAAGCGATCATGAACGAACTCGAAAAGAACCGCGACGTGATCCTGTTCATCGACGAGTTGCATACCATTGTTGGTGCAGGTGGAGCCAGTGGCTCACTCGACGCCAGCAATATCTTCAAACCGGCACTCGCCCGTGGTGAACTGCAATGCATCGGCGCTTCCACCTTGGATGAATACCGTATGTACATTGAAAAGGATGGTGCACTGGACCGCCGCTTCCAGAAAGTGATGGTGGACCCTCCAAGTGTGGATGAGACCATACAGATCCTGAACAATATCAAATCCAAATACGAGGATTATCATAATGTAACGTATAACCAGGAAGCAATTGAAGCCTGCGTTAAATTGAGCGACCGTTATATCACTGACCGTTTGCTGCCTGATAAAGCCATCGATGTGATGGATGAAGTAGGCGCAAGGGTACACTTGAAAAATATCAACGTTCCTCAAAACATTGTTGATCTCGAAAAGAAGATCGAGGATGTGAAGAACGAAAAAAATAAAGTGGTAAAAAGCCAGAAGTTTGAAGAAGCTGCTTCATTGCGCGACACGGAAAAACGCCTGGCAGAAGACCTCGAAAAAGCAAAAGCTGATTGGGAAGAAGAAAGCAAACACAAGCGCTACCCGATCGATGAAGAAGCGATCGCTGAAGTGGTAAGCATGATGACCGGCATTCCTGTTAAACGCATGGTTCAGGCGGAAACAGAGAAGCTGCGTAAGATGACAGACGATATGCGTGGCATGGTGATAGGCCAGGACGAAGCAATTACCAAAGTGGTGAAAGCCATTCAGCGTAACCGTGTAGGTCTGAAAGATCCGAAGAAACCGATCGGTACGTTTATCTTCCTCGGTCCGACTGGTGTGGGTAAAACCGAGCTGGCACGTGCACTTGCCCGTTATATGTTCGATTCAGAAGATGCGCTGGTGCGTATCGATATGAGTGAATACATGGAAAAATTCACCGTGAGCCGGTTGATCGGAGCGCCTCCCGGATATGTAGGTTATGAAGAAGGCGGACAACTCACCGAAAGGGTACGCCGTAAACCTTACAGCGTGATCCTGCTGGATGAGATTGAAAAAGCCCACCCGGATATCTACAATATCCTGTTGCAGGTGCTGGACGATGGACAGCTTACCGATGGACTTGGACGTAAAGTGGATTTCAAGAACACACTGATCATCATGACATCTAATATCGGTGTAAGGCAATTGAAAGACTTCGGCGCAGGAGTTGGTTTCACTACCACTTCCAAACTGGAGCAGGAAGATGAAGCAAACAAAGCAGTGATTGAAAAAGCGTTGAAACGTACTTTCTCTCCTGAGTTCCTGAACCGTATCGACGATGTGGTGATCTTCAACAGCCTCACCAAGGAAAATATCTTCAGCATCATTGATATCCTGATGAAAGGTGTGATGAAACGCCTTACCAATCTGGGATTCAGCCTGTCGCTGACAGAAGATGCAAAATCTTTCCTGGCAGATAAAGGATATGATGTTCAGTTTGGCGCCCGTCCGCTGCACAGGGCTATCCAGAAATACCTGGAAGATCCGCTGGCAGAAGAAATCCTGAACATGAATGTAAAAGTAGGGGATGTGCTGGAAGCCGACCTGGATAAAGAGAACAACAAACTGAAGTTCACTTTCAAAAAAGTGGAGACTAAATCGAAAGCATAAGAATTTATAAATTAAATGATATGAGGAGCGTTCATCAGAACGCTCCTTTTTATTTCGATCTTCATTCTTATTTTTGTCCTGTGGCAAAAAAAATCATTATAACTATAGATGGCTGGTCCAGTTGTGGAAAAAGCACATTAGCGAGGCAACTTGCAAAAAAGCTTGGTTACGTATATGTTGATAGCGGCGCCATGTACCGCGCCATTACACTTTATTTTTTACGTAATCATGTTGATTGGACAGATGCTAAAGAAGTAAATAAAGCACTCAAAGAGATCCATCTCGATTTTCATTTCAACGAAAAAACACAGAGCAGCGAAATATTCCTGAATGATGAAAACGTGGAATACGTGATCCGCGACCTGGTAGTAGCAGAAAAGGTAAGCGAAGTGGCTGCTATCCGGGAAGTGCGTTCTTTTGCTGTAGCACAACAACAAAAACTGGGCAACAAAAAAGGCATTGTGATGGATGGCCGCGATATCGGTACGGTTGTATTCCCCAAAGCAGAACTGAAGATCTTTATGACGGCTGATAATGCGGTAAGAGTGGAGAGACGGTTCAGGGAACTATACGAAAAGAACCCCAATATCACCATCGAGGAAGTGAAATCCAATCTGGAGATGCGTGATTATATAGATTCACACAGGGAAGTAAGCCCGCTGCGCAAGGCAGATGATGCGATTGTATTGGATAATACGAATCTTACAGAAGAGCAACAGTTGCATAAGGCGCTGGGGTGGGTGAATGAACTTAAGTAATCGATGGCTGATGTTCGAATGGCCGATGGCCGACCTGTTTGTTTGAATCAGACCTTCGGCCATCGGCCATTCGAACATCAGCCATCGATCTTAATGCGCTTTCTTCACATCAATCAACTCCACATCGAAGATCAAAGCTGAGCCACCGGGGATAGGGCCATTGTCTGATGGGCCATAAGCCAGTGTGTAAGGGATATAAAGTTTGTATTTGGAACCGACGCTCATCAGTTGCAGACCTTCTGTCCAGCCCGGTATTACCCTGTTTAGCGGGAAAGTAATAGGCTCACCGCGTGAATAAGAATTGTCAAATTCAACACCGTCTACCAGTGTTCCTTTATAATGACAGGTAACACTGTCTGTAGCTTCGGGTTTAATGCCGGTGCCTTCTGTTATCACTTCATATTGCAGGCCGCTGGCAGTTGTTTTTACACCGGGCCTGGTTTTATTCTGACGGAGAAAAGCTTCTCCTTTTTCAATATTGGGTTTTGATTTGGACTGCTGCAGATCGGTCATCATTTTATTCATTACATTATTGCAGGTCATCTCATCCAGGGTAGTAGGTTTGCTGCTCATCACATCGGCAATGGCTTTGGAAACAAGAGCCGTATTGATGCTGGTAACACCTTGTTGTTTATAAAAACTTGCCAGGCTCACTCCCATAGCATAGCTGGCTGAATCATTCAGTGTTTTTAAAACAGGTTTGGCAGCAGTTGCTGCTGTCGGCTGCACTTTCTTAGGGGCGGTTTTTACAGGCGTCTTGGGCTTGGTAGTTGTTTGCGCCAACAGGCTTGCTGCAGCGGCCAGTGCCAGGACGGACAAGGCGATTTGCTTCATAAGTGTTTAAATTAAGGAGCAAAAATAACGGCTGCCATCCGTATTTCGGCAGCCCATTCGTTAATTTCGCAAGAGTCTAATAATTAGTCAGCAATGGAAAATTTTACCCAGGAAGTGCAGGTCCGCTGGTCCGATCTCGACCCTAATTTCCATCTCCGTCATTCTGTGTATTATGATTGGGGTGCATTTTGCCGGATCAGTTTACTGGAACAGCATCACCTGACAGCCGCCGTGATGCAGCGCCTGCAGATCGGGCCTATCCTGTTTCGCGAAGAGTGTGTTTTCAAAAGAGAGATCCGTCTTGGCGACAAGGTCACCATTAACCTGGAACTGATCAAAGCCAAACGCGATTTCTCCCGCTGGTCTATCCGCCACACCGTTATGAAAAATGATGACGCCGTTTCTGCTCTTATCACTGTTGATGGAGCCTGGCTTGATCTTGCCCGGCGCAAACTGGCTACACCTCCTCAGGAAGTGCATGCTGTGTTTTCGCAAATGCCGGTGAGTGCAGATTTTGAGTGGCTGGATTGATAGAATCGGACAAGTGATATGTTTTGATTTCATAATGCCTTTACCCGGTCCGGGGTGACAGGGAAAAGTTCTTACTGAATTGAAATGAACCCATCCAATATCACTCATTTATAAATCTTACTTTTTCAGGGAACCTTTCCGCATAGGAAGACACCAAATTCCGGATAAACAAATTCTCTTTATACGGCGTGATCAGATCTTTCAATTCTTCTGCCTGTGTAAAAGGCATGTCTGTCGGCAGATATCCCATGCCATAAAACTTTCCGTTCCATACCAGCACACAGGATTTTTCAGAAGGCCCCAGCCCATTGTCAATGATCATATAAGAAGCCTGGGTTTCGGTAAGCGAATGAATGGCAGCCAGTACCCGCTCATTATAAGCCGAAGGCGTTTCTTCCTGTTCGCAGGCGCCATGGCAATAATGTTCGCGTTTGCCTTCACATTCACCCAGGGTTTGCAGAAAGCACAGCTTGGGACAAAGATTATATTCTTTGATCAGCTTGCGCAGGATAGCATGCCCGTCTGTGAGATAATGAAAGGTATGCACCGGCCTCAATTGTTTTTTATTTCTTTCAATGGCCAGCCGGTGATATCCATTCTGATCTTCATACAGGAAAATGCCATACACGTTCTCTGCATTCTTCTGGGAATAATTAAAAACAGGCCATAGTTTTTTGATCTCGGTCGATTCCAGTATCTGCGCCATCAATTCCGTTGCGCACGACTGATAACTGATAGCATAGGTATGGCGGATAAAATTCTGTCGCTGGCGGGAAGCAGAGTTATTGCTGAAATGGCTGTTTACCCGGTAACGGATATTCTTTGCTTTTCCCACATAAATGATCTTGCCTTTTTCATTATGGAAATAATACACACCAGGCGTGTAGGGCAATTGTTCAAAGTGCTCTTTTGGTACATTCGGTGGCAATACCTGTTCTTTGGAATTTCGGCCCAGGCTTTTTATAATGAACCTGTCCTTATCATTTTTCAACAATAAATGGAACAGCGTTACCGTAGCAGTCGCATCTCCGCTTGCCCGGTGCCGGTCATTGATCGTTATGCCTAATGAATGGCAGAGATTTCCGAGGCTGTAGGATGAATGCCCCGGGATGATTTTCCGGCTTAAGCGGACCGTGCAAAGCTTTTTTGTTTGCAACGAATAACCGGCTGCTTCAAGATGGGCTTTGATAAAAGAATAATCAAAATTCACATTGTGCGCTACGAATATCTTATCGTGTAACAGCCCATGCACTTTTTCCGCAACAGTTTCAAATACCGGCGCATCTTCCACCATTTCATCCGTGATGCCGGTCATGGCCTGGATATAGCGGGGAATGGACTGAAGAGGATTGATCAGCGAATGGAATGTATCCACCACCGTTTCACCATCAAAAATATGAATACATATTTCCGTGATACCGTTGGCGGAAGCGTATCCACCTGTTGTTTCTATATCTACAATGGCGTACATGGTTGTATGGCCGTGGACTGCTAATTTCGTAAAAATTTAGCAGGGTGGAAGAAGAAAAAATGATCATGTTCAGGAACAGGCTGATGAAGGTTTTCCGTCATTTAAGCAAGCAGGCCAAACGTCTGCAATTGAGTTGTTACAGGCTGTATGATCACGATCTGCCGGAATTTCCTTTTTGTATAGAATTTTATGGTGATAAATTATATGTGGCAGAATATAAAAGAAGGCATGGCATGTCGGAAGAGGAACATGATCACTGGATGGAAAAAAGCCTTGAAACGATATCGGAAGTATTATCCGTTAACAAAGACAATATTTTCCTGAAACTCCGCCAGCGCAAACCAGGAAGGCTTGGGCAATATCAACGAATCAATGAGGAGCAGCATGAATTTGTTGTTACGGAAAACGGTTTGCAGTTTATTGTCAACCTCAGCGATTATCTCGATACCGGACTGTTTCTTGACCATCGCATTACCCGGCAAATGGTAAAAGAAAGAAGCGCCGGCAAAAGAGTACTGAACCTGTTTGCCTACACAGGTTCTTTTTCTGTGTATGCTGCTGCCGGAGGTGCCGACGAAGTGGTGACAGCCGATCTGTCTAAAACCTATCTGCATTGGGCAGAGAAAAATATGCGGTTGAATGGATTCAATGATCCGGCAAAATATTCATTCGTTCAAACGGACGTAATGCAATACCTCAAGCAATTGCCTGCCGATCATTATGATATTATCGTGATGGACCCGCCTACTTTCAGCAACAGTAAGCGGATGGATGATTTCCTGGACATACAAAGGGACCATGCAGGCATGATCAATGATTGCATGAGATCGCTTAAGACCGGAGGAATGCTTTATTTCAGCACCAATTCCAGGAAATTTGTACTGGATGAAAAATCAATCCGGGCTTCCGCGATAAAAGATATTACCAAAGCCACTACGCCTTTTGATTTTGAAGGCAGGCTTTTCCGCTGGTGCTATTATTTGGTCAAATAGATCTTATTCAGCAAATAATAATAAGGCTGGAAATGATGATGCATGAAAGTCTTTTCCTTATCGTAAGGGTATAAACGGTTATATTCTTCATCAGGCATCAGCACAATAGGAACACCTGCACGCATGTAATTGCTATTGTGCACATATTTCGGTTCTTTCAATTGCGGCAACACTTTTCTTACAGCCAGCCTGTACATTTTGCAGCCTAAATATTTTTCCAGTTTCCGCTGTGCTTTGCGGGGCTTCTTTTCCAGTTTATTATACACCATATTGCCTGCCAGCCGGATAAAGAATTTCTGCTTTTTCAGATAATCTTTCGCATTGACCAATGGGTTGGGTAAATGGAGATCTGCCAGGGTTTGAATGGAGAAAGGCGTTTCAGGCACCCAGTCAGCCGCATTCACCACGGTGAAAGCCCATCCATTGCGGGTGATATAATCAAAATCATAAGCATAGCGCATATCGCCTACTTTGGGCGCAGCGCTGCAATAAGTTTTCAATACAATATCACCGGGTATATGCCCTTTTTTCTTTTCATATTCCAGGTATGAACGAAGCAGGGTAGCCAGTGCGCCTCCCTGGCTATGTCCGAAAATGAGGAACTCTTTTATTTTTTTATCGCAGTAAAGCGTGTTGATATTTTTTACGATCTCCGGCGCAAGAAAACCCAATGCAATGGTCCAGCCCACATGCACTGCGGCTTGCGGGTCTGCTGCCAGTTGATAATCGAACACAGTGCTGTCGTTAAGCTGCAGGCTGCCGGTGGCCGGGATCATGGCTGCATAAAAATTAGCGAGCCAGCTTGCAGTTTGATTCACGGTTCCCCGCATATCGATAACTGCCACATTATCCTTCCGCAGGTAAAGGGTCCACCGGTTAAGGAGGCCTACTTCCGCTGATTGGTAATTCAATTTGTAAGGATCTTCCTTTGTCAGTCTTTCGACCGAATCGGCGATGCTGTTGCGATAGAAAGCGATGGATAGTAATTCACCGTATTCTTTCGGATCAAATCCTGGCTTTAATTTGTTTTGGGCTTGTGCTTGCACTAACAGGCCTGCGAGAAGCAGGCTCAGGAGATATTTCATAAGCGGGTAAATTATACGTTACAATTTAAGCCATTTTGGAAAAGTTATCAGGTATAATACACCAAGAGCCGGTGTCCCTCAACAATGAGGAAACACCGGCTCTTATATTCTTTAAACCTGATCGCAAAAAGCCATCCGGCCATCGGCCATCCGAACATCGGCGATCGCTCAACACCCAATCTCTTACAGAGTCTTCAACACATCATTCATACTTCTCACCGCCGCAGCACTCTTATCAAATTCAGCTTGCTCTGCTGCATTCAGTTTGAAGTCGATGATCTTTTCCCAACCATTTTTACCGATGACAACCGGTACGCCCAGGCAGATATCTTTCTGTCCGTATTCGCCATCGAGGGCAACACAGCAGGTAAACAGTTTTTTCTCATCGCGGACAATAGCTTCAACCAGCGCTGCTCCGGCTGCGCCAGGTGCATACCAGGCAGAAGTGCCGATCAGCTTGGTCAATGTAGCACCGCCCACCATGGTGTCGGCAACGATTTGTTTTTGTTGTTCTTCACTCAGGAACTGTGTAACCGGAACGGAATTCCAGGTTGCCAGGCGGATCAGCGGGATCATGGTTGTGTCACCATGTCCACCCACTACTACAGCATTGAGATCTGCAGGGCTGCATCCCAGGTGCTGGCTCAGTTGATATTTGAACCGGCTGCTGTCGAGCGTGCCACCCATGCCAATGATGCGGTTCTTGGGGAGGCCGGTGGATTGCAGTGCCAGATAGGTCATGGTATCCATCGGATTGCTGATCACAATGATGATGGCATTGGGAGAATGTTTCAGAATGTTTTCTGTTACGCCTTTTACGATGCCTGCATTCACCCCGATCAGTTCTTCGCGGGTCATACCGGGTTTGCGGGGCAAACCGGAAGTGATCACTACCACATCGCTGCCGGCGGTTTTGGTATAGTCGTTGGTAGATCCGGTGATCTTTGTATCAAATCCCAGCAGGGCTGCGGTCTGCATCATATCCTGCGCTTTTCCTTCGGCAATCCCTTCTTTGATGTCGAGCAAAACAAGTTCAGCCGCTAATTCTTTCCGGGCAATATTATCGGCACAAGTGGCTCCTACTGCTCCTGCACCTACAACAGTTACTTTCATGAATGAAGTTTTTAGAGAATGAGGAAATTAGTTCTGCCACCCGCCGGGTAGCGGGACTTGGCGGGGGCAAAGGTAAAAGAAAGTTTCCCGTTTGGGAGGGCAAAACAAAGTTATTTCTTTAGCTCTTCCAGCACTTTGTCCATAGGCATCGAACCTTCAAAAACTGAGATAAGCTCTTGTTTTTTATTATAAAATGCCAGGAAAGGGAAGGAGCGGATATTAAAGAAAACGGGCAGCATGAAATTGGAGTCCTTGCCCATCTTGATGTTTTTGTATTTGCTCAGGCCATAATGATTATAATATTCCTTCATTTTGTCGAAGGGCATAGGCGTGGCCATGATGATCTGCACATCGTTGAAATCAGCAATACGCTTGATCAGTTCTTCGGTTTCATGTTTGCAATGATCACAATCGGGACTGAACAGCATGATCATCGTAGGCTTTTTCTTGCTCAGGTTTTCTTTGGTGAGAACAGTTACGCTGTCCGTCAGCAATAGCTTGAATGGAGGCACATTCGGGAATTTCTTATAAGAAGGAAGTGTTGAAGCGTCCTGCTGGGCCATTCCACTAAAACTTACCAAAAGACCAAGGACCATTACCAGTGTGCTGATGCGGATACGTTTTACTGTTTTCATCTCCCGTGATTTTATTCAAAGAAACGAATTTTTATGCCACTGGAGTAACTGATGGGAATGAAATCAACTTTGAAGGTGCATCGGGCCAGTTTTAACATTTTCCGGAAAAGAAAATTTGGTAGTCTACGAATAATTCGTAAATTTTACGAAAATTTCGTAGTCATGGAGAAGCTAACATACCAGGAAGAAGAAGCCATGCTGGCCATCTGGAAAACCGGCGAAGGGAATATCAAATCCTTCATGGAGCAAATGAACACTTCATTGCCTTATACCACTGTTGCTTCCACGGTAAAGAACCTGGAAAAGAAAGGCTATCTCAGCAGCCGACCTTCCGGCAATGCCTATTTGTACAAGGCTATTATTTCAGAAGAGGAATACAAAAAGAAATTCATGGGCAATGTGGTAAAAGAATACTTTGACAACTCTTATAAAGAGCTGGTGAATTTTTTTGTGGAACAAAAAAAATTATCAGCCCGCGAGCTCAAAGAGATCATTGAGATGATTGAAAAAGGAAATAAATAAACTCTTCCCATGCCTGTTATTTTTCAATACCTGTTAAAGCTTTCCCTTAGTTTGGGGATCGTATATCTTTTTTACCAGTTCCTGCTTCGCAGGCTGACCTTTTATAATTGCAACAGGATTTATCTGCTTGCATACACAGCTTTGTGCTTTTTTCTTCCATTGATCAATATCACCCCTGCACTTGAAAGCAATAACTGGCAAACAGGTAAGATCGCCACTATTATTCCTGCCTGGCAGATCGTATCTGCACCGGTACATGAAACAGGGCAAGTGATCGCTGATACTTCCTGGAACTATTGGACAGTGCTGGCTGTATTACTGCTGGTTGGAACTGTATTATTTCTTTCTGTTTTTATTATCCGTTATTTTTCTTTCCTCCGCATCCTCCGGCAGGCAAAGCTCTTATCCGAAGGGTCATTAAGGATTTACCAGGTGGATGAAAACATTATACCCTTTTCTTTTGGCAATGCCATCTTTATCAATCATACCCTGCATAGCCAGGAAGAATTACAAGAGATCATCCGGCATGAATTTGTGCATGTACGGCAAAAGCACAGTATTGATATTATCTGGGCTGAACTGTTGTGCATGATCAACTGGTACAATCCATTTGTTTGGTTGTTGCGCAAAAGCATACGGCAGAACCTGGAGTTCATTGCCGACCACCAGGTGATAAAAAGCGGTTTGGGTAAGAAGCAGTATCAGTATATGCTGCTGAAAGTTATCGGCAACAATCATTTTAGTATAGCCAATCAGTTTAATTTTTCTTCATTAAAAAAACGCATAGCCATGATGAACAAAGTTCAAACCTCAAATCGGCAGTTGTTACGCCTGCTGTTGTTATTGCCTGCAGTTGCTGCACTCCTGCTGGCCTTCCGTCAAAAAACCATTCAACAGGATGCCGATTTGCCAGCCCGGGCTCAAACTTCTGCCTTGCCTGCACCTTCCATAGTTTCTGCACCGGCAAATGTTGAAGCTATTGCTATTGCGCACATAAGCAGTACTGTTGATACGATACCTGTGAATGAGAAAGGTTATCAGATAAGTGTGCATAGCAATAACGGAAATAGCAAGATAATAGTAAAAGATAAAAACAAGAAGGTAGTAAAGGAGATCTTAATGACAGACTGGGACAAGGACCCGGAGCATTATGAGGAACTTTATGGTGAATTGCCTCCGCCACCTCCACCCGCTCCACCTGTTCCTGCTGTTGCTCCTGTTAAAGCGCCGGCTGCACCTCCTGTTCCCCCTGTAGCGGAAATACCTGCTGCTCCTCCGGCACCTGCTATGATCGCGCCTGCGCCGGCAACTCCTCCTGTGTCGCCAACGCCACCTGTGGTCCAGATGCCGGCTGGTGTAAAGAGCATGACCATTAACAATAACCAGGTTATCCTGATCGATAAGAAAGATAAAAAGGAAACCTATGATCTGAATGATCCTGCTCAGAAAGCAGCATTTGAAAAGAAGTATGGAAAGCTCTTTGAGCAGGAGCCAACGCCAAAACCTGCTGCCGTGCGCAATTTCACTTATCAACTTATGCCATCACTGTCTTTATCTTCCGATCCCGGTTGTTGAAATAATAAGAATATGCCCTGCTGATCACAAGCCTGTGATCAGCAGGGCATATCTCTTTACAGCCTTCCGGCTTTGACTAAAATTTAATATACCCTTCCGGTCGATGGCTTCCTCTTTGGTTTACGGAGGGCAACCCCTATCTTTGCCGCCTCAAAAAGATTTTTTATGGCAAATACTGCAGATATCAGCCGTGGCATGATCATCAAGCTGGATGGCAGCCTTTACTCCGTTGTTGAGTTTGGTGAAAACAAAACGGCCCGTGCGGCAGCTAAAGTGTGGGCGAAACTGAAAGGGGTGGATAATAACCGCTCTATTGAAAAAACCTGGAACTCAGGTGATACCATTTATCCAGTACGTGTAGAGAAAAGGGCTTACCAGTTTCTTTACAAGGATGATACAGGGTATAATTTCATGGACAATGAGACTTTTGAGCAGATCGCTCTCCAGGAAAACCTGGTTGATGCGCCTCAGTTCTTAAAGGATGGCCAGGAGGTTTCTGTATTGATCAATACAGAAACAGAACAGCCTATGAGCGTGGAACTGCCCGATAAGATCGTAATGCAGGTAACTTACACAGAACCAGGTCTTAGAGGTGATACAGCTACCCGTACGCTAAAGCCTGCCACCGTGGAAACCGGTGCTACGGTAAGCGTACCACTGTTTGTAAATGAAGGCGAACTGATCCGCATCAACACCAAGACCGGTGAGTATGTGGAGAGGGTGAAAGAATAAAAGGAATTTATAAAAAAGGCCTGGAATTACTCGATTTCAGGCCTTTTTTCATAGATTTTACCTGATTTTGGGCTAAAACCGGGAAAAAATACTTGATTTGCTGAAATTGATTTCCCTATCTTAGCCATCCTTTTGATTAAGTAAATATTAACAAACCCACGGATCATAACATTTTCACTATTAGAGGGGTAAATGCTATGATCTGTTTAGAAAAATAAAATACCTGTTAAATTGAAAAACATGGACTTTAAACAGATCCAGGAGTTGGTCAAAATGATCAACAAATCAAATATCGGAGAGCTGACGATCGAACAAAAGGACTTCCGGATTACGATCAAGCAAAAAGAAGAGCAGGTGACACAGGTTGTCCAGGCCGTTCCCACTGCCCCGATCTATTCCGCTCCGCCACCGCCCGCTGCCGGCCAACCGGCGCCCCAGGCTGCTGAAAAAGCAAAAGCCCCAGAAGCGGCCACTCCTTCCAACCTTATCACTATCAAAAGCCCGATGATCGGCACTTTCTACCGCAAGGCAGCACCCGACAAACCCAACTTCGTGGAAGTGGGTGATGAAGTAGCTCCGGGTAAAGTGGTTTGCATCATCGAAGCCATGAAGCTTTTCAATGAGATCGAAAGCGAGATCAGTGGTAAGATCATAAAAGTATTGGTAGAAGATGCTTCACCGGTGGAATATGATCAACCGTTGTTCCTTGTAGAACCATAATGATTTAAAGTTTAAAATGTTTAATAGTTTAAAAGTTTAAGGTTTGTCCGTTAAACTTTTAAACCATCAAACTCTTAAACCTTAAACGAAGGGGTTGTGATTTTTTAATCTTAATTGACTATTCGTGTTTAAAAAAATACTGATCGCAAACCGTGGTGAGATTGCACTCCGTGTAATCAGGACCTGCCGGGAAATGGGCATTAAAACGGTAGCTGTTTATTCCACAGCCGATCGCGATAGCCTGCATGTGAAATTTGCAGATGAAGCCGTTTGTATCGGCAAACCTCAAAGCAGCGATTCCTATCTCAATATTGCACATATCATGGCAGCCGTGGAGATCACCAATGCCGATGCTGTGCATCCCGGTTATGGCTTCCTGGCAGAGAATGCCAAGTTTGCCCGTATCTGTAATGACCATGGCATCAAGTTCATCGGCCCAACAGCCGAGATGATCAATGGAATGGGAGATAAGATCACTGCCAAAGAAACCATGATCAGGGCCGGTGTGCCTGTAGTGCCTGGTGGCGAAGGCCTATTGCAAAGCCTCGATGAAGCCAAAGGCCTTGCCCGCGATATGGGCTATCCTGTTATTCTCAAAGCTACTGCCGGTGGTGGTGGTAAAGGCATGCGCATTGTGTGGCAGGAAAGCGATATGGAAAAAGCATATGATACTGCCAAAGCAGAAGCAGCCGCTGCTTTCAAGAATGACGGTATCTACATGGAAAAATTCGTGGAAGAGCCCCGCCACATTGAGATACAGGTGGCCGGTGATCAATACGGCAACGTATGCCATCTCAGTGAAAGGGACTGCTCTATTCAGCGCAGGCACCAGAAACTCGTAGAAGAATCACCTTCTCCTTTTATGACAGATGAACTTCGCGCCAGAATGGGAGAAGCAGCCAAGAAAGCTGCCAGCGCTATCAATTATGAAAGCGTGGGCACGATAGAGTTCCTGGTCGACAAACACCGGAACTTCTATTTCATGGAAATGAATACCCGTATCCAGGTAGAGCATTGCGTAACAGAAGAAGTGATCAACTTCGATCTGATCAAAGAGCAGATCAAAATTGCTATGGGCGAACGCATTTCCGGAGAAGATTATATTCCCCAGATGTATTCCATCGAATGCCGTATCAATGCAGAAGATCCCTATAACGATTTCCGTCCTTCACCCGGCCGTATCACTACGCTACACCAGCCAGGTGGTCATGGTGTGAGGGTTGACAGCCACGTGTATGCCGGCTATGTGATCCCGCCGTATTATGATTCCATGATCGGCAAACTGATTACGGTGGCACGCACGCGTAATGAAGCAATCGATACCATGTACCGCGCACTCAGCGAATACGTGATCGAAGGAGTGAAAACAACCATTCCTTTCCATCTTCAACTGATGCAGGATGAACGATTCAGAAGCGGTGATTTTAATACCAAGTTCCTGGAGTCATTCCACCTCAGATAAAACTTTATCCCGGCAAAAAGCCGGGATTTTTTTTGCCCACAATTTCCGTTTAATGTTTTTGTGTCCTTTGCCGTCTTCGTGGGATAATATCCCACGAAGACGGCAAAGGACACAAAGAATAGCAATAACTATTTGCGGGCACATCCATTTTCTTTCCGAACTTTAGGAGAGTAAACTAAACTGCCAATGAAAAAAGCGTTGGTCCCACTACTCCTGTTTGCATCTTTTATTTCTACAGCTCAATCAGCGAAAACCATTCACCGCAAAGCCATCGTTGTTGATACTCACAACGACGTGCTCAGTTCCCTTACGCTGAAAGGCATCGATATCTCGCACCGCCAAACACAGGGCCAGAGCGATCTCGATCGCTGGAAAGAAGGTGGATTGGATGTTCAGTTTTTTTCCATCTGGACAGGTGAAAAGCCCCGTGGCAAATCTTTCTATCTCGATGCCAATGAAGAAATAGATTCCCTGAAGCGGTTGATACTTCGCAATTATAATCGCATGGCGGAGATCACTTCTTACAGGAGTGTGAAAAGAGCGGTAAAGAAAAATAAGCTTGCCTGCCTCATCGGCGTGGAAGGCGGCCACATGATCGAAGATGACCTGGCAAAACTGAATGCACTATACCTCCGTGGCATGCGGTATCTTACATTAACCTGGAACAACAGCACTTCCTGGGCCAGCAGTGCCATGGATGAAACAGAACATCCGGGTGATCTCAAACAAAAAGGGCTTACTGATTTTGGCAGGCAGGTAGTAAAAAAGCTGAATGAACTGGGTGTGATGGTTGATCTTTCCCATGTGGGTGAACAAACGTTCTATGATGCTATTGCAACTACTACCAAACCTGTACTGCTTTCACACAGTTCGGTCTGGGTCCTCTGCCCCGTGTTCCGCAATCTGAAAGATGATCAGATAAAAGCTGTGGCAAACAATGGGGGAGTGATCTGTATTAATTTCTATTCAGGCTTTATCAGCAAGGCCTATGCCCAACGCCAGGAACAACTCGATGGCAATGAACGCAAGCGTATCCAGGATTCCCTGTTTGCACTCACAAAGGATTCAGCAGAGATGCGCAGGCAATGGCGGGAATACCATCGCACTGAAATGGAAAAGCTGCGCCCATCCTTAGCTGATGTCGTAGATCATATTGACTATATCGTAAAGCTGGTCGGCGATAGCTATGTTGGCATCGGCTCCGATTATGATGGTGTAAGCTCATTACCGGTAGGCCTCGAAGATGTGACCACTTATCCTAAAATCACTGCTGAACTGGTCCGCCGCGGCTATTCCAAAAAATCAATAAAGAAAATATTAGGGGGGAATGTGATGAGGGTAATGAAAGCAAATTTTAAATAGAGCGAACCGACTCAGAAAAAAGCCTCCCGGAATAATCCAGGAGGCTTACGTTTTCCCGTGTGTGATAAACTTATCTCAGAAACAGCATTTCCCTGTATTTCGGCAAATACCATTCTTTATCATCTACCAGCAGTTCGAGTTTGTCTACATGGTAGCGTATCTGGTCAAAGAAAGTATCTTTTACCTGGCTTTGATAAGCGATAGCTTTCGTGCGTGTGTCCTGAATAGCATTGCAGATCTTTCTTGCTTCGATCATTTTTTCAACCAGGTCACTGGCTTTGTTGATATGCTCGGATATCTTGTCCAGTATTTGTTTCTGATTGCTGTAAGCTGATTCAGGCATGCCTGCTTCTTTCAGGCCGCTGATATTTTTAGCCAGCAGGTTCTGGTAGCGGATAGCAGGGGGCAGCACATGGCTGGTGGCCAGTTCGCCCATAATGCGTCCTTCGATCTGTACTTTCTTGATATATTTTTCCAGCTCGATCTCGTGGCGTGCTTCCAACTCTGAATGCGAATAGATATTATTGCTTTCAAACAGTTGCTTGGCTTTTTCTGTAACCATCGCATCCAACGCAAGCGGAGTGGTCTTAACGTTGGGAAGACCTCTTTTCTCTGCTTCTTTTTCCCATGCTTCGCTGTAACCATCGCCTTCAAACAATACTTTTTCGCTGGCAACGATATATTCGCGGATCACATGCATGATAGCGATCTCTTTCTTTTCTCCTTTTTCAATAAGGGCATCCACATCTTTCTTGAATTTCTTCAGTGTTTCAGCCATTACTGTGTTCAGGACGGTCATGGGGTTGGCGCAGTTGGCAGAAGAACCTACGGCGCGGAACTCGAATTTGTTGCCGGTGAAAGCAAAGGGAGAAGTCCTGTTGCGGTCAGTGTTATCCATCAGCAGTTCAGGAATGCTTTTATGGATATCGATCTTCAGCATGCTTTCATCCTGCTCGTCGAATTTATCGCCTACTCTTTCCTTAACATCCTGCAACACTTTAGTGAGGTATTGACCGATGAACACGGAAATGATAGCAGGGGGGGCTTCATTGGCACCCAGGCGGTGATCGTTGGGAGCTGAAGCGATGGAAGCTCTCATCAGGTCTGCATAATCATGCACTGCTTTGATGGTGTTTACGAAGAACGTAAGGAACATCAGGTTGGTCTTGGGCGTTTTGCCGGGAGCCAGCAGGTTCACACCGGTATCGGTGGCCATGCTCCAGTTGTTGTGCTTGCCACTTCCGTTGATGCCGGCAAATGGTTTTTCGTGAAACAGCACGCGGAGTTTATGACGGAGGGCCACTCTCGACATAATATCCATCAGCAATGTATTGTGGTCAACTGCAAGGTTGATCTCTTCAAATATGGGAGCGCACTCAAACTGTGCAGGGGCCACTTCATTATGGCGGGTGCGAAGGGGAATACCGAGTTTATAACATTCGGTTTCGTAATCCCTCATGAATGCGTACACCCTTTCAGGAATGGAACCAAAGTAATGGTCTTCCAGTTGCTGGTTCTTGGCAGAATTATGTCCGAAAACAGTGCGTCCGCACATTACCAGGTCAGGGCGTGCGTTGAACATTGCCTCATCGATAATGAAATATTCCTGTTCCCATCCGAGTGTGGCAGATACTTTGGAAACATTTTTATCGAAATAATTGCAAACGTCAACAGCCGCTTTGTTCAGCGATTCAACAGCTTTCAGCAAAGGAGCTTTGTAATCCAGCGATTCACCGGTATAAGAAACGAATGCAGTAGGAATGCAGAGTGTTTTGCCTTCTCCGATCTCCATGATGAATGCAGGGGAAGAAGGGTCCCATGCTGTGTAACCACGTGCTTCAAAAGTAGCGCGCAGGCCACCGCTTGGGAAAGAAGAAGCATCAGGTTCCTGTTGTATTAAAGCATCTCCTTCAAATTGCTCGATGGGAGTGCCATCGCTTTTGAGAGTAAAGAAAGAATCATGTTTTTCGGCAGTGGTGCCGGTAAGCGGCTGAAACCAGTGTGTAAAATGAGTAACACCTTTACTTTCAGCCCAGGCACGGATGCCGGTGGCGATTTGATTGGCTACAGCGCGGTCAATTTTCTGGCCGGCTTTAATAGAGCCGATTAGGCTCTTATAAGCTTCATCACTTAAATATTCACGGGCAGTTTTCAGGGTAAACACGTTGCTGCCAAAAATGGCAGTGACTTTTTTGGAGCCCTCTACCTCAGTTGCCGGGGAAGCGTTCAGCTTGGAGATTGCATTAAAACGAAGGGACATAAATTTTCTAGTTTTAAGCAAAGCAAAGAAATTAGAAGATTTATGCCAATTTTTTTTGGTCGGTCTGAGTTTTTCGGTCAAAAATGTGGAAAAATCTAAAAAATTAAGGATTTACTACCTTGTTTTTGCAATTTGATCAATATTTATTTGAATTATTTATTTTAATAATGTTATAGAAGGAAGGCACTGGTAATTTTTTCCAGTCAATACAGGCTGCTATGATCGGCACCAGCAGTGGCAGGGCAATGCTCCTGTACCGCACAATGGCTCCCAGGTTGTTGACACTGAATCCAATGGTGAGCAGAAGTGAGATGGCAAAGAAAATGCAGAAATAGACCGGCTTCCGGTCCTTTATCGCCCCCTTTTTGTGCCAGATAAGAAAGGTGAGGAAGAGCAATATCAATAGTAATATCTCTATTGCGGCCGCCATGGAAA
>Ga0180223_1000837_pt1 | contig 30910 bp, 26 predicted proteins | sample eDN5th30CKraftOP_FD_151337 | JGI IMG/M metagenome (GOLD analysis project Ga0180223, IMG submission 151337) | Enriched Organic Plus compost microbial communities from Emeryville, California, USA - eDNA 5th pass 30_C Kraft OP (version 2) (version 2) ... | reverse complement strand
ACGTAACGGCGGTCCCGCGCCATCATCCATCCAGGCGTCGCCCCAGCGCGCCATGGCCATCAGCACCGGGTAAAGCTCAAGCCCCTTTTGGGTCAGCACATATTCGTGGCGCTCCGGGCTGGTCTGGTAAGCGACCCGGCTGAGAATGCCCGCTTCCACGAAACGCTTCAGCCGGTCAGCGAGAATATGCCGCGTCACGCCAAGGCGGCGCTGGAATTCCTCGAACCGCCGTACGCGCAGGAAGCAGTCGCGCAGCACCAGCAGGCTCCACCGGTCGCCGACAAATGACAGGGTGCGGGCGATCGAGCAGGGCTCCGCGTCCAGCGCTTTCCATTTCATGGGCTGTGCCTCCCCCTCCCAAGGTTCATGACGGTTTTCCGTGATGGTTTTCATGACGTCCAACGTCAATCGCATCATCCGGCGGGGCTAGCAAACATGGCGAGCAAACATTGGCCCGCAAGTATTGGCGCGCCGGATCCTGGCCGGCTGCGCCGGAATCGCCCCGTGGCGCCCGAACGCGCTTGACAGGGTCGCGCCAGGCTCTAGTTTGATGTTAGTTCCTTTTTGGAACTTTGTCAGCGCCTGTCGGAACAAAAGCAAACATCGGCCAGCCGCCATTTGCCGGCGCGGTTCCGGGCGGTTCCAGGCAGGCGGCTCAGAACCATGCCTGTCCCAGGCAAGCGGCTTCCAGGGAGGATGCGCCATGACCAGTCCGGAATTCCTGTTTGATTTCGGCAGCCCCAATGCCTGGCTGTCGCACCTCGTGCTGCCGGACATCGAGGCGCGCACCGGCGTGAAATTCAGCTACCAGCCAGTGTTGCTCGGCGGCATATTCCGGGCGACCGGCAACCGTTCGCCGGCCGAGGCCTACGCCAATATCCGCAACAAGATGGCCTATGAGCATCTTGAGATGGAGCGTTTCATCCGCCGCCACGGCGTCACGCGCTTCCGTTTCAATCCATATTTCCCGGTCAATACCCTGCAACTGATGCGCGGCGCCGTGGCGGCGCAGCGCGAGGATGTATTCGCGCCCTATGTGGAGGCGGTGTTCAGCGCCATGTGGGAGCATCCGCGCAAGATGGACGACCCGGAGGTGTTTCGCGCCGCCCTGACCGACGCCGGGCTGCCGGTCGAACGTCTGCTGCAACGCGCCGCCGATCAGGACGTGAAGGACGAATTGCTCGCCAACACCAACCAGGCGGTGGAGCGCGGCGTCTTCGGCATCCCGAGTTTCTTCGTCGGTGATGAACTGTACTTCGGCAAGGACCGGTTGCGCGATGTGGAGGAGGAGATCCTCCGCCGCCAGAACGCCGGCGCGGGAGCAGCCGCATGAGCGCCCCGGCAAACCCGCGCAACGCCTCCGTCGCGGTCATCGGCGCTGGCGATTACATTGGCGCCGCCATCTGCCGGAAGTTCGCCGCCGAAGGTTTCGCCGTCCACGCCGGCCGTCGTAATGGCGAAAAGCTGGAGCCGCTCGTCGCCAGCATCGCCGCCGCCGGCGGTCGCGCCAGCGGCCGCGCCCTCGACGCGCGCGACGAGCAGGACGTCACCGCTTTTCTGGCGGAGGCCGACGCCATCGCCCCGCTGGAAATCTGCATTTTCAATGTCGGCGCCAACGTCAATTTCCCGCTGCTGGACACCACGGAACGGGTGTTCCGCAAGGTTTGGGAGATGGCCTGCTACAGCGGCTTTCTGGCGACGCGCGAAGCCGCCCGCATCCTGACCCGCCATGGCCGGGGGGCGATTTTCCTCACCGGCGCCACCGCCGGCCTGCGCGGTGGCGTCGGTTACGCGGCTTTCGCCAGCGCCAAGTTTGGCCTGCGGGCTGTCGCCCAGTCCGCCGCGCGGGAGCTGGGGCCGCAAAACATCCACGTGGCCCATCTGGTCATTGACTCCGGCGTTGACACCGCCTGGGTGCGCGAGCGCATCCGCGCCCGGGGCGGCGAGGCGGCGCTTGAAGTGCTGGGCGAAGACCAGCTGATGCATCCGGAATCGGTTGCGCAGGCCTATTGGGCGCTCTATCAGCAGCCGAGGGACGCCTGGACCCATGAGATGGACCTGCGTCCATGGGCTGAACCCTGGTAGCCGCCGCAATCCCCCATGAGGAAGGGCTGGCGTCGGCCAGCAGGCGCAAGCGCATGTCGGGTGGGGCGCTCGCCGCCCTGTTCCGGATGACAGGGGTGCTTGCGGCGCGGGCCTGCGCCGCAAGCCCTGGAAGATCACAGAATGCTGGCGGCGGAGCAGGCTTCGCCCGCCGGACAATGCGGGAAGGAATGAGACACCCATGAAGACGCGCATCACCGAGCTGTTCGGCATCAAGCACCCGATCATTCAGGGCGGCATGCACTTTGTCGGCCTCGCCGAGCTGGCGGCGGCCGTTTCCAACGCTGGCGGCCTCGGCATCATCACCGCCCTGACCCAGCGCACCCCGGACGATCTTTCCCGCGAGATCGAGAAGGCCCGCAAGCTGACCGACAAGCCGATCGGCGTGAACCTGACCTTCCTGCCGGTGGTGAACGCGCCGGATTATCCGGGCTACGTCAAGGCGATCATCGACGGCGGCGTCAAGGCGGTGGAAACCGCCGGCAATAACCCGGGCAAGTGGGTCGACATGCTCAAGGCCGCCGACGTCAAGGTCATCCACAAGTGCACCACCATCCGCCACTCGCTGAAGGCCCAGGCGCTTGGCGTCGACGCGCTGAGCGTTGACGGCTTCGAGTGCGGCGGCCACCCGGGCGAGGACGATATCCCGAACTTCATCCTGCTGGCCCGCGCCGAGGAAGAGCTGAAGGTGCCGTTCGTCGCCTCCGGCGGCATGGCCGACGGCCGCAGCCTCGTCGCCGCCCTGGCGCTGGGCGCCGAGGGCATGAACATGGGCACCCGCTTCATCGCCACGAAGGAAGCGCCGGTGCACGAGAACGTCAAGCAGGCGATCCTCGCCGCTTCCGAGACCGACACCCGCCTCGTCATGCGCCCCCTGCGCAACACCGAGCGCGTGCTGCGCAACGCCGCTGTCGATCGCCTGCTGGAGAAGGAAAAGGCCCTCGGCGCCAATATCAAGTTCGAGGATATCGCTGCTGAAGTGGCCGGCGTTTACCCGCGCATCATGCAGCAAGGCGAAATGGATGCGGGCGCATGGAGCTGCGGCATGGTCGCCGGCCTGATCAACGATATCCCGACCTGTCAGGAGCTGATCGACCGGATCATGGCCCAGGCCAATGACCTGATTAACAGGCGCCTTGCCAATTTCGCGAACTCCTGAGCCGCATTGAATGAAGCAGGGCCCGGCGCCGGGCCCTGTTACTGTTCACCCGCCAGGAAAAGCCTGGCGCGGTTCCAGTTTCTCACAGCCCGGATGGTTTCCATCCGGGCTGTGTCTGTTCTGGCTGCGGTCCGCCGGTTGGCGCCTCCGGCATGACGCCGCCTGTTCCAGCCCGCAACCGGCTGGGGCTGGCGACATGGCGGCCGCCCGCGTGGAAGCCGGGACAGGAGCCGGCGGAGCCGGACCAGGCGCCTGCAGGGCTTGCGCGAGCATCTGCATTCAGGGCGCCATCGTCCCCGCTGGACTGCGCGTGAACAGCAAGCGGCCCGCGGTTTACGTGACAACCCGCCGGTTTTCCCGCAGCCGGCGGCGGCAGATCTGACCGCAACCGCGCCAGCCAACAGATGTTTGGGGATTTACATGCAGGCCCGGACCAGAAACGCTCCGGCCAGCGCGGACCAATGGCGTCGCGAGCCTCCAGGGGAACCTGAAGGATCGGCAGATCAGGATGTTGCAAAAGCAACTATTCGCATGGGCGCGAGCGGCCGGATCTGGATCACGAAAAGATAACCCGGGTTACGTCCTGGATTTCACGCCAGCGGTGTGCTTCGGATTCGCCAGGTTTTGACGGTCCGGCAGCCTTCGTATCGAGCCGGGCCGCTGTCGTGAGGCGCTTTGTCTGGCCGGAACATGGCGGACTGTGCGACCTATCAACGCAATTTTGATGAACGGCGCGATGGGCCGACGCGCCAGCGCGGCGCTCGTTCGGGCAGGCCTGAGCCTGACCATAAGACAGTCGGTTCATGTTCTCGGGAAAATAGGCGTCCAATCATCATGTATTGGATAACAGACTGAATTATATCGTATAATCTCGATTTCCCGTTAACTGCCGGCGTAGGTGATGGCAGGTGTATGGGAATTCAGTCCGAGGTTTGGGCGAACATCATCCTGTTGAATGTTGTGGCAAAAAGCGCGCCGCCTGCGGTGGGTCAGGGTCCCGTCAAACAAATCTATACTCAAAAAATAATCGGATCCTTATTGTTTTTGCGTATTGGCATGCCTTATATCCGGTTTGACAAAGCGGGCAGGAAAAGCGTCTGGCAAACGGGTCCGTTGACCCAGGTGAGCTTAACTATAGGCCCGCGTGCAACTGGCGCTGGATTTCGCAACGGCAGCTGGTAGTGGACTCCGGGAAGTATCGGGTCCGCGGCAGGAGACGGCAGGCGCTGCGAGGTCTTTGTGACGTCAGGCGGGCAGGTTGGCTTGATTTGGGTCTTTTTGCGACCTCAGGACGTTATTTTGGCGACAGAAGATAACTATTGCAATTTCAGTTGCATAAGTTAGCTTTCAGTTAGATCAGGGGACCGATTCAATGGTTGATTCCACGCAAACACAAAATCTTATCGAGCTGACAGCGGACATCGTTGCAGCTTATGTCGCCAACAACCAGCTGGACGGCGTTCAGCTGGCGGAGCTGATTGGTTCCGTTCATGATTCGCTGGTGAAGCTGGCGACCGGCGTGACGGAAGTTGTCGCTGAGCCGCAGCAGCCGGCCGTTCCGGTCAAGCGTTCGGTCACGCCAGATTATATCGTGTGCCTCGAGGACGGTAAGAAGTTCAAGTCGCTGAAGCGGCACCTGCGCACGTCGTATGATCTGACGCCGGAACAGTATCGCGCCAAGTGGGGCCTGCCGTCTGACTATCCGATGGTTGCGCCGAACTATGCCGCGTCGCGTTCGGCCCTGGCCAAGTCCATGGGCCTTGGGCAGCAGCGCCGCCGCCGCGGCGCCGCGAACGACGCGCCGGCCGCGCGCACGGCGAACGCCGCCAAGAGCGCCGCGACTGGCGCCCGCAAGCGCGGTCCGGCGAAGAGCGCCGAGTAAGCGCGTCAGGTAAATACGTCGAATACCGCTGGACGCGTCGGGTCAGGCGCGGCCAGGGTGGTGTTGGCCGATCTGGTGTGAGTTGCGGGCGCGTGGATACCTGATCCGCCGCTGAACCAGGTTTGTCCGGCGCTGCCGGTAAGGAAGTTTGCAGGCGCGGCTGCTCTGGCCGCGCCTGTTTTTTATGAAGACATGCGCGCTGGCGAGACGCGAATGTTTGACCGTGTGCTGATTTGACGAATTTTCCGGCGTTGGCGCCAGCTGTGCTGATGAATGCGTTGCGGGAGCAATGGCCGCACAGCCCATGTCGGTGGGTGGGCGAAAGTTGCCTGTCTGCTCGGGCGGCAGATGCGCCGGATGGGGAAGGTGATCGCGGGCGCCGCCGGAGGCCGGGCGCGACCGCTGGCGAGATCGGGCGCGAGGTGCGCCAGTTTGCGAAAGCAAGCCTCCGGCAATCTGGTCTGGCCAGCTATCCCTGATGCGATGGGAGCCATCATTGGTCGCCAGTGTGGCGGTCTGATCCGGCGGCCCCGGGTTGGCGTCACGGGCTGGCGTCCTGCTTCGGCTTTCCTGGCGGTCAGATGATTGACGCCGGCCCCCGACAGCAATAGCCCCGGCGATCAGGAGCCTGCGCGTCCGGCGGATTGTTGTCGTTGTCTTCCTTGTCTGGCCAGTTGTCGCCCAGATTACGGAGGTAACGGCGGGCCCGACGGCGGGGCGCCGTTTTCCATCTATTTTGCGATACAAGTTTTTTCCGGCCACAAGCTTTGCATGCGCCGTCATCTGTGGGAAGGAGAGCTTGCGCGCCGGATGCTTCGGGATATGGCGGGAAGTTCCCGCCGGTATTCGCGAAGGCGCTGGCGCCCGGCGTTGCGATTTTAACCTGGAGCATGGTTGTTCCGTAATCCCCTATCGTTTATAGGGTGGCGGCGGCGCCAGGCGGCTGGATGAAGGTCAGGGCGGGGCTGTTTCCCGTGTTACCTTGATCTGGCGATGTCATTATTGTCACGTATATGACGCGGCTGGACGGAATATTTTCATAAAATTGCTTGAGTTTCAACCGAGGACGGATTTTTACGGACATTAATCCTGTTGTGGCATGAATATTCTGGGGGCGGATGGTGGTGTGCAGTGAATTTTCTTATCCCAAACGAGTCGACCCAGCGCCTGCCTGTGGGCGCGCGCCTGCAACTCTGCGCTGAGGTATTGACGAACCTGGCTGGTTGCCCGTCGGGCGTGCTGGCGTTGATCGACGCTTGCGGTTCCGTGCAGGAATACGTCCGCATCGGCCCGGCGCCGGAGCGTGAGTCTGGCGCGACGGTCAATGAGGAGCTCAGGCTGCTGGTCCGCCAGATGCCGGAGGCTGCTGACCAGTTCATGGGGCTGGCCCCCTGTCATCCCCTGATCGCCCGCCTGTTCGGCGAGCCGCCGGTTGGCCGGGCGCACAGTGTCATCGGGCGTATCTCCTGGCAGCCTGACTGTGACCTTGTGCTGGTGGCGGGCTGGCGGCCAACATGTCTCGAGCCGCTTGAAGCGGCGCTGCTGGGGCGCGGCGTCAATGCCTGCCGCAACGCCATTCAGGCTGACAGCGGCAAGGAGGGTGGAGAAGGCGCTGGGCTTGATCTGATCAATTCGGTGGTTTCGCCGGTGATCCGCGTTGATGAGCGCCTCAACATCGTGAACCTCAATGAAGCCGCGCAACGGGAGCTCATGCAGGGCGGCGTCCTGCGCGAGCAGGGCGGCCGGCTGGCCAGCGCCGCCTGCCACGCCATGGAGGAATTGCGCGCCGCCGTGCGCCGGTCAGTGCGTGAGGCGGGGGGCGAGGGCCGCCGCTCCTCCATCATCCCGTTGACCGGGGATGCGGGTTTGCCGCGCTTTGCCATCGTGGCGCCGTCGCCGCTGCATGGCGAGGACCCCACCGCGGTGGTCGTGCTGCCCGAAATCGACGGTGAGGAAGGGGCCCGCAGGCTTTCGGCGCTCTATAGTCTCACCCGTGCGGAAGAAGGCGTCGTGAGGTTGATCCTTGTCGGCGCGGCGCCCGTGGGCATCGCGGCGGAGCTTGGGCTGACCGAAGCGACGGTGCGCACCTATATCAAGCGCATCATGGTCAAGCTTGGCATCAACCGCCGTTCGGAGTTCTTCCTGCTCTACATATTGACCATGTCGCCGTTCCGTTTTCCGACGGGCCCGCTTTCGTGCCGGAGCGCCTGAGGACGCGGTTGGGGCGGCCAAACGGAGAAGCCGCGAGGCCCGTCGGGCGCGCGGCCTTTCCTGTTGGGCATGCCCGGGCGGCAGGGGAAAGGACGACAAAGAAAAAGGCCGCCAACCGGCGGCCTGTCATCCGTATGCCGGATGAAAAATGGTACAGCTGCCCCGGCTCGAACGGGGGACCTCTAGATCCACAATCTAGCGCTCTAACCAACTGAGCTACAGCTGCATTGTGGGGCGAAACCTAGGGCGGTCAGGCCCGGAAGGCAAGACCCCGTCAACGCTCCAGCGCAATTATTCAACGACTTCTTTTGCGACATTCCGTCCCGCAGGCGGCAACCGGCGGCGACAGGCGGGGAAGTGGGCGAAAGCCGGGGAAAAACAGCCCGCGCCAGGCGCTGGCGGCGGCCCCGTTGGCGCCCGTTAACCCTTCCCTGGACCGGACCGGGCCAATGGCTCTGTCGTTGCGGCATATTCTGTTAGTATATTGCTGAAATTGACCAAACCGCGCCAGCAGGAGCATTGACGGTATCCATGACGGACCCGGCCGGCCATATTGTCCTGACCGACCTGCTGGCCCGGCCGGCGGATGCGCCTGCGATCGCGGCGGGCGAAACCGTCTGCCTGTTCGCGGCGGACGGCGCGTTGTTGTGGGGGACGGCGCATGGCCGGGCGCTTGCCGCCAGGCTGGACCGGCCTTCACGGGCGCGCGTGGTCGCGCTCGCCGCCGATGCGTTGGGCTCCTGGCGCGAAGCCCTGCCCCTGCGCGCTGGCAGCGTCGGTTTTTCAGCCGGATGCGCCGTGTTGCAGGGCCGCGACGGCCGGCGCGTCGTGCTGGCCCGGATCGCCGGGCGTATTCCACGAACGTGGAGCGCCACCCCGGAACGCCTGACTGGCCGCGATCCTGGCGGCGGCGATGCGCCGGCGGACGCCTTGCGGACGATAGCCGGCGACCGGCCGACCCTGCGCTTTGTCTGGCATACGGACGCCGCCGGCGTCATCCGCTCCGTATCGGCGGCGCTGGCCCGGGCGCTGGGCGGCGAGGCGATCGTGGGAAAAACCTGGGCCGGACTTGCTGGCCGGATTGACGCCGCGCTGGAGCTTGACGCCCAGGTCCGCTCCGGCCGGGCGTGGTCTGGTCTGGCCGCGCTCTGGCGTCTTGACGGAGGGGGGACGGAAATCCCGGTCGAGTTTGGCGGCGCGCCCATCCGCGACGCCGCTGGCGCGCCGGCCGGGCAGCGGGGCTACGGCCTGATGCGTCTGGATGCGGGCGTGACGCCGGCGCCGGAGCCCCAGCATCAGCCGGAGCCTGCCGGCCACCCTGTTCCCGCATCGCCGTTGCCGCCCCCGGCTGACATGTCGCCCGCTCCTGGCGGGGACGCCAGCCGGACGGATGGCGACGGCCTTTCCAGCATCGTCGCCCGGGTGGCTTCGGGCGCCCGGCTGCCGGAACCGCCATTGCCCCTGTTCGCCCCTGGCCATGAAACGGTGGTTCCAGTGCCGGTTCCGCCGCCGGCGCGACATGCGGACATCAGGCGCAAGTCCGCTCCCGGCGGCCTCAGTCGCGGCGAGCGCCAGACCCTGCGTGATATTGCCCAGGCGCTCGGCGCGCAGATGGACGAAACGCGCGAGCGTCGCGTGGCCGACATGGCGGGGGCAACCGACCCGCGGGATGAAAGCCAGAACCGGAATGCCGGGGGCTCTTCCGCGCCAGTTTCCGCGCCGCCCGCCGCGCCAGTCTCGCCCTCAGGGCAGGAGGCGCACGACGTGGGTCCGGGCGGGCGGGCGGTTGCGGATTCCCATCCTCCGCCGCCCACGGCGAAGCAGGCCGCCGACGCCGGCGTCCGGCAGGCGGGCGCGGCTGACGCCGGTCTGTCGCGCCAGCCGACGCCGCCTGAGCCGGGGGCGGACATTGCTGCCGGGCAAAAGGTTGCTCGGGACCCCATCCAGGACCCTATCCAGGACCTCACGCAAGACCTCGCCCACGAGCTGGAGAGGACGCTGGAGCGGGAGCGCGCGGCGATCGCCGCCGAGGCGCGGGTGGAGACATTGCGCGCCCTGGTCCAGGCGACGCCGGTCGCCGCCCTGGTCAGTCAGGAAGGCGTGGCGGTGCACGCCAACAACGCCTTCATCGCCCTGTCCCGGCATGCCGGCTTTGGCGACGTGGCTGGCCAGCGGCTCGGGCTGCTGTTTCCGGAAACCGCCCTGGACGTCGGCTTTAGCGGCAAGGGGGTTCTCGCCGGAGCCCGGGGCGTGCGAATGCCCGTGGAGCTCGTCTGCGCGCCAGCGCCGTGGACGGGTGGAGAGGCGCTGCTCATTCTGGCGATGCGCGATGCAACGGCCGAGGTCGCGGCCCGCGTCGCCCATCTGGAAGACGAACTGGCGGCCTCGGCGGCGCGCGAGGCCGAGCTGCGCGGCGTGCTCGACACCGCAACAGACGGCGTTGTGCTGCTCGACGCCCAGGGGCGGATCCTGTCCATCAACCGCTCGGGAGAGGCGCTGTTCGGGTATGAGCAGAACCAGCTTGTTGGCGAGCCGCTGACGCGCCTGCTGGCACCCGAAAGCCATGCCGCCGCCCGCGACTATCTGGAGAGCCTGCGCGCCGGCGGCGTCGCCAGCCTGCTCAATGATGGGCGCGAGGTGACGGGGCGGGTGCGCCAGGGCGGCGACTGCCGGCTGTTCATGACCCTGGGCAAGGTCGGCGCTGGGGCCGGCCAGCGTTATTGCGCCGTGCTGCGCGACGTGACGGCCTGGAAGAAGACCGAAAGTGAACTGATCGAATCCAGACGCAAGGCTGAATCCGCCAATGCCCAGAAATCGGACTTCCTGGCGCGCATGAGCCACGAGGTGCGCACGCCCCTTGGCGCCATGATCGGCTTCGCCGAGCTGATGCTGGAGGAACGTTTCGGCCCGATCCAGAATCCGCGCTACCGCGAGTATGTGCGCGATATCCACGAGTCCGGCCAGTATGTCATCAGCCTCGTCAACGACCTGCTCGATCTGGCCCGGATCGAGGCTGGAAAGATGGAGCTGTCGTTCGCCAGCGTCGACCTCAACGTCGTGCTGAATTCCTGCGTGACGCTGATGCAGCCCCAGGCCAGCAAGGCGCACATTGTGTTGCGCGGTTCGCTGGAGGAGAAGCTGCCGCCGGTGGTGGCGGATGAGCGCTCCATGCGCCAGATCATTCTGAATGTGCTCGGCAACGCGCTCAAGTTCACCGACGCCGGGGGGCAGGTGATCCTGTCCTCGGCGCGCACGCCGTCAGGGGAGGTCGTCATCCGTGTCCGCGACACCGGCATCGGCATGAGCGAGCAGGAAGTGGTGGAGGCGCTGAAGCCATTCCGCCGTCTGGCGCACGGGCGCAAGACGCCCGGCACCGGCCTTGGCCTGCCGCTGACCGTCGCGCTGGTCGAGGCGAACCGGGGCGCGCTGCGCATTTCCAGTACGCCGGGCGAGGGGACGCTGGTGGAGGTGGTGCTGCCCGCGTCCCGGGTGCTCGCCGGCTAGGGCGCCGCGCTGGAGCAAAGAAAAAAGGCCGGATTGCTCCGGCCTTTTTGTCGAATACGCCCAGTCCTGCAAACAGGGCGGCCCCGCGCGGGGGCCCGCGCCCGTCCGCTCCGGCGTCAGTCGTCTGAACCGCTCTCGTCCAGTCCGCCCATGTGGTGCTGGCAATAGAGGGCCTCGCCCATGCGATTGACCAGGTCGAGCTGGGTTTCGAGGAAGTCGATATGGCCTTCCTCGTCCTTCATCAGGTCGACGAACAGGTCGCGCGACGGGTAGTCCTTCACCTCCAGGCAGTAGGACGCGGCTTCCTGGTAGAGCGCGCGGGCGTCCAGCTCGGCGGCGAGGTCCGCCTGCAGGATTTCGGTGACGGTCTGGCCAATGCGCAGCGGGTCGAGGACCTGCATGTTGGGGAACCCTTCCAGGAACAGGATGCGGTCGGTGAACCGGTCCGCATGCTGCATTTCCTCGATCGATTCCTTGCGCCATTGCTGGGCGAGCTTCTTGAGGCCCCAGTTGTCGAGGATGCGGAAATGCAGCCAGTACTGGTTGATCGCGGTCAGTTCGCTGCGCAGGCCACGGTTGAGATACTCGATGACCTTCTGGTCGCCTTTCATCGGGGGCTCCTTGTTTAGGATCGTTCTAATCTAGGCGCGATGGCATTCTGAAGCAAGGGGGGCGGCGCGCCGGCGCGCATGTTTCGCTGATGGCGTTTTTCACGATGCGGCGACAGCGTGATTGCAAACCGCTGCTTGCGCCGGGAAACCAGGCGCAGGACGCTCCACGCGTACAGGAAGCGTGGCGCTGCATCGCCCTTGTGCAGCCTTGCGCGGTGAAAGTTGGGAAAGATTCGCGAAGAGATCGCGGCAGGGGAAACAGGAAGGGGATACCGGACGCACCGGGGCGCTTTCCATGCCGCTCCATGCGTCATGCCCATGCCTGTTGCGGGCTCCCGTGACTTTTCGCTGCCATCGGTGGGCAAAGAACGGGCGAACCGGGCCAGGCAATCGCAGGGGATGTGAGGCGGCGGCGAGGCAGGGGATGCGGCGGGTTATTCCGCCGCCATGAGGGTCCGGGCGCCGTCATCATTCGCCGGGCGTTGCGTCGCGCCATGGTCGTGATCGCCGCAGGCGCCGCCACAGGCGCGGGGCGCGCAAAACCTCTGCTCATCCGGGACAACCAGCTGGCGGCGCGGCGCGGCTCCGCCATGGCGCCAGTCGGCCGCCGGCGCCATGGCGGCCTGGGCGTGCGCTGGCGCGGTTGCGGCGTGCGCGGCCTCGGCTGGACACACGGCGCAGCCAATCTGGCAGGCGCCGGCGCCGCTGGTGATGTCGGAAAACATCTGCCGGATCTGCTGGACGCAACGGCCACAATTCGGCTTGCAGCCGAGGCACAGATAGACCTGCCCTGGCGAACGCGGACGCGTCGCCACATCGCCCGTCAGCGAATCCAGCACCTGGCGGTCGGTCAACTGATTACATGAACAGACGATCATCGCGTTCTTTAGAATGATTAAAAAGTGAAGTGGTTTCAATTACTTATTGTATAATACGCCCGTGCGGTCAAGCTGCCCGCGCGCCAATGCCGCAGGCGTGCGACGCCATCTTTCCCGGCAGGTTTTCCGCCTGTTCCGCCGTTCACGCGGCTGCCTTCCAACCTGGCTGCACAGCACAAAAGCCAGAGCCCCCGGCGACGTCCAGCCGGGCAATCCCTGGCTTCAGCTTCGTCCAGCGCCAATATTCCCGGGGTGCACCCACGCCGTCGCCCGTCCGGCGTCAGGCGGGTCTGGCTTCACGCTGGCGGTCCCGGCGTCGGTTCAGGCCTCGGGGCCCGGATGCGCCGGCGTTTGCCTGTCCGCGCCCTCTTTTGGCGGCTTGACGGCGTAGCGCTGGTCGCGCGGCGCCCGGGTCACCGAGGAGGGATCGCTGGCCGGGAAGCTCTCGTCGATGGATTCATCAAGCGCGGCTTCCTCGTGCGCCCGTTCCTTTGACCGCTCCAGCCTGGGTTTGGGGCCCGCGCCTGGTTTGTTGTCGTTCATGGCAGCCTCCTCTCACTTAATCATAACGTGAGCAGCGTCAGCCGGTTCCGCCAGATGCGATCAGGCGGTCGCGTGTCGGTCAATGACGATGACATGCAGCGCGCGCGGCCCGTGCGCGCCAAGAAAGATGGTGCGGTCGATGTCGCCGGAGCGCGACGGCCCGGTCACCATATTGACCGTGCGCGGCAACGGGCCGCCCGCCGTTTCGGCGCGCAGGCGCGTCCACACATCCTCCAGCGCCGGAACCAGGTCGGCGCTGTCCAGCACCACGATATGGTTGTCCGGCAGGAAATTGATGGTGGTGGGGTTATCCGGCCCTGACAGCAGGACCAGCGATCCGGTTTCGGTGACGCCAGCGAAGGCGTGGCTGACGCCGTTCAGGTCGGCTCCGGCGCTGGGGCCGTGACTGACGTCGAGCGTCGTGGCGTCCCACGGCATGGCGGCCAGGCGCGCATCGGCGCCCATGCGCAGCCGGGCCGGCAGATTGTTCGCGCCCAGCCAGCGCGCCGCTTCGGCCGGAACCTGCGCCGGCCCGCTGACGACGGCGACGGTGGCTTGCACCGCCTCCGCGTATGTGCGGAATGTGGCGATGGCCTCCGCGCCGGTCTTCTGGCCGCGCGCCGGCACAATGCCCCGCTCTGGCCGGGACAGCCGGTCGGCCACAGCCTGGCGGCGCGGCTCTTCCTGACCGGTAACGCCCAGCGACCGGCGGATGTTGGCCAAAATCTCGTCGCGCGCCGTCATTGCGCTTGCCCCTTTACGTCAGGTTGGGCGCCCGCAAGCCGGCGTTTGCCGGCTTGCGCCGCCCACATCGCCTGAAACGTCCTGCCTTCCGGCGCCGGGAAATCCCGCCCCTGGGTCCAGCCGGAGGCGAAGGGCAGGGATGCGAATTTACCCTTGCCGCGCGCCGCCAGCGCCAGCGCCGCCGCGCCAAGGCGCGTCGCCTGGCGATACAGCCACGGCCGGCGGGCGAAGAAGCCCCACAGGGCGAGGCCAGAGCGGGTGGTCGCCGGCGTCAGATGCCGCTCGAACTCCTTCTCGCGCCAGTGGCGCATCAGCTTCGGCAGCGGAATGCGCACCGGGCAGACCGATTCACACCGGCCGCAGAAGGTGGAGGCGTTGGGCAGGTGGCCGCCCTTGTCCACGCCGATCAGCGCCGGCGTCAGCACCGATCCCATCGGGCCGGGGTAGGTCCAGCCATAGGCATGGCCGCCGACCGCCTGGTACACCGGGCAATGGTTCATGCAGGCGCCGCAGCGGATGCAGCGCAGCATTTCCTGAAACGAGGTGCCCAGCATGCCGGTGCGGCCGTTGTCGAGCAGCACGACATGATACGCCCCGGGCCCGTCCGGGTCGCTGGCGCGGCGCGCCCCGGTGGAGAAGGTGGTGTAGACCGAGCTGTCCTGTCCGGTGGCCGAGCGCGCCAGCACCCGCAGCATCTGGGCGCAGTCATCCAGGGTCGGAACCAGCTTTTCCAGCGAGGCCAGCACGATGTGCGCCTTCGGCAGCGTCTGGGTCAGGTCGCCATTGCCCTCATTGGTGACGATGACCGAGGTCCCGGTTTCGGCGATGAGGAAATTGGCGCCGGTAATGCCCACGTCGGCGGCGAGAAAATGCTGGCGCAGGGCCTGCCGCGCCTCGTTGAGCAGGCTCACGGGCTCGGAAAGATCGCGCTCCGGCGGTAGCTGCGTGTGGACGCGGCGGAAATCCTGCTCCACCTGGGCGGCGCTCAGGTGGAACGCCGGGGCGATGATGTGCGACGGCGTCTCGTGACGCAGCTGGATGATGTATTCGCCGAGGTCCGTCTCGATGGGCGTGAAGCCCTCGCGCTCCAGATGATCGTTGAGGCCGATTTCCTCGGAGATCATCGATTTGCCCTTGGTCACCGTTTTCGCGCCAAGCCCGCGGCAGATATCGGCGACGATGCGGCGCGCCTCGGCGGCGTCGCGGGCGAAATGCACATGGCCGCCGCTGGCGGTCACCTGCGCCTCATACTGCTCCAGATAAAGGTCGAGGTGGGCGAGGGTGTGGTTCTTGATGTCGCGGGCGCTGTCGCGCAGCGCCTCGAACTCGGGCAGGGCGGCGGCGGCTTCGGCCCGTTTGACCGAGAAGCCGGTGCGCATGGTGCCAAGCACCGCCTGCAACTGTTTATCCTGCAACGCCTGGTGGGCGTTCTCGCGGAAAGCGGGGGAGGTGATGGTCGCCGTCATCTCAAGCCCCTCCCTTGCCGGCGGCCGATGAAGCCGCCGGGGCGGCGATCGGCGGCAGCTCGTCCATGCCAGCCAGCACCTCGGCCACATGGCGCACGGCCGTCGCGCTGTTCTGGCGCGACAGCTTGCCGGCCATGTTCATCAGGCAGCCAAGGTCGCCGGCCAGCACCATGGGCGCGCCGGACTCGGTGATCCGCGCCGCTTTCTCGGCCACGATGGCGTTGGAAATCTCGCCGTATTTGACCGCGAAGGTCCCCCCGAAGCCGCAGCAGATATCGGAGCCTTCCATCTCCACCAGCTTCAGCCCGCGCACCGAGCCCAGCAGCTTGCGCGGCTGCGCCTGCACGCCCATCTCGCGCAGCCCGGCGCAGGAGTCATGGTAGGTCGCCACCCCCTCGAACCGGGCGTTGACGTCGCTGACGCCCATCACGTCGACGAGGAAACTGGTCAGCTCCCAGGTCTTTTCCGCGAAGGCATTGGCCTTGCCGCGCAGGTCCGGGTCGTCGGCGAACAGCTCCGGATAGTGCCGCCGCACCATGCCGGCGCAGGAGCCGGAGGGCGCCACCACATAATCCAGATGGCTGAACGCCCGGATCATCGCCCGCGCCAGGTCCGCCGCCGTGGCCCGGTCGCCAGAATTGAAGGCCGGCTGGCCGCAGCAGGTTTGCGCCGGAACCTCCACATGGCAGCCGGCGTCCTGCAACAGCTTCGCCGCCGCGAACCCCACGGACGGCCGCATCAGGTCAACCAGGCAGGTGACGAACAACCCGACGCGGGGGTGTTGCGGAAGCTTTGGCGAAGCGGTCTGCTGCGGCATCGGCGGGTTCCTGTCGCGAGCGTTGTCCGGGGGGTGGACAGCGCGGAGTTTGGAAATCGGGGCAGACGCCCGGGTTCGCCGGGGCGGAGGGCTGCTCCGGCGAAGGTTCAGGGCTTCTTTTTGCCGTCGGCGCCGAACTGGCCGACATAGGCAAGCAGGTCGTCGATATCCTTGTCCTTTGGCAGGCCGACGAAGATCATGCGGGTGCCGGTGACCTTGGCGCGCGGATTTTTCAGATAGTCGCGCAGGGTGGCGGCGTCCCAGGTCAGCCCGGAGTTCTTCATGGCGTCTGAGAAGCGGTAACCTTCCACGGTTCCCGCCTTGCGGCCGATCAGCCCGTTGAGCTCGGGGCCGACCAGGTGTTTGGCGCCCTCGCCAATCTGGTGGCAGGCGCGGCACTTCATGAACACCTTCTCACCGGCCGCGGCGGAGCCGGCGCCGGCGGCCGTCGCGGCGGTTTCCGCCCGCGCCGTCGCGAGGGGCAGGCCGGCGAAGAGCGCCAGGGACAGTGCGGCGCTCATGATGCGCATCCGGCCTCCCGGCCCGCCGCGCCCGTTGTTGTCGGCCTGGCGGAAGAGGGGGGATGGATGCGCGATCATGGTCTTGTCCCTGTCTGGCCGAAGCAGCGTCTGCTTCGTCGCCGCCAGTTTTAGCACTCTGGAATCATTCTGCACACGCAACCACGCGCCGCAGCCGGAGAAGCTGCCCAGGATCTGCCGGGCCGATCGCCAGCGCCGCCGGCCGGGCGGCGAAAAGTTCGGCCACCGCCTCTGGCGCGCGTGGGGAGCCGTCCCCATGTCATTCACGCATCATGTCAATCACGGCCGCTCGTGGGGAGCGGCGGGCAGATGCGGGAAGATCAGGAGAGGACGTATATGGATCCGCAGGAACGTGAGGTCATCGACGGGATTTTCCAGCGCCTGCAAGAGGCGGCGAACAACCCGCGCGACCCTGAGGCGGAGCGCTATATCGCTGATCTGGTCGCCCGCCAGCCCCATGCGCCTTATGCGCTCGCCCAGGCCGTCTATGTGCAGGACATGGCTGTTCAGCAGTTGTCCTCCCGCAACCAGGAGCTGGAGCAGCGCGTCCAGCAGCTTGAGAACGAGGCCCGCAAAGCGCAAGAACAGTTGGCGCAAGAACAGTTGGCGCGCGAACAGGCGGCGCGTGAACAGGCGCAGGCCCAGCCGGCGCCAAATCAGGCGCCTGCCGGCGGGTTCCTGTCCGGCCTGTTTGGCGGCCGTGGCAGCGTGCCGGCTGCCGGACGGCCCGGCGGTTTCGGCCAGTCCGCCAGTCCGCAGGGCCCCGGCTTTGGCGGAGCGCGCCCGGGTGGACCGCAAGCCGGACCACAAGAGGCTGGACAGCAGGGCTCCCCCATGCCTGGCGGCCCCTGGTCGCGCGGCGCGCAGCCGGGGCAGGGCGCGGGACCGTGGGGCGGACAGCAGCCCCAGGCGCCTGCCGGCGGCGGCTTCCTGCGCGGCGCCCTGACCACGGCGGCGGGCGTTGCCGGCGGCGCGCTGCTGTTCGACGCGGTGAAGGGCATGATGGGCGGCTCGTCCGCCGCCAACGCCACGCCGGTGGACAAGGCGGCTGAAACGGCGAAGACAGACGCGCAGCAGGACAGTAACGCCCAGAACAGCAACACCGACGACAAGGCCAGCGACCAGCAGGCGGATAACAGCCAGAACGACAACCAGAACGACGCCAGCTATCAGGACGCCGGCTACGACGATCCCTCCTATGACGACCAGTCCTGGGACGACGGCGGCTTCGGCGACGACGACTGGGCGTAACCTGCTTCCCGGGCCGCGCCAGGGCGCGGGCCGGGGATGCAAGCCCCTGGTTTCAGGGCATCTGCTGATCCATCCGGATCGGGAGACGCCCTGACGTTGGCTATGGGCGAATGCGACCGGTCGGCCCTATCCAGCCCGCCTGAAAGCGCTAAAAAGTGCTTTAGAAAGCAATGTCCAGAGCCGCGGCCTTGGGTGTGGACGATAGCGCCGGCCAGCTGTGCCGACGCGTCGGCGCGCTGGAGCTGCGGAGGCTGACAATGGATTTTACTTTTTTTGCCATCTCTGGATGGCCAAGCGCGTTCAGATCAGCCTTCAGTGTTGCGATATTGTCTGGTGTAGCAAATATGTATTTAATTGAATCATTCGGGATTTTGTCTGACACATATTGGTGTCCATATGTTTCAATTGACTGAAATTTGATTTCGTTTTCGTTCATTCCGAATAAAACTTTTCCTTTTCGTGCGTCATCGCCCCGAACACCGGCGTATTGTCCCCATGCTACCCAGTAGTCTTCTTTAGATATGATGCTGATCCCATGGAGGTTGCATGCATCTTCAGGCTCTGGAGCCTCCCCACGGAGGCGCCGCCCCAGCGCGCGCTGCGAATACGATAATTCTCCGTAATCGAAAGCGCGTTTACCAACATCACTGAAACATTCGGCTGGCAGAGGTCGCCTTTCATGCAGCCCAAAGATTGACAGGAGACCGCCATATTCTGCAACGCCTGTCACAGCAGGCAGGGCTGAGCCATGAACATAATCAACGCCATGTTCTTCGAGCGTCTGGAAAATCAGGTCGGTGGAAGGCTTTTCGGTCTCTGACTCGTCAGGGCGATCGCCCTCTGATTTGTTCCGTTTTCGCGTGTTCGCCAAAATGTCCGTCAAGGCCATGTCATATCTCCTGCTTCACAGGCACGGACAGATATTGGCGCCGCCTCTTCCCGGCGGGCAGCGATTTTCAAGGACGCGCGACCCTGGAGCCAGGCCCTGGCGCCTGCGTTACATCACCACCACCTTCGCCCCGACGCTGACCCGCGAATACAGGTCGATCACATCGTCATTGGTCAGCCGGATGCAGCCGGAGGAGACGTTGTGGCCGATGGTGTTGGGCTCGTTGGTGCCGTGGATGCGATACAGGGTCGAGCCCAGATACAGCGCCCGGGCGCCGAGGGGATTATCAGGGCCGCCGGCCATGAAGCGCGGCAGGTCGGGGCGGCGCCGGCGCATGTCGGCCGGCGGCCGCCAGTCGGGCCATTCGCGTTTCATGGAAATGCGCTGGCTGCCGCGCCACTGGAAGCCGGCGCGGCCGACGCCGATGCCGTAGCGGATGGCCGTGCCGCCATCCTGCACCAGATACAGGTATTTGTTACGGGTATCGATGATGATCGTGCCCACGGGCTGAGCGCCGGAATAGGATGTTGTCTGGCGGCGAAAACGCGGCGCCACCTCCTGCTGCATGGCTTCGCCGCCGTAGACGTCGCCGCCCCAATACCCCTGATCGTCCAGTTGCTGGGGCGCCCGGGCGGCGCTGCGGCCCCGCCGTTGCGAGCGTGGTCTGGCGTCGCTGTCATCGACCCAATAGCCATATTGCTGGCCATCCAGCGCCGGCGCGCCGCCGCGCCAGTAGCCGGGCGGGGCGCGTCCACCAGGGCCGTAGTCCTGCGCCCCGGCGGTTAACGGCGTCGCCAGCAGCGTGATGGCGGCCAGGGCGCAGGCCAACGGCAGCGCGCGCCGCCGGCGGGAAATCGCAACCGGGGCTGGCCCCGTGTCCATGATGACCGGCATTGGCATGCGGCGCCTCCACGTGAGATGACAGCAATAACGCCAGCGGCGTGACAGCACGCGCCGCCCCAGGCGACGCTGGCCCTGGCTACGGCGCGCGCCAGACCGGAACGCAGGCGCGCCTGTTTCCCAACCATGATAATGCCGCGACGGCGCTGGCGGTTCCCGGCAGCGGAATTATGACGCCGTCGCCGGCGAAGGTCCCATGGGGTCGACGCAGCGTCCATGCGCGGTCCCGATCCCGGCCCTCCAGAGGCGCGCCCCAAAAAGCTTCGCCCCAAAAAAACCGCCCGGGTTTATTCCGTCCTGGTTCATTTGGACCGGGCGCTGCCCCGGCCGTTGCCCCGCGTCCGCGCCTCATGGGCTGTATGGTCGGTTGTGAAATCGGCGCTTTCGGGCGATGTGGACTGGGCGCGCGCGACGCGGCGCAGGGCGCGCAGGGCGTCGCGCGCCTCCAGCCAGGCCCGCGATCCCAGCTCCGTCTCGACCGCATCCTGGGCCTTGCGCCACAGCGGCGTCGCCCGGGCGAGCGCCTCACGCCCCGCCTCGGTGAGCTCGTGGGCGACGGCGCGGCCGCCGCCGGCGCGGGGGGCGATCAGCCCGGCCTCGCCCAGCAGGCGCAGATTGCGGGTGAGGGTGGTGCGCTCCAGCGCCAGCATGTCGGCCAGGGCGCTGATCGAACCGGTGAGGCCACGGTCGATCGCCGCCAGCAGGGACAGTTGCGTCACCTTGAGGCCGACGGGGCGCAGCGCTTCGTCATACATGCGGGTCAGCGCCCGGGCTGTCATACGGGATTGAAGACAGGCGCATATGACTCCGGGGCCGGAGTGCGCGTCCCCGTGGCTGTGCGCGTCCCTGTGGCTGGTGGAAGGGTTGCCGGTCTGGCTGGCGGTCATGTCTTCCCCTGCGCTGTCTCCCCGCGTGCGCATCCACGCGGGAGCGGTCGGCGAAACATGGCGTATTGCCGGCGTTTGGTAAACCGCCGGGCGCCCGGGTGGATTTTCGGGCCGGGTGTCGGTCTTGTCCCGGGGCGCCTGTTTTTGGCGCCTGTCTTCAGGCGCCTGTCCTGGGGGCCCTGTCCCCGGGCGGGTCAAAGCGCGGGCGGGCGCCAGGTCGTCCGCCTGGAAAAAAATTGCGCCAGGGCCTGGTGCGGGCTTCTTGACTCCCCGGGGGGGCGCGCCTATTTCCCGGCCAGCGTTAGCACTCGTGTCCATGTAGTGCTAATGCTCCCCATTCGAACCGTGCGCGCATCGCGCTCCTATCAAGAGGAATGGTCCATGAAGTTCCGTCCGCTGCATGACCGCGTCGTCGTCCGTCGCATCGAGAGCGAAGAGAAGACGAAGGGCGGCATCATCATCCCCGACACCGCCAAGGAAAAGCCCCAGGAGGGCGAGGTCGTGGCCGCTGGCGCCGGCGCGCGTGATGAGCAGGGCAAGCTGGTCGCCCTCGACGTCAAGGCTGGCGATCGCGTGCTGTTCGGCAAGTGGTCGGGCACCGAGGTCAAGATCGACGGCGAAGACCTGCTGATCATGAAGGAGTCGGACATCCTCGGCGTGATCGGCTGATCCAGCCGCCGTCCCGGGCCGTCGCCATGGGCAGCGGCCGGTTGTCCAGCATGTGAATACGCAAGGGCCAGCAAGGCGCCCGCGATACGGCGGATCATCCGTCGGCCGCGCCGGCCGGGCCTCATGAACCAGGAGCAAGCAAATGGCTGCCAAGGAAGTAAAATTCGGCGGGGAAGCGCGCGACAAGATGCTGCGCGGCGTTGATATCCTCGCCAATGCCGTCAAGGTGACGCTGGGTCCGAAGGGCCGCAACGTCGTGATCGAGAAGTCCTTCGGCGCGCCGCGCATCACCAAGGACGGCGTCTCGGTCGCCAAGGAGATCGAACTCTCCGACAAGTTCGAGAACATGGGCGCCCAGATGGTGCGCGAAGTGGCCTCGAAGACCAACGACAAGGCTGGCGACGGCACCACCACCGCCACCGTTCTGGCCCAGGCCATCGTCAAGGAAGGCGCCAAGGCTGTCGCCGCCGGCATGAACCCGATGGACCTGAAGCGCGGCATTGATCTGGCCACCGCCGCCGCCATCAAGGACATCGCCGCCCGCGCCAAGAAGGTCAAGGATTCGTCCGAGATCGCCCAGGTCGGCACCATCTCCGCCAACGGCGACCGCTTCATCGGCGAGGAAATCGCCAACGCGATGCAGAAGGTCGGCAACGAGGGCGTGATCACGGTTGAAGAGGCCAAGACGGCTGAAACCGAGGTCGAGATCGTCGAGGGCATGCAGTTCGATCGCGGCTACCTGTCGCCGTACTTCATCACCAACGCCGAGAAGATGGTCGCGGATCTTGAGGACCCCTACGTCCTGATCCACGAGAAGAAGCTGTCGTCGCTGCAGTCGCTGCTGCCGGTGCTCGAGGCCGTCGTCCAGACCGGCAAGCCGCTGGTCATCATCGCTGAGGACGTCGAGGGCGAGGCCCTGGCCACCCTGGTGGTCAACAAGCTGCGCGGCGGCCTGAAGGTTGCTGCCGTCAAGGCTCCGGGCTTCGGCGACCGCCGCAAGGCCATGCTCGAGGACATCGCGATCCTGACCGCTGGCCAGACCATCTCGGAAGACCTCGGCATCAAGCTCGAGAACGTTACCCTTGAGATGCTGGGCCGCGCCAAGCGCATCCGCATCGAGAAGGAAAACACCACGATCATCGACGGCGCTGGCGCCCGCGAGGAGATCGAGGCCCGCGTCGCCCAGATCAAGGCCCAGATCGAAGAGACTTCGTCGGACTACGACCGTGAGAAGCTGCAGGAGCGTCTGGCCAAGCTGGCTGGCGGCGTCGCGGTCATCCGCGTCGGCGGCTCGACCGAAGTCGAAGTCAAGGAAAAGAAGGACCGCGTTGACGACGCCCTGAACGCCACCCGCGCCGCGGTGGAAGAAGGCATCGTCCCCGGCGGCGGCACCGCCCTGCTGCGCGCCCGCGCCGCCGTGCAGGCCCTGACCTCGGACAACGCCGACATCCGCGCTGGCATCGCCATCGTCGCCCGCGCCCTTGAGGCTCCGATCCGCCAGATCGCCGAGAACGCCGGTGTGGAAGGCTCGATCGTCGTCGGCAAGATCACCGACAACAAGGACAGCGCCACCTTCGGCTTCAACGCCCAGTCCGAAGAGTACGTCGACATGCTGCAGGCCGGCATCGTCGACCCGGCGAAGGTCGTGCGCACCGCCCTGCAGGACGCCGCTTCGGTGGCCGGCCTGCTCATCACCACCGAGGCCATGGTCGCCGACGCTCCGAAGAAGGATGCGGCTCCGGCGATGCCGGCCGGCGGCATGGGCGGCATGGGCGGCATGGACTTCTGATCCAGCCTGCGCCGAACTGGCGAAATTGGGGCCCCGGAGTTTTCCGGGGCCCTTTTTCATGCGCTCCGCGCCCCGTGACCCGCGGCGGCCCCCGGTCGCCCCTGACAGGCCATCGCGCGCGGGGATGTTTTGGCAAAAGCGGTTTCCCTTTTGCCAATGATGTTCTAGGACTGAACCCATGGGAGCGTTCCGGCTGCGGCTGGCGCGCCTGTCCGTTTACGGGTCGCAATTCCGCCAGGGCGTCGCCGCCGGGTGGGGATTGCGCGGGAGCCTGGAGCGTTTGGGCGTCGCGAGGCGCGGAAGCGCTCCGTCGTGTTGTTGTGACGCATTCCTCGCGGGCTCCGCTCCGTCAGGAAGTCAGGAAATCCTCAGGGGTGAAGCCATGAGCAATAATGATGAAGTCGACAGCCCGGTCGCGGGTGTGTTCTGGTCGCTGGCGCTCGCCATCGTCGCCTGCGTCGCCATTTTCTGGCACAATTTTGGTTGAAGCCGCCCGGGCCAGGCCCGGCCTTGAACCGTGATTACGGCCGCGCGCTCCGTTTCCGGGGCGCGCGGCCTTTTTTATTGCCGCGTCTTTTGCGGGTGGGCTTTTTCCTGAAGCGCGCCCGTGGCGCCCCGTGGAGGCGCTGGCGGCTCACAATGACCAAAATTTAACGGAGGATTGACGGCGACATCGCATAGGTTGCTGTGATGGCCCCGCAGGGGCCCAGGCGGGGTCGCGCGCTCTGGCTGCCAGGCGCGCGGCTGCTCCTTATCCCTCATGGCGATGCGCCCGCGGCTCGCGGGCCGCGCCTCCCGATGTTTCCCGCGCCGTGCCGGCCATGAGGCCAGCAGGCGTTCTGCGGATGCGACAGGGCGGTGCGGCCGCCCCTGTCCGCGTGCGCCCAACAATGCGATCCGGCGGAACCCATGCATGGACTGAAACAGGCCCTTGCCGATATCTGGCGTCTGACGCTGCCCTATTTCACCTCCCGCGAACTGACGACAGCCCGCATCTGGCCACTGCCGGCTTTTTCCGTGCAGCAGCGCGTGCTGGCGTTCATTTTCGCAGCGGTCATCATCGCCATCGAATTCGCGCTGGTGGCGATCAACGTGCGCCTGTCCTATTTCTCGCGCGACTGGTTCAACGCCATCCAGAACAAGGACGCGGCCAGCTTCTGGAGCCTGTTGTTCACGGTGTTCCTGTTCTGGGCCGTGATCTACATCGTCGCCGCCATCTACCAGTATGCGCTCAAATCCTACATGCGCATCCGCTGGCGCTCCTACCTGACGGAGCGTTATGTCGGCCAGTGGCTGGACCATAACGCCCACTATCACATGCAGCTGCTGGGCCATGGCGCCGATAACCCCGACCAGCGCATCCAGCAGGACATCGATTCCTTCATCCTGCGCACCATGACGCTGTTCCTCGGCCTGCTGTCATCGGTGACGACCCTGGCCTCCTTCGCCGTGGTGCTGTGGCAGCTCTCGGCCGCCTTCACCTTCCCGGGGACCAGCGTGCAGGTGCCGGGCTTCCTGCTGTGGGGGGCGCTGATTTTCGCGGTGCTGGCCACCTGGATCACCCACAAGGTCGGCAAGCCGCTGATCCGGCTGAACTTTGAGCAGGAGAAATATGAGGCCGACTTCCGCTTCTCGCTGGCCCGCCTGCGTGAATACGGCGAGCAGGTGGCGCTGATTGGCGGCGCCCCGGCGGAGAAGCAGCACCTGGCCGGCCGCTTCGGCGCGGTCATCGGCAACTTCCTCGCCATCGTCAGCCGCACCAAGAAGCTGACGGCGGTGACGGCCGCTTACGGCCAGATCGCCAACGTCATTCCCTACGTGCTGGTGGCGCCATATTATTTCGCCGACAAGATCACCCTTGGCGGCATGCAGCAGACCGCCAGCGCCTTCAGCCGGGTCAGCGATTCCCTGTCGTTCTTCATCAGCGCCTATTCGACCATCGCCGACTACAAGGCCGTCGTTGACCGTCTCACCACCTTCACCGGCTCGGTGGAGGCCGCGCGGGCCCTGGAAGACGAGAGCCAGAGCCATGGCCTCACCGCCCGCATCGCCCGCGCCGAAGGCGCTGACACGTCATTGCACATCGCCGGCCTCGCCCTGAACCTGCCCGATGGAACCCAGATCGTGCGCGTGCAGGACCTGACCTTCCGGCCAGGCGAGACGGCGCTGCTCACTGGCCCCTCGGGCTCGGGCAAATCCACCCTGTTCCGCGCCATCGCCGGCATCTGGCCCTTCGGCCACGGCGCCATCGCCCTGCCGCAAGATGAAAAGGGCGGCCCCGCCAGCCTGCTGCTGCTGCCGCAGCGGCCCTATCTGCCCATCGGCCCCCTGCGCGAGGCGGTGTCCTATCCCTCGGCCGCCGATACGTGGAGCGATGCGGATTTGCGCCGGGCGCTGGAGCTGGCGCAGCTGCGGCATCTGGCCAACCGGCTCGACGAGGATGGCCACTGGTCCCAGGCCCTGTCGCTTGGCGAACAGCAGCGCCTCGCCATTGCCCGGGCCCTGCTGGCGCGGCCGGACTGGCTGTTCCTTGATGAGGCGACCTCGGCCATGGATGAGGGGCTTGAGGCGTCCATATATGGACTGCTGGCGCGCGAGCTGCCGCAAACGACCCTGGTGTCGATTGGCCACCGCTCAACCCTGCACGCCCTGCATGGCCGTATCATCGATATGGTCAGCACGAGCAATCGCCTGTTCGAGCCGCGCGACCAGGCAGCCTGAACGGCCCCCTGGCGCCGCCGCGACAGGTCAGACAAACAAAACCCCGCTGCATCGCAGCGGGGTTTTTCATGTGCATGCGCATCAAGCCGGCAAAACGCCTGGCCCTGCAAACGCCTCCAGCCCTTGCAAGCGCCTCCTTGCCCTGCAAACGCCTGGCGTTCCCGGCGGCCTCAGAAGGTGCGGTCGAAGCGCAGTTCGCCGGCCGGGCCCTTCATCACCAGCTGGCCGTTGACGATGTCCCACTTCTGGGCGTAGCGCAGGGCCGAGAGGTAAGCGGTCTCGGCGCTCTGGGTCGCCTTGTCGCAGGCGCGGCGCGTCAGGGCCAGCGGGCCAACGGCGATGCCCATGTCGCGCAGCGGGAAGGCCACCGCCGAGAAGGTGTTGCAGCCGCCAAAGCCACGGGCGCGGAACTGTGAGTCGAGCACGAACGAGGGGCGCTCGGCGCCGCCATAACGCTTGCCGTTCAGGCTGATGGCGATCCAGTTTTTGCCAAGCGGAAAATTCTTTTCGATTTTCTTGGGCTGCGGGGCGGCCTGCGAGCCATGGCCCCGCTGCTGGGCGTCCGCCGTCGTCAGGGTGAGAACGCTCGCCGCCGCAAGCGCGGTGACAGCCGTCAGTGCAAGGCGAACAGTTTTCACGTGCATCCACTCCATCAACTTAGCCGCGGGCCCGGCGCACGGTTGCCCCGATCCGGTCGGCAGCCGCAACGGGGTCGTCCCGCAGGAAGGCGCCGCCGTTTGCGGCTTTTTGCCAGTAACAGGGGCGTCTTTGCAAGCACTGACCGGATACAGGGGCGGGCAGGGCGGCCTGCAACGGCCTCGCCTCAGCTTCAGCCCAGCCTGCGAAACAGCCGCTCAGCCAGGGTATTCTCCCGGCGGAAGGCATATTCCAGCTTGCGCACGCCCACATGATCGGCGCCTGCGGCGGACAGCGCGTCCACCAGCGCGAATACCTGCCCGGTGGGGCACGTCAGCGTCGCTGGCGCGCCGGCCGCCGGCGCGCCGAATGGCAGGCGGGCGCTGAAACGGCTGGCGAGATTCTCCAGGGCTTCCCGGTCCAGCGCCGGGACCAGCGCGGAGACTTCCCGCGTCGTCCGCGCCGCTTCCTCGGCGGCGATCCGGGTCAGGATCGTGCGCACGGCGGCGCGCGCCGTTGGCCCCCAGTCGGCGCGCATGGAGGCCACCAGATTGGCCCACGAGCGCAGCATGACGCCGTCATCAAGGATTTTCAGCGCATTGGCGGCCAGCGTCGCGCCGGTGGTGGTGATGTCGACGACGATTTCGGCCGAGCCGGAGGCCGGAGCCCCCTCAGTCGCGCCAAGGCTTTCGACGATGCGGTAGTCGGCGAGGCCGTGCGCGGCGAAGAATCCACGCGTCAGATTGATGTATTTGGTGGCGACGCGCATGCGTTCGCCGTGGCGGGCGCGCATGTCGGAGGCGACGTCGTCCAGATCGGCCATGGTGCGCACGTCGATCCACGCCTGGGGCACGGCCACCACCACATTGGCGTTGCCGAAGCCAAGCGGCGTCAGCATCTCCACGGCGGCGTCGGCGTCCAGCACCTGCTCGCGCACCAGGTCCTCGCCGGTGATGCCGAGATGGGCCGCGCCGCTGGCGAGCTGGGTGACGATCTCCGAAGCGGAGAGGAACAGCACCTCCACGCCGGACAGTCCCCTGATGGCGCCGCGATAGTCGCGGGCGCCGCCCGGCCTGTGCAGTTCGAGGCCGGCGCGGGCGAAGAACGCCGCGGCGTTTTCCTGCAAACGCCCCTTGGAGGGCACGGCGATGACGAGCGGGGTATCGGTTGCCATGTTCTTCCCCGGATCAGGCGGTGACGGCGAGGCTGTCGAAACGGTCGAGCCAGACGGCGCAGCCAACGGCGGGCACGGGCGCGCTGGCCCCCAGCCGCTCGGCCAGCCCGTCATAACGGCCGCCCGCCGCCACTGGCCGGCGGTCGGCGCGGACCGGATCGTCGATTTCGAAAATGAAGCCTGAGTAGTAATCGAGATTGCGGGCGAAACGGGCGGAGAAGCTGATGCGCTCCACGTCCACGTCGCGGGCGGCGAAAAAGCCCAGCCGCTCCTCAAACTGGTCGATGGCCGCGCCGATGTCGAGGCTGGCGTCGCCAGCCAGCTTGCGCAGGGCGACCACCGCGTCGTCCGGGTTGCCGGCGATGGCGAGGTAGCTTTCCAGAACCGCCCGCTTCTCGCCGCCCAGCGCGGCGGCGCGGCGCTCGGCCCGGGCGAGGAAACGGCGGGCGATGTCGCTGGCGCTGCGCCCGCCCACCGTGGTGATGCCGGCGATGGTCAGCACGTCCTCGACAAAGGCGCGCGCGGCGCGCGGGTCCTGGCCCTCCAGGGCGCCGAGCAGGCCGGCGTAATCGCCGTCCGCATTGCCCTCCCCGGTAAGGGCGGCCAGCGGCTGGCCGGCGGCGACGCCGCGCAGCAGGCGGCGGCGGGTCGGCGCATCGACGCCAAGCGCGTCAACCACGGCGGTGAGCAGGCCCATGTCGCCGAGCCGCACGGCGGCGTTGCGCAGGCCGAGCGTCGTGGTCGCCTCAACGGCGAGGCCAAGGATCTCCGCATCGGCGGCGCTGCGATCGCTGCGGCCGAACGATTCAACGCCCGCCTGGGGAAATTCGCCGGTTTCGCCGGCGCGCAGGCGAAAGACGGGGCCGAGATAGCTCACCGCGGTTTGCGGCTGCGCGCCGCGAGCCCGCGCCTCGAGAAACTGGCGGGTCACCGGAATGGTGTATTCCGGCCGCAGGCAAAGCTCGGCGCCGTCGCCGCTGGCGGTGATGAACAGGCGGCGGCGGATGTCCTCGCCGGACAGGTCGAGAAACACGCTCGCTGGCTGCAATACGGGCGGTTCGACCCGGTGGTAGCCCTCACGCCCGAACAGCGCCAGAAGGTCGGCGCAGGCCTGTTGCGTGGCTGGTTCGTCGGTCAGCAGGGGCGACATCTGTTCTACCTGTAGGGAGCCGGGCGGGTGAGGTTGGTCCGGCGGTTGGTCCGGCAACTGGTCCGGGATGACGAGGCGGGCAAGGATGAACCGTCTGGGCAAACCGCCCTGGCGGGCCATCCGCGCGGTTCCATATCAGAAAACTGCGTTGCCCGCGACTGGGGAGCCGCGACCCGAGACGGCTCCAGGCCAGCGGATGGCCAGGTCATCATGGGTCTGGCCACACAGGTGACCCATGATGGCGGCATGCGGAGGGGCAGGCGGGCTTTTGAGCGCTGGCCGGCCAGTCACTGCAACCGGATGCAATCAGCGATAGCGGTCCCGCACCCGGTTCACCGCCGCGACCAGATCGGCTTCCGGCGCGGCGAACTGGGCTTCCGCCTGCTTCGCCAGATAGGTTTCGCGGTCCTTGATCTGGCGGATGCTGGCGCCGAGGCGCAGGTCCTTGATGGTGACCTCGCCCTTTTCCTTCTCATTGCTGCCCTGGATGACCACGCAGACGCTGCCGCGTTTGTCGGCGTATTTGACCTGCGCCTGCATGCCGGCCTGGCCCATGTACAGTTCGGCGCGCACGCCGGCTGCGCGCAGGCGTCCGACCATGGCCTGGTAGTCGCCGAGGCGGTCCCGGTCCAGCACCAGCACCACCACGGGCCCCATGGGCGGCTCCACCGCCACGACGGGGCTTTTCACCGCCAGCAGGGCGGCCATCAGCCGCGACACGCCGATGGAGAAGCCGGTCGCCGGCACGTCCTCGCCCCGGAAACGGCCGACCAGGCCGTCGTAACGACCGCCGCCGCCCACCGATCCGAACCGCACCGGACGGCCCTTTTCGTCCTTCACCTCGAAGGTCAACTCGGCCTCGAACACCGGGCCGGTGTAATATTCCAGGCCGCGCACGACGGAGGGATCAATGATGACCCGTCCGTCGTCATAGCCAGCGGCGCTGAGCAGGCCAGCGATTTCGGCCAGTTCCGCGCAGCCTTCCCGGCCCGTGGCGGTGCCGGCGAAGGCCCGCGCCATATTGGCGACGGTGGCGGCGTTGCTGTCTTCGCGAGCGCCCAAAACTGCCAGAACCTGGTCCGCCGCTTCCGGCGTCAGCTCGGCGCCTTTGGTGAAGTCGCCCGAGGGGTCCATCCGCCCCTTGCCGAGCAGGTCGCGCACGCCGTCGACGCCGACCTTGTCCAGCTTGTCCATGGCCCGCAGCACCGTCAGGCGGCGGCCGGCGTTGTCCTCGCCGCCGATGCCGATAGCCTCCATGACGCCGTCGAGCACCTTGCGATTATTGATCTTGATGACGTATTTGCCGGCAAGGCCAAGGGCGTCCAGCGTGTCCGCCGCCATCATGCAGACTTCCGCGTCGGCGGTGACCGAGGCGGCGCCGACGATGTCGGCGTCGAACTGCATGAACTGGCGGAAGCGGCCCGGCCCCGGCTTCTCGTTACGGAACACCCAACCGGCGCGATAGCTCTTGTAGGGCTTCGGCAGGCTGTCGAAATGCTCGGCGACGAAACGGGCCAGCGGCGCGGTCAGGTCATAGCGCAGCGACAGCCACTGCTCATCATCGTCCTGGAACGAGAACACGCCCTCATTGGGCCGGTCCTGATCGGGCAGAAACTTGCCGAGCGCGTCGGTGTATTCGATGAACGGCGTCTCCACCGCGTCAAACCCGTAGAACTCATAAGTCTCGCGGATTTTTTCGAGCATGCGGGCGCTGGCCGCCAGTTCTGCGGGGCCGCGATCAACAAAACCGCGCGCCAGCCGGGCCTTGGGGCGCTGCGGGGCCTTGTCTTTCGGCTGCTCTTGCGACGCTGCGGCCATGCCGGCGTCGCTGCGGGTCTGATCGTTCTCTGACATGGCGATCGCATACCTTGGGCGAGCCGGGCCGGCAACCAGCTTGTTACGAAAAGCGTAACCTGATCGGCGGCAGGTTTCACCGGCGCCGCCAGCCGTCGTTTCAGTCGATCACCGGAACCCGCGCCGGATCGCCAGACCAGGTCCACGCCATGCCGGGGCGCGAGACGCCGAGCATCATGCCGCCGAGGGCATCCGGGTGCAGCCACAACTGGTCGGCCATGCGATCCGCCGGCCGCGTCGCCGGGCGATCCACCGTCAGGCCGGCGCCGGCCGCCCGGGCCCTGGCTTCGATTTCACCGATCCGCGCCGCCTCGGCGAAGCCCATATACATCACCGGACCCAGCTTCTGCAGTTGCCGGGCCATGGTCGTGCCGGGCTTCGACGGATTGATGACCTCGAAACGGTGCAACTGGCGCGGCTGGAACAGGGTGAGGGTTCCCTCATAGCCGAAGGTTTCCGAGGCGATCGGGCATTCAATGGCGCGATCAAGTCCGAACAGCGCCGCAAGACGGGCGATGGCCGGCTCCGGCGCC
>Ga0180223_1000836_pt1 | contig 30927 bp, 27 predicted proteins | sample eDN5th30CKraftOP_FD_151337 | JGI IMG/M metagenome (GOLD analysis project Ga0180223, IMG submission 151337) | Enriched Organic Plus compost microbial communities from Emeryville, California, USA - eDNA 5th pass 30_C Kraft OP (version 2) (version 2) ... | reverse complement strand
GACCGCGACGAGCTGCTGCGGCTGATGGAGAACCTCGTCGAGAACGCGATCAAATACGGCAGGCGCGGCGGCGACGTCTCGATCGCGGTCGAGGCCCATGACGGCGAGGCCAGCGTCTGCGTCCGCGACGACGGGCCGGGCATCGCGCCCGAGCACCTGCCGCGCCTGACCGAGCGCTTCTACCGGATCGACACGGCGGCCAGCCGCGAGACCGGCGGCACGGGCTTGGGCCTGGCCATCGTCAAGCACATCGTGCTGCGCCATCGCGGGCGCCTGACCATTGAGAGCAAGCCGGGAGAGGGCGCTGCCTTCAAGGCCATCCTGCCGCGCTTCGGCACGGCGCGCGGCGCGGGCTGACTCTTCACAATTCGGGGCGGAGCCGCCTTTGTGACGGTTTTCATGACGAGCTGTCATGTGGCTGTCATACAGAAGGTGTTCTGACGAGGCCGCTGCCAACAGCGACCAGATGAGGACATCTCACATGCGCAAGATTCTCGTTCTCGCGGCCGTTGCCGCCGGGATCGCCGGTTCCGCCCAGGCCGCCGACATCACCGGCGCCGGCGCGACCTTCCCCTTCCCGATCTATTCGAAGTGGGCCGAAGCCTACAAGAAGGAGACCGGCACCGGCCTGAACTACCAGTCGATCGGCTCGGGTGGCGGCATCCGCCAGATCAAGGCCAAGACCGTCGCCTTCGGCGCCACCGACGCCCCCCTCAAGGGCGAGGACCTGAGCAAGGACGGCCTCGTCCAGTTCCCGACCGTGATGGGCGGCGTCGTTCCGGCGGTGAACATCGCCGGCATCGAGCCGGGCAAGCTCAAGCTCTCGGGCGAGATCATCGCGCAGATCTATCTGGGCGACATCAAGAAGTGGAACGACCCCAAGATCGTCGCGCTCAACGCCGGCGTCACCCTGCCCGACGCCAACATCAACCCGGTCTACCGTTCGGACGGCTCGGGCACGACCTTCGTCTTCACCGACTACCTTTCCAAGGTCTCGGCCGAGTGGAAGTCGAAGATCGGCGCCAACCAGTCGGTCCAGTGGCCGGTCGGCATCGGCGGCAAGGGCAACGAGGGCGTCTCGGCTTCCGTCAAGCAGGTCGCCAACTCGATCGGCTATGTCGAATACGCCTATGCCAAGCAGAACAAGCTCTCCCATGCCCTGGTGAAGAACGCCGACGGCAACTTCCCGGCGCCGGAAGAGAAGGCCTTCCAGGCCGCCGCCGCCAACGCCAACTGGCAGGAGCAGCCGGGCTTCGGCATCTCGCTCAACAACCAGAAGGGCGCCGATGCCTGGCCGATCACCTCGGCCACCTTCATCCTGGTCCACGCCAAGCCGGAGAACCCGGCCGAGGTCCAGGAAGCGCTGAAGTTCTTCGACTGGGCCTACAAGAGCGGCGACAAGCTCGCCAGCGAGCTCGACTACGTCGCCCTGCCGGCGAATGTGAAGGACCAGGTCCGCGCCGCCTGGAAGGGCGTCACCGACAACTCCGGCAAGCCGATCTTCTGATCGCCGCCGACCGAAAGAGGCGAGGCGGGTCCGACCCGCCTCGCCACCCTGTCTAAGCCCTCATCCTGAGGAGCCGCGACGCGCGGCGGCGCTCCGGATGATCCAGAGCGCGCCGGAGCCTCCGAGAGGCTCCGCGGAGCGCTCCTCAGGATGAGGGCCGAGGTTGACGGGCCGGGGGGACCGGCACAGACAACCTCCGCCACGCCACCGGAGCCTTCGCGGATGACCGCAGCAACCGACATGACGAGCATTCCCGGCGCGACGCCGATCGTCCGCAGGACACCGAAGGCGACCTTCGACGCCGTCTTCCGCAATGCGAGCTTCGGCGCGGCGATGCTGGTGCTGGTGCTGCTCGCCGGCATCATGGTCTCGATGATCGTCGGTGGCTGGCCGGCCTTCCGCGAATTCGGCCTCGGCTTCATCACCTCCAGCGTCTGGGACACCCAGAACGAGCAGTACGGCGCCTGGCCGGCGATCGTCGGAACGCTCTCGACGGCGCTGATCGCGCTGGTGATCGGCGTGCCGCTCTCGCTCGGCATCGCCGTCTACCTGACCCAGCTCGCCCCGGCCTGGTTCAAGAAGCCGGTCGCCACCGCGATCGAACTGCTCGCCGCCGTGCCCTCGATCATCTACGGCATGTGGGGCCTGTTCGTCTTCGTGCCGCTCTTCGCGCAATATGTGCAGATCCCGCTCTCGAACATCGTCGAGGGCATGCCCGTCGTCGGCACGATCCTCTATTCGCGCTCGCCCTCGGGGCTGGGCATCTTCACCGCCGGCATCATCCTGGCCTTCATGATCGTGCCGTTCATCGCCTCGATCACCCGCGACATGCTGGAGCAGATCCCCTCGGTGCTGCGCGAGAGCGCCTATGGCATCGGGGCGACGACCTGGGAGGTCGTGCGCCATGTGCTGGTGCCGCAGGCCGGCGTCTCGATCATCGGCGCGGTGATGCTCGGCCTCGGCCGCGCCCTCGGCGAGACCATGGCGGTGACCTTCGTGGTCGGCAACGCCAACCGGCTCTCGGCCTCGATCCTCGATCCGGGCTCGACCATCGCCTCGCGCATCGCCAACGAGTTCAACGAGGCGCTGGGGCTGCAGCTCAACGCGCTGATCGCGCTGGGCTGCATCCTGTTCTTCGTCACCTTCGTCGTCCTCGTCATCGCGCGGCTGCTGGTCGCCCGCGTCAAGCGCTACTGAGGTCCCCCGCCATGACCATGACGACCACGCCCCGCGAACTGCCCCATCAGCCCTGGGGGCGCGTGCGCCAGTCGCGCCGCACCGCCGACCGGCTGATGAAGATCATCGCCACCGGCTTCACCTTCGTCGCCATCTTCGTGCTGTTCTGGATCCTCGGCATGCTGCTGGTGAAGGGCATCGGCGGGCTCTCTCTCGCCACCTTCACCGCGGTCACGCCCGGCCCGGGCACCGAAGGCGGCGGCCTCGCCAACGCCATCGTCGGCTCCTTCGTGCTGACCTTCCTCGGCATCGCCATCGCCACGCCGATCGGGGTGCTGGCCGGGACCTGGCTGGCGGAATACGGCCGGGGCTCGCAGCTCGCGAACCTGATCCGCTTCATCAACGACATCCTGCTCTCGGCGCCGTCGATCCTGATCGGCCTGTTCGTCTACGTCATCCTGGTCGAGCCCTTCCGCGGCTATTCCGGCTGGGCCGGAGGCGTGGCGCTCGGCATCATCGCGATCCCGGTGATCGTGCGCACCACCGAGGACATGCTGAACCTCGTCCCCGGCCATCTGCGCGAGGCCGGCGCGGCGCTCGGCGCACCGCCCTCCGTCGTGATCACCGGGGTGACCTGGCGTGCGGCCAAGGCCGGCATGGTCACCGGCATCCTGCTGGCGCTCGCCCGCATCGCCGGCGAGACCGCGCCGCTGCTCTTCACCGCGCTCAACAACAATTTCTGGTTCTCGCCCACGCTCGCCGGCGGCGTCTCGAACCTGCCGGTGACGATCTACCAGTTCGCCTCGGCCCCTTACGAGAACTGGCAGCAGCTCGCCTGGGCCGGCTCGCTGATCATCACGGTCTCGATCCTGCTGCTTTCGATCATCGCCCGCCGCGTCGTCGCCGGCGGCAAATAAGACTTGAATCCAACCCGGTCGCGACCGACCTTGAGGACCATGTCGATGCTTTCGACCCTTGAACTCTCCCCCCAGTCGCTCGATGCCGAGGCGCCCGTCCGGATCGCGGTGAAGAACCTCGATTTCTACTACGGCGAGCACAAGGCGCTGAAGAACATCAATCTCGATTTCCGCGACCGCCACGTCACGGCGCTGATCGGCCCCTCCGGCTGCGGCAAGTCGACCCTGCTGCGCATCTTCAACCGGATCTATTCGCTCTACCCGGAGCAGAAGGCCACCGGCGAGATCCTGCTCGACGGGCGCAACATCATCTCCAACGACGTCGACGTGAACGAGTTGCGCTCGCGCGTCGGCATGGTCTTCCAGAAGCCGACGCCCTTCCCGATGTCGATCTACGACAACGTCGCCTTCGGCATCCGCCTCTACGAGAAGCCGCCGAAGTCGGAGCTCGACGACCGCGTCGAGGGCGCGCTGCGCCGCGCCGCGCTCTGGGACGAGGTCAAGGACAAGCTGAAGAGCTCCGGCATGGGGCTCTCCGGCGGCCAGCAGCAGCGCCTGTGCATCGCGCGCACCATCGCGCAGAAGCCGGAGGTGATCCTGTTCGACGAGCCGACCTCGGCGCTCGACCCGATCTCGACCGGCAAGATCGAGGACCTGCTGGAGCAGCTCAAGACGGATTTCACCATCGCCATCGTGACGCACAACATGCAGCAGGCGGCGCGCATCTCGCAGTACACCGCCTTCATGTATCTCGGCGAGGTCGTCGAATTCGCCCCGACCAATGCGATCTTCATGAACCCCGCCAAGAAGCAGACGCAGGACTACGTCACCGGCCGCTTCGGCTGAGCGGTATCTTAATTCTGCATTGGCCTTCCCGAAAGCCGCCCGCCCGTTTTCGGACCGATGCACTGGAGGAACACCATGACCGACCACATCGTCCGCTCCTATGACGCGGACCTCGAAGGCCTTCGCCGCAGCCTCGCCGAAATGGGGGGCATGGCCGAGCGCATGCTGGGCGATTCCACCGTGGCGCTGGTGCGCCGCGACACGACGCTGGCCCAGAAGATCATCAGCGCCGACCAGCGCCTCGACAATCTCCAGCGCGAGGTCGAGGAGAAGGCGGTGCTGACCATCGCCCGGCGCCAGCCGCTCGCCAACGATCTGCGCGAGCTGATCTCGGCGATCCGCATCGCCGCCGATATCGAGCGCGTCGGCGATCTCGCCAAGAACATCGCCAAGCGCGCCGTCGCCATCTCCGGGCAGTTCCAGCCGCCGCACCGCGCCGTGGTCGGGCTGGAGCACATCAGCCGCCTGGTGCAGGCGCAGCTCAAGGAGGTGCTCGACGCCTATGCCGCCGGCAACGAGCAGAAGGCGCTCGAGGTCTGGCGCCGCGACGACGAGATCGACGCGCTCTACACCTCGCTGTTCCGCGAGCTCCTGACCTATATGATGGAGGATCCGCGCAACATCACCTTCTGCACGCATCTCCTGTTCTGCGCCAAGAACATCGAGCGCATCGGCGACCACACCACCAACATCGCCGAGACGATCCATTACCTCATCACGGGCGACTCGCTCGACGTGAACCGGCCCAAGCTCGACACGACCAATATCGAGGTCGAGGCCGTCACCGGGAGCTGAGACGGGACATCATGGCCGCACGCATCCTGATTGTCGAAGACGAAGAGCCTCTGACCCTGCTGCTGCGCTACAATCTCGAAGCCGAGGGCTTCGAGGTCGACAGCGTGGCGCGCGGCGACGATGCCGAGCTGCATCTGCGCGACCACACGCCCGATCTCGTGCTGCTCGACTGGATGCTGCCGGGCCTCTCCGGCATCGAGCTCTGCCGCCGGCTGCGCTCGCGGCGCGACACGGAGCGGGTGCCGATCATCATGCTGACGGCGCGCGGCGAGGAGACCGAGCGGGTGCGCGGCCTCGCCACCGGCGCCGACGACTATGTGGTGAAGCCCTTCTCGCTGCCGGAGCTGACGGCGCGCATCCAGGCGCTGCTGCGCCGGGCCAAGCCGGGCCATGTCGCGGGCCTGCTCCAGGCCGGCGACCTCGAGCTCGACCGCACGACGCGCCGCGTCCGCCGCGCCGGCAACGAGCTGCATCTCGGCCCGACCGAGTTCCGCCTGCTCGAATTCCTGATGCAGGCGCCGGGCCGGGTCTATTCCCGAGCCCAGCTCCTCGACGCCGTCTGGGGCCGCGACGTCTATATCGACGAGCGCACGGTGGACGTGCATGTCGGGCGTCTGCGCAAGGCGATCACCCCGGCCAACGCCAAGGACCCGCTCCGGACCGTGCGCGGCGCCGGCTACGCCTTCGACGAGACCTTCGCACGCTCCTGAGGCGCGCTGCGCGAGCGGTGGAAGAGCCGGCGCAGGCTGCGCTTGGCGGCCTCCAGTGTCTCGTGCCTCTCAGCCGGCAGGTTCCGGCCGGCGCGGTTGATGTAGAACGTCAGCATCGACATGGCGGAGCGGTAGGCGGAGGCCTTCCGCCGCCGGCTGCGCTCGGCCGAGCGTTTCAGCGAGCGGGCGATGCGGCGCGGATCGTCCTGCGTGAAGACCTTGTCCCGGAGGTCGAGGGCATCGCTCTTGCGGGTGACCTCGGCGGACCATCTGCGTGTGCCGGTCGGCATGGCGCCTCCATGGCTGTCAGGCGTCGGGCCCGCCCTCGATATCGGCCGCCCAGGCGAGGGCGGCCTCGCGCTCGGACGGCGGGAAGCTGCGGATCGCGACGAAGGGGATCACCGGCGCGAACAGCCGCGCGGCGCTGTCGAGCCAGCCCTTCTCGACGATGATCGCCTCCTTCGGGAAGCGCCTGAGCTCCCAGAGCTTGCCGAAGCCGTAGCGGGCGTCCTTCCAGGCGGCGGCGAAGGTCATGTCGTCGAAATCCGTGAGGTCGGCGAGGATCGAGACCTTCTCGTGCCGGGCGAGCCGCTCTTCGAGATCGGCGGCGACCCGCTCGATGTCGCCCGGCTCGATCGTGCCGCTGAGCGCGATGGCGAGGACATGATCGGGTGCGGGAAGAAAAGTGATCATGACGACTCCTCCTGCCGGCTCAACGCATGGCGGGCGCGGAAGTTGCCGGCCGCTCACGCCGCCCGGGTCGCGGCCTCGAACGCGGCGGCCTCGACCTTCAGCCAGTCGATGAAGGCGTCGAGGCCGGGGCGGGCGGGCCGGTCGAGGCGCCGCGTCAGCCACAGGCCGGTGACGCTGGTGAAGCCGATGTCGAGCGGGTTGACCAGCGCGCCCGAGGCCAGCTCCTCGGCGACGTAGCAGCGCGGCGCCAGCGCGACGCCGAGGCCCGCGATGGCGGCGCGGATGATGACGGAGTAGTAGCCGTAGCGGACGGTATGGGCCGGCACCGCGCCGCGCAGGCCGTGCGCCTCGGTGAACTCGGCCCAGAAGGTCGGCATCTGGAAATGCTGCAGCAGTGTCATCTTCTGGATGTCGGCGGCGCGGCGGAAGCCGCCCATGCGTTCCAGCAGCACGGGCGCGGCGAGAAGCGCGACGTCGCGGCCGAAGAGGTAGTGCGCCTCCTTGTCCGGCCAGGGCGGCGCGCCGTGGCTGATCTCCAGATCCGGTTCCTCCGTCTCGCTCTCGCTGACATAATTGGTGAACTGGACGTCGACGCCGGGATGCGTCTCGGCGAAGGCTGGAAAGCGCTCTATCAGCCAGCGTTCGCCGGCGATGGCGACCATGTGCAGCCGGATCGGCCGGCCGAGGGTGGAACGCTCGGCGAGCCGCATGGCGCCGCGCTCCATCTGCTCCAGCGCCGCCTCGGCATAGGGCAGGTAGATCGCGCCGGCCTCGGTGAGCTTGAGCCCGGCCGGGCTGCGCTCGAACAGGGGGATGCCGAGATGATGCTCCAGCGAAAGGATCTGCTTGGAGACCGCGCTCTGCGTCAGGTTGACCACGCCCGCGGCGCGGGCGGTCGAGCCCAGGCGGGCGACCGTGACGAAGGCGCGCACCGAGGTCGAGGAGGGCGGAAGCCGCGGAGCCATGGGTATTCCATTCTGGACTAGCTGGCCGGAGATCGTTTCGTTTGCCGGTTGTCCGGTCAAGAGGCCATTCATCTTCAGGGGAGGAGGACCGAGATGAACCAGACGACGCGCCTGTGGGGCGGCCGCTTCCGCAAGCCGCCGGATCCGCGGCTGATGAAGCTCTCGAGCGCGGCCGGCGAGCATGCCCGGCTGGTGCCGCAGGACGTCGCCGGCGGCAAGGCTCATGCCGCGGCGCTGGTGAGCGCCGGGCTGCTCAGCCGGGCGGAGCGCGAGCTGATCGTGCAGGGGCTCGACGGCATCGCCCGCGACGTCGCGGCGGGGGCGATCGCGCCCGCGGCCGGGGACGAGGACGTCCATACCTTCATCGAGCGCGTCCTGACCGAGCGCATCGGCCCGACCGGCGCCAAGCTGCGTGCCGGCCGCTCGCGCAACGACCAGGCGGCGAACAACCTCAAGCTCTATCTCCGGCAGAAGTCTCGGACGATCGGCGCGATGCTGGCCGAACTGCTCGCCGCCATCGCCGAGCAGTCGGAGCGGCACGCCGCTTCCGTCTGCCCCGGCTTCACCCATCTCCAGAACGCCCAGCCCGCCACCTTCGGCCATTGGCTGATGGCGCATGGCCAGGTGCTGCTGCGCGACGCCTCGCGCCTGCAGGACTGGGAGAAGCGCTCGGGCCAGTCGCCGCTCGGCGCCGCCGCCTTCGCCGGCTCGGCGATCACGCTCGATCCGGCCGCGAGCGCGGCGGCGCTCGGCTACGAGGCGCCCTTCGAGAACTCGGTCGACGCCGTGGCGGCGCGCGACCATGTCGCGGAATTCCTGTTCGTCGCGGCGCTGACGCTGACCGACCTGTCGCGCCTCGCCGAGGAGGTGACGCTGTGGACCTCGCGCCAGTTCGGCTGGGTGACGCTCGACGACGGCTTCGCCACCGGCTCCTCGATCATGCCGCAGAAGAAGAACCCCGACATCGCCGAAATCTCGCGCGGGCGCGCGGCGCGGCTCGCCGGCGACGTGGTGACGATGCTGGGGGCGTTGAAGGGATTGCCGCTCTCCTATAATCGCGACCTGGCGGAGGACAAGCGCACCACCTTCGACGCGGTCGACGTGCTGGAGGAGGTGCTGCCGGCCTTCGCGGGGCTGATCGCCAGCATGGAGGTCCATCCTGCCCCGATGCGGGCGCAGGCGGGCCTCGGCTTCACGCTGGCGACCGAAGTCGCGGACCACCTCGCGCGGCAGGGCGTGCCCTTCGCCGAGGCGCATGAGATCACGGGGGCGCTGGTGCGCTATTGCGAAGAGATGGGGCGCGAGCTCGAAACGCTCGACGCCGTCGACCTGAGGGCGGTCGATCCGCGGCTCGACGGCGGCGTGCTCGACTGCCTGACGCTCGACGCCGCGGTGGCGGCGCGCAGCGGCCATGGCGGCACGGCGCCGGAACGGGTGCGCGAGCAGATCGCGCGCTTCAGGACGAGGCTCTCGGCCCTCGAGGGCTGGGCGGGGGAGACGGACCGATGAGCGACACCACCTCGCCGATCGCCGGCCGCGAGCTGGCGGCGGTCGCGCAGCTCAGGATCGTGCCGCGGCGCTTCTACGGGCGCTGGGTCGCGGCGGCGGCGATCCTCGCCGTGCTCGCCTGGCTGGTCTCGGCCTTCGTCGAAGGCGACATCGCCTGGCCGGTGGTCGGGCAGTTCTTCACGGCGCCGGCGATCCTGTCCGGCCTCGGCAACACGCTGATCATGACGGTCTGCGCCATGGCGCTCGGCGTCGTGCTCGGCGTCGTCTTCGCGATCATGTACATGTCGCCGAACCCGGTGCTGCGCGGCGTGGCCCTGTTCTATATCTGGTTCTTCCGCGGCACGCCGCTGCTGCTGCAACTGCTGATCTGGTTCAATCTCGCCCTGGTCTTCCCGACCATCGGCATCCCCGGCCTGTTCTCCTGGCGCACCATCGACGTGATCGGGCCGTTCATGGCGACGCTGCTCGGGCTCGGCATGAACCAGGGCGCCTATACCGCCGAGGTGGTGCGCGGCGGCATCCTCTCGGTCGATACCGGCCAGACCGAAGCCGCCAAGGCGATCGGCATGACGCGGCTGACCACGCTGCGCCGGATCGTGCTGCCACAGGCGATGCGCGTCATCATTCCGCCGGTCGGCAACGAGGTGATCAGCATGGTCAAGCTGACCTCGGTGGCGAGCGTCATCCAATATGCCGAGATCCTGCGCAACGCGCAGACGATCTACTACGCCAACGCCCGCGTCATCGAATTGCTGATCGTCGCCGCCGGCTGGTATCTGCTGGTGGTGACGCTGCTGCAGATCGGGCAGTATTTCCTCGAGCGCCATTTCTCGAAGGGGCGCGGCGGGAGTCGGAAGCAGCGGGCGGCCGCGGTCGAGGAGGAGCCCGCATGAGCGCGGTGCAGAGCCAGGCGGGCAGCGACACCGCCATCGTCAGCGTCGCCCATGTCAGCAAGTTCTTCGGCCCGTTCCGGGCGCTGAACGACGTCTCGCTCTCGATCGAGCCGGGCATGGTCCAATGCATCATCGGGCCGTCGGGCTCGGGCAAGTCGACGCTGCTGCGCTGCATCAACCAGCTCGAGAAGATCGATCAGGGCGCGATCCGCCTCGACGGCGAGCTGATCGGCTATCGCCGTGTCGGCGACGAGCTGCACGAGCTGTCCGATGCCGAGATCGCGCGCCAGCGCCTCGCCACGGGTATGGTCTTCCAGCGCTTCAACCTGTTCAACCACATGACGGCGCTGCAGAACATCATCGAGGGGCCGCTCACCGTGCTGAAGCGGCCGCGCAAGGAGATCGTCGCGGAGGCGACGGCGCTGCTCGAGCGCGTCGGCCTCGCCGACAAGCGCGATTCCTATCCGAGCGAATTGTCCGGCGGGCAGCAGCAGCGCGTCGCCATCGCCCGCGCTTTGGCGATGCGGCCCAAGATCATGCTGTTCGACGAGCCGACCTCGGCGCTCGACCCCGAGCTGGTCGGCGAGGTGCTCAACGTGATGCGCGACCTGGCGGCCTCGGGCATGACCATGATCGTGGTCACGCACGAGCTCGGCTTCGCCCGCGAGGTCGCCAACGACGTCGTCTTCATGGCGCGCGGCGAGATCGTCGAGCGCGGCGCGCCCGATGTCGTCCTGGTCGCGCCGACGCAGGCGCGCACCCGCGAATTCATCGCCGCCGTTCTCAAGTGAATGGCGGCCGGAGTACCGGACCGAACATCGTCTTCGGTCCGATACTCCGGCTCTTCGATCCTGCATCGGCTTTTCCCGAAAGCCGCGTTCCACTTTCCGGGCCGATGCTCTGAGGCTTTCCAACCGAGGGAGACAACCATGCTTCGCATCACACTGACGGCGGCGCTGCTCGCCGCGACCGCCCTGGCCGCGCAGGCCCAGACGGTTCCCGACCGGATCAAGAGCGCCGGCAAGATCGTCGTCGCGACCCAGCCGAACTATCCGCCGATCGCCTTCAAGGACCCGGCTACCAACCAGCTCTCGGGCTTCGACATCGATCTCGGCGAGGCCATCGGCAAGGAGCTCGGCCTCAAGATCGAGTGGCAGGAAACCGCCTTCGCCCAGATGCTGCCCTCGATCCAGACCGGCCGCGTCGACATGGCGATGGCCGGCATGAGCGACCTGCCGGCCCGGCGCGAGCAGGTCGACTTCATCGACTACATGGTCTCGGGCGCGCAGTTCTACACGGTCACGCCGTTCAAGGACACGATCAAGACCCCCGAGGACCTCTGCGGCAAGAGCGTCGGCGCCAGCCGCTCGACCAACTGGCCGCGCCAGATCGGCGAGTGGAGCGAGGCGAACTGCGTCGCCAAGGGCAAGCCGGCGATCACCGTGGTCGGCACGGAAGGCTCGGTCGACGCCCGCACCCAGCTCAAGACGCAGCGCCTGCAGGGCGGCGTCCAGGGCAGCGAGACGATGGGCCATTTCCAGAAGATGGAGCCGAACACCTATATCCCGCTCGGCAAGCCCTTCACCCAGTCGCTCTCCGGCATCCCCTTCGCCAAGACGGCGGAAGGCACGCAACTGCGCGAGGCCGTCACCGCCGCGCTCGGCAAGCTCCAGGAAAACGGCACCTATGACGCGCTGATCAAGAAGTACGGCATGCCCGACAACGCGCTGAAGCCGGTGACGATCAACAAGGGCGAGTAGGCCTTAGATCGTCGCGCGTCCTTTCGGGCGCGGCAACGATGATCTCTCTCATTGCTGGCGCATCGGATTTTTCCGAAAAGCGGATTCTGCTTTTCCGTCCGATGCTCCAGGCGCCGGCCGGCCGCGGCCGGCGCGCATCCTTCCCGTCATCCCGGCCGGCCCGTCCGCGCCGGGATGACGCGTTTCGGGCTCTCCGCGGGGCCGGCCGGGCAGGGCGGGGTTGCGGTGGGGATCATGCTGCCGTAACCCGGAAGCCCCTTTCCGCGAGCCCTCCTTCCCTGCCGCCATGCCAGCCTCGATCACCGACCGCTACGCCGCCCTGGTCGAGGCGGGCGCCATCGAGCGCGATCCGGCCCAGCTCGCGGTGGTGAAGAAACTCGAAGCGCTGACCGCGACGCTCGCCGCCCGCCGCCTCGCCCGCAAGGGCAGCGCGCTCGGCTGGCTCTTCGGCAAGAAGCCGGAGACGAGCGAGGCGCCGAAGGGGCTCTACATCTGGGGCTCGGTCGGCCGCGGTAAGACCATGCTGATGGACATGTTCTTCGAGGCCGCGCCGGTGAAGCGCAAGCTCCGGGTGCATTTCCACGAATTCCTGGCCGACGTGCATCGTCGCATCAACGCCTACCGCCAGAAGATCAAGGCGGGAGAGGTCAAGGATGGCGACCCGATCGCGCCCGTCGCGGCGGAGCTGGCGGAGGAGGCCTATCTGCTCTGCTTCGACGAGTTCACCGTGACCGACATCGCCGATGCGATGATTCTCGGACGGCTGTTCACGGCGCTCTTCGCCGCCGGGGTCGTGGTGGTGGCGACCTCCAATGTCGAGCCGTCGCGGCTCTATGAGGGCGGGCTCAACCGGGCGCTGTTCCTGCCCTTCATCCAGCTCCTCCAGACGAAGGTCGAGGTGCTGAAGCTCGATGCGCGCACCGATTTCCGGCTGGAGAAACTCGGCGGCGCGCCGGTCTACCACGTCCCCGCCGATGCCCGGGCCAAGGCCGCGCTCGACGCCGCCTTCAAGGCGCTGTCCGGCACGGCGCAGGGCCAGCGCACGGTGCTCAACGTCCAGGGCCACGATCTCGTCCTGCCGCAGGCGGCCGGCGGCGTGGCGCGGGCGAGCTTCGCGGATCTCTGCGCCCAGGCCTACGGTGCCTCGGACTACATCGCGCTGGCGCAGCGCTTCCATACGCTGGTGCTCGACGACGTTCCGATGCTGAACTACGACCGGCGCAACGAGGCCAAGCGCTTCATCATCCTGATCGACACGCTCTACGAGCATCATGTGAAGCTCGTCGCCTCGGCGGCGGCCGAGCCCCACGAGCTCTACCATGCGACGCGGGGGCGCGAGGCCTTCGAGTTCGACCGCACCGTCTCGCGGCTGATCGAGATGCGCTCCGAGGATTACCTCGCCATGCCGCATGGTCGGCCGGATTCGGCCGCGAGCGGCGACACGACGGGGCTGGTGGAGACCTGAGCGATGCCCCAGCGCGAGCCGAGCGAGACACGCATTCTCACGGTCGCGGGCGAGCATCTGCGCCGGTTCGGGCTGAAGCGCTTCACCGTCGTCGCGGTGGCGGAAGAGGCGGGGATGACCCACGCCAATGTCTACCGCTACTTTCCCTCGCGCGTGGCGCTGATCGACGCGGTGGTCGATGTCTGGCTCAAGGCGACGGAGCGCAAGCTCGCCGACATCGCCGACGGGCCCGACCCGGCCGACGACAAGCTCGAGCGGCTGATCCTCGGCCTCGCCAAGGCCAATCGCGACCTCCTGAGCGAGGACCCGCATCTCTTCGCCGCGCTCTCGCTCGCCGTCGCCAAGCGCCATGCCATCAGCCGGCGCAACCGCACGCGCGTCCGGGCCCTGTTCGAGCGGGTCGTCGACGAGGGGATCGCCACCGGCGTGTTCGAGCCGCGCGACCGCGACAGGGCGATCGCCTTCGTCATCGACGCCACCAACCGCTTCATCCATCCGGCCTCGCTGGCGCTGGAGGCGGACGTGCCGCAGACCTCGGTCGACACCCGGCTCTCGACGCTGATCCGGGTCATCCTGCGGGTGCTCGGTAGCGGGATCGTGTGACCAAATCCGGTAACCAATTACAGATTATGTAAATTGTAATCAACCGGTTTCCGGCTCCGGCTGCCTGGCTCGCGGCATCGATCTCGATCCAAGTCATTGAAAAATCAGGATCAGGCTGTGCCGGGGCGCGCGGCGCGGCGCGGTGCCCCGGAAAAGCCGCTTTTTCGGCAAGGGTTGCGGCAAAAGGCCGGTTTGGGCCAAAGGAACCGACGGTTTGTCCGGCCTGCCGGCTTTCATCGCCAATCAATTTGGCCAAGGCAGTCCGGACGGCGGAGCCGGCAGCGGTCGGTGCCCCGCGCGAAGCGCCAGCAGAGAAGGACTAGGCTATGGCCCGCAAGAAGATCGCCCTCATCGGTTCAGGCCAGATCGGCGGCACGCTCGCCCACCTCGCCGGCCTGAAGGAGCTCGGGGACGTCGTCCTCTTCGACATCGCCGAAGGCATCCCGCAGGGCAAGGGCCTCGACATCGCCGAGTCCTCCCCGGTCGACGGCTTCGACGCCGGCTACAGGGGCACGAACTCCTACGAGGACATCAAGGGCGCCGACGTCATCATCGTCACCGCCGGCGTGCCGCGTAAGCCCGGCATGAGCCGCGACGACCTGATCGGCATCAACCTCAAGGTGATGAAGTCGGTCGGCGAAGGCATCAGGCAATACGCCCCGAAGGCCTTCGTGATCTGCATCACCAACCCGCTCGACGCCATGGTCTGGGCGCTGCAGAAGTTCTCGGGCCTCAAGCCCAACATGATCTGCGGCATGGCTGGCGTGCTCGACTCCGCCCGCTTCCGCTACTTCCTCGCCGAGGAGTTCCAGGTCTCGGTCAAGGACGTCTCGGCCTTCGTGCTCGGCGGCCACGGCGACGACATGGTGCCGCTGGTCCGCTATTCGGGCGTCGCCGGCATCCCGCTGCCCGACCTCGTCAAGATGAAGTGGACGACGCAGGAGAAGCTGGACGCCATCGTCGAGCGCACCCGCAAGGGCGGGGGCGAGATCGTCAACCTGCTCAAGACCGGCTCGGCCTTCTACGCGCCCGCCGCCTCGGCGATCGCGATGGCCGAGAGCTATCTCAAGGACCAGAAGCGCGTGCTGCCGGCGGCCGCCGCGCTCAAGGGCCAGTACGGTGTCAGGGACATGTTCGTCGGCGTGCCGGTGGTGATCGGCGCCAAGGGCGTCGAGCGCGTCGTCAAGATCCGCCTCAACGGCGCCGAGAAGGAGATGCTGGCGAAGTCGGTGGCTTCGGTGCAGGGCCTGATCGACGCCTGCAAGAGCATCGATCCGTCGCTGGCTTGAGACAAAGGCAGCCGGCAGTCGGCAGTAGGCAGTCGGGAACGACGGGCCTCGATATACCGATTGCCTACTGCCGATTGCCTATTGCCGAACAATTCCCGCCATCAAGGGACCGAACCACATGAACATCCACGAATACCAGGGCAAGGCCATCCTCAAGGAGTTCGGCGCGCCCGTCTCGGCCGGTTTCCCGGCGCTGTCGGTGGCGGAGGCCGTCGAGGCCGCCAGGAAGCTGCCGGGCCCGCTCTATGTGGTGAAGTCGCAGATCCATGCCGGCGGTCGCGGCAAGGGCAAGTTCAAGGAACTCGGCCCCGACGCCAAGGGCGGCGTGCGCCTCGCCAAGTCGGTCGAGGAGGTCGAGGCCTTCGCCAAGGAGATGCTCGGCAACACCCTCGTCACCGTGCAGACCGGCCCGGCCGGCAAGCAGGTCAACCGCCTCTATATCGAGGACGGCTCGGACATCGAGAAGGAGTTCTACCTCTCGGCGCTGGTCGACCGCGAGACCTCGCGCATCGCCTTCGTCGTCTCGACCGAGGGCGGCATGGACATCGAGGCCGTCGCCCACGACACGCCTGAGAAGATCAAGACCTTCTCGGTCGATCCCGCGACCGGCATCATGCCGCATCACGGCCGCACCGTCGCCAAGACGCTGGGGCTCTCCGGCGACCTCGCCAAGCAGGCCGAGAAGGTGCTGGTGCAGATCTACAACGCCTTCGTCGCCAAGGACATGGCGATGCTGGAGATCAACCCGCTGATCGTGACCACCCAGGGTCAGATCAAGTGCCTCGACGCCAAGGTCAACTTCGACTCCAATTCGCTCTACCGCCACCCGGACGTCGTCGCGCTGCGCGACGAGACCGAGGAGGACCCGAAGGAGATCGAGGCCTCCAAATACGACCTGGCCTATATCGCGCTCGACGGCACGATCGGCTGCATGGTCAACGGCGCCGGCCTCGCCATGGCGACGCTCGACATCATCCAGCTCTATGGTGAGAGCCCGGCGAACTTCCTCGACGTCGGCGGCGGCGCCTCCGAGGAGAAGGTGACGGCGGCGTTCAAGATCATCACCGCCGACCCGAAGGTGAAGGGCATCCTGGTCAACATCTTCGGCGGCATCATGAAGTGCGACGTCATCGCGCGCGGCGTGATCGCGGCGGTGAAGGCGGTCGGCCTCAAGGTTCCGCTGGTGGTGCGCCTCGAAGGCACCAATGTCGAGGAAGGCAAGCAGATCATCCGCGATTCCGGCCTCAACGTCATTCCCGCCGACGATCTCGACGATGCGGCGCAGAAGATCGTCGCCGCGGTCAAGAAGGCCTGAGGAGCAGACATGTCCATCCTGATCGACAAGAACACCAAGGTCATCACCCAGGGCTTCACCGGCAAGAACGGCACCTTCCATTCCGAGCAGGCGATCGCCTACGGCACGCAGATGGTCGGCGGCACCTCGCCCGGAAAGGGCGGCGCGGTGCATCTCGGCCTGCCCGTCTTCGACACGGTCGCCGAGGCCAGGGAGAAGACCGGCGCCACCGCTTCGGTCGTCTATGTGCCGCCTCCGGGCGCCGCGGACGCGATCTGCGAGGCGATCGATGCCGAGATCCCGCTGGTGATCTGCATCACCGAGGGCATCCCGGTGCTCGACATGGTGCGCGTCAAGCGTTCGCTCTCCGGCTCCAAGACCCGCCTGATCGGGCCGAACTGCCCGGGCGTCGTCACCGCCGGCGAGTCGAAGATCGGCATCATGCCGGCCAACATCTTCAAGCCCGGCTCGGTCGGCATCGTCTCGCGCTCCGGCACGCTGACCTATGAGGCGGTGTTCCAGACCACCCGCGAGGGCCTCGGCCAGACCACGGCCGTCGGCATCGGCGGCGACCCGGTCAAGGGCACCGAGTTCATCGACATGCTGGAGATGTTCCTGGCCGACCCGAAGACCGAGTCGATCGTCATGATCGGCGAGATCGGCGGCTCGGCCGAGGAGGACGCGGCACAGTTCATCAAGGACGAGGCGAAGCGCGGCCGCAAGAAGCCGATGGTCGGCTTCATCGCCGGCCGCACGGCCCCTCCCGGCCGCCGCATGGGCCATGCCGGCGCGATCATCTCGGGCGGCAAGGGCGGCGCCGAGGACAAGATCGCGGCGATGGAAGCGGCCGGCATCAAGGTCTCGCCCTCGCCGGCGCGCCTTGGAAAGACCTTGGTCGAAGTGTTGAAGGGCTGAGCTTCGCCGCAGGCCGCGGCCGGCTCCGCGTCGGCCGCGGCCTGCGGCATATTCGACGACGTGTCCGGGTCGGTCCCGGGCATGACGGAACATGAAGGATGTCCGGGCAAGGGTTCGGGCATGACTCAAGCGGGAAGGAAGGCAGGAGCACCATGGCTCGCCAGGACATCAACGAGGCTCTCGCGCAGACCGGCTTCCTCTATGGGGGCAACGCCGCCTATATCGAGGACCTCTACGCCCGTTACGAGGCCGATCCCAAGTCGGTGGACGAGCAGTGGCGGAGCTTCTTCGGCGCCCTGAAGGACGACAGGAAGCTCGTGCTGGAGAACGCCAGGGGCGCCTCCTGGAAGAAGCCGAACTGGCCGCTTCCCGCCAGCGGCGAACTGGTCTCGGCGCTGGACGGCAACTGGGCCCAGGTCGAGAAGGCGGTCTCCGACAAGCTCGGCGCCAAGGCCAAGGCCGCCGGCACCGCGCTCTCCGCCGCCGATGTGCAGCAGGCGACCCGCGATTCCGTGCGCGCCATCATGCTGATCCGCGCCTACCGCATGCGCGGCCATCTCTACGCCAAGCTCGACCCGCTCGGCATCGAGACGCGCACCGACGACGACGAATTGTCGCCGGCCGCCTTCGGCTTCACCGAGGCCGATCTCGACCGCAAGATCTTCATCGACAACGTGCTCGGCATGGAGTTCGCCACCGTCCGCGAGATGGTCTCGATCCTGCAGCGGACCTATTGCGGCACGGTCGGCATCGAGTTCATGCACATCTCCGATCCCGAGCAGAAGGCCTGGCTGCAGGAGCGCATCGAGGGGCCGGACAAGGAGATCGCCTTCACCAAGGAAGGCAAGAAGGCGATTCTGAACAAGCTCGTCGAGACCGAGGGCTTCGAGAAGTTCCTCGACCTGAAATACACCGGCACCAAGCGCTTCGGCCTCGACGGCGGCGAGTCGCTGGTGCCGGCGCTGGAGCAGATCATCAAGCGCGGCGGCGCGCTCGGCGTGCGCGACATCGTCTTCGGCATGGCCCATCGCGGCCGCCTCAACGTGCTGACGCAGGTGCTGGGCAAGCCGCACCGCGCGCTGTTCCACGAGTTCAAGGGCGGCTCCTTCGCGCCCGACGACGTGGAGGGCTCGGGCGACGTGAAGTACCATCTGGGTGCTTCCTCGGACCGCGAATTCGACGGCAACAACGTCCATATCTCGCTGACCGCCAACCCGTCGCATCTGGAGATCGTCGATCCCGTCGTGCTCGGCAAGGTGCGCGCCAAGCAGGACCAGTTCGGCGACATCGTCGAGCGCTCCAAGGTGCTGCCGCTGCTGATCCATGGCGACGCGGCCTTCGCCGGGCAGGGCGTGGTGGCGGAGTGCCTCGGCCTCTCCGGGCTGAAGGGCCACCGCACCGGCGGCTCGCTGCATTTCATCATCAACAATCAGATCGGCTTCACCACCTATCCGCGCTATTCGCGCTCCTCGCCCTATCCGTCCGACGTGGCGAAGATGGTCGAGGCGCCGGTCTTCCATGTGAACGGCGACGATCCGGAGGCGGTGGTTTTCGCCGCCAAGGTCGCGATCGAGTTCCGGCAGAAGTTCCACAAGCCGGTCGTGATCGACATGTTCTGCTATCGCCGCTTCGGCCATAACGAGGGCGACGAGCCGGGCTTCACCCAGCCGCTGATGTACCGCAAGATCCGTGGCCACCAGACCACGCTGGAGCTCTATGGCGAGAAGCTCGCCGCCGAGGGTGTCGTCAACGCCGGCGAGCTCGACGAGATGCGCGCCGCCTGGAAGGCCAGGCTCGAGGTCGAGTTCGAGGCCGGGCAGAGCTTCAAGCCGAACAAGGCCGACTGGCTCGACGGTCGCTGGGCCGGGATGAAGGCGATCCGCGCCGACGAGGACGATCCGCGCCGCGGCGCCACCGGCGTGCCGGCGGAGACGCTGAAGGAGATCACCGAGAAGATCACCTCGGTGCCGGCCGGCTTCAACGTCCACCGGACGATCCAGCGCTTCCTCGACAACCGCCGCAAGGCGGTCGAGGCCGGCGAGGGCATCGACTGGGCGACCGCCGAGGCGCTGGCCTTCGGCTCGCTGCTGCTCGACGGCAATCCGGTGCGCCTCTCGGGCCAGGATTGCGAGCGCGGCACCTTCTCGCAGCGCCATTCGGTGCTGATCGACCAGGAGACGGAGGCCCGCCACACCTCGCTCAACCATATCCGCGAGGACCAGGCCCGCTACGAGGTCATCAACTCGATGCTCTCGGAAGAGGCGGTGCTCGGCTTCGAATACGGCTATTCGCTGTCGGAGCCGAACGCGCTGACCTGCTGGGAGGCCCAGTTCGGCGACTTCGCCAATGGCGCGCAGGTGGTGTTCGACCAGTTCATCTCCTCGGGCGAGCGCAAATGGCTGCGCATGTCGGGCCTCGTCTGCCTGCTGCCGCACGGCTATGAGGGCCAGGGGCCGGAGCACTCCTCCGCCCGCCTCGAGCGCTTCCTGCAGATGTGCGCCGAGGACAACATGCAGGTGGCGAACTGCTCGACGCCGGCGAGCTACTTCCACATCCTGCGCCGGCAGCTCAAGCGCGACTTCCGCAAGCCGCTGATCCTGATGACGCCGAAGTCGCTGCTGCGCCACAAGCGCTGCGTCTCCGACCTGGCGCAGCTCGCCGAGGGCTCGACCTTCCACCGCGTGCTGGCGGACGACGCCGAGCGCGGCAAGTCGACCACCAAGCTCGCCAAGGATTCGAAGATCCGCCGGGTCGTGCTCTGCTCGGGCAAGGTCTATTACGACCTGCTGGAGGAGCGCGAGAAGCGCGGCATCGACGACGTCTACCTGATGCGCGTCGAGCAGCTCTATCCGTTCCCGCTGAAGACGCTGGCGCAGGAGCTGGCGCGCTTCAAGGGCGCCGATGTGGTCTGGTGCCAGGAGGAGCCGAAGAACATGGGTTCCTGGACCTTCGTCGAGCCCTATCTGGAATGGGTGCTGGGCCATGCCGGCTCGAAGTCGAAGCGGCCGCGCTATGTCGGCCGCCCGGCCTCGGCCGCGACCGCGACCGGCCTGATGTCCAAGCATACGGCGCAGCTCAACGCCTTCCTCGACGAGGCCTTCGCGGCCTGATGAACACGTCGTCCCGGACAGGCCGCCCGCGCGGAGCCGATCCGGGATCGACGCCCGAACCGTTCCGGAATGGATCCCGGGCCTGCGTTTCGCTCCGCCCGGGATGACACCCTGAGATCCGAATAAGAAGAGGCCTGACATGGCGACCGAAATCCGCGTACCCACCCTCGGCGAATCCGTTTCCGAGGCGACGATCGGCAAGTGGTTCAAGAAGCCGGGCGAGGCGGTGAAGGCCGACGAGCCCCTCGTCGAGCTCGAGACCGACAAGGTGACGCTGGAGGTCAACGCGCCGGCCGCCGGCGTGCTCGGCGAGATCGTCGCCAAGGAAGGCGAGACGGTCGGCGTCAACGCGCTGCTCGGCTCGATCGCCGAGGGCGCCGCCGCTGCCGCCGCCGCGCCGAAGAAGGACGAGAAGCCCGCCGCCCCGGCTCCGGCTGCCGCCGAGGCCCCGAAGGCGGCTGCGACCAAGGCGGCCGATTCCGGCCCGGCCGTGGCTCGGCTCGCCGCCGAGAGCGGCGTCGACCCGGCTTCCGTCCCGGCCTCGGGCAAGGACGGTCGCGTCACCAAGGGCGACATGCTGGCCGCGATCGCGACCGGCGGGGCGGCCGCCCCGGCCGCCGCTCCCGCGCCGGTTCAGCTCCGTGCTCCCTCGGCGCCGGACGACGCCTCGCGCGAAGAGCGCGTCAAGATGACCAAGCTGCGCCAGACCATCGCGCGCCGCCTCAAGGAGGCCCAGTCCACCGCCGCGATGCTGACGACCTTCAACGAGGTCGACATGACCAACGTCATGGCGCTGCGCGCCCAGTACAAGGACGCCTTCGAGAAGAAGCACGGCGTCAAGCTCGGCTTCATGGGCTTCTTCGTGAAGGCCGCGGTGCAGGCGCTGAAGGAGATTCCGGCTGTCAACGCCGAGATCGACGGCACCGACATCGTCTACAAGAACTACTACCACATCGGCGTCGCCGTCGGCACCGACAAGGGCCTCGTCGTGCCGGTGGTGCGCGATGCGGACCAGCTCTCCATCGCCGGCGTCGAGAAGAAGATCGGCGAGTTCGGCAAGAAGGCCCGCGACGGCAAGCTCTCGATCGAGGAGATGCAGGGCGGCACCTTCACCATCTCGAATGGCGGCGTCTACGGCTCGCTGATGTCGACCCCGATCCTGAACGCGCCGCAATCGGCGATCCTGGGCATGCACAAGATCCAGGAGCGCCCGATGGTGGTGAACGGCAAGATCGAGGCCCGGCCGATGATGTATCTGGCGGTCAGCTACGACCACCGCATCATCGACGGCAAGGAGGCGGTGACCTTCCTCGTCCGCATCAAGGAGGGGCTGGAGGATCCGGCGCGCCTCGTCCTCGACCTCTGAGCCGGAGGGGAGTGCCGTGTCGGGCGTTGCGATCGTCACCGGCGGCAGCCGCGGCATCGGCCGCGCCGCCGCCATCCTGCTGGCGGAGCGCGGCTACGACGTCGTCGTCAACTACCAGGCCAACGCGCAGGCGGCGGCCGAGACGGTCGCGGCCGTCGAGGCGCGCGGCCGGCGCGGCGGGGCGGTCAGGGGCGATGTCGGCAGCGAGGCCGACGTGCTGGCGATCTTCGCCGCCGCCGACGCGCTCGGCCGCCTGACGGCGCTGGTCAACAATGCCGGCGTCGTCGACCGGCCGCAGCGCATCGACGAGATGAGCGTCGAGCGGCTGGAGCGGATGTTCCGGATCAACCTCACCGGCAGCTTCCTCTGCGCCCGCGAGGCGGTGAAGCGCATGTCCACCCGCCATGGCGGTCAGGGCGGCGGCATCGTCAACCTGTCCTCGGCCGCGGCGGTGCTGACAGCCGCCGGCCAGTATGTCGACTATGCCGCCTCCAAGGCGGGGATCGACGTCTTCACGCTCGGCCTCGCCCGCGAGGTTGCCGCCGAGGGCATTCGCGTCAACGCGGTCCGGCCCGGCATCATCGACACCGAGATCCATGCCAGCGGCGGCCTGCCCGACCGCGTTGCGCAGATGCGCGACCAGTTGCCGATGAAGCGCGAGGGCACGGCCCATGAGGTGGCGCTGGCCATCGCCTGGTTGCTCTCCGACGAGGCCTCCTACACCAATGGCAGCGTCCTGAACGTGACCGGCGGCCGCTGAGATCCGGCTGGGGCGGCGGCCTGCGCCGCCGTCCCAGCCGTGCCCTGCCGTCAGGGCTGCACGACCATCGCCGAGAAGGGATGGACATAGGCCTGCAGCATGACGAAGCCGCCGACCAAGCTCGCCAGCACGATCGAGTGCCAGAAGACGAAGCGCAGGATCACGCCTTCATGGCCGAACCAGCCGGTCGCGGTCGAGGCCACGACGATCGACTGGGCGTCGATCATCTTGCCCATCACGCCGCCGGAGGAGTTGGCCGCGCCCATCAGGATCGGCGAGAGGCCGAGCTGCTCCGAGGTGACCTTCTGCAGGTTGCCGAAGAGCACGTTCGAGGCGGTGTCCGAACCCGTCAGCGCCACGCCCAGCCAGCCGAGCAGCGTGCCGAAGAAGGGATAGAGCACGCCGGTGCCGGCGAAGGCGAGGCCGAGCGTGGCGTCGATGCCCGAAAGCCGCGTCAGCGTGCCGATCGCCAGCATCGCCGCGATGGTGATCAGCGAATAGGCGCAGAGCTTCAGCGTCCGGCCGTAGACCTGCGCCATCTTGAGCGGGCCGAAGCCCATGGCGAAGCCGGAGAGGATCGCCGCGATCAGCATGCCCGAGCCGGTATAGGTGAGCCAGGTGAAGGAGAAGACGGCGCCCTCGGGCGTCGGTTTCGCCGCGACCGGCGCGACCTTGTTGATCTGGTTGTGCAGCTCGGGAACCGCGTAGTTCCAGGTCGCCCAGGGATTGACCGCGTTCTTGAACCAGCCCGTGCCCCAGACCAGCAGGATGATGCAGACGATGATCCAGGGCGTCAGCGCCATCCAGACCTGCGAGGAACTAGGCTTCACCGTGGCGGCGGGCGGTTTCAGGCTGCCGTCGTCGGAGACGTCGTGGCCGCGCAGCTTCGGCGAGGTCCAGACCTCCCTCGGCTTCCAGAACTGCAGGAAGCCGATCAGGCAGGCCATCGAGATCAGCGAGGCGCCGATATCGACGATCCAGGGGTTGATGAAGTTCGAGATCAGATATTGCGGCACCGCGAAGGAGACGCCGGTGACCAGCACCGCCGGCCAGATCTGCAGCATGCCGCGCCAGCCGGCGAAGACGCAGATCAGCCAGAACGGCACCAGTACCGAGAAGAAGGGGAGCTGCCGCCCGACCATGGCGCCGAGCAGGAAGGGGTCGATGCCGGTGACCTGGCTCAGGCCCTGGATCGGCGTGCCGAGCGCGCCATAGGCGACCGGCGCGGTGTTGGCGATGAGCGAGAGGCCCGACGCCGCCAGCGGCGAGAAGCCGAGCCCGATCAGGATCGCGCCGGTGACCGCGACCGGCGTGCCGAAGCCCGACGCGCCCTCGAAGAAGGCACCGAAGGCAAAGGCGATCAGCAGGAGCTGGATGCGCCGGTCGTCGGTGACGCCGCCGATCGTCCGCTGCAGGATCTCGAAGGCGCCCTTCTCGACCGTCAGCCGGTAGAGGAAGATGACGTTGAGCACGATCCAGCCGATCGGGAAGAAGCCGGTGACGGCGCCGAGCACGCTGGCGCGCAGCGACATCCCCGCCGGCATGGTGAAGATGAAGATCGCCACCAGATTGGCGACGATCAGCGCGATGACCGCGGCGATATGCGCCTTGACGGCGTTGGACGCGATGAGGCCGAGCAGAACGACGACGGGTAGCGCGGCGGCGAGCGTCGACAGGACGCTGTTGCCGAATGGGTCATAGACCTGATTCCACATGACGGCGTGCCCCTCCAGCGGGCTGATCTGCGAGGTTTTTCAGCGGATGGCGTTTCGTCCTCTTGTTTTGGCGTCGGCCAGTAAGCCTGCGACAGCCTGCCGCAGCAAGGGCGCGGAGCCGTTCGTCAACACATGAATGGCATGGCGCCGCGGCCGGAACCGATGTATGCCCGCCCCCACGCGCCGCCGCCCGTGCCGGTGGCTTCATGAGAGCAGCAGCGGAAGGACGTCATGGCCTACGATCTCGTCGTCATCGGAACCGGCCCCGGGGGCTATGTCTGCGCCATTCGTGCCGCCCAGCTCGGCCTCAAGGTCGCCGTGGTCGAGAAGCGCAAGACTCATGGCGGTACCTGCCTGAATGTCGGCTGCATCCCGTCCAAGGCGCTGCTGCACGCCTCCGAGATGTTCGAGGAAGCCGGCCACACCTTCGAGAAGCTCGGCGTCGTCGTCGGCACGCCGAAGCTCGACCTCAAGGCGATGATGGCGCACAAGCAGGAGACGATCGACGCCAACGTCACCGGCGTCGGCTTCCTGCTGAAGAAGAACAAGATCGACGCCTTCCACGGCACCGCCTCGATCCCCGCCGCCGGCAAGGTCGTCGTCACCGCCGAGGACGGCAAGACGCAGGAGCTGGAGACGAAGAACATCGTCATCGCGACGGGTTCGGAATCGGCGCCGCTGCCGGGCGTGACCATCGACGAGAAGACGGTCGTGACCTCGACCGGCGCGCTCGAGATCGGCGCCGTGCCGAAGGAGCTCGTCGTGGTCGGCGCCGGTGTGATCGGCCTCGAGATCGGCTCGGTCTGGAGCCGGCTCGGCGCCAAGGTCACGGTCGTCGAGTTCCTCGACCGCATCCTGCCCGGCATGGACGGCGAGGTCGCCAAGCAGTTCCAGCGCATCCTGGAGAAGCAGGGCTTCAGCTTCCAGCTCGGTTCCAAGGTCACCAAGGTCGAGGTCGGCAAGCAGGGCGGTGCGACCGTCACCGTCGAGCCCGCCGCCGGGGGCGAGGCCAAGACGCTCAAGGCCGATGTCGTGCTGGTCGCGATCGGCCGCCGCCCGAACACGGAGGGCCTCGGGCTCGACAAGGCCGGCGTCGCCACCGAGCGGGGGCGGGTCGTCATCGACGACCATTTCAAGACCAATGTCGCGGGCATCTACGCCATCGGCGACGTGGTGCGCGGGCCGATGCTGGCGCACAAGGCCGAGGACGAGGGCGTCGCGGTCGCCGAGATCATCGCAGGCAAGGCCGGCCATGTGAACTACGACGCCATTCCCGGCATCGTCTACACCGCGCCGGAAGTCGCCGCGATCGGCAAGACCGAGGAGGAGCTGAAGGCTGCCGGGATCGCCTACAAGGTCGGCAAGTTTCCGTTCACGGCCAATGGCCGCGCCCGCGCCATGCGCCACACCGAGGGGTTCGTGAAGGTGCTGGCCGATGCGGCGAGCGACCGCGTGCTCGGCTGCCACATCATCGGCCCGCATGCCGGCGACCTGATCGCCGAAGTGACGATGCTGATGGAGTTCGGCGGCTCGGCCGAGGACCTCGCCCGCACCTGCCACGCCCATCCGACGCTGTCGGAGGCGGTGAAGGAAGCCGCGCTCGCGGTCGACAAGCGCCCGATCCATATGTGACCAGGTTGGCGGGCGGTGCTTCTGGCACGGCCCTGCTACAAGAACAAAAAAGGAGCTGCAGGAATGCAGCTCCTTTTTTCGTTAGAGGCTAACCGAGGAAGGGTCGGGCCGCCTGTGGCGGCCTTGCTTACTGTCGAGTTCAGCGGCGCCGGGCGTGAAACGCCGTCAGCGTGTTCTTGAGCAGGCAGGCGATGGTCATCGGGCCGACGCCGCCGGGAACCGGCGTGATCGCGCCCGCGACCGTCACGGCTTCCGCGAAATCGACGTCGCCGGTCAGCTTGCCGTCGGGCAGGCGGTTGATGCCCACATCGATCACGGTCGCGCCGGGCTTGATCCAGTCGCCCTTGACCATGCGCGGGCGGCCGACGGCGGCGATGACGATGTCGGCGCGGCGCACGACGCCGGGCAGGTCGCGCGTGCGCGAATGGGCGATCGTCACGGTGCAGTCGGCCTGGAGCAGGAGCTGCGCGACCGGGCGCCCGACCAGCTCGGAGCGGCCGAGCACCACGGCATCGAGGCCCGACAGCGAAGGCAGAGCCTGCTTCAGCAGCAGCATGCAGCCGAGCGGCGTGCAGGGCACGAGGCCGTTCTTGCCGCCGGCGAGCAGGCCGGCATTGATCGGGTGCAGGCCGTCGACGTCCTTGGCCGGATCGATGGCGTCGATGATGCGGCCGGTGTCGATATGCTTCGGCAGCGGGAGCTGGACCAGGATGCCGTCCACAGCGTCGTCGGCGTTGAGCGCGGCGAGCTTGGCGAGCAGTTCCGCTTCCGTCGTCTCCGCCGGCAGCCGGTGGGCGACCGAATTCATGCCGACCTCGACGGCGAGCTTCTCCTTCGAGGCGACATAGACCTTGCTGGCCGGGTCCTCGCCGACGAGGACGACATGGAGGCCGGGCACGATGCCCCGTGCGGCCCTGATCGCCGCGACCTCGCGGCCGATCTCGGCCCTGAGCGCAGCCGCGGTGGCCTTGCCGTCGATGATGCGGGCTTCGCCGGTCATGATCCGACCTCGTGCTGGTGATGGTGCCGACCTCATGCGCGATCCGGCCGGCCCGGACAAGCCCGAATGCGACGGCCGCATGGCCGCAGGCGCCATCGGCGGGGGAGGAGAAGCCGGCGCGGCTTGCGGGCCCGCGGGCCGACCGGTATCGACGGGGGAGGGTGGCTTCGCAGGAAGGGCAAGGACGACGTGACGACCGGTTTCGCCCGCCTGCCCGATGCTTCCGCCTTCCGCCTGGTCGATCTGCGCCTGCCCGCCTGCCTGATCGAAGGCGAAGGATTTCCCGCCGATCGTGACGGGCTCGCGCGCGTCGATCTCGCCATCGCCGACGGCCGGATCGCGGCGATCGAGCCGGCCGGGGCGTCAGCCGAAGGAACGGTTCCGGTCTGCGATCTCGACGGCGGCATCGCCCTGCCGCGGCTGGTCGATTGCCACACCCATCTCGACAAGGGCCATATCTGGCCGCGCCGGCCCAATCCGGACGGGACCTTTGCGGGAGCGCTCGCGGCGGCGGGGGGTGACCGCGAGGCGAACTGGTCGGCGCGGGACGTGCGGGCGCGGATGGATTTCGCGCTGCGCTGCGCCTTCGCCCACGGCACGGCGGCGGTGCGGACGCATCTCGACTCGCTCGGCGACCAGATAGGCATCTCCTGGCCGGTCCATGCCGAAATTCGGGCGGAATGGGCCGGGCGGATCGCCGTGCAGGCCTCGCCGCTCTTCGGCGCCGAGGAGGCGCTCGATCCGGTCCATATGGCAGCGGTGGTCGCGGCGGTGAAGGCGCATGGCGACGGGCTGCTCGGCTGCGTCACCTATATGATCCCGGAGCTCGACCGGGCGCTCGACATCCTGTTCCGGGCGGCGATCGAGAACGGCTTCGATCTCGATTTCCATGTCGACGAGAGCAACGACCCCGCGGCGCGCTCGCTGGAGCACATCGCCGATGCGGCACTGCGCCATCGCTTCGAGGGCAAGATCCTCTGCGGCCATTGCTGCTCGCTCTCGCTTCAGGCGCCGGAGGACGAGGCCCGGATCATCGCCAAGCTGCGGGAGGCCGGCATCGCCGTGGTCTCGCTGCCGCTCTGCAACATGTATCTTCAGGACCGGCGGGCCGGGCGCACGCCGCGCTGGCGCGGCGTCACCGCGCTGCATGAATTGAAGGCGGCCGGCGTGCCGGTGATGATCGCCTCGGACAACACGCGCGACCCGTTCTACGCCTATGGCGATCTCGACCTCGTCGAGGTGCTGCGCGAGGGCACGCGCATCCTCCAGCTCGACCATTCCGGGCCGGGCTGGGCGAATGCCGTTGCACGCACGCCGGCGCAGGTGATGGGCATCGAGGCCGGCGTCGTCGCGGTGGGCGCGCGGGCCGATCTCGTCCTGACGCGAGCGCGCGACTGGACCGAATTCTTCTCCCGGCCGCAGGCCGACCGCAGCGTGCTGGTTGCCGGCCGCGCGATCGACCGGACCTTGCCGGATTACCGCGAACTCGACCATCTGATGGGCCAGACGTCATGACGACCCGCTACGACATCGCCACGCTGAAATCCCGCCTCGGCGGCATCCGCACCGAGGAGAACCCGGCGCTGGTGAAGCAGAAGAGTCGCGACTTCTTCTGGTACTCGCCGGTCCTGAAGCGCCAGCTCGACCATGTCGTCGCCGACATCGTCGTCTCGCCCACGAGCGAGGCGGAGGTGGTGCAGGTGCTCGCCGCCTGTCACGAACTCGGAATTCCCGCGACGCCGCGCGGCACCGGCACCGGCAATTACGGGCAGGCGATGCCGCTCTCCGGCGGCGTGCTGCTCGATCTCTCCGGCTTCAACAAGGTCAAGGAGATCGGCGCCGGCCGCTATGTCGCCGAGCCCGGTGCGATCATGGCCCGGATCGACGACGAGACCCGCGCCCATTCGCGGCAGGAGCTGCGCCTGCATCCCTCGACCTACCAGACGGCCTCGGTTGGCGGCTTCATCGCCGGCGGCTCGGGCGGCGTCGGCTCGATCAAATGGGGGGGCCTGCGCGACTGGGGCAACATCATCCGGCTCAAGGTCGCGACGATGGAGAAAAGCCCGCGCATCCTCGAATTTTCCGGCGAGGACCTGCACAAGGTCGCCCACGCCTACGGCACCAACGGCATCATCACCGAGGTCGAGATGCCGCTCGGGCCGGCCTATGACTGGGTCGACGTCATTGTCGGCTTCGAGAGCCTGCGCGCCGCGACCGAGTTCGCCAATGCGGTCGGCGAGCAGGACGGGCTGGCTCTGAAGAACCTCTGCGTCGTCGCGGCGCCCGCGCCGCACGATTATTTCCTGCGCCATCGCAAGTTCCTGCCGCGCGACAGCCATCTCGTCATCGTCATGGCCGCCGATTTCGCGGTCGATGCGCTCTGCGCCTATGCGCGCCGCTTCAAGGGCGCGGAGCTTCTGCTGCGCACCGACAGGCTCGCGCCGGAGGACGCCAAGGGCCTGCCGCCGGCTTACGAACTCGGCTGGAACCACACCACGCTCAGGGCTTTGCGCGTCGACCCGTCGATCACCTATCTGCAGGTGCTCTATCCCTATCCGAACCAGGTCGAGCTGGTCGACAGGATCCATGCCCGCTTCGGCGACGAGGTGACCTGCCATCTCGAATTCGTGCGCTTCGACGGCAAGATCACCTGCTTCGGCCTGCCACTCGTGCGCTTCACCACGGAGGAGCGGCTGGAAGAGATCATCGCCATCCACGAGGAGATGGGCGCGCCGATCTTCAACCCGCATCGCTACACGCTGGAGGAGGGCGGCATGAAGCAGACCGACGAGACGCAGCTCGCTTTCAAGCGCGAGGCCGATCCGCAGGGCCTGCTCAACCCCGGCAAGATGATCGCCTGGGAGGACCCGAGCTACGATTACCGCCCGGGCAAGACCTTCCTGTTCCGCAGCCTCGCCGAAGCCGGGGTCGGCTAAGGGATTCTGCCCACGGAATGCTCAAGCACAGGCCCCGTCATGCGCGTCCTCGTCCTCTACGCCCATCCCGTGCCGGAAAGCTTCGGCGCTGCCATCCACGAGACGGTCGTCGCCAGCCTGAAGGCGGCGGGGCACGAGGTCGACGATTGCGATCTCTATGCCGAGGGTTTCGACCCCGTGCTGAGCCGGGAGGAGCGGCGCGGCTACCATGATACGGCGAGCAACACGCTGCCGGTTGCCGGTTATGTCGAGCGGGTGAAGCGCGCAGAGGCACTGGTGCTGTGCTTCCCGGTCTGGAATTTCGGCTATCCGGCCATCCTCAAGGGCTTCTTCGACCGGGTCTTCCTGCCGGGCGTCTCCTTCGAGCTGGCACAGGGCAAGGTGACGCCGGCCCTCGGCCATATCCGCAAGCTCGCCGCGGTAACCACCTATGGCGCCTCGCGCTGGACCGCCTTCCTGATGGGGAACCCGCCGCGGCGGCTGGTCTGCCGGGCGCTGCGGGCGGTCTGCCGGCCGATGGCGCGGACATTCTATCTGGCGCATTACGACATGAACCGCGCGACGCCCGAAAGCCGCGCCGCCTTCCTGCAAAAAGTCGCGGCCAGGCTCGCAGTCTTTTAAGACCGACATCGGACTGTCATCTGTCTGTCATCTTCGCAGGCGAATACGCAGCCGGCGAAGCGTCTTCCTTATCCGCGCAAGGATTCGCCCGAAGGATGGCCCGATGACCAAGGCTCTCGAGAAAAGTGTCGGTCGCGCCCTGCTCGTCACGGCAAGGTTGCATCGCTCGCGGATGGGCGAAAGATTGAACGGACTCGGCCTGTTTCCCGGCCAGGAGCAGGCGCTGAAGGCGCTGCAGCCGGCGCCGATGACGATGGGCGAGCTCGCCTCGCTGCTCCGGGTCAAGCCGCCGACGGTCTCCAAGACCATCGGGCGCCTGTCCCTGCAGGGGCTGGTGACGCGCGAGGGCGGCAATCGCGACGGGCGGCTGGTCCAGGTCGCGCTGACCGAGGCCGGGCAGAAGACGGCGGCCGAGCTCGACGCGGTCTGGAACGACGTCGAGGAGGAATT
>Ga0180223_1000835_pt1 | contig 30944 bp, 27 predicted proteins | sample eDN5th30CKraftOP_FD_151337 | JGI IMG/M metagenome (GOLD analysis project Ga0180223, IMG submission 151337) | Enriched Organic Plus compost microbial communities from Emeryville, California, USA - eDNA 5th pass 30_C Kraft OP (version 2) (version 2) ... | reverse complement strand
GATTTCTCCTGCGTGAAGGGTTTCTGCCCTTCCTTCGTCACCGTCCACGGCGCCAAGCCGAAAAAGGCCGAGCCGATGCGGCTCGATGCCGGCGCGCTCGCGGCCGGCGACATCCCCGAACCGGCCGTCCCGGCCCTCGACCGCAGCTTCGCCGTCATCGTCACCGGCGTCGGCGGCACCGGCGTCGTCACCATCGGCGCCATTCTCGGCATGGCCGCGCATCTCGAAGGCAAGGGCTGCGGCATGATCGACATGGCCGGCCTCGCTCAGAAGGGCGGCGCCGTCTTCAGCCATGTCAAGCTCGCGCCCCGGCCGGAGGACATCCACGCCATCCGCGTCGCGGCGGGACAGGCCGACCTCGTCCTCGGCTGCGACCTCACCGTCACCGGCTCGAAGAAGGTGCTCGGCGCGATCCGCCCCGAGCGCGGTACCGTCATCGTCAACACGGCCGAGAGCCTGCCGGGCGACTTCACCCGCAACGCCGATTTCTCGCTGCCGACCGAGCGGCTGAAGCGCGCCATCCTCGCTGCGGCCAGGCGCGACAACACCCGCTTCATCGACGCCACCGCCGCGGCCGTCGCCTTCCTCGGCAATGCCATCGCCGCCAACATGCTGATGCTCGGCCATGCCTGGCAGCGCGGCGCCGTGCCCCTGTCGCGTGAGGCCCTGCGCCGGGCGATCACGCTCAACGGCGAGGCCGTGGCGATGAATCTCGAGGCCTTCGAGCTTGGCCGCCGCGCCGCGCACGACCCCGCCGCGCTCGAGGAACTGCTGGCGCAGGCCAAGGCCCCGACGGCGGCGCGCCAGCTCTCGCAGAGCCTCGACGAGATCATCGCCCGCCGCGCGGCTTTCCTCACCGCCTACCAGAACGCCGCCTATGGCGCGCGCTACCGCCATCTCGTCGCGCGCGCGCAGACCAGGGAGGCGGCCGTGACGCCCGGCCAGAGCGCGCTCAGCGAGGCCGTCGCGCGCAACCTGTTCAAGCTGATGGCCTACAAGGACGAATACGAGGTCGCGCGCCTCTACAGCGACGGCGCCTTCCGCCGGCAGGTCGCCGCGACCTTCGAGCCGGAAGGCGCGGGAGGCGGGAAGCTGCGCTTCGAGTTCCACCTGGCTCCGCCCCTGCTGGCGCGGCGCGACCCGAACACCGGCATGCCGCGCAAGCTGAGCTTCGGACCGTGGATGATGGGCGCCTTCGCGCTGCTGGCGAAGTTCAAGGGCCTGCGCGGCACCGCCTTCGACCCCTTCGGCCGCACCCAGGAGCGACGCACCGAACGCAGGCTGATCACGGATTACGAAGCCCTGCTGAACGAGCTCCTGCCCCGGCTGACGCCGGACAACCATGCGCTCTGCGTCGCGCTCGCGGCGATCCCGGACAAGATCCGCGGCTTCGGCCACGTCAAGGAGCGCCATCTCGCCGCCGCCAAGGCGGAGGAGGCGGCTCTGCTCGAACGGCTGCGCAGCGGCACCGCCGCGGCCCTGCCGCAGGCGGCGGAATAGGGCGCGGCACCCCGCGCCCTCTTTCGTCCAACTTGAGCCGGGATACCGTCGCGGCTCATACTGCCGCCGAGCAGCTCCATCGCCGGAACCACCGCCATCTCGATCGCCCCTGAAGAACTGCGCGCCATCGCCTCCTGGTCCCGCGATCTGTCGGAGGCCGAGTTCGAGGAGGCGCGGCGCGGCATCGCCTTCAAGAGCTACGGCAAGAACGCCTCGATCTGCCATGTCGGCGACCGGTTGGAATCCTGGACGGGCGTGGCCGAGGGGCTGGTGAAGATGGCGACCACCTCGAAATCGGGCAAATCGGCGACGCTGGCCGGGCTGCGCGCCGGCGCCTGGTTCGGCGAGGGCACGGTGATCAAGGCGGAGCCGCGCCGCTACGAGCTGGTGGCGCTGCGCGAGACGCGGCTCGCCCTGATGCGGCGGACGACCTTCCTCTGGCTGTTCGAGCATTCGGCCGCGTTCAACCGCTTCCTCGTCCACCAGTTCAACGAGCGCCTCGCCCAGTTCATCTCGCTGGCGGAGACCGAGCGCACGCTGGATTCGACCGGGCGCCTCGCCCGCAACCTCGCCTGGCTGTTCAATCCGATCCTCTATCCCGATCTCGACCGGACCCTGACGATCTCGCAGGAGGAGCTCGGCATGCTCGCCGGCATCTCGCGGCAGATGGCCAATCAGGGGCTGGCGAAGCTCGCCGCGCTCGGCCTGATCGAGCTGGGCCATGGCAGCGTCACCATTCGCGACCTCGAGCGGCTGGCCCGCTACGAAGCCTAGAGCATCGGTCCGGAAAGTGGAGCGCGGTTTTCGGAAAAGCCGATGCGAGATCAAAGCGGTGGACCAAAGCGGGATGCCCGGCCGCTTGCGCAACGGCGCGACGGCACCAAATCCCGTTTCACGCGTTGAATGGAAAGCCGCCGCGGGCGGAGGAGGAATCGACCGAGATGTCCGGCCTTTTGGGAAAGATCGTGAAGCGCATCGAGGGCCGGCTGGCGGCCTGTGCCGCGCGGCAGGCGCAGATCGTCCGGCGCGCCATGGCGGCGTGGCATGAAGCGGCGACGCCGGCCAGGCCCGTCAGGATCCGCGTCCTCTCCCTGCGCGACGCGCAACTGCACCGGCTCGCCCGGCAGAGGGCAACCGCCGGCCGCGACTGAATGAACGCCGGCCGAACGCGTCGTTCAGCTTCCCTTCCGCCCCGGCCTGCTTTCATGCGCGGACCGAAGGATGCAAGGAAGGAGACGTTCGATGCGCAGGCTTCTGATAGCCGCAGGTCTGGCCCTGGCCGCTTTCGCCGCCAGCCCGGCCGGCGCCGCACCTCAAAGCACGCCGGTGGCGCTCGGCACCACGCTGGACAAGCTGCCGGCCGAATACACGCGCCACCGCATGGAGCACCGGCGCGTGTATCGTCACCATGGCTATTACAGCCATCGGCACCATCGCCGCGGCCCGCCGCACCATGCCCATCGCCGGCACCATCACCGCTACTGACCCGGACCGATCGGATTTTCGAAAGCCCGCCGCCCCTCCCGGACGGCGGGCTTTCCGCATGGGCGGGCGGCGCCGGAGCAGCGCCCCAAGAGACTGAAAAGATTGAAGGAAAAGCGCCCGTTGCGCGAAAATAATTCTCCGGCGCAAACTTCGGCGGGACAATAGTCACCAAAAGGAGAATTGTCTGTCAAGCACCTCCTTGCGAAGATGCGGGGCGCCTGCAAGGCTTGCATGAGAACGAGGCCTCAACGGCCCGCACCGAAGTCGCCGCGACGGACGGCGACTCGACAGGGAGAACGCAATCGTGGCGAACGGCACCGCCGGTGAGGCGGATACCTTTCCGAAATTGCTGTTGCGCAACGCCCGCGAACGCGCCGGGCGCGTGGCCTATCGGCACAAGGATCTCGGCATCTGGCAGTCCTGGAACTGGGCCGAGGTCGCCGAGCATGTCCGCAGCTTCGCCAAAGGCCTGCAGGATCTCGGGCTGAAGCGCGGCGAGAAGGTCGCGATCGTCGGCTACAACCGCCCGCGGCTCTACTGGTCGATGTGCGCGGCCCAGTGGCTCGGCGCCATCCCCGTGCCAGTCTATGCCGACAGCGTCGCCGAGGAAATGGCCTATGTCCTCGACCATGCCGAGGCCGTCTTCGCCGTGGTGCAGGACCAGGAGCAGGTCGACAAGATCCTCTCCATCGCCGACCGCCTGCCGCATCTGCGGCACATGTTCTACGACGAGCCGCGGGGCCTGCGCGACTACGACCACAGCAAGCTCCACGCCATCGAGGCGGTCATGGAGGCCGGCGCCGAGGCGCTGCGGGACCCGCAGGCCGCGGCCGCGCTCCAGAGCGAGATGGAGGCCGGCAAGGGCTCCGATCTCGGCATCATCCTCTACACCTCCGGCACCACCGGGCGGCCCAAGGGCGTGATGCTCTCGCATTACAACGTCCTGATCGCCGCCGAGATCGGCTGCGGCTTCGACGGGCTCAACGACAGCGACGAGGTGATCGCCTATCTGCCGATCGCCTGGGTCGGCGACCACGTCTTCTCCTATGCGCAGGCGATGCTGGCGGGCTTCTGCGTCAACTGCCCGGAGAGCCCCGACACCGTCATCGACGACCGCCGCGAGGTCGGCACCACCTACGCCTTCGCCCCGCCGCGCGTCTTCGAGACGATGCTGACCATCACCATGGTGCGCATGGAGGATGCGGGCCGCCTGAAGCGCAGGATGTTCCACTATTTCCTCGATGTGGCGAAGCGCTATGGCGAGCAGATCCTGAACGGCGAGAGCGTGCCCCTGAAGGGCCGGCTGCTCTACAAGCTCGGCGACATCCTGGTCTACGGGCCCCTGCGCAACCGCTTCGGCCTGACCAACATCAAGGTCGGCTACACGGCCGGCGAGGCGATCGGCCCCGAGCTTTTCCGCTTCTACCGCTCGATCGGCGTCAACCTGAAGCAGCTCTACGGCCAGACCGAGGCCGGGGTCTACATCACCATGCAGCCCAATGGCGAGATCAAGGCCGACACGGTCGGCAAGCCGGCGCCGCTGGTCGAGATCCGCATCGACGACAATGGCGAGGTGCTCTACCGCTCGCCCTCGATCTTCGGCGGCTACTACAAGGATCCCGACAAGACCGCCGAGACGATGACGGCCGACGGCTATGTCCGCTCCGGCGATGCCGGCTTCTTCGACGAGGGCGGCCATCTCAAGATCATCGATCGCGCCAAGGATGTCGGCAAGCTCGCCAGCGGCGACCTCTTCCCGCCGAAATACATCGAGAACAAGCTGAAATTCTATCCGAACATCAAGGAGGTCGTCGCCTTCGGCCAGGGCCGCGACTACGCCACGGTCGCCCTCAACATCGACCTGACGGCGGTGGGCAACTGGGCCGAGCGCAACAACGTCGTCTACGCCTCCTACCAGGAGCTCGCCGGCCACGACCTCGTCTACGACATGATCGCCAAGCATGTCGACGAGGTGAACCGTTCGCTGGCGAACGAGCCGATGATGGGCGGCGCCCAGATCAGGCGCTTCCTCATCCTGCACAAGGAGCTCGATGCCGACGACGGCGAATTGACCCGCACCCAGAAGGTCCGCCGCGGCTTCATCGCCGAGCGCTACGCCCCGCTGGTGACGGCGCTCTACGACGGCTCGGAAGCCGCCGACATCTCGACCGAGGTCACCTTCGAGGACGGGCGCAAGGGCGTGATCTCGGCCCGCGTCAAGGTCCGCGACGCCAGGACCTATCCCGTCGCTCAGGAGGCGCCGGCCTCGGCGAGGGCAGCATGAACGCGGAACCGATCAACGTGACCGGCACACCGATCCGCGGCAAGGGCGAGGTCCTGCTCTCGGTCGAGAACATCTCGCTGCGCTTCGGCGGCGTGAAGGCGATCACCGACGTCTCCTTCGACATCCGCAAGGGCGAGATCCGCGCCATCATCGGCCCCAACGGCGCCGGCAAGACCTCGATGCTGAACTGCATCAACGGCTTCTACCAGCCGCAGGAAGGCCGCGTCGTCTTCAAGGGCGAGCGCCGTGCCCGGATGCGCCCGCACCGCGCCGCCGCCGGCGGCATCGCCCGCACCTTCCAGAACGTCGCGCTGTTCAAGGGCATGTCGACGCTCGACAACATCATGACCGGCCGCACCCTCAAGATGAGGAAGAACTTCTTCTGGCAGGCTTTGCGCCACGGCCCGGCGATGCAGGAGGAGATCGCGCATCGCCGCGTCGTCGAGGACATCATCGACTTCCTGCAGATCGAGCACATCCGCAAATTGCCGGTCGGCAAGCTCCCCTACGGCCTGCAGAAGCGCGTCGAACTGGGCCGGGCGCTCGCCATGGAGCCGGAGCTGCTGCTGCTCGACGAGCCGATGGCCGGCATGAACCTCGAGGAAAAGGAGGACATGTGCCGCTTCATCCTCGACGTGAACAACCAGTTCGGCACGACCATCGCCTTGATCGAGCACGATATGGGGGTGGTGATGGACCTCTCCGACCGGGTCGTCGTGCTCGAATACGGCCGCAAGATCGCCGACGGCACGCCCGACGAGGTCAAGCGCGACCAGAAGGTCATCGACGCCTATCTGGGAGTGGCGCATTGATGACGGGCGCCCCGAAATTCTTCGACGAACATGCGCGGGAAACCCCTCTCCCGGATGGGAGAGGGGCAGGAGTGAGGGCTTGCCGCCGCTCGCCAGAGCGCGACGGCACCGCTGCGGCCTTTCCTTTCGAGGGCGAGCCCTCATCCCTGCCCTTCTCCCACATGGGAGGAGGTTTCCCTGCGCCCTTCACCGGGAGGTCACGGCCATGAGCGACATCGCCACCCGCCCCGCGCCGAATCTCCTCGCCAGCCCGCTGGTCAAGTTCGGCCTCGTCGTCGCCGCCATCGTCGCGGCGCTCGCCATCGGCATCCGGTTCGATTCGTCGAACACGCTCTACGCCATCTTCGTCGACCCCTTCCAGCAGATGGTCCAGGCGCCCGACCTGCTGGTGCAGACGATCTGGGAAGGGCTCGTCGCCGGCGTGCTTTACGCGCTGATCGCGCTCGGCTTCGTGCTGATCTTCAAGGCCTCGGGCGTGTTCAACTTCGCCCAGGGCATCATGGTGGTGTTCGCGGCGCTGACCCTGGTCGGCCTCTACGAGAAGGGCGTTCCGGCCTTCCTCGCCGTCGTCATCACGCTCGGCGTGATGTTCGTGCTCGCCGTCGCCATCGAGCGCGTGGTGCTCAGGCCCCTGGTCAACCAGCCGGACATCATCCTGTTCATGGCGACCTTCGGCATCACCTATTTCCTGATCGGCTTCGGCGAGGCGCTGTTCGGCGGCAATCCCAAGCAGATGATCGCCGACCAGCTCTATCTGCCCAAGGGCGCCATCGACCTGCAGATCCTCGGCGGCCTGGTCTCGCTGCAGAAGATCGACATCGCGGCGGCCGTCATCGCCTCGCTGATGATCGGGGTGCTGGCCCTATTCTTCCAGTACACCCGCATCGGCCGTGCGCTTCGCGCCGTCGCCGACAGCCACAAGGCGGCACTCTCGGTCGGCATCTCGCTCAACCAGATCTGGGTGATCGTCTGGTTCACCGCCGGCATCGTCGCGCTGATCACCGGCATCATGTGGGGCGCGCGCTCTGACGTCTCCTTCGCGCTGGAGATCGTGGCTCTGAAGGCCCTGCCGGTGCTGATCCTCGGCGGCTTCACCTCGATCCCGGGCGCCATCGTCGGCGGCCTGATCATCGGCATCGGCGAGAAGCTCGGCGAGTTCTACTGGGGCCCGCTGGTCGGCGGCGGCATCGAGAGCTGGCTGGCCTATTTCATCGCGCTGGGTTTCCTGCTGTTCCGGCCGCAGGGGCTCTTCGGCGACAAGATCATCGAACGCATCTGAGGAGCCGGGAATCATGCTCTACCGCGAGGCCGGCCAGTACAAATCCAGCTATGCCGCGGACATGGCGATCTTCCCGCTGCGGGAAGACCGGATCGGCATCGCCGTCATCCTGGGCATCGCCTTCGTCGCGATCCCCTTCTTCGGCGGCGACTTCTTCATCGCCTCGGTGATGATCCCCTTCCTCGTGCTCTCGCTGGCGGCGATCGGGCTCAACATCCTCACCGGCTATACCGGGCTGATCTCGCTCGGCACCGCCGCCTTCATGGGGGTCGGCGCCTATAGCTGCTACAAGCTCACCACCTTCTTCCCGGACGTGAACATCATCGTCCTGATCCTGCTCTCGGGGCTGTTCTCGGCCGGCATCGGCGTGCTGTTCGGCCTGCCCTCGCTGCGCATCAAGGGCTTCTACCTGGCGGTGGCGACGCTGGCCGCGCAATTCTTCCTGCAATGGGCCTTCGTGCGCATTCCCTGGCTGTTCAACTACAACGCCTCGGGCGCCATCGAGGTGCCGCAGCGCACGCTCTTCGACATTCCCCTGACGGGCGCCTCGGCGACGCCGGAGACGCGCTACTTCGTCTGCCTCGGCCTCGTCGTGGTGCTGACCTGGTTCGCCTCGAACCTGGTCCACGGCAAGCTCGGCCGCTCCTGGATGGCGGTGCGCGACATGGACATCGCCGCCGAGCTGATGGGCATCAAGCTGCTCGACGCCAAGCTGATGGCCTTCGCCGTCTCCTCCTATTTCGCCGGCGTCGCCGGAGCGATGATGATCTTCTTCTGGTACGGCACGGCAGAGGCGAACGACGTCTTCACCATCCGCCTCTCCTTCAACATCCTGTTCATGGTCATCATCGGCGGTCTCGGCTCGCTGATCGGCTCCTTCTTCGGCGCCGCCTTCCTCTCGATCCTGCCGACGGCGCTGAAGTTCGGCCTGCCGGCCTTGGGCATCCCGCTGACCGGGGCGGCGGCGGAGCACGTCACCTTCATGCTGGTCGGCGCGCTGATCATCATCTTCCTGATCGTCGAGCCGCACGGCCTCGCCCGGCTCTGGCAGATCGGGAAGCAGAAACTACGGACGTGGCCCTTCCCGTATTGAGGCCGGCGCCGGGCTGCGGGGAGCGATCTCCGCCGGCAGCCCCGGCTGCGGGCCCAAATGCGGGAGAGCCCAAGAAACGACCGGCGACAGTGAAGCGCCGGCGCTGGAAGACCGGTCCGGCCGCAGCCGGGCCGGGAGGAAACGAACGGAGGAAGTCCATGAAGACGAGCACACTGATGAAGGGCGCCGCGCTCGCGGCCCTGCTGGCGTCCGCGGCGGCCATCGCGCCGGCGTCGGCGCAGGATACGATCTACTTCGCCAACAACGCCTATCGCACCGGCCCGTTCTCGGGCTCTGGTATCCCGATCGGCGACGGTATGCGCGACTACATCACGATGATCAACGAGCGCGACGGCGGCGTGAACGGCGTCAAGATCGTCTACGAAGAGTGCGAGACCGGCTACGACACCAAGAAGTCGATCGAGTGCTACGAGCAGGTCAAGTCGAAGACCATCGTCTACTCGCCCTGGTCGACCGGCGCGACGCTGGCCGCGATCCCGCGCGCCCATGTCGACAAGCTGCCGATCCTGTCGATGGCCTACGGCCTCTCGGCCTCGGCCGACGGCACCAACTTCCCCTGGGTCTTCATCCCGCCCTTCACCTATTGGGACGGCGCCTCCGTCATGGTGAAGCACATGGCGGCCGAGCTCGGCGGCATGGACAAGCTCAAGGGCAAGAAGCTCGGCCTGATCCATCTCGACGCGCCCTTCGGCAAGGAGCCGATCCCGGTCCTGGAAAACCTGGCCAAGAAATACGGCTTCGAGCTCAAGCTCTACCCGGTGGCGGCGGCCGACATGCAGAACCAGGGCTCGCTCTGGCTCTCGATCCGCCGCGACCGGCCGGACTTCCTCTACAACCAGGGCTGGGGCGCGATGAACCCGACCGCGGTCAAGGAAGCGATCAAGAACAACTTCCCGATCAACAAGCTGGTCGGCGTCTGGTGGGCCGGCGGCGATGACGACGCCCGCGCCGGCGGCGAGCAGGCCAAGGGCTACAAGTCGCTGAGCTGGGCTGCGGCCGGAACCAACTTCCCGGTGATGCAGGACATCCTCAAATACGTCGTCGAGAAGGGCAAGAGCACCACGCCGAAGGACAAGGTCGGCGAGGCGCTCTACAACCGCGGCGTCTACAACTCGATGCTCGTCGTCGAGGGCATCCGCAACGCGCAGAAGCTGACCGGCAAGAAGGTCGTCACCCCCGAGGACATGCGCCGCGGCCTCGAAGCGCTGAACATCAACGAGGCGCGGCTGAAGGAGCTCGGCATGGAGGGCTTCACCACCCCGACCACCGTGTCCTGCACCGATCACTCCGGCCACAGCAAGATGTTCGTGGCCCAGTGGGACGGCACGAAATGGACGAAGAGCAGCGACTGGATCGAGCCGATGAAGGACGAGGTCCGGCCGCTGATCGACGCCAACGCCAAGGACTATGTCGAGAAGGCCGGCAACTGGCCGAAGCGTACCGAGCCCTGCGAGAAGTCGTCCTGATCTGACGGCAGCCGGCGGCGGCCCGCCCGCCGCCGGCCCCCATCGATACCGATTGTCCGGGAGAGGCCGATGTCGACCGCCACCCTTGAAAAGCCGGCCGCCGCGACGGCGGGCGACACCATCCTGTCGCTCAACAATATCGAGGTCATCTACGACCACGTCGTGCTGGTGCTGAAGGGCGTCTCGCTCACCGTGCCGCGCAAGGGCATCGTCGCGATCCTCGGCGCCAACGGGGCCGGCAAGACCACGACGCTGAAGGCGATCTCCAACCTGCTCAAGGCCGAGCGCGGCGAGGTCACCAAGGGCTCGATCGTCTTCGACGGCGAGCGCGTCGACACGCTTTCGCCGAACGAGCTGGTGCGGCGCGGCTGCATCCAGGTGATGGAAGGCCGGCACTGCTTCGGCCATCTCTCGATCGAGGAGAATCTGCTGACCGGCGCCTTCACCCGCCGCGACGGCAACGCCGCGATCAAGCGCGACCTCGAGAAGATCTACACGCTCTTCCCCCGCCTGAAGCAGCGCCGCAATTCGCAGGCCGGCTACACCTCCGGCGGCGAGCAGCAGATGTGCGCCATCGGCCGGGCGATGATGTCGAACCCCAAGATGATCCTGCTCGACGAGCCCTCGATGGGCCTTGCCCCGCAGATCGTCGAGGAGATCTTCGAGATCGTCCGCCAGCTCAATGCCGACGAGGACGTCTCCTTCCTCGTCGCCGAGCAGAACACCAACATGGCGCTGCGCTACGCCACCTATGGCTACATCATGGAGACCGGCCGCGTCGTCATGGACGGCGAGGCGCAGATGCTGCGCGAGAACGAGGACGTGAAGGAATTCTATCTCGGCGTCGCCGAGGGCAACAAGAAGTCCTTCCGCGAGGTGAAGAGCTACAAGCGCCGCAAGCGCTGGCTGTCATAGCAGGACGCATTGTCCCTGGCCGTGCCATCCCGGGCAGGCGGCGAAGCCGCGCCGATCCGGGAGCCATGCCGGGCATTGCCGACGAGAGTTCAGGCATGGATGCCGGGTCTGCGCTTCGCCCCGGACGGCCACGCCGGTTTACAGGTGACCCGAGGACGCTTCCGATGACCGAGCATGACGACGCGCTCGAAACCCGCTCGCCGGCGGAGCGCGAGGCCGATCTTTTCGCGCGTTTGCCCCAACTGCTGAAGGCGGCGCTGCAGGCGCCCGCCTATGCCGAGCGGCTCGCCGGCATCGACCCGGACGCAATCACCGACCGCAAGGCGCTGACCGGCCTGCCGGTGCTGCGCAAGGCCGATCTGCCGGCGCTGCAGAAAGAGTCTCTGCCCTTCGGCGGCCTCGTGCCGGGGGCGCCGGGCAGCTTCGGCCGGCTCTTCACCTCGCCCGGGCCGATCTTCGAGCCGGAAGCGGCGGCCGGGGATGCCTGGGGCGCGTCGCGCGGCCTGCGGGCCGCCGGCTTCCGGGCCGGCGAGATCGTGCTCAACACGCTGAGCTACCATCTGACGCCGGGCGGCTTCATCATGGACTCGGCCGCCCGGGCGCTGGGCTGCGCCGTCATCCCCGCCGGGCCGGGCAACACCGAGCAGCAGATGGAGGTGATCGGCGCCTACCGGCCCGCCGCCTATGCCGGCACGCCCGATTTCCTCAAGATCCTGATCGAGGCGGCGGAAGCCCGCGGCGTCGACATCTCCTCGATCCGGCGCGCCGTCGTTTCCGGCGCCGCCTTCCCGCCCTCGCTCCAGGCCTGGGTCCGGGAGCGCGGCATCGACGCCTACCAGCTCTACGCCACCGCCGATCTCGGCGTCATCGCCTATGAGACCTCGGCCCGCGAAGGCATGGTGCTGAACGAGAACCTGATCGTCGAGATCGTCCGGCCCGGCACCGGCGACCCCGTGCCCGAAGGCGAGGTCGGCGAGGTCGTCGTCACCAATCTCGACCCGCACCATCCGCAGATCCGGCTCGCGGTCGGGGATCTCACCGCCGTGCTCCCGGGGCTGAGCCCCTGCGGGCGGACCAATACCCGCATACGGGGCTGGCTCGGGCGCGCCGACCAGACCGCGAAGATCAAGGGCATGTTCGTGCGCCCGGAGCAGGTGGCCGAGATCGCCCGGCGCCACGCCGAGATCGCCAAGCTGAGGCTGGTCGTCGGCCGCGCCGACGAGACCGACACCATGACCCTCAAGGCCGAGATCTATGCCGAGCCGGCCGGATTCGTCGACGCCGTCTCCTCGACCCTGCAGCAGGTGACCAAGCTCAAGGGCAAGGTCGAGGTGCTGCCCCTCGGCGCGCTGCCCAATGACGGCAAGGTCATCGCCGACGAACGCCCGGTGGGCTGAACATCGGGCGCCGCCCGCCCGGCCGGCGGCCGGCCTCACCAGTCGACGGGCTTCTCCCCCTGCGCCAACAGCCAGGCATTCGCCCGGCTGAACGGCTTCGAGCCGAAGAAGCCGCGCTGCGCCGAGAGCGGCGAGGGATGTGCGCTGGCGATGACCAGATGCCGGCTCTCGTCGATCAGCGGGCGCTTCGCCTGCGCCGGCCCGCCCCAGAGCAGGAAGACGACATGCGGCCGCTCGCGCGAGACGGCGGCGATGACCTCGTCGCTGACCTTGCCCCAGCCGAGCCGCAGATGCGACCCCGCCTTGCTCGCTCCCTCGCGCACGGTCAGCGCCGTGTTCAGCAACAGCACCCCCTGCCCGGCCCAGCGCGTCAGGTCGCCATCGGCCGGAGGAGGCTTTCCGAGATCCGCGGCGCGCTCCTTGTAGATGTTGACGAGCGAGCGCGGCAGCGGCGGCGGGCCGACATAGGAGAAGGCCAGGCCGTTGGCATGGCCCGGGGTCGGATAGGGGTCCTGCCCGAGAATGACGGCCCGGACCGCCGCGAGCGGCGTCAGAGCCAGGGCGGCGAAGACGCGCTCGGGCGCCGGGGCGACGACATGCCCGGCCGCGCGCTCGGCGTCCACCGTCGCGCAGGCGCGTGCGGCCGGCCCGCCCGGCGCGAAGGCAGGCAATGCGCGCCAGCCTTCGGCGCGGGGCGAGGCGAGAAAGGCGGCGAGCGCCGCGACGCAGGTCACGCGGCCGGCCTCACTTGATCACCGCCCGCCCCTCGACCCTGGCCTCGACCGTCCCCAGCCTGCGCAGATAGACCATCACCTCATTGGCCATCAGCTTGCCGTCGGTGACGCCGATCAGGGTCCTGCCGCGCCCGAGCGCGGTATAGCCGTCGCCGCCTTCCAGCATGAAATTGTTCGTGGCGACGGTGTACCGGCCGGCGGGATCGATCGGCGTGCCGTCGCTGAGGGAAAGCGCGACGACGCGGGAGCCGGCCGGCCGCTTCACATCCGCCTCGAAGCGCAGGCCGGCGACGACGGGAAACTTGCCGGAGCCCTGGGGCGCCGGCGAGAGCCCGTTCTCCAGCGCCTCCCTGACGTCCTTGCCGGTGATCTCGACCATCGCGGTGGCGTTGCCGAAGGGCAGTTCGCTCAGCACGTCGCGCCGCGTCAGGGTGTAGCCGGCCGGATATTGCCTGTTGGCGCGGATGCCGCCGGCATTGGTGATGGCGAGCTGTGCGCCGGTCGAGGCGCGCAGCGCATCGGCGACGAGGTTGCCGAGCGCCGTCTCCTGCGTGCGGATGACGCCGGTGCGGGAATCGAGCGGCACGGCGAGACTGGCGAGGTCGACGTCGAGCTCCTTCGACAGCTCGGCCTCGTAGCCGCTGACGATGGCGGCGACCTCCGGGTCCGGCGTCGCCGAGCGGGAATCGTTGACGCGGAAGGTCGGCGTCCAGCTCACCTGCCGCGCCGCGCCCTCGCCCTTGACCGTGGCGGCGATGTCGATGGCGGTGACGTAATTGCCCTCCTCGTTCGACTCCACCATCACCACCTTGCCGTCATAGGCGATGGCGAGGTCGTGGTCGTGCCCGGTGAGCAGGATGTCGACGATCCGCGACCGGACGATCTCGTTGTCCATCGCCCGGTCGGCATGGACGACGGCGACCAGGATGTCGGCGCCCTGCCCCTTCAGGGCCTTGGCCTCGCGCCTGAGCGCCTCCAGGGTCGAGGAGAATGTCAGATCGCCCGGAAACGAGATCTGCGGCGTCGGATCGTAGGCCGTGCCGATCACGCCGACCCTGATGCCGCCGAGATCGAAGATCTGGCTGTCCCTGTGGCCGGGCAGGGGCTCGCCGTTCGCATCGCGCAGATTGGCGGCGAAGGTCGGGTAGGTCTGTGCGGCGGAGAGCTTGAGGTAGTTCTCCTTGCCGAAATCGAATTCGTGGTTGCCGGGCACGAAGACGTCGATGCCCATCCGGTTCTGCATGGCGACGATATGGGCGCCGTGGTCGAAGCCCGACATCAGGGAGGGCGAGTAGCAGTCGCCGGCATGGCAGAACAGCAGCGGCACGCCTCTGGCCCGCTCGGCTTTGGCGATGCCGGCCGCGCGGGCGAAGCCGCCGCGGCCCTTGTCGTCGCTCATCTTGTAGATGTCGTTGAGCAGCAGCAGGGTGAAGCTCGGCGCCGGCTGCTGCGCCAGCGCGACCGGGGCGGTCGCGGCGAGAGTCGCAGGAGCGGCGAGGACGCCGAGGGCCTTGCGGCGGGTCAGCTTGGTCATGACGGCCCCCTGTCCGGAACGACTCCAGACTAGCAAGAGAGCCGTCGCGCTGCCAGAGCCGTTCCGGGCCGGCGGCCGCGGTCGGCAGTGTCGCACCCCGCCTTCCGGACGGCTTCAAGGCTGGACGAAAGCGCGAACTCGTCTAAATCACGAACGCGAGACCTTTGAATTAGAGACGGATTCCCCGACCCGGTCGGCTCCGGCTCTAAGGAGAGCCTGCGCCCATGACTGCTGACATCGCCGCGGCCCCGGCCGGCCAGGCCGTTCCGCTCCCCCCGGACCATCCGAAAGCCGGTTCGGGCCGCATCGGCGTGCTGCTGATGAATCTCGGCACGCCGGAAGGCACCGGCTACTGGCCGATGCGCGCCTATCTCAAGGAGTTCCTCTCCGACCGGCGCGTGATCGAGGAGCCGCGCTGGAAATGGTGGCCGATCCTCAACCTGATCGTGCTGTCGACGCGGCCCGGCCGCAAGGGCAAGGACTACGCCACCATCTGGAACAGGGAGCGCGACGAAGGCCCGCTCAAGACCATCACCCGCTCGCAGACCGAGCAGCTCGCCGAACGGCTGAAGCCGCTCGCCGGCGACCGCATCGTCGTCGACTGGGCGATGCGCTACGGGCTGCCCGACGTGAAGAGCCGGCTCCAGGCCCTGCTCGACCAGGGCTGCGACCGCATCCTGATGGTGCCGCTCTACCCGCAATATGCCGCGCCGACCTCGGCCACCGCCTGCGACCAGGCCTTCCGCGCCCTGATGCAGATGCGCTGGCAGCCGACGGTGCGCGTCTCGCCGCCCTATCACGACGACCCGGTCTATATCGATGCGCTCGCCCGCTCGATGCGCGCCTCGCTGGCGAAGCTCGATTTCGAGCCCGAGGTCGTCCTCTGCTCCTTCCACGGCATGCCCAAGGCCTATCTGCTGAAGGGCGACCCCTATTACTGCCAGTGCGTCAAGACCTGGCGGCTGCTGCGGGCCGAGCTCGGCCTTTCCGAGGAGCGCTTTCCCCTGACCTTCCAGTCCCGCTTCGGGCCGGACGAATGGCTCAAGCCCTATACCGACGAGACGGTGAAGGCGCTGGCGCTGGCCGGCCGGAAATCCATGGCGATCGTGGCGCCCGGCTTCTCGGCCGACTGCCTCGAGACCCTGGAGGAGCTCGACGGCGAGAACCGCGAGATCTTCCTGCACAATGGCGGTGAAAAATTCGCCTATCTGCCCTGCCTCAACGATTCGCCCGAAGGCGTCGACGTCATCGCCGCGGTCGTCCGGCGCGAATTGATGGGCTGGATCTGAGGCGGGCCGTGGCGCGTCGATAGATCGCCGCGATCGCGTCCTGTCGGGCCCGCGCTGATCTACGGCGCCTCGGCGCAGACGAAGCGGGTGACGCTGTCGATCACCGGCTTCGCCTGCAGGATGCGCCGGTGCCCGAAGCCGTGCGTCTCCTCCAGCCTTGCGAAAGACCCCGCCGCCGCCAGCGCCTCGGCATGGTCGAAGGCGAGCTCGCGGTCCTGCCGGTCATGCACGATCAGCGTCGGAAGCCGGATCGCGGCAAGCTGGGCGGAGCCGTCGAAGACCTCGACCGGATTGCCGGCGACGGCATGGATGCGCCGTTCCAGCGCGGCCTGGCCGCGCCGCCCGAGCCCGATTCCGGCCCCGAACCGCCGCGTGATCCGCTTCACGGAGGACGGCGCCGCGATCATCGCGAGGCGCCCCGCGCTGACCGGCGGCTGGCCGGGAACCGACCCCGCCAGCGCCGCGAGCGCGATCAGCCCGCCGAAGGAATGGCTCACCACCGCATGGATCGGCCCGAACGCCCGCGCCACCGCCGCGAGGCTGGCGACGCCGAGCGGCATGTCCAGCACCCGCCCGGTCGAGGCGCCGTGCGCCGGCAGGTCGAAGGCCACCACCCGGAAGCCGGCCTCGCGCAGCGGGCCGACGAAGGCGGTCATGAAAGCCGCCTCGCTGCTCCAGCCATGCACCAGCAGCACCGTGCCGCGCCGCCCGGCGCCGTCCGGGTCGAAGACATAGGCCTGCGCGCTGCCGCAGGGGAACGGGATCGACGCCGCCTGCGCCCCGGCCAGCCGCCGGCCGGGGCCGGCCGCGCCGCGCCCGTGGTTTTCACGTCGCACCCGGCGGCGCGGCGGGGTACAGAAGAGGCGAAAGGCCAGTTTGCCGGCTGGTCCGGGCGCCAGGAAGCTGGCGGCCCGCACCAGCGGTCGCAGCAGATGGAGTGCGGAAACGGTCATGGCGTCGACCCCGGTCTGTTCAACCCTGAACAACTATGTTCAGCCATGAACAAAAAGCAAGCTCCTTCCGCCCCCTCGCCGGAACGTGAACGCCTGCCCTGGGATCTGCCGCGCTTCCGCAACTGGGTCGCGGTCGCCCGCGTGCACACGCTCTGGGAGAAGGCCTTCGGCGAGGCGCTGGCGCCGCTCGGCATCCAGGTCGCCCATTACGACGTGCTCGCCAATATCTTCCACCAGCCCGGGCTGACGCAGCAGGCGCTGGCAGGGAAGCTGCTGGTCGGGCGCAGCGCCATGAGCATGCTGCTGCCGGTGCTGGAGCGGCGCGGGCTGATCGAGCGCCATGGCGACGACGCCGACCGGCGCGTGCGGCGCCTCTGGCTGACGGCCGAGGGCGAAGCCCTGACCCGCAAGGCCATGGCGATCCATGTCGCCGAGATCGAGGCGATGATGACGGTGCTGAGCGACGCCGAATGCAACGCCATCGGCGAGATGATGCGGCGCGTCGCCAAGGCGCTCGAGACCTGAAAGCCGGCAGGGCCGCCTTGCAAGCGGCCCCCGGGGTGCGCCGCGGACCGGCTCACGGCTGCGCGAAGACGCCGAGGCTGCTCGCCGTGATGTCGAAGGAGACCGTGCCGACCACGGCCGCGCCGCACCATTTCGAGCGGCCGGAACCTGAGGCGATGCCGCCCGGATCGGCCGTCAGCGCGAAGCATTCCGTCTTCGACAGCGTGGTGTCGTGGTAGCGCAGATCCGCCGTGACGTTCTTCCAGTTGTAGGACACCCCGGCGTTCCAGTAGGTGTAGTCGGGCAGGTTGGTCGGCGGTGTGGTCGACCAGATCGCCTGGTTGGTCCGGCCGAGCCAGTAATGGCCGAGCTCGCCAGATACCGAGAGGCCTTCGAGGAAAGGCAGCGCATATTTGGCGGTGACCGAGGCATAGGTGCCGTCCGCCCCGGTGCCGAGCCAGTCCCAGGCGTAGAAGACGTTGCCGCCGAGCGTCAGGCTGCCGGCGAAGACGTAGGAGACCTTGCCGTAGACCTCGGTGAAGTCGGTGTTCTTGGGCGTCCAATAGGCGCCGGTCCAGTCGATGAGCTGCTTCTCGCGCGGATAGTAGTACTGCATGACGCCGAGATCGAAGGCGAGATCGCCGAATTTCGGGCGGATGCCGCCGTAGAAATCCACCTCCGCGCTCGGGCGCGTCGCCAGGTCGACGCTGGAACCGTAGATGCCTGCATAGAACAGGTTGTCGTAGATCTGCAGCTCCGCACCGCCGCCGATGCCCGGCTTGCGATCCGTCTGCGAGATGCCGCGGAAATTGTAGTCGGTCTGCCCCTTGATGTTCACCGCGATGTCGAACCAGGTCACCGTCGGCACGGCCGGCGGCGGCGGCGCCCCCTTCTTGTCCGCCAGATCGGCGCCCTGCGCGGCGGCGGCCAGCGAGGCCGACAAGGCAAATCCCAGAATCGACGACCGGAAACCATCCGAAGCCATGGCCAGAACCCCTCTATCGCGCTGTGATCGCGCTTTCACGCCGATCAAGCGGGCCGAAGAGGCGTTTCAGCAAGGCGAGCTTTTCGGCAGCCTGCCCGGGCCATGAGCAAAGGCCCCCGAAACGGGGGCCTTCGCGCCTGCAAAAAAGGCAGGCTCTATTTCGGCGGAAGCTGTTGCAGTTCCGTCACATCGCCGGCGTGACGGAGAAAGCCCCGTCAGCGCGTCGCGGGCTGGCTCGCATAGGCCGCCGGCGACTCGTCCAGCTTGCTGGTGCGCAGATTCGTCGCCCGGCGCGGCGGCAGCGGCGCGCGGATATTGGTCTGCGTCGCCGGCACCACGACCGATGCCTCGGCCGAAGCCGTGGCCTGCCCCTCGGAGCCGGAGGAGGAGGAGGAGGAGGAGGAGGAGGAGCCGAACATCGGCATGAAGCTCAGGGCGCGCTGAAGGAAGGGCTTGCTCTCCTCGACCGGCATCGACGAAGCGCTCGCCAGCACCGGGGCCTGCTCGGCCTTGCCGGGCTGGATCCGCGCGATCTGCGTCGTCGCGGGGGCCGCCGCCGGCCTGGTCGGCTCGGATCTGGCCGGCTCGGGCTTGGCAGCCTCCACCGGCGGGGCGGCGGCGATGGCCGCCATCACCGCGCTGTCCTCGGCCGAGGCGGCGCGCACCGTCTCCCGCGCCTTGCCGCGATCGTCGAGCACCACCACGCGCGGGCCGGCCGCCAGGGCGTCCTCGCGGCTGATGCCGACATCCCGGGAGGCCCAGGAGGCCGAGCGGTTCAGCGCCGCCGAACCGCCGGACATCAGCGTCTGCTTGAACGAGGAGTGCTGGTCGCCGTCGTCATAGACGAGTTGGATGGCCGGCGTGCCCTTGGCGACGAGCGAGGCGACCTCGGAGGCATCCTGACGCTGCTTCTGCGCCACCGCCGCCGGCGCCGCGCCGCCGTTGAAGACATAGCGCCCGCCGGCCACCGAAACGGCCGGCTCGTCATGCGTCACCTCGAAATAATCCGAGCCTTCCTTCAGGTTCTTCCAGAAGGCAATGTTCGGGTCGAGCCGGTGCTGGGCGAGGTTCTTCGCCGTCATGCGGAAGGGGAAGGCCTGCATCTGCACGGCCCGCTGGCCGGCGTTCTGCGCCTCGCGCACCAGCGCGTAGATCTCGCCGATCTGGTCGTCCGTCATCGAATAGCAGCCGGCCGAGGAGCAGGCGCCATGCACCATCAGATGCGCGCCGGTGCGGCCGAGCGAGCGGTCATAGGCGTTGGGATAGCCCATGTTGAACGAGACGTAATAGGCCGAGTTCGGATTCATCTGCTGGGGCGTGATGGCGTAGAAGCCCTCCGGCGCCATGCGGTCGCCCTCGCGCTTCTTCGGGCCGAGCTGGCCCGACCAGCGGCACATCGGATAGGTCTTGAGCAGCGCGTACTGGCCGTCGGCCTTGCGCTTCCAGACCTCCAGCTCCGATTCCTTCTTGTAGGAGCGGATCAGGATCGGCTGATCCTTGCTCATGCCCTTCTCGGACATCAGCGCATAGGTCGCCGACGGGATCGGGATATTGTGGCGGGCCGAGCCGCGATAGCGCTCCTCCTCGCAGGCCGCCAGGGTCAATGCAACAAAAGCCACGAGCGCGAGTTGCTTCAGTGCCACGTCGTCATTCCCATCGAACGGCAGGCCGGATGAGCGACCTGTGACTTTGCAAGACGGCCAAATTGTGCCCGTCGCCCTGTTGTAGAAGCGTTAGGCTTGAGGGTTCCTTACCATAGGCTCCCTGAGTCTGGCCACATGGTCAATGACCGGTAAAAGGCGCCTCGTTTCGCAAACGCGAGATTAACCGGCCGCCCGCCTCAGAGGTGGCGGCCGATCCCGAGGAACTTCTCCGCCCGCTTCTCGGTGATCGCGGCCGCGTCCATGCCGGAGAACTCCGCCAGCGCCGCCGCGATGGCGTCGCCCGCCCGCATCATCGCCAGCGTCCTGTCGCGATGCGCCCCGCCGTTGGGCTCGGCGACGATCGCGTCGATGACGCCGAATTTGAGCAGGTCCTGCGCCGTGATCTTCATGCCGGTCGCGGCGTCCTGGGCGCGGGCCGTGTCACGCCAGAGGATCGAGGCCGCGCCCTCCGGCGAGATCACCGAATAGATCGCATGCTCCAGCATCAGCACGCGGCTCGCCGCCGCGATGGCGATGGCCCCGCCCGAACCGCCCTCGCCGATCACCAGCGCGACGCTCGCCGTCGGCAGGCCGAGCCAGGCATCCGTCGAGCGGGCGATGGCTTCCGCCTGGCCGCGCTCCTCGGCGTCGATCCCCGGATAGGCGCCGGCGGTGTCGACGAAGCTCAGCACCGGCAGGCCGAAGCGCCCCGCCATCTCGACCAGCCGCGCCGCCTTGCGATAGCCCTCGGGCTTGGGCATGCCGAAATTGTGCCGGATGCGGGTCTCGGTCGAATCGCCCTTCTCCTGGCCGATGACGCAGACCGCCTCGCCGCGGAAGCGGCCGAAGCCGCCGACGATCGCCTCGTCCTCCCCGAAGGCGCGGTCACCGGCGAGAGGCGTGAACTCCTCGATCAGCGCGGCGCAGTAGTCCTTGAAATGCGGGCGCTGCGGATGGCGCGCCACCAGCGTCTTCTGCCAGGGCGTCAGCGCCGCATAGATCTCCTTGAGCGACTGGTTCGCCTTGGCGTCGAGCTTGCCGATCTCCTCGGACAACGAGATGCCGTCGCCGCGCGCTTCGAGAGCCCGCAACTCGTCCGATTTCGCCTCGAGTTCGGCGACCGGTTTCTCGAAATCCAGATAGCTACGCATCGTGATCCAGTTCAGCTTCCGCTCCGAATTCGGCGCGGATCGGCGGTTTCGGGGGAAACCGGGGCTAGGGCATTTTCGAGCGAAATGGGCACCGGTTCGCGTGAAGAAAATGCGACAAGACAAGGACCTAACGGGTTTCCGCATTTCGGAGAAGCGCGCAAACCCGTTAGAAAAGCGGCGGACCTTGGCCGCGACCCGGCGAAATTGTCAACCCGTTCGCGGCGCTTCCGGCGGGTTTGCCGCACGCGGCGTCGGCGCCGGCTGCGGCAGCAGGACGGGCCTGAACGCGAAGCTGCGCCGCGTCGCGCGCAAGGGCGCGCGCCGGTAGAACTGCTTCGTCGCGTCGATGACATGGACCCCTGAGAAGGGCAGCGACAATCCGAGTCCGACCTGTTCCCAGGCATAGGCCGAGCGCATCAGCAGCCGTCGCTGGAGCGGCGGCACATAGAGCACCTCGGCCCAGTGCTCGGGCGAGAATTCGGCGGCGCGCAGCAGCGCCGAGAGCTGCCGGCGGCTGAAGGGGCGGCCCTGGCCGAAGGGCGTGCCGTCCATCCGCGCCCAGAGGCCGCGCCGGTTCGGCACCACCAGGATCATCCGCCCGCCGGGATTGAGCACGCGCGAGACCTCCTCCAGCAGGTCGTCCGGGCTTTCCGTCTCCTCCAGCGCATGGACGAGCACGGCCCGGTCGATCGAGGCGGTCGGCAGCGGCAGCAGCGTCGGCTCGACCAGCGCCGAGGCGGAGAATCCCGGCGAGGGCCAGTTCACCACGCCCTGCGCCGCCGGCATGAAGGCGATGGTCCGTTCCGCCCGCATGCCGAGCACCGAGAGATAGGGCGTCGAGAAGCCGAGGCCGAGCAGACGCTGGCGCGCGCAGTCGGGCCAGAAGCGCAGCATCGCCCGGCCGATGAAGCGCCGCGCCACATGCCCGAGCGGGCTGGCGTAGAAGGCGCGCAGGTCGACGACGTCGAGAGGCATGGCGCCTGACATGGAACGCCGGAGGGGCGAAGGCAAGGGCAGCCCCGGTGCCGACGCACGGCGACCGTGCGCCGCCGCCGGGTTGATCGGCGCTGCCGCATGGCTCATGCAGGATGTCCGCCGCTTCCGCAGGAGTCCGCCATGCCGCTCGACCTCCACGTCTTCCGCACGCTCAGCGACAATGCCGGAGCCCTGCTCCACGACCCCGCCACCGGCGCCTGCGCCGCCGTCGACGTGCCCGATGCCGGCGAGATGCTGGCCGCGGCGAAGGCGAGGGGCTGGACGATCAGCGACGTCTTCGTCACCCACGCCCATCACGACCACACCCAGGGCGTGGCCGAGCTGAAACAGGCGACGGGCGCGACGGTGGTCGGCCCGGCCGATGCCCGCGCCATGGCCCCCCTCGACCGCGTGGTCGGCGAAGGCGACGGCGTGTCCCTGGGCGATGAGCGCTTCGCGATCTGGCACACGCCCGGCCATTCCGACGGCCATCTCAGCTATGTCGGGCTAGGCAGCAAGATCGCGCTGGTCGGCGACGTCGTCTTCGTCATGGGCTGCGGCCGGGTCCAGCCCGGCCAGATGGAGCGGATGTGGACCTCGCTCTCGCGCATCATGGCGCTGCCGGGCGATGTCCGCCTCGTCACCGGCCATGACTACACGCTGGCCAATGCCCGCTTCGCCCGCTCCGTCGATCCGGCGAACGCCGCGCTCGCCGCCCGCTTCGCCGAGGCCGAGAAGGCCAGGGCCGAGGGACGCTTCTGGGCGCTGACCACGGTCGCCGAGGAGCAGGCGACCAACCCGTTCTTCCGGGCGGGCGAGCCGGCGCTGGCGGCGGCCGTCCACCGCGCCGGGAAGCCGGCCTCCGAGGTCTTCGCGGCTCTGCGCGAAGCCAAGAACAGGTTCTGACCATGACGCATCGCCTCGACGGCCTGACGGCGGCGGAGGTCATCCGCCTGCTCGACCTCAAGCCGCACCCCGAGGGCGGGCATTACCGCGAGACCTTCCGCGACGCGGAAGGGCCGGAGGGGCGCGGCCATGCGACGGCGATCTATTATCTGCTCGACACCGGCGAAACCTCGGAATGGCACCGCGTCGACGCCGCCGAGATCTGGCACCATTATGCCGGCGCGCCGCTGGTCATCACCGTATCGCCCAACGGCCACGACGCCGCGGCCCACCATCTCGGCACCGATCTCGCCACCGGCCAGCGCCCGCAATTCGTCGTGCCGGCGGGCTGGTGGCAGAGCGCGACCTCGCTCGGAGCCTGGACGCTGGTCGGCTGCACGGTGGCGCCGGGCTTCGCGTTTTCGGGCTTCGAAATGGCGCCGCCGGGCTGGCGGCCGACGCCGCGCAAGCCCTCCGGGAGAGCATGATGCCGGCGACGCGGGAGGACGCCCGGCTCGCGCAGGAATGCGAGCGGCGGATCATCAATGCCTGGCCGGCGCTGTCGACGCTGGTCGTCGGCGACTGGGTGCTGCGCTTCGCCAACGGCTATTCCGGCCGCGCCAATTCGGCGACGCCGCTCGCCTACGGGGCCGAGCTCGACGATGCGATGCTCGACATGCTCGAGGAGCTCTATCGCGCCGACGGCCTCCCGCCCGCGATCCGGCTGACCCCGCTCGTCGCCGAGGCGACACGCGCGGCGGTGCTGGCGCGCGGCTACAAGGTCCGGGACCGCTCCTTCGGCATGATCGCCCCGCTCACCGGCATCCCGGTCTCGGAAGAGGCCGCGTTCCAGATCGAGGCCCGGCCCGAAGCCGAATGGGTCGCAGGCGTCGCCGCGCTCCAGAGCGGCATCAAGAGCCATGCCGGCAATCTCGCCGCCATTCTGGAGCGGATACGGCTGCCGGCCGCCTTCGCCTCCTGGCTGGTGGAAGGCGAGCCGGTGGGCTTCGGCATGGCGGTGGCGGAGCGCGGCATGGCCGAGATCGGGCTGATCTGCCTCGACCCCGCCCATCGCGGCAAGGGCCTCGGCCGCAGGATCGTCACCGGCCTGATGGGCTGGGCCGGCGCCACCGGCAGCCACAGCGCCTATCTCCAGGTCGAGCAGGGCAACACCGTCGCGCTCAACCTCTATCGCAGCCTCGGTTTCCGCCAGCTCTACGCATATGAGACGCGCCTGCGCGAAGGCTGAGGGCCGTCTCCGTCATGACGAGGAGCGCAGCGGCGGATCGCGCTACGTCTCGCGATCAGCGGATCAGCAGCGCCGTGCCGTAGAGCCCGATGGCGAAGACCGTATGCCCGACGATGTTGAGCAGGCGGATCTGGCTGGCGTTCGGCCGCTTCGCGGCGGCGATGCCCATCCCCATGCCCGGCTGCAGGATGAACCAGCCGCAGCCGACCGTCGCGAGCCCGACGATCAGCGCCGGCGGGAAAGTCGGGTTGCGCGCCCAGCCCATGCCCCAGACCACCAGCACGACCGCGGCGAAGAGGATGCCGACGAGATAGTGGAAGAGCCAGCCCAGCGCGACCTCGCCCGCGACCGGCGCCGCCTTGCCGATGTCGTCATGAAGGAAGCGCCCGCGCAGCGCATGCGCGAACCAGCGTCCCGGCGGCCCCCAATTCGGCTTCGGCATGCCGAAAAGCCTGAGGAATTGCGCCCAGAGGTCGAACAGGATCGTCGCGCCGACCCCGATGACGACCGCATGCCAGATCAGATCCGCCAAAATCCCCTCCCCCCAACCGCCGTTCTTCGTTGCGCTTCCGTTGGAGCGGCGATCGTCGTCCCGGTCAACAGGCCGGAAACGCCTCCAGCGCAGCGGCGGCCTGCGGGCGGCGCATCCGAACCGCATCGGAACCTCGCGACCGCCCGGCGGTTGCCCCCGAGGACATCGCGAAGGGAGCGGGAATGGCTGGGACGAAGGCGGAAAAGGCGCGCAGCGCGCCTCGATCGGGGCCGCATGGCGCGGCGGAGCTGCCCTCCGTCACCGTCACCGGCTACAATCTCGAGGTCCGCGACGAGGACGGCTTCGTCGGCGACAAGGCGAGCCGCAGCGCCTTCATCGGCCATCTCGACGCGCTCCGCACCCATCTCGAGCGGAACGGCGACGATCCGCTCGACGGCGCGACGGCCGAGATCGGCAAGAAGGAGCTGGACGCGCTGCTGAAGGACGGCGACGCCGCCGAGGCCGCCCTGGTGCTGAGCGCGGTCGAGGACTTCGCCCAGTCGCTCGCCTTCGTCATCCGCCGCTTCACCCGGCTGAAGAGCTGGGCCGAGATCACGCGCATCGTCGTCGGCGGCGGCTTTCGCGAGAGCCGCATCGGCGAGCTCGCCATCGCGCGCGCCGCCATCATCCTGCGCGTCGACGGGCGCGACATCGAGCTCGTTCCCGTCAGCCACCATCCGGACGAGGCCGGGCTGGTCGGCAGCGCGCATCTCGCGCCGAAATGGATCTTTTCCGCCTTCGACAGCCTCGTCGCCGTCGATATCGGCGGCTCCAACATCCGCGCCGGCATCGTCGAACTCCGGCAGAAGAAGGCGCCGGATCTGAGCAAGGCCCGGGTCTGGGCCTCCGAGCTCTGGCGCCACGCCGACGAGGAGCCTGGCCGCGACGAGGCGATCGAACGCCTCGGCAAGATGCTCAGGGCCCAAATCGCGGAAGCCGAGAAGAAGGGGTTGAGCGTCGCGCCCTTCATCGGCATCGGCTGCCCCGGCCTGATCGAGCCGGACGGCAGCATCGAGCGCGGCGCCCAGAACCTGCCGGGCAACTGGGAAAGCAGCCGCTTCAACCTCGTCGACAGCGTGCGCGCGCTGGTCCCGAAGATCGGCGGGCACGATACCGAGATCGTCATGCACAACGACGCCGTCATCCAGGGCCTGAGCGAGATGCCGGCGATGCAGGACGTCGAGAGCTGGGGCGTCCTCACCATCGGCACCGGCCTCGGCAATGCGAGCTACCGCAACCGGGAAGTGTCGAGGAAGAAGCGCTGACCCCGCTCGCGCTATGGCCGCTCGCACGCAATGCGGCGAAGCTTCGCCATCTTCAGGTCGCCTTTGCCGGTGAAGAGGCGGCACCGCTCCCGGTCCGGGGTGCGGCGCAACGCAGGAAATGCAGGAGTCTGGCCTTGCCGGCAGCGGAAACGCCGTCTTCGTCTTGCACCCGGCCCGATCCTGTGCCGAGGGTCGGCAGGAAGCCGAATCATCTGGGACGGGGCCGCCCGCGCATGGCAACGCGTCTGATACGAGCATCGATCCGGATGGGGTCGGGCGGCCGCAGGCTCGCGGCGCTCTGCCTGCTGATGCTGACGCTGGCCGCCGGCCTTGCCGGGGCGCAAGCCCAGCAACCGCCGGCCCCCGCGACCGCGACCGCCGCGCCGGTCGATCCGAAGAGCCCGCGCGGGCGGCTCGATTCGGTCAGGCTCGAGCTCTCGCAGATCGAGACGGTCCTCGCGCGACCCGACCTCGGCGACGAGGAACTCCTGCGCCAGCGCATCCGGCTGCAGCCCTCGCTCGACCAGTTGCGGCTGATCGTCGACCAGCAGACCCCGATCGTCGACCAGGCCAAGCTCAAGCTCGACCAGCTCGGCGCCAAGCCCGACGAGAAGGCCCCGCCCGAATCCGCCGAGATCGCTCGCGAGCGGGAGCTCCGCGCCAAGGCCTATGCCGATGCCGACGAGACGCTGAAGATCGCCCGCGCCTCCCTGCTGCAGGCGGAGCAGTTGCAGAGCGCGATCGCCGACAAGCGCCGCGAGATCTTCGCAGCCCAGCTCTTCGCCGCCGGCCCGTCCGTGCTCAGCCCCACGGTCTGGAGCAACGCGGCCTCCACCGCTTCCGAGGATCTGCGGGCTTCGGGCTATGTCTTCGGCGGCTGGCTCTCGGGCGTCTCCGCCTCCCTCTCCGGCACCCGCGCCGGAATCCTGGCGCTCTCGCTGATCGGCGCCGGCCTGCTCTACTGGGCCCGCGCCCGTTACCTGCCGCGCTTCAAGGCCCGCTACGCCGTCATTCAGGAGACCGGCGCCGGCAGCCTGCACGCGCTCTATGTGGCGCTGGCGCGCATCGTCGCCGGCGTGGCACCGCCGGCACTGGCGAGCTGGCTGATCTACAAGGCGCTCGGCACCATGGGACTGCTGCCGGAGCGCATCCGGCCGGTGATCTGGGCCGTCGTCGTCGGCCTCGCCTTCGTCGCCTTCGTCCAGTCCCTCGCCAATGCGCTGTTCGCCCCGACGAGCCCGCAGCGCCGCCTGATCCGCGTCATGGACGACACCGCCCGCAGCGTGGTCTGGATCGCGAGCGCGCTCGCCCTGGTCATGGCGGTCGGCAAGGTCTTCGAGGCCTGGCTCCAGGCCATCGCCGCAGGCCTCTCCGTCTCGATCATCGTCAAGGCCTTCTTCGCGATCCTCTTCGCGCTGGCGCTGATCGCCGGGCTCTACCGGATCCGCGACGACGACGACGTCGAGCAGGAGGCCTGCCTCGGTCCCTATGTCCCGGTCGACGGCGCGAGCCTCGGCCCGCTGCGCGTCCTCGGCTGGCTCATCGGCCTCGCCATCATCGGCACGGCGCTCAGCGGCTATGTCGTCTTCGCCTCCTTCATGGCCCAGCAGACCCTCTGGCTCGGCATCGTCGCCTGCCTCTATCTGCTGGCGCACCAGTTCATCGAGCTCGGCATCCCGCACCTCCTCACCGGCCGGGGGCGGCTGGCGCTGACCCTGCGCGCCGGGGTCGGCCTGCGCGCCGCCACGCTCGACAAGCTCGCCGTGCTGACCGCCGGGCTGCTGAAGCTGCTGCTGCTCTTCGTGACGCTGCTGCTCGTGCTCGCGCCCTGGGGCCTCGAATCGTCGGATTTCCTGGCCTCGCTGCGGGCCGCCTTCTTCGGCTTCCAGGTCGGCGGCGTCACCATCTCGGTGTCGACGATCGTCGTCGCCGCGGTCATCTTCGCCCTCGGCATCGCAGCGACCCGGACTGTCCAGCGCTGGCTCGACAGCAAGTTCCTGCCGACGACGCAGCTCGACCCCGGCCTGCGCAACTCGATCACCACCGCGACCGGCTATGTCGGCTACATCGCCGCCGTCGCCATCGCCGTCTCGGCGGTGGGGCTGAGCCTCGAGCGACTGACGCTGGTGGCCTCGGCGCTGTCCGTCGGTATCGGTTTCGGCCTGCAATCGGTGGTGTCGAACTTCGTCTCGGGCCTGATCCTGCTCTGGGAGCGGCCGATCCGCGTCGGCGACCAGGTGGTGATCGGCGATGTCGAAGGCATCGTGAAGCGCATCAATGTCCGCTCCACCGAGATCGCCACCTTCGATCGCTCCAGCGTCATCGTCCCCAACTCGAATCTCGTCTCCGGCGTCGTGCGCAACCGGGTGCGCAACGACCGCAGCGGCCGCGTGCTGATCTCCCTCTCAGTGACGCGCCTGACCGATGCCGGCGCGGTGCGGACCATGCTCCAGGAGGTGGCCGACAACCATGGCGACGTGCTGAAGAAGCCGCCGCCGGCCGTGCTGTTCAAGAAGCTCGGCACCGGGACGATGGATTTCGACCTGATCTGCATCGTCGAGGATCTCGACCAGGCCGGCCGCGTGACCAGCGATCTGAATTTCGCGATCCGCAAGCGGCTGGCCGAGATCGAGGTCTTCGGAACGCCGCAGCTCGAGGTGAAGGGGCTGTCCGGCGTCGAGCACTCGCTCGACGGCATCGCCGGCGCCGTCGAGCGCGCCCGCAAGGCCGCCGCGCGAAAGTCCGAAGCCCCGGCCGCCTCGCAGCCGCGCCTGGAGGCCGAGGCGCCGGCGGAGAAGCCCGAAAAGACGAAGGCCGCGCCGGCCGCTCGCCCGAGCAGGACGGCCGGGAACGACAAGGAATGACCGGATGCCGAAGCTTCTGCGCCGCCTCGCCGGCCAGCGCGCCATGACCTGCCCCGCCGCCCTCGCCGGCGCGCTCGCCCTGTTCGGCATCGCCGGCTGCACCGAGCCGCAGCGCCAGGCCCAGCCGGCCTTCTACCGCGACCTCGGCTCGAGCGCGGCGCGGGTCGATGCCGAGCAGGCCCGCGCCATGATCTCGGCCTACCGCATGAACGCCGGCCTCGGCGCGCTTGCGCTCGACCCCGCCCTCGACGCGGCGGCGCAGCGCGAGGCCGCCATGATGGCGCGCTCGGACAAGCCGGCCCAGGCCGATGCGGTGAAGGCGCGCCTCGCCGGGGCGGGCATACCCGGCGCGGAGGCCAATCTGTCGGCCGGCTACCGGCGCCTCGCCGAGGCCTTCTCCGGCTGGCGCGACTCGCCCCAGCACGACCGCGTCATGAAGGATGCGAGGGCGAAGCGCATGGGCATCGCCACCGCCTATGCGCCGGGCTCGAAATACCAGGTCTACTGGGCGCTGATCGTCGCGCCCTGAGACGGGGCGGCTTCGGGCTCCCGCCAGCCCCTGTCAGCGGTCGCACCGCCGCCCTCTTACGCGGCGCGGGCGAGGCGGCTAGCCTTCGGCGCATGCCCCCTCGCCCGCGCAAGCCGCCTTCCCTTTCCGCCGAGCAGGCCCGCCGCCTCTGGCTGCAGGCCCAGCGGCTCGACCGGCGCGAGCCCTTCGGCGCCGGCCCGGCGGCGACGCGCGCGGCGGTCGAGCATCTCGGCTATGTCCAGATCGACACGATCAACGTGATCGAGCGCTGCCACCACCATATCCTCTACGCCCGCATCCCGGCCTATCGCCGCAGCGACCTCGCCCAGGCGCAATCGGTCGAGAAGAGCGTCTTCGAATACTGGACGCATGCGCTCTCCTACGTGCCCACCCGCGACATCCGCTATCACCTGCCGGAAATGAAGGCGCATCGCGAGGAGCCGAAACGCTGGTCGGCGGTCGGCGCCCGCGAGGAGACCCGCAGATTGCTGCGCCGCATCCGCCGGGAAGGCGCGCTCAGCATCCGCGACATCGAGGAGGAGCTGATCGAGAAGGCCCATCTCTGGGCCAGCAAGAAGCCGTCGAAGGGCCTGCTGGAACGCGCCTTCTACGATGGCGAGCTGGTGATCTCGGCCCGCGCCGGCATGGTGAAGACTTATGAGCTGTTCGACCGGCATTTCCAGTGGGAGAAGCGCCCGGCCCCGGCGAGCGAGCGGCAGGTCGCCGCCTACAAGCTCGACCGGGCGCTGCGCGCCCAGGGGCTGGTGAGCCTCGACTCGATCTGCCATCTCGACGCGCCGAGCAAGAAGGCGGTCGCGGCGCAGATCGCCGGCCGGGTCAGGCGCAAGGAGCTCGTGCCGATCGCGCTCGAAGGCGCCGGCAAGCAGGTCCACTGGGCGGCGCCCGAGACGCTGGAGGGAGTGCCGGAGCCCGACCATGACCTGATCCACATCCTCTCGCCCTTCGACCCGCTGGTGATCCAGCGCAAGCGGACGAACCTGTTCTTCGGCTACAATCACGTCTTCGAGGCCTATCTGCGCCCCGAAAACCGCGTCTACGGCTATTTCGGCCTGCCGGTCCTGGCGGGCGAGCGGGTCGTCGCCGTGCTCGACCTCAAGACCGACCGCGCCGCCGGCAAGCTCCTGATGCAGCGCTGGACCTGGCGCGACGGCCATGAGGCCCCCGCGCTCAAGGCCGCGATCGAGGCGGAATTGCAGCGCTTCGAGCGCTTCCAGCTCGGCCGCGACGAGGCCGAGCCCCTCGCTGCCGCGCCCGACACAAAAATGCCGGCTTGATCGCCGTTCTTGCCGGGCGGGAAGCGCGGACGGCAGGGCATGACGACGGAATCGCGATCGACGGGGACGGCCTGCGGCATGGCCGCGGCCTGACCATGGCGGTCGCGCTGTCCCGGCCACGGCTTCCGGCTCCCGCTCCGGGCCTGCCGGCCGCCGCGATTCTGCACGCCGTGCTGTTCGCCTGGCTGGCCACGGCCGCGATCCAGCAATTCGACGCCGCCCCCATCGCCGAGCAGAGCGTCGAGGTGGAATTGCGGACGCAGGACGAATTCGAGGCGGCGACGCGGCCGAAGCCCCTGCCGGCA
>Ga0180223_1000834_pt1 | contig 30980 bp, 28 predicted proteins | sample eDN5th30CKraftOP_FD_151337 | JGI IMG/M metagenome (GOLD analysis project Ga0180223, IMG submission 151337) | Enriched Organic Plus compost microbial communities from Emeryville, California, USA - eDNA 5th pass 30_C Kraft OP (version 2) (version 2) ... | reverse complement strand
CGGCGATGTTGGGCGTGCCCGCCTCGAATCGCTGCGGCGGGTCCGCATAGGTGGAGGCCTCGAAGCTGACCGTGCGTATCATGTCGCCGCCGCCCTGCCAGGGGGGCATGGCCTGCAGCAGTTCGCGCCGGCCGTACAGCGCGCCCATGCCGGTGGGGCCATACAGCTTGTGCGCGGAAAACGCATAAAAGTCGCAGCCCAGGGCCTGCACGTCCACGGGCTGGTGGGCCACCGCCTGGGCGCCGTCCACCAGCGTCAGCGCGCCCGCCCGGCGCGCGCGCCGGCAGATGTCGGCCACGGGGTTGATCGTGCCCAGCGCATTGGATACGTGGGCCACGCATACCAGCCGCGTGCGCGGGCCGAGCAGGCTGTCGAAGGCATCCATGCGCAACTGGCCGCTGTCGTCGATGGGTGCGACACGCAAAGTGGCGCCGGTCTGCTGGCACACCAGCTGCCAGGGCACGATATTGGAATGGTGCTCCATGCCGGTTATCAGGATCTCGTCGCCCGGCCCCAATCCCGATCTGGCCCAGCTTTGCGCGACCAGGTTGATGGATTCGGTGGTGCCGCGCGTGAAAACGATTTCATCGGCCGCGGCGGCATTCAGCAAGACCCGCACGCGCTCGCGGCCGGCTTCGTACAGGTCGGTCGCGCGCTGCGACAGCTGGTGCACGCCGCGATGCACATTGGCATTGGACTGGCGATAGAAATCGGCCTCGGCGCGGATGACCGCTTCGGGCTTTTGCGTGGTGGCGCCGTTGTCCAGATAGACCAGGCGCTTTGCGCGCACCGGCTGCGACAAAATGGGAAAATCGCCCGCGCAGTCCAGCAGGTCGGTCAGGGCGGCGGAGCGCACGGGTGCATTCATGATATTTCCCCAAGTAGATGGCCGCCGGGCAGCAGCGCACGCACGATGCGCCCGATCCGTTCGCGCATGGGCAGCAGCGCGACACGCTGCACCGCCTGCGCGGCAAACGCATAAGTCATGACGCCGCGCGCATGCGCCTCGGAAAGCCCGCGCGAACGCAGATAGAACAGGCTGGCCTCGTCCAGCTGGCCCACCGTGGCGCCATGCGCGCATTTGACGTCGTCGGCATAGATTTCCAGCTCGGGGCGCGAGTCCGAGCGCGCCCTGGCCGACAACAGCAGGCTGTCGCAGCGTTGCACCGCATCGGTGCCATCCGCGCCGCGCAGCACCTGGATGCGGCCCGTGAACACCCCCCGCGCCGCATCGTCCAGGATACCGCGATAGTATTCGCGGCTGACGCCGTCGGGCTGCGCGTGCTCGATGCGCGTGTGATGATCGACGTGGCGGCGCTCGTCCGCCAGGTAAAGGCCGTTGAGCAAGGCATGGCAGCGCCGGCCTTCGAACCGGGTCGAAATGTCGTGCCGCGCCAGCCGCGACCCGAACGAGAACGAATGCGACTCATAGGCCGAGCCCTGCTGCTGCCTGACATCGGCCAGCGACAAATGGAAAGCCTGCGCGTCCTCTTGCTGCAGCTTCAGGTGCGTCAGCCTGGCGTCCCTTGCCAGCTCACCCTGCAGTACGGCATTGGTCAGCGTGGCGTCCGCGTGCGTGCCAGCAGGCGCGCCCGCATAATGCTCCACCAGCGTCGCCTGCGCGCCCGCGCCAAGCGCCACGATGTTGCGGGGGAAGCTGGCCGCGCCCGGCGTGGCCGCAAGAAACACCAGGTGTATGGGCTCTTCCAGCGCCACACCCTGGGCCAGTTCAATGAAGACGCCGTCCTGCGCCAGGGCCAGGTTGAGCGCAGCCGGGCTTTCGCCGGCGGTTTCGTCGCCAAGATAGGGCTGCAGGCGTTGGGCGTCCGTTTGCAGCGCCTGCGCCAGGGAAATGATGCGGGCGCCCCGCGGCAGGCTGCCGATGTCCGACGCCGTGGCCATGTAGCGGCCATCGACGAACACCAGCCAATGGCCGGGCTGGCCGTCGCGCAGATCGGGCAGGCCGGTTTGCCGCCCTGCCCCGGCGCCCGGCGCGAAGGCTTGCCCGGCCAGGGGGGCAAGCGAAGTATGCCGCCAGTTTTCCTGCCGGGGCGTGGGCCAGCCCTGGTCCATGAAGCGCTCCATGGCGCGGCGCCGTGCCGCCGCCAGCCAGGGCGCCCCGGCGCCCGGCAACCCGGCCGCACAGGCGTCGCGATAGGCCAGCCAGGACTGCGTATCGCTCATGCCTGCGCCCCTTTTTCGGGTTGCGCGGCTTCCTGCAGCCATCCGTAGCCGCGCGCCTCGAGCTCCTGCGCCAATTCGCGCCCGCCGGACCGCACGATGCGCCCGCCGGCCAGCACATGCACGCGGTCGGGCACGATGTAGTCCAGCAGGCGCTGGTAGTGGGTGATGACGATCATCGCCCTGTCGGGCGAGCGCAGGCGGTTCACGCCGTCGGCGACCACCTTGAGCGCATCGATGTCCAGCCCCGAATCGGTTTCGTCCAGTATCGCCAGGCGGGGCTCCAGCAGCGACATCTGCAGGACTTCGTTGCGCTTCTTCTCGCCGCCCGAGAAACCCTCGTTGACGGCGCGATACAGGAATTCTTCTTTCATTCCCACCGCCTGCATCTGGCTTTTGACGCGCTTGAGGAAATCCATCGCGTCCAATTCGGGCAGGCCCTGATGGCGCCGCACCGCGTTGACCGCCGTTTTCAGGAAATAAGCGTTGGATACGCCAGGGATCTCGATGGGGTACTGAAAAGCCAGGAACAGCCCGGCGCGCGCCCTTTCTTCGATGGACATGGCCAGCAGGTCCTGGCCGTCCCAGGTGACCGAGCCCTGGTCGACGTGAAAATTCTCGCGGCCGGCCAATACCTGGGCCAGCGTGCTTTTTCCGGAGCCGTTGGGCCCCATGATGGCATGCACCTGGCCGGCTGGCACGGAAAGATCCAGGCCCTTGAGTATGGCCTTGCCGTCCACGCTTGCGTGCAGATTGGTGATGTCGAGCATGAATGCTTTCTCCTTAGCCGACGCTGCCTTCGAGGCTGACGCCCAGCAGTTTCTGGGCCTCGACGGCGAACTCCATGGGTAATTCCTTGAAGACTTCCTTGCAGAATCCGTTGACGATCATGGACACGGCGTCCTCGGCGGACAGCCCGCGCTGCATGGCATAGAACAGCTGCTCTTCGCTGACGCGCGAGGTCGTCGCCTCGTGTTCGACGCGGGCCGAGGGGTTTTGCGCCTCGATGGTCGGGAAGGTGTGCGCGGCGCACAGCTTGCCTATCAGCAGGGAGTCGCATTGCGTGTAGTTGCGCGCATCCTGCGCCTTGGGCGTCATGCGCACCAGCCCCCGGAAGGTATTGCTGCCGTGCCCCGCCGAGATGCCCTTGGAGATGATGGTGCTGCGCGTGTTGCGGCCCATGTGGATCATCTTGGTGCCCGTGTCGGCCTGCTGACGGTGATTGCTGAGCGCGACGGAATAGAACTCGCCCACCGAGTCGTCGCCGCGCAGGACCACGCTGGGGTATTTCCAGGTGATGGCCGAACCCGTCTCGACCTGGGTCCACGAAATGTGCGAGCGGGGGCCGCGGCAGTCGCCGCGCTTGGTCACGAAATTGTAGATGCCGCCCTTGCCTTCCTTGTCGCCGGGGTACCAGTTCTGGACGGTGGAATATTTGATGCGCGCGTCGTCCAGGGCGACCAACTCCACCACGGCCGCATGCAGCTGGTTCTCGTCGCGCATGGGCGCCGTACAGCCTTCGAGATAGCTGACGCTGGCGCCCTCCTCGGCGATGATAAGCGTGCGCTCGAACTGGCCGGTGTCCTGCGCGTTGATGCGGAAATAGGTGGACAGCTCCATGGGGCATTTCACGCCCTTGGGCACGTATACGAACGAGCCGTCGGAAAACACCGCCGAATTCAGCGCCGCGTAGAAATTGTCCCCCGGGGGCACGACCGAGCCCAGGTATTTGCGCACCAGTTCGGGGTGGGATTTCACCGCCTCGGAAAAGGGACAGAAGATCACCCCGGCCTCGGCCAGCTGCTTGCGGAAAGTGGTCGCCACGGAGACGGAGTCGAACACGGCGTCCACCGCCACTCCCGCCAGACGCGCCCGTTCGTGCAGCGGCACGCCCAGCTTCTCGTAGGTGCGCAGCAGCTCGGGGTCGACCTCGTCCAGACTTTTGGGACCGTCCGTCTTGCGCCGGGGCGCCGAATAGTAAATGATGTCCTGGAAATCCACGGGCGGATGGCTGACCATCGCCCATTGCGGCGGCGACATCGTCAACCAGTGCCGGTACGCCCGCAGGCGCCATTCCAGCATGAAGTCCGGCTCGCCCTTCTTGGCCGAGAGCTGCCGGATGATGTCTTCCGACAGGCCCTTGGGCAGGGCGTCGGACTCGACCTGCGTGACGAATCCCGCTTCGTATTCACGGTCCAGGAAAGAACCTATTTTCTGAGTCGCTGTATCCATCTGAATCCACCTTGCTGGAAATTTGCCTTCCGGTAGTCGGGCTGCGTCATGGCAGCCTGCGCACGACGGCCGCCGGCCTGTGTCCGGGCCATTGCAGCGGCACGGGGCGGACCATGTCCGCGATGGACACGTCCTCGAGCGTGCGCCGCACCACGGCGTTGATGCGCTGCCAGTTGTCCCGGATGCCGCAACCGGCTTCGAAGCCGCAGGCGCCGGGCGTGGCCGTGCATTCCGTCAGGCCGAAAGGCTGGTCCTCCAGTGCGTCCACCACTTGGGCGATGCTGATCTGCCCGGCCGGGCGGCAAAGCGCATAGCCGCCTCGCGCGCCCCGCATGCTGCGCACCAGTTGGCCGCGGGCCAGCAGCTTGAGCACCTTGCTGACCGTAGGCCGGCCCAGGCCCAGGGCGCCAGCCAGGTCGGCGGCGCTGAAATGACGCTCGGGGCACGCGGCCATATGGGTCAGGACCAGCGTGCCGTAATCGATGATTTTGCTGATGCGCAGCATGATGTTTTCCTCGCCTTTCCGTGTGTCGGGCCCGGTTTGCCGCGTCTTGGCGCCGCGAGGAAATACAGTACTATTTCAGTACTGTATATGTCAAGAATACCCCTTCTGGCGCCGCGGTATCCAGGACCGGCCATGGTCCCGCGCCACGCATCGTTCTCCTCTTTTTCCGCTTCATGCTTTGACACAATTATGTAATATTTCGTATGTAACATAGCGCTCCAGTAACGTCGGCGGCCACGCGCCGGTGTCTTCCCCGTAGCCTTGCCTTGGTGCCGCCCCCGATGGAGTTGCTGGAATTAACTGAAGGACATGCCCTCATCCTGGCGCCCCGAGAGCAGCCGGGCGCGTACAGCGGCCGCAGCCCGCGGATGGAGCAAAACCCATGCTGACGGCGCTGGTGCCCGCCCTGACCGGCCTGGGGTTGTTTTTCTGCGGGGTGCGCTTCCTCGCAACGAATCTGGCCCTGGTGGCGGGCGCATCGGCGCGCCGCCTGTTCCGCAGCGCCCTCAGCTCGAATTGGCTGGCCGCTCTCAGCGGCGTGCTCAGCGGCCTGCTGACGCAAAGCACCAATGCGGTGGCACTGATCGTGGTCAGCTTCGCGCGCGCCGGCATTGTCGAGGGTGAGCGCGCGCCCCTCGTGCCCACCTGGTCGCATGTGGGCGCTTCCGCACTCGTGTTCCTGGTGGCGCTGGACACCCGCTACATCATCGCCTATATGCTGGCCGCCAGCGGCGTGGCGCTGTATTTCGACTTCCGCCTCAGCGACCGCATACGCTACGGCGTCCTGGCACTGCTGGGGGCCGGCATGCTGCTGCTGGGCCTGGCCATGCTGAAAGCCGGCAGCGATCCGCTCCAGGCAATGCTGCGCGGCTTCGGCCTGCTGGGGCCCGACAGCGCCATGCCGGGCACGCTGCTCATCGGCGTGGCGCTGGCCGTGGCAACGCAATCGTCCACGGTGGCCGGCGCCATCGCCGTGGCCTTGATGGGCGCACAGGTATTCAGCCTGGACACCGCCCTGGTGCTGCTGCTCGGAGCCAATGCCGGATCGGGCCTGAACTATGCCTTCCTGGCGCGCCAAGGCGAAGCCATGGGACGGCACATTCTGTTTTTCCAGGCGGCCCAGAAACTGGCCGGCAGCCTGGTCCTGCTGCTGCCTTTCGCCTTTTCTCCCGATGCCCTGCACCGCGCCCTGCTTGCGCTTCCCGCTGACGACGCGCACCGCCTTGCCACCGGCTTTCTGGTCATCCAGATCGTCGGCTCACTGGCCTGCACCCTCGCCCTGAGACCCTTGACCCGCATATTGCATCGCATCGCGCCGCCCCGGCATGAAGACGAACTGGCCAAGCCGGCGTTCCTGGTCGACGAGGCGCTGGACGATTTCGAGCTTGCCCTGGAGTTGGCCGAGCGCGAAAACCAGCGCCTGCTGCAGCGCCTGCCCCTGATGCTGGAGCGCGTGCGCGAGGACGGCGATCCGCATGCCCTGAGCGCTGGGGCCTACAGCCGCGCGGGCGCGGCGGTTGGCGAGGCGCTGCGGCGCTATCTGACGGCAGTCCTGGACCGGCAGCCGGGCCATGACGCCGTCGTACGGGCCATGAGCCTGCAGCAAAGCGCGACCGACGCCATCGCCATGCACGAAGCGCTGGCGCAATTCGTCGACATGGTGGCGGCAGCCTCGGCCGCGCCAGGCGCCCACGCCGCCGCCAGCCGCATGGTGGAATCCCTGCACATGCTGTTGAGCGTGCTGGCGGAGGCCGCCGCCTCGCAAGACCCCGAAGAACACGAGTTGTCGCTGTCGCTTTTCGGCCAGCGCGACCAATTGATGGAAAACATCCGCAAGCGCCTGCTGGCGAGCGACCGGGACACCCCGGTCAAAGTCCAGCAGGCGCTGTTCGAAACCACACTCTTGTTCGAGCGCATTCTGTGGCTGGCCCGCGACTGCCTGCTGGCCCTGACCCGCGGCGCGGGCCGGGACAACGCCGAACGGTGAACACCGGCCCGGCGGCATCACTTTTTCCGCGCCAGCCTCTTCACGACGCCGGCGTTGCGCCGCCCGCCCCTGGGGCGTTGGCGCCACGTGGCCGTCAGCTATTCTCTTCGTCCTGCCCCGCCTGCTGCAGCATCCACATTTGCGCATAGCGCCCGCCCCGCAGCAGCAGTTCGCGGTGCGAGCCGCGTTCTATGACTCGCCCATGGTCCAGCACGATGATCTCGTCCGCGTCCACGATGGTGGACAACCTGTGCGCGATGATGAGCGTCGTGCGGTTACGGGCGATCTGGCGCAGTTCGTCCTGGATGGCCCGTTCGGTGCGCGTATCCAGCGCGCTGGTGGCCTCGTCCAGTATCAGTATGGGGGGATTCTTCAGCAGCGTGCGCGCTATCGCCACGCGCTGCTTCTCGCCGCCGGACAGCTTCAGGCCTCTTTCGCCCACCTGGGTTTCGTAGCCCTCGGGCAGGCTCATCACGAAGTCGTGGATGCTGGCCGCCTTGGCCGCCTCCACGATTTCCTCCTGTGTGGCCTGCGGATGGCCATAGGCGATGTTGTACAGGATGCTGTCGTTGAAAAGCACCGTGTCCTGCGGGACGATGCCGATATGCCGGCGCAGGCTGGCCTGCGCCAGGTCCCGCAAGTCGGTGCCATTGATGCGTATCGCGCCATCGCCCACATCATAGAAACGGAACAGCAGGCGCGACAGCGTAGACTTGCCCGCCCCGGACGAGCCGACCACGGCCAGCGTGCCCCCGGCCGGGATGGAAAAACTCACGTCGAACAGTATCTGCCGGTTCAGCTCGTAGCCAAAGTCCACGTGGTCGAACTGCACGCTGGCCTGGCGCGCATCCAGCTCCACCGCGCCGGGCTTGTCCGCGACCTCCTGGCTTTCGTCCATCAGGCCGAACATGCGCTCCATGTCGGCCAGCGCATGCTTGATCTCGCGATACACGAAGCCCAGGAAATTCAGTGGCGCATACAGCTGCGTCAGATAGGCCGACACCAGCACCACGTCCCCTATCGTCATCTCGTGTCTGACCACACCGCGTGCGGACAGCCACAACAGCGCCGTGATGCCCGCCGTGATGATCAGCCCCTGCCCCATGTTGAGCAGGTTCAGCGACACCTGGTTCTTGACCGCCGAGTCCACCCAACTGGCCAGATTGCGGTCGTAGCGGTCCAGCTCGTAGCCTTCGTTGCCGAAATACTTGACTGTCTCGTAATTGAGAATGGCGTCGATGGCCTTGCTGTTGGCCTTGCTGTCCAGGTCGTTCATGCTGCGCCGGTACACCATGCGCTTTTCGGTGACCAGCAGCGTGAACAGCACATAGCCGCCTATGGTGCCCAGCGTGACGACGGCGAACAGGAAGTCATAGCGCCACAGCAATATGGCCGCGACCATGCCGATTTCCAGCAGCGTGGGCAGCACATTGAAAATGGTGAAGTTCAGCAGGAAGCCGATGCCCTTGGTGCCGCGTTCGATGTCGCGGCTCAGCCCGCCCGTCTGGCGCTGCAGGTGAAAGCGCAGGGAAAGCGCGAAAAGGTGGCGGAACAGCCGGGTGGCGATGCGCCGGATTGAGCCCTGGGTGACCCGGGCGAACAGCGCGTCGCGCAGCTCGCCGAACACGCTGGTCGCCAGGCGCGCGAAGCCATAGCCCAGCAAGGCCGCCACCGGCAGCGCCAGCACGGTTGCCGGCACGCCCAATTGGTCGACGAGGTCCTTCAGGTACAGCGGTGTGACCACGCTGGCGACCTTGGCCGCCACCAGACAGGCCATGGCCAGCAGCACACGCTCCTTGAATTGCCAGACATAGGGCAGAAGCGACCGTATGGTGCCCAGGTCGCTGCGAGGAGCCGGCGCCTGCGCGGCGGCGGAGGAATATCTTTTCATGTTTTTCCGGGTTCGACGGGAACTTCCGTCACGACCAACACCTTATACAATAAAACCCGCCATCCCAAATACCGGAGACCCTATGGCCGATCAGCTGTTCGATCACCACGCCGCCCTGCTCGCCTGCGCGCAGGGCGATACCCAGGCCCTGGACAGCCTTTACGCCCATGAAGCGCCTGGCATGCTGGCCCTGGCAAGCATCATGCTGGGCGACCAGGCCCTGGCCCAGGACGCCGTGCGCGATGCCTTCGTGCTCATATGGAAGAACGCCGGCAGCCATGACCCGCAGGCCGGCACCGCGCGCGCCTGGATGTACAGCATCATGCGCTACCGCATTCTGCAAAGGCTGCGCCAGGACGGCGCCCAGGCCCCGGCGGCGACGCAATATTCGGCGCCGGGCGCGGCGCTGCCCGCGCGCGGCAACCCGTCGCCCATCGCGCAAAGGCTCTCGCGGCTGCGCGACGACCAGCGCAAGCCCATACTCATGGCCTTCTACAATGGCCTTTCCTATCGCCAGATCGCCGCGCGCCTGGGCGCCTCGCCGAAGCAGCTGCAGGACAGCGTGCGCAGCGGCCTGCGCGCCTTGCGGGAGAGCGCAAGCGTATGACCGGGATGCCTCACCGCGACGACCTGTTCATCGCCGAGTACACGCTGGGCCTGCTGGACCCGCAGCAGGCCGCGCAGGCCCATGCCCTGCTGAACCAAGACTATAGCGCCGTCATCGGCGCCCTGCAGTGGGAAGAACGCTTTCTGGGCCTGGTCGACGAGCTGACGCCCCTGACCCCTCCGGACGGCCTGCTGGGCCGCATCAGGGCGTCGGCCGGCCTGCCTGCCGCATCAGCCGCGCCTGCCCGCCCCGCCGCCCCGCTGCCGATTCGTCCCGCCACGCAACCCGCGCCGTCGGCCGATTTCGAACCTCGCCTGATCCGGCCCGAACGCCAGGCTGCGCCGCAGCCCGCGCAGCCGTTCTCCGCGACCGCCGCAAAGGCCGCCGAGCCGGCAGCCTCCGGCATCGCCGCCGCCCGCCGCCACGCATCGCAGCCGGCTTTGGCACCGCGGCCGGCGGATACGGCCGGCGCCCGTGTCAGCAATCCGCAACCGAACGCCAGGCCCGTCCGCAAACGCTCCGCCCTGTCGGCCGCCTGGCATAGCCTGGGCTTCTGGCGCGCCGCCTGCGCCATTCTTGCGGCGTTTGCCGTCATATCGGCTCTGCCCGCCAGGTTCCCGGCCCCGCGGCCGGCCGATGCCGCCATGCCGCATGCCGCGACGCCTCCGCCCGTCATCACCCAGGTCGCCATCCTGCAGGCGCCCGGGCTCAGTTCCACCCCGGGCTGGGTGCTTACTCTGGACAGCCGCCAGAACGTCACGCTGGCGCCCAAAGTGGACATCGACGTCCCGGATACGGATTCGGTATATCTGTGGACCCACAACGAAACCGAGACCCAGCCGCGCCTGCTGGGCGTCGTCGATCCCACGCAGGCGCTGACCCTGCCGGCCAGCGTCACGGGGCAGGTCTCGCCCGGGCAGATATTCGAGATGACGCAGGAACCCAATGCCGGCGGCCCGCCGCCCGAGCCCGAAGGCCCCGTCCTGTTCATAGGGCGCACGGTCAGGCTGGGCTGAGCCCCGGACGGGGTCGCATCGTCGTCCCACGGTTTTTCAGCCTGCCGACGCCTGTTCCTGCAGGTCCCGCAACTCGGTCTCGCTGAAGCCCGCCAGCCTGCGCGCCGGCAGGTTGAACGGCCCGCGCGGGCGCGGCGCGCGGTACACGCGGGCCAGTTCCCGGTAATGGGCGACGGGATCCAGGCCGCGCGATTCGCACACCTGCCTGTACCATTTGTTGCCAATGGCCACGTGCGTGATCTCGTCCCTCAGGATGATGTCTAGGATGGCCGCGCCGTCCTCGTCGCCCGCCTGCGCCAGCTTGTCGCGCACCACCGGCGAGGCGTCCAGGCCGCGCGCCTCCAGTGTGCGCGGAACCAGCGCCAGCCGGGCCAGAATGTCATCGCGGGTGCGCTCGGCCATTTCCCATAGGCCGTCGTGCGCCGGGAAATCGCCATAGGCATGGCCCAGTTCGCGCAGATGCGCATTGAGCAGCCCAAAATGAAAAGCCTCTTCGCGCGCCACCTTCAGCCAGTCCAGGTAGAACTGCACAGGCATGCCGGGAAAACGCCACAGGATGTCCAGCGCCAGATTGATGGCATTGAATTCGATATGCGCCAGGGAATGAATGAGCGCCGCCCGGCCTTGCCGGCTGTGCGGCGAGCGCTGTCTGACCTTGGCCGGAGGAACCAGCTCGGGCCGGTCCGGCCTGCCGGGAATGCCGCCGGGTTCGGGAGGCTGCCAGGCGGCATCGAGATTCGCCGCCGCGATGGCGGCGACTGCCTGGACCTTGAGCTGGGGATCTCGAACCCGCAGCGCCTCGAGCGCCGCGGCCCGCATCATACCGTACCGGGGGTCGCCGTGCCCGAAGCCGCCCCGCCCTCGCCCAGCGCCCGGGCCAGCGTATCGCGCGCCGCAAGCAGGTCTGCGCGCAAGGCCTGCAGTTCCTGTCCGCTGAGGCGCACCGCCGCATCGGGGTCCTGCGGCATCTGCGCGTCGCCCAGGCGATTGCGCGCACCGCTGATGGTGAAGCCCTGCTCGTACAGCAGGTCGCGTATGCGGCGGATGAGCAAGACCTCGTGGTGCTGGTAATAGCGCCGGTTGCCGCGCCGCTTGACGGGCTTGAGCTGCGTGAACTCTTGTTCCCAGTACCGCAGCACGTGAGGCTTGACGCAGCACAGATCGCTGACTTCGCCGATGGTGAAGTAGCGCTTGGCCGGAATGGGCGGCAAGTTGACAGGGGATTCGGTTGAACTCATGTGCGGATTGTATGCCGATTAATTGAACACGCAAGAATCGATGCGGCGCGGGGCGGGCGCCTTGTGCCTTGGGGCAATACCCTACTCGGCAGAGGGTGTCCGGGGCGACGCGCCGGCCTGTTCGACGACGCTTTTGAGCTTCTGGCTGGCATGGAACGTAACCACGCGGCGCGCCTCGATGGGGATGACCTCGCCGGTCTTGGGATTGCGGCCGGGACGCGGAGGCTTGTCGCGCACCTGGAAATTGCCGAAGCCCGACAGCTTGACTTCGACGCCGCGCGCCAGGCAATCGCGGATCTCCTCGAAAAAGGTATCGACGATATCCTTGGCTTCGCGCTTGTTCAGCCCGACCCGTTCGAACAGCAGTTCGGCCAGTTCGGCCTTGGTCAAGGTACGCGAATCTGAATTCATCCGTTTTTGCTCCTTATGCGCGCTGGCGCACCCCATGAGCGCTGACCAGCGCTTCGAGTAGCCGGTTCATGCATTGCTCGACCGTGGCGTCGTCCAGCGTGACCGCCGGATCCTGCAGCCAGAATCGCAGGGCCATGCTTTTCTCGGACGCGGCGCCGTGGGACTTGTCGCGCCATACGTCGAACAGCCCGATCTCTTTGACAATGCCAAGAGTAGCATTAGATTCAATGGTTTGGGTAAGCGTATCCAACAAATCCTGATACAAGACGTCGCTGGCCGCCCAGAACGCCAGGTCGCGCACCACGGCGGGCTGGCGGGACAGTTCGGCGGGCCGGGGCATGCGGGCGACGCAGACGGCCTGTTCGTCGATTTCGAAGACTACCGGCGCCTGGCCGAGTTCCGCCTGCTGCGCCAGCCGCGGGTGAAGCTCGCCCAGCCAGCCGACGTCGGCGCCGTCCAGCACCAGCCTGGCGCTGCGCCCCGGATGCAGTGCCGGATGCGTATCCGGCACGCAGCGCAGTTGCGCGGCGCGCGCGCCCAGCAGGCTTTCGACATCTTTTTTTACATCATAAAAATCCACCGGCCGCGTGGGCTCGCCCCACTGCTCCGGCAGCGCCGGCCCCCATGCCGCGCCGGCCAGCCGCTGGGGCTGCGCCACGCCGGCTACGGACAAGTCGCCGTCCGGCGTCTGTGCGTCGCGGTAGAACACCTTGCCCAGCTCGAACACGCGCACCCGGCTCTGCTTGCGGTTGACGTTGTGGCGGATGTTGGCCACCAGTCCGGCGATGAGGCTGGAGCGCATCACCGCAAGCTGGCTGGCGATGGGATTGAGCAGCCGGATGGGATCGGCGTTGCCTGCGTAATCGCGCTCCCACGCTTCTTCCACGAACGAGAAGTTGATCACCTCCTGGTAGTCCAGCGCCGCCATGGCGGCACGCAACGCGTGGGGCCCGCGCAGCGTCTCGGGCTGGATGCGCATGCGGGCCGGCGCGACGGGCGGGCGGTCGGGCAGGTTTTCGAAGCCGTATACGCGCGCCACTTCCTCAATGAGGTCCTCCTCGATGGCGATGTCGAAGCGGTAGGACGGCGGCGCGACAGTGAACACGCCGTCGCGCCATTGCCAGTCCAGCCCCAGGCGGGTGAAGATGCTCTGCACATCGGCCTGCTCCAGCGGGATGCCCAGCACGCGCCGGCAGCGGTCCAGGCGCATGGCGACGGGATCGCGCCGCGGCAGGTCGATGGACTGGTCGTCCAGGGGGCCGGCCTTGCCGCCGCAGATCTGCAGGATCAGGCCGGTCATGTATTCCAGGTCCGGGATGATGGACTGGAAATCCACGCCCCGCTCGAAGCGATGGCTGGCTTCGGAGCTGAATTTGTAGCGGCGCGCCCTGCCCATGATGGCCTCGGGCCACCAGAAGGCGCCTTCCAGGTAGATGTCGGTGGTGTCGAGCGTGACGGCGCTGGCCTGGCCGCCCATGATGCCGGCCAGGCTTTCCACCTGCCCGCCGGCCGCGATGACGCCCACGCCCGGATCCAGCTCGACAGTCTGGCCGTTCAGCAGCTCCAGGCTTTCGCCCTGCCGGCCCCAGCGCACCTCGAGCCCGCCCTGCACACGCTGCAGGTCGAAGACGTGGGTGGGACGGCCCAGCTCAAGCATGACGTAGTTGGAGATGTCCACCAGCGCGGAAATGGAGCGCTGGCCGGCGCGCTCCAGGCGCGACACCATCCACTTGGGCGTCTGCGCCCGCGCGTCCACGCCCCGGATGACCCGGCCGGCGAAGCGGCCGCACAGGTCGGGCGCCTGCACCGACACCGGGAGCCTGTCGGCGATGGACACCGGCGCCGCAGCCGCCTCGGGCCGCTTCAGCGGCGCGCCGGTCAGGGCCGCCACTTCGCGCGCCACGCCCAGTATGGACAGGCAGTCGGCCCGGTTGGGCGTAAGCTTCAGGGTAAACAGCGTGTCGTCCAGGTCGAGCGCCTCGCGCAGCGGCTGGCCCGGCTTTGTTCCGGCATCAAGCGCCATCAGGCCGGCGTGGTCCTGCGACAGTCCCAGCTCGCGGGCCGAACACAGCATGCCGAAGGACTCCACACCGCGCATCTTGGCCTTGCCTATCTTCATGCCGCCGGGCAGCACCGCGCCCAGCCGCGCGAGGGGCACGACCAGGCCGGCCGCGGCATTGGGCGCACCGCAGACGATTTGCAGCAGTTCGCCGGAACCGTCATCCACCCGGCATATGCGCAGCTTGTCGGCATTGGGATGAGCTTCGATCTGGTCGATGCGCGCCGCCACCACGCCGCTGAACGGCGGCGCGACCGGCGCGGTTTCTTCGACTTCCAGGCCGGCCATCGTCAGGCTGTGCGCCAGCTGTTCGGTGGAAAGATCGGGGTTGACGAAAGTGCGTAACCAGGATTCCGGAAATTGCATGGTGTATGTCGGTCCGTTTGACTGCAGCGGGCCGCCGACGCGGGTCAGCGGTTGAATTGACGCAGGAAGCGCAGGTCGCCCTCGAAGAACTGGCGCAGGTCGTCGACGCCGTAGCGCAGCATGGTCAGGCGCTCCAGTCCCGACCCGAAGGCGAAGCCGATGTAGCGCTCGGGATCCAGCCCGAAATTGCGCACTACCTGCGGATGGACCTGCCCCGAGCCCGAGATTTCCAGCCAGCGACCCTGATTGGGGCCGGAGGTGAACATCATGTCGATTTCGGCCGAGGGCTCGGTAAACGGAAAGAAAGAGGGCCGGAAGCGCACCGACAGCGCGTCGGTCTCGAAGAAGGCCCGCAGGAAATCGGTATACACGCCCTTGAGATCGGCGAAAGAGATGTCCTCGGCGATCCACAGGCCCTCCACCTGGTGGAACATGGGCGAATGCGTGGCGTCGCTGTCCACCCGATAGGTGCGTCCCGGCGCGATCACCTTGATGGGCGGCTTGTGCATGCGCGCGTAGCGTACCTGCATGGGGCTGGTGTGCGTGCGCAGCAGCAGCGGCAGGCCATGTCCGTCCTTCATGTCCACATAGAAGGTGTCCTGCATGGAGCGGGCCGGATGGTTTTCCGGATTGTTCAGCGCCGTGAAGTTGGTCCAGTCGTTTTCGATCTCGGGGCCGTCCGCCACGTCAAAGCCGATGGACGAGAAGATGGCCTGCACCCGCTGCCACGTCTGGATGACGGGATGGATGCCGCCCACCCCCCGGCCGCGGCCGGGCAGCGTGACGTCGATGGTCTCGGCGGCCAGTCGCCGGTCCAGCTCGGCCTGGGCCAGCTGCGCGCGGCGCTGGTTGAGCAGGCCTTCGATCTGCTGCTTCAACTGGTTGATGCGGGCGCCCTGCTCGCGCTTCTGGTCCGCGTCCAGCTGGGCCAGGCCTTTCAGCATGGCCGTCAGCGCGCCCTGCTTGCCCAGGAAACGGGCCTTGGCGTTCTCGAGCGAGGCCGCGTCGCCGGCTTGCGCAAATTGTTCCGTGGCCTGGGCGATCAGGTCGTCAACCGGTAGAGTCATGGATTTATCGCTTCCCCAAAAGCAAACGGAGCCCAGAATGAGCCCCGTTCACGGCACAACAATACGTGATCGTTCTGGTCGTCAGGCCAGGGCGGCGCGCGCCTGGGCGACTACCGCGGCGAAACCCGCCTTGTCGTTGACGGCCATGTCGGCCAGCACCTTGCGGTCCAGTTCGATGGAGGCTTTCTTGGTACCGGCGATGAACGCGCTGTACGTGATGCCCAGTTCGCGGCAGCCCGCGTTGATGCGGGTGATCCACAGGGCGCGGAAGGTGCGCTTCTTGTTGCGGCGGTCGCGGTAGGCGTATTGCCCGGCGCGCATGACCGCCTGCTTGGCGATGCGGAACACATTACCGCGGCGACCGCGATAACCTTTGGCTGCTTTGATGACTTTCTTGTGACGGGCGCGGGCGGTAACGCCGCGTTTTACGCGTGGCATGGTATGGAATCTCCGTTAAAAATCAAGCAAAAGGCATCATGGCCTTGACCGAGGCGACATCAGACTTGTGCACCGCGGCCGAACCGCGCAGATGGCGCTTGTTCTTGGTTGTTTTCTTGGTGAGGATATGGCGCTTGAACGCCTGGCCCCGCTTGATGGATCCGCTACCACGAACCTGGAAGCGCTTGGCCGCGCCCCGCTTGGTTTTCATTTTCGGCATGTCGATACTCTTTGAATTCATGGCTGCAGGTGACCGCCCTGATGGATGGCGATGCTTTACAAACCTGGTGGCCACTTATAGTGGTTTACTACTTACTACTCTTATAGGGTTTACTACACTACTTATAGCTACTTATAGGGTTTCCCACCTACTGGGTTTTCCGCTTTTCCTGCAATCAGCCAAAACCAATGCGCTAGCAATTGGTTCCGGATTCGGAAAAAGCCCTTGATTATATGTTCTTTTTCGTGGCCTTGTCCAGTAGCCGCCCCGGTCCCTCGCCCCAGGGCTGCCGATACTGCACGGCCTCGGCCATGTGCGCCTCGCCGATCAGCCCGCTGGAATCCATGTCGGCCAGCGTGCGGGCAATGCGCAGGACCCGATGCACCACCCTGGCGGACCAGCCCCAGCGCAGCATGGCGGCCTGCAGCAGGCGGCGCGCCGCGGTATCGGGCACGCAATACCGGTCTATTCCGGCCACGTCCAGCGCGGCGCTGGGGCAGCCCTGCCTTGCGGCCTGGCGCTGGCGGCACGCCAGCACCCGCTGCCGCACCGCAGCCGAAGGTTCGGACGGCGGCGCGTCCATCCAGTCGGCGTCGGCCGCCGGCAGGCTGATCTGCAGGTCGATGCGGTCCAGCAACGGGCCAGACAGCCTGGCGCGGTAGCGTTCGATGCCGTCCGGCGTGCACGCGCAGCGCATGCGGGCGTGGCCCAGCCAGCCGCAGGGGCATGGGTTCATGGCCGCCACCAGTTGGAAGGCGGCGGGAAAGGTCAGCGTGCGGGACGCCCTGGCGATGGCTACGCAGCCCGTCTCGAGGGGTTCGCGCAAGGCCTCCAGCGCCGAACGCCGGAACTCCGGCAGTTCGTCCAGGAACAGCACGCCGTGATGGGCCAGGCTGATCTCGCCAGGCCGGGGGCGCACGCCCCCTCCCACCAGGGCCGGGACAGAGGCTGAATGATGCGGCGCGCGAAACGGCGGCACATCACTTAGCGGCGGCTCGCGCCCGCCCATGCTGGCCAGGGCGGCGACCTCCAGCACCTGGCTGTCGGCAAGAGGCGGCAGCAGGCCGGGCAGGCGCTGGGCCAGCATGCTCTTGCCCGCTCCGGGCGGCCCCGACATCAGCAGGCTGTGTCCGCCGGCCGCGGCGATTTCCAGTGCCCGCCTGGCGACGGGCTGCCCCCGCACCTGGGAAAGGCAAGGCGCGCAAGGCGGTGCCACGGGAGCCGCGTCGGGAAGGGCGTCGGGCAGCGGGGGGCCGCCGCAGAAATGCGCCACCACGTCGGCCAGCGTGCGGGCGGCCAGAATGACCAGCCCCTTGACGCGCGCCGCGCTGCCCGCGCACGCGGCCGGAAGTATCAGCCTGGCGTCGGGCTGCGTGCGAGCCACCGACAAGGCGATGGCCAACGGCGCCGACACGGCCGCCACGGCGCCGGTCAGCGAAAGTTCGCCCGCAAACACATAGCCTGAGAGATCGGCCGGCTGAGGCGCCCCGGAGGCATCCGCGGGCACGGCCAGCTGGCCCGACGCGGCCAGCACCCCCATGGCGATGGACAGGTCGAAACGGCCGGACTCCTTGGGCAGGTCCGCCGGCGCCAGGTTGACCGTGATGCGCCCGGCCGGGAACTCGAAGCCGCTGCTCAGAATGGCGGAACGCACACGCTCGCGGCTTTCGCGCACGCCCGCGTCGGGCAGGCCCACCAGGCCGAAGGCCGGCAGCCCCGGGCCCACGTGCACTTCGACGCGCACGGAAAAACCCTCCAGGCCGCAGAGCGCCTGGCTGGCCAGTACCGCTAATGACATGCTTGCCTTCCCTGTTGGTGGCTGGTCCGGAAGGCCAGTATGCGTGGTCCGGCGCCAGAAAAGAAGGCGAAGCGGAGGCTTTTATCCCTGCGGGGTTTCCGTCGCGCCAGGCTGGGGCTTGCCCAGGCTGGCCGCGGTTTCCAGCGCCTGGACCTTGGCCTCGAGCACGGCTATGCGGGCCAGCGCCCTTTCGAGCAGGGCGGACTGGGTGTCGAATTCCTCACGGGTGATGAGGTCCAGCCGGGTGAAGGTCTGGGCCATCATGGCCTTGACGTTGCGCTCGATATCGGCGGCCGGGCTTTTGGCGATAAGCTCGGACATGTTTTTCTGGAAATCCTCGAACCAGTCGCTGCGATTGACCATGCCCGTCTCCAAATGAAGTTGCAATGAATAGTAGTGTAAGCCAAAGAAAACGTGGCTTCCCGCGCCGCACGGGCCGGGGCCAGAAAAAAACGACCCGGCCGCGTGAAAGCGACGGGATCGTTTTTTGGCTTCCTGCCCGGCCGCCGCCGGCGGCCGGGCTGAAGAGCAGGCGGGATCAACCCTTGTCGGTGCTGCCGTCGCCCACTTTGTCCTGAATGGCCGCATCGGCCTTGGCGGCGCCATCCTTGACGGCGTCGCGGGCGCGCTCGGCGGCGGCCACGGCATCATCCTTCAGTTCGCCCGCCTTCTCGGCGATGGCGTCCCCCGTGGATTGGGAGTCGTTCATGGAGCTGCTGGGCGCGGGCGGAGCCGGCTCGGCAGGGCTTTCGGACGGAGCGGAAGAATCCGGGGCGGACGAAGCCGGCGGCGCCGTGTCGGGCGCAGGCGCGGAAGAATCAGGCGCCGGCGACGTGGCGGGAGGCGCGGTGTCCGCAGGAGGCGCGCTGTCGTCTTCTTGCGAGCATGCGGCCAACAGGCCCACGGAAGCTGCCATGGCAATAACGGCGAGATAAGTACGGGTCTTCTGCATAGTTTTCCTCACTAGTCCAGGGTCGCGGTTTGCTTGATACTAATCCGGTGCGACTGACGGATCAGCGGCGAGCTGTTACAAACGGCTTGGTTACAATTCTAGCCACCCCACGCCGGGCCCGAGCATAGCTAGTGTAAATCCTGATTACAGGACTATCCCCGTTTGCGCAACGGCAACGCTTGAAACCCTTGCCCGCCGCCCTTCCGAAACGATTTGCGCCCTCCCTTCCCATATACATAGGGACACAAAACCCGGCTGGTGCCAACCTCTTGTTACAGCGCTGTCGAGCCCGCACAACAAGCCCGGGCTGCGATTCCCGTGCCAGCACGCCGCGCGCCCCGCCAGAACCCGCCGCGCCGGCGCAAGGGGCCTGCGCGATGCACCGTCATGATGCGCCACGCACCATGACGGTGCCGTCGGCAGTGCGCCCGCCAGCGCCGCTGTGCCCTTTCCATGGCGGCGGCACCCTCTTCGCCCCTGCGCGGCGTCCGCTTCCCATGGCCGGCAATGCTCTGACGGCGCAGCGGCGGCTGCCCTGAAAAATTGGCATGGATGTTGCGTATGGATGCTGTGATAGCCCTCACACAGGAACCCATCATGAAATTAATTACCGCCATCATCAAACCGTTCAAGCTGGACGAAGTCCGCGAAGCTTTGGCGGCGGTCGGCATACAAGGCATGACCGTCACCGAAGTGAAGGGGTTCGGCCGACAGAAAGGCCACACCGAACTCTACCGGGGGGCCGAATACACCGTCGACTTCCTGCCCAAGCTGCGCCTGGAAATGGCCGTCCCCGAGCACATGGTGGAACAGGCCGTGGAAAACCTGTGCACGGCGGCCCACACGGGAAAGATCGGCGACGGGAAGATTTTCATCACCTCTATCGAACAAGCCATACGCATCCGCACGGGTGAAGACGGCGACGCGGCACTTTAGGAGCTCCAGCATGGATAAAGCAGATTTCGTTTGGGTGGGCGTGTCCACCGTCCTGGTCTTGTTGATGGTCATGCCCGGCCTGGCATTGTTCTATGGCGGCCTGGTGCGCGCCAAGAATGTGCTGTCGGTCCTGATGCAGGTGCTCTCGACCTTCGCACTGGCGTTGGTGATCTGGTTCGTGTACGGCTATTCGCTGGCCTTCACCGAAGGCGGCGCTTTCGTGGGCGGCTTCTCGCGGGCACTGTTCAGCGGCATCGCCAACCTGGGTTCGTCGACCTTCGAGCTGTCCGGCACCATACCGGAACTGGCGTTCGCGTCCTTCCAGGCCACGTTCGCCGGCATCACGGCCGCCCTGATCGTCGGCGCCTTCGCCGAGCGCGCGCGTTACGGCGCCGTCCTGCTCTTTACCGCCATCTGGGTCACCTTCGCCTACATTCCCATTGCACACATGGTGTGGGCAACGGGAGGCTGGCTGTTCGAGCGCGGCGCGCTGGACTTCGCCGGCGGCACGGTGGTGCACATTAACGCGGGCGTGGCCGGCCTGGTGGGCGCCTACTACATCGGGCCCCGCCTGGGCCATGGCCGCGAAGCCATGCCTCCGCACAACCTGCCCATGACCATGATCGGCGCCTCCCTGCTGTGGGTAGGCTGGTTCGGCTTCAACGCCGGCTCCGCCCTGGCTGCCAATGAAACCGCCGCGCTGGCCTTCTTCAACACGCTGCTGGCAACCGCCGCCGCCATCCTGGCGTGGCTGGTCGTCGAATGGCTGGGCAAGGGCAAGCCTTCGCTGCTGGGAGCCGTGTCGGGCGCGGTGGCAGGCCTGGTCGGCATCACGCCGGCGGCTGGCCTGGTCGGACCCGTGGGGGCCCTGATCATCGGCGCGGTCACCGGCGCGGTATGCGTGTGGGGCGTCAATGGGCTCAAGCGCATGCTGCGCGCGGACGATGCCCTGGACGTCTTCGGCATCCACGGTGTGGGCGGCATTGTCGGCGCCATGCTGACCGGCCTGTTCAACGCCAAAGCCCTGGGCGGCCCGGGCCTGGAGACGGCCGCTGAAATCCCCCACCAGCTGTGGGTGCAGTTCGAGGGCGTCCTGATCACCATCGTGTGGTGCGCCATCGTGGCCTGGATTGCCTACTTCATCGCCGACAAGGTCTTCGGACTGCGGGTGACGAACGAAGCCGAACGCGAAGGCCTGGACATCCACGCCCATGGGGAGTCCGCCTATCAGCGTTAGGCGGCACGCCGCCGAAAACGCCGGCCCGCGGGCCGGCGCAATCACCGCCCCGCTGACGCGCATGCGCAGCGGGGCTTTTCGTTGAACGGCGGTTGCATTGAAGGCGGTTCTTGCAGGACCGCCGTGCCGGGGTCTCGCCAGCGCGGGCAGATGCGCCGGGGCCGCTGGAAGGCTAGCCTTCCAGCGAGGCCAGGTCGATGCGCTCGGCGCGGTTCAGCGCCGATGCCACCTTGACCCGCAGCGCATTGGAGTGCGCCATGCGTATTTCTTTTTTGACGTCCAGCAACTGCTGCGGGTGCATGGAGAATTCTTTCAGGCCCAGGCCCAGCAGCATGCGGCTCATGCGCGCATCGCCGGCCAGTTCGCCGCATACCGCCACGGGTTTGCCGGCCCGCTCTCCGGCATTGATGGTGTGCGCGATCAGGCGCAGCACGGCCGGATGCATGGGGTCGTACAGTTCGGCCACCTCGTTGTCGCCGCGGTCGATCGCCAGCGTGTACTGGATGAGGTCGTTGGTGCCGATGGACAGAAAATCCAGGCTGTCCACGAAGGGCTCGATGGCGATGGCGATGGCCGGGATTTCGACCATGGCGCCCAGCTCGATGTCCCTGCCATAGGGTTCGCCGCGTGCGTCCAGCTCGCGCGCCGCGGCGGCGATGGCCTGGCGCGTGGCGCGTACTTCGTGCATGTGCGAGATCATGGGAATGAGGATGCGCACCCTGCCATGCCGCGCCGCCCGCAGCAGCGCCCGCAACTGCACGGCGAACAGTTCGGGGTTGGCCAGGCAATAGCGGATGGCGCGCAGGCCCAGGGCGGGGTTGACCGCCACGGTCACGTCGCCGTCCAGGGTCTTGTCGGCTCCGATGTCCAGTGTGCGAATGGTGACCGGCCGGCCCTGCATGGTGCGCACCACCGATGCATAGGCTTGATACTGCTCTTCTTCGCCGGGCAGGCTGCTGCGGCCCATGAACAGGAATTCGCTGCGGAACAGGCCTATGCCGTCGGCCCCCGCCGCCAGCGCGGCCTCGGCTTCTTCTGGAAGCTCGATATTGGCTTCCAGCTTGATGGACACGCCGTCCAGCGTGACGGCCTCGGCGTCGCGCAGCAGGCTCAGCTCTGCGCGGGCGTCGGCATAGGCGGCCTGGCGCCGCAGATATTCCTGCAGCACGAATTCCGGCGGATTGACGATGACCGCGCCGGTCATGCCGTCCACCACCAGAATGTCGCCATCGCGCACCAGCGCGCGGACGTTGCCCATGCCCACCACCGCGGGCACGTTCATGCTGCGGGCCACGATGGCGGTGTGCGAGGTGGGACCGCCCAGGTCCGTCAGAAAAGCGCCGAAGCGGGCACCGCGCAGCTTCAGCATGTCGGCCGGCGAAATGTCGCGCGCCACCACGATGAGCTGTTCGTCGGCCTGCGACACGTCCACCTGGGGCAACAGCGCCGTGCTGCCGGAAAGCACACGCAGCACGCGCTCGATGACCTGGCGGATGTCCGCGCCCCGCTCCCGCAGGTACTCGTCTTCCATGGCGGCGAACTGCTCGCCCAGTATCTGGCCCTGGGTGGTCAGCGCCCATTCGGCGTTGTAGTGCCGTTCGACAATGAGATCGCAGGTTTGCTGGGCCAGCATGGGATCGTCCAGCAGCAGGCTGTGCACCGTCAGCAGCGCGGCCATTTCGCGGGGCGCATCGGCGGGCAGGTTGCGCACCATGCCCTGCAATTCGTCGCGCGCGGCGATCAGCGCCCGCGTGAGCCGCGCGCATTCTTCCTGCACGTCGGAGGCCTGGATGCGGTAGTGCACGACCTCGAGCGCGGCAGCCCCCATGACCACGGCGCGCCCGATGGCATAGCCCTTGACTACGCCCTGGCCGCGCATGCAGATCGTTGCGCTGAGGCGATGCAAGGTCTGGTCGGGCATGGCTGTCATGAGGGGAGTCCGTGTCGCTGTTTTACTCTCGCTCGCCGAATTTGTTGTCGAACAGGGCCTGGATTTCCGCAAGAGCCTGCTCGGCGGCGGCCCCCGTGGCGTCCACCTTGACGGTGACGCCCAGCCCCGCGGCCAGCATCATGACGCCCATGATGCTCTTGGCATTGACCCGCTGCGCGCCGCGGGCGATGAAGATCTCGGTCTCGGGAAAACGGCTGGCCAGTTGCGTGAGCTTGGCGGCCGCGCGCGCATGCAGACCCAGTTTATTGCTTATGACGATGTCGACGGTAGGCATAGGATTCTTGTTAAGAGGGCGTTGCCGCCGCAGAAGGCGCCATCAGGACGCGCAATCTGCGTTGACGATGCCTTTCAGGGCCCCCAGCCGCACTTTTTCGCTCAGTGCGTCCGGGTTGTCTCGTTGCTCGGTCAGGGCCTTGAGCACCATGCACAGATTCGTGCCGGTGATCAGGTGCGCCGTCAACCCCTGCCCCGTCGCCTGCTTGACGGCGCGGCTGGCAATATTGAAAGGCGTCGCCCCGTAGATATCGCATAATATCAGCGTGCCGCCATCGTGTGCCCGCATCGTCTGCGTCAATTGCGCCACACAGGCGTCCGGCACGGCGTCGGGCTGCACGTCCAATACCGTCAGCGCGGGCGGAGCGCCCAGGATGTGCTGCGCGCACGAGGCGAAAGCCTCGCCCAGCGGCGCGTGCATGACGAGGATGATCTGGACCATTTCAGCCGCCCGCCGCCCGCTCGAGCGCGACGGCAAACGCTTCGCCGACATCGAAACCCGTCTGCTCGGTGATCTCCACGAAGCAGGTGGGGCTGGTGACGTTGATCTCGGTGACGTAGTCGCCTATGACGTCCAGGCCGACCAGCAGCAGACCGCGCTGCGCCAGCCGCGGCCCGATGGCCTGCGCGATGGCCAGGTCGCGCGGCGACAGCGCCTGCGCCACGCCCCGCCCTCCGGCGGCAAGATTGCCGCGGGTTTCGCCGGCCAGCGGAATGCGCGCCAGCGCATAGGGGACGGGTTCGCCTCCGATGATGAGGATGCGCTTGTCGCCGTCGACGATTTCGGGAATGTAGCGCTGCGCCATGATGGTGCGGCGGCCGTTGTCGGTCAGGGTTTCCAGGATGGCGCCCAGATTGGTCTCGCCCTGTTTCAGCCTGAAAATGCCCATGCCGCCCATACCGTCCAGCGGCTTGACGATGACGTCCTGGTGCTGGGCATGGAAGGCGCGCAGGCGGGCCATGTCGCGCGTGACCAGCGTGGGCGAGGTGAATTCGGCGAACTCGGTGATGGCCAGCTTTTCGGGGTGGTTGCGTATGGCCCCGCCCGAGTTGAACACCCGTGCGCCCTGCCGGGCGGCGTATTCCAGCAGATGTGTGGAATAGAAGTACTCCATGTCGAACGGCGGGTCCTTGCGCATCAGCACCGCGCCGAAGGCGTCCAGCGGCGCGTCGGCGCCTTCGGACTCGGTCCACCACGCATGGCCGTGCAGGTCGGCTCCCTGGATGATCTGCACCGGCGTACAGAAAGCCTTGACCAGCCCTGCGTCGATGTAGATGTCGCCCTGCAGGGCGACACTGAGCGTGTGGCCCCGGGCGGCAAGCGCACGCATCATCGCAACGGATGAATCTTTATACGCCTTCAGCGAAGGCAAGGGGTCGATAACGAAGAGTACGTGCATACAATGCCTGCCAACAGCCGCCCGCCGGGCCTGGCCCGGACGCGGCGGCAATACCGATTCAGGAGGATTCGCCCTGCTTGCCGGGCGTGGCTTTTTTACGCGGCGCCAGAACCATGACCATTTGCCGGCCCTCGAGTTTGGGCATGGTCTCGACCTGGCAAAGCTCGGTCAGGTCGTCGCGCACGCGCTCGAGCACGCGCATGCCCAGTTCCTGGTGGGCCATCTCGCGGCCCCGGAACCGCAGGGTCACCTTGGCTTTGTCGCCTTCCTCGATGAAGCGGCGCAGATTGCGCAGCTTGACCTGGTAGTCGCCCTCGTCGGTGCCCGGCCGGAATTTGACTTCCTTGACCTGGATGATTTTTTGCTTGGCGCGCGCCTCTGCCTGGCGTTTTTGTTCTTGGTACTTGAACTTGCCGTAGTCCATCAGGCGGCAGACGGGCGGCGTCGCGTTGGGCGCGATTTCGACCAGATCGACTTCGTTTTCTTCAGACAGATGGAGAGCGTCGGCCGTTTTTACGATGCCCAGCTGCTCGCCATCGATACCAATGAGTCGCACCTCGGGAACACGGATTTCGCCGTTGATGCGATGGGGCTTTTCGGTTGCGATATCTAAGACTCCTAGAATTGATGAAAATGGCCTGTGTCAGGCCGACCCGACATTACGGCGGGCATTTACGTCGTCGTGCAGGCGCTGGACGAAACCGTCCAGCGGCATGGCGCCCAGATCGATTCCCCCCCTTGCGCGTACCGAGACGGTGGCTGTGTCGCGTTCTTTTTCGCCCACCACCAATATATACGGCACTTTCTGCATACTGTGTTCTCTGATTTTACGGGTGATTTTTTCACCGCGCAAATCTGCGCTTGCCCTAAACCCTTGTTTTTTCAGGGCTAGGGCGACTTCGGAGGCATAATCTGCAAAATGCTCGGAAATACAGCACACCACGGCCTGCGAAGGCGCCAGCCACGGGGGCAGCGCGCCGGCGTGGTTCTCGATGAGGATGCCGATGAAACGCTCGAACGAGCCCAGGATGGCCCGGTGCAGCATGACGGGCGTGCGGCGTTCATCGCTGGCGTCCACGTATTCGGCCCCCAGGCGGGCGGGCATGGAAAAATCCACCTGTATGGTGCCGCACTGCCAGTGGCGCCCAATGGCGTCCTTGAGCGTGTATTCGATCTTGGGGCCATAGAAAGCACCCTCGCCCTCGGATACCTCGTATTGGCAGCCGCTGCGGTCCAGGCTTTCCATGAGGGCGCGCTCGGCCTTGTCCCAGACCTCGTCCGAGCCGATGCGCTTCTCGGGACGGGTGGCGACCTTGTACAGGATCTCGGTGAAGCCGAAATCGGCATACACCTTGCGCAGCAGCGCCGTGAACGCCGCGCACTCGTCCTGCAGTTGGTCCTCGGTGCAGAAAATATGGCCGTCGTCCTGGGTAAAGCCGCGCACGCGCATCATGCCGTGCAGCGAACCCGACGGCTCATTGCGGTGGCACTGGCCGAACTCGCCATAGCGGATGGGCAGTTCGCGGTAGGAATGCAGCCCGGCGTTGAATATCTGCACATGGCCGGGGCAGTTCATGGGCTTGAGTCCGTACACGCGGTTCTCGGACTCGGTGGTGAACATGTTCTCGGCGTAGTTGTCCCAATGGCCGGTTTTTTTCCACAGGGACAGGTCGAGAATCTGCGGCGCCTTGACCTCTTGGTAGCCATTGTCGCGATAGATGCCGCGCATGTATTGCTCTACCTGCTGCCATAGCGTCCAACCCTTGGGATGCCAGAAGATCAGCCCCGGCGCCTCGTCCTGGAAATGGAAAAGGTCCAGTTCGCGGCCCAGCTTGCGGTGATCGCGCTTTTCGGCCTCTTCGAGCATGGTCAGGTAGGCGGCTTGTTCTTCCTTGGAGGCCCAGGCCGTGCCGTAGATGCGCTGCAGCATCTCGTTTTTGCTGTCGCCGCGCCAATAGGCGCCGGCGACTTTCATCAGCTTGAAGACCTTGAGCTTGCCCGTGGAGGGCACGTGGGGGCCCCGGCACAGGTCGATGAAGTCGCCCTCCCGGTACAGGCTGATGGGCTCGTTGGACGGGATGGACGCGATGATTTCCGCCTTGTAGTCCTCGCCTATGCCCTTGAAGTATTGCACGGCGTCGTCGCGCAGCCATTCTTCGCGCGTGACGACTTCGTCTTTTTTGGCCAGCTCGGCCATTTTTTTCTCGATGGCCTGCAGGTCCTCGGGCGTGAACGGGCGCTTGTACGAAAAATCGTAATAAAAGCCGTTTTCGATGACGGGCCCGATGGTGACCTGCGCGTCGGGGAACAGCGACTTGACGGCATAGGCCAGGAGGTGCGCGGTGGAGTGCCGTATCAGGTCCAGGCCGTCCGGGTCCTTGGCGGTGATGATGGCCAGCTGCGCGTCCTGGTCGATCACGAAACTGGTGTCCACCAGCCTGGGCTCTCCACCCGCCAGCGTCACGCGTCCGGCCAGCGCAGCCCGCCCCAGGCCGGCGCCGATGGAGTGAGCGATATCGTGGATGGACACGGGGCCCGGATACTCGCGCTGCGAGCCGTCTGGCAGAGTGATGTGAACCATGAAACGTCCTGATTTGAAACGAAAAAACGCGGCATATGCCGCGTTTACCTTGAGTCAGCGATGGCTGGACAGACTGAATGTGATCGATACGCGGCGACAGCTAGGGAGCCGTCTTGGTAGTTCGCGCAAGGAGGATAGTCATGGAGTCCGCAGCCAGGCTGGTAAGTGATGTCTTAGTGTAACACCTAAATGCGCGTCCACGCGCCGGCCTGCCGCTATACTGGACAATTTGCCGCCCGGAAGGGCGATTTGTGTTGCATATACGCCCGCCGCAGACGGCGCCGGGCGGGAAAGCCCGGCTTTCGGCAGATGCGGCAAAATGTTACGCTTGTCCCGCCCAGCAAGCACTCCTTTTAAAAAGGCATCGCGCCAGACCAGCAACCACGGAAAAATCGATGCAAGCAGCCCGACAAGGCGAATTCCTGAATTTTACCCATGTCAAAAAAACGTACGACCAGAAGACGCTGGTGGTCAAGGATTTCAACCTTGCCGTAGAACGAGGCGAATTCGTCACGCTGCTGGGCCCCTCGGGTTCGGGCAAGACCACGGTGCTGATGATGCTGGCCGGGTTCGAGAACGTCACCAGCGGCAGCATCACCATGGACGGCCGCCCCATCACCCGCATTGCGCCGTACAAGCGCAATATCGGCATGGTGTTCCAGAATTACGCCCTCTTCCCGCACATGACGGTGGCCGAAAACCTGGCCTACCCCCTGGCGGTGCGCAAGCTGCCCAAGGCGCAGATCGGCCAGCGCGTCGAGCAATACCTCAAGCTCATCGAACTGCAGGACTTCGGCGGCCGCCATCCCGGCCAGTTGTCGGGCGGCCAGCGCCAGCGCGTAGCTCTGGCCCGCGCCCTCATCTTCGAGCCCGAACTGGTGCTCATGGACGAGCCCCTGGGCGCCCTGGACAAAAAGCTGCGCGAACAGATGCAGTTCGAGATCACCCGCCTGCACAAGCAACTGGGGTTCACCGTGGTGTACGTCACCCACGACCAGGCCGAGGCGTTGACCATGTCCAGCCGCATCGCCGTATTCAACCACGGCACGGTCCAGCAGTACGATTCGCCCGACCGCCTGTACGAACGGCCCGCCAATGCGTTCGTGGCCAGCTTTATCGGCGAGAACAACCTTATTCCCGCGCACCAGCCCGAAATCGGCCCCGATGGCCTGGTGAGCGCCACCCTGCCTGGCGGCGGCGCCGTGCGGGCCGGCAATGGCGATCTCCAGCCCGATGACCGCTCCGGAGGCTGCATTCTGTCCGTGCGCCCCGAAAAACTGGCCATCGCCGGCGAGGGCCAGGCATTCGACAACCACGTTTGCGCCCGCTTCATCGCGCGCCACTACGTGGGCGACTTCATACGCTATCACTTCCAGCTGCCCGATGCGGGCAAGGCCACCGTCAAGATGCTTAATGACGCACGGGCCCCCGAGTTCACCGACGGCCAGACCGCCCGCCTGGGCTGGATGGCCGGCGACTGTTTTGCGTTCAAGACCGACATCCATCCGTCCCAAGGAGACTGACAATGAAAAAAACCGCCACTCTGCTGGGCCTGTCGCTGGCGATGACGCTGGGCGGCCCGGCCCGCGCGCAGGAAACCCTTACCGTGGTGTCCTTCGGCGGCGCCTATGGCGCCGCCCAGAAGAAACACCAGATCGACCCTTATGTCGCCAAGACGGGCACCAAAGTGCTGTTCGAAAACTATACCGGCGGCATTTCCGAAATGAAGGCCCAGGTGCAGTCCGGCCGCGTGCAATGGGACGTGGTGGACGTCGAGACCATAGACCTCGAGCGCGCATGCTCCGAGGGGCTGCTGGAAACCATACCCCGCGACATCGTGCTGCCCGGCGACGACGGCACGCCCGCCGCGCAGGACTTCATGCCCGCGACGCTGGCCAACGAATGCGCGATCGGCGAAATGGTCTACAGCACCATCTTCGCCTACAACCAGAAAACCGTGGGCCCGAACAAGCCCACCACGCTGAAGGACTTCTTCGACCTTAAAAAATTCCCCGGCAAGCGCGGCTTGCGCAAGCGCCCGCAGGTCAGCATGGAATGGGCGCTGCTGGCCGACGGCGTCAAGCGCGAGGACGTCTACAAGCTGCTGGCCACGCCCGAAGGCCAGGCCCGCGCCTTTGCCAAGCTGGACACCATCAAGAAAGACGTGGTGTGGTACGACAGCTGGTCGCAGGCGCCGCAGCTGCTGAACGACGGCGGCGTCGTCATGGTGCAGGTCGCCAATGGCCGCGTGTTCGACGCCATCAAGAACGAGAACAAGCCGTTCACCATTGTGTGGGACGGCAATCTGTTCGACTTCGGCGCCTGGACCATCGTCAAGGGCACGCCCAAGCTGAAGCAGGCGCTGGACTTCGTGGCCTTCGCCACCAGCACCAAGGCGCTGGCCGGCTTCCAGGACGTGGCCTACGGCCCGCCGCGCAAGTCGTCCATGGCGCTGGTCGACAAGTCGGTCATTGGCCACCTGCCCAGTTCGCATGTCGACGAAGGCATGCAGGTGGACAGCGTGTTCTGGGCCGACTATGGCGAGAGCCTGGGCGAAAAATTCAACGAATGGCTATTGAAATAAGCGCATGTCCGGACACGCCATGCCTGCGGGCGGCCTGACCGCCGACGAGACGCGCACCGAAAAGCGTGAGCTGCGCCGGCGCCGGCGCGCCTGCCTGCTGCTCGTGGCGCCGCTGCTGGTCTTCGTGCTGTTCGCCTTCGCGGCGCCCATCGCGGCCATGCTTTACCAGAGCGTCTACAACCCGACGCTGGTCCAGCTTATACCCGGTACGCTCAAGCAGCTGGACCGGTGGCAGGACACCCCCCTGCCGAAACCCGGTGTGTATGCCGCCATGGCCCAAGAGCTGAAACAGCTTGCGCAGGAGCGCAAGGCGGGCACGCTGGGAGCCGCCATCAACCCGGTGTATCCGGGCGCATCCAGCCTCATCAATGCCTCCGCCCGCAAGATGCGCGCCATCGACGACGCCGAGTTGGCCGGCCAGGGCGAACGCCTGCTGCGCGAGGCGGATCCGCGCTGGGCCGAACCCGAACTGTGGCGCGCCATCGAAAAATCCGGACGCGTCTACACGGACACGAATTATCTCAGCGCGCTGGATCTCGAACGCGATGCAAGCGGCCAGATCCGCCAGCGCGAATCGGCCCGCATCTACCTGCAGCTGTACGGGCGCTCGCTGGGCATGGCGCTGGCCATCACCCTATTGTGCATCGCGTTCGGCTACCCGCTGGCCTATTACCTGGCCCACGCGCCGCGGCGCGTGGCCGGCGTCCTGATGGTGCTGGTGCTGCTGCCGTTCTGGACCTCGGTGCTGGTGCGCACCACCGCCTGGATCGCCCTGCTGCAGACCAACGGGGCGGTCAATTCGCTGCTGCGGGCGGCGGGGCTGACGCAGCAGCCGCTGGAACTGCTTTACACCCGCTTTGCCACCCTCACCGCCATGACACACATGCTGCTGCCTTTCATGGTCCTGCCCCTGTACAGCGTGATGCGGGGCATAGACCCCAGCTACGTCAGGGCGGCGCTGTCCCTGGGCGGGCGGCCGGCCTCGGCCTTTCTGCGCGTATACCTGCCGCTGACCCTGCCCGGGCTCAGCGCGGGTTCGCTGCTGGTGTT
>Ga0180223_1000833_pt1 | contig 31095 bp, 25 predicted proteins | sample eDN5th30CKraftOP_FD_151337 | JGI IMG/M metagenome (GOLD analysis project Ga0180223, IMG submission 151337) | Enriched Organic Plus compost microbial communities from Emeryville, California, USA - eDNA 5th pass 30_C Kraft OP (version 2) (version 2) ... | reverse complement strand
AAATGACGGCACGCGCCAAGTCTTCGTCGATAGTGCTGCCTCCAGATTATCGCCCGTCGGAGGACGAGCCTTTCATGAACGAGCGCCAGCGGATGTACTTCCGCCAGAAGCTGCTCGCGTGGAAGGATGAGATCATTCGCCAGACGCGTGAGACGCTGGTGGGTCTGCATGAGGAATCCACGCAGCACGCCGATCTTGCCGACCGCGCCACGTCCGAGACGGATCGCGCGCTAGAGCTGCGCGCGCGTGATCGCCAGCGCAAGCTCATCGCCAAGATCGACGCCGCGCTCGCGCGCATCGAGGACGGCTCCTACGGTTACTGCGAGGAGACAGGCGAGCCGATCGGGCTCAAGCGGCTCGATGCCCGGCCCATCGCCACGCTTTCCGTCGAGGCGCAGGAGCGCCACGAGCGCCGCGAACGGGTTTACCGCGAGGACTGAGCGGCGGCTCCGTTCGTGCCGCGGGAGAAGTAGATTTTAAAAAAAAGCGCGCCGGGTATGGCGCGCTTTTTTGTTGACCTCAGGTCTTGCCGGACCCGCCGTCATCGGGACCGTCTTCGCTGGCGCCCGCTTCGACGTCGCTGGCTCCGGCACGCCGCTGTTCTGTTCTTTCGCCGGCGCGCTTGGCGAGGAACGCGCGCAGATCCTCCACATCGCGCAGGCGCACCTGGCGCTGGGGACTGGCCAGCGCGATGCCGCGTTCACGCAAGGCCTTCACGGCCTGGGCGCGGAGCGCGGTTCGGGTATCGCCGGCGCGTACGCCTTCGGCCACGGGGACGGAGAGGGAGAACACAAGCGCGTTGTCGTTGATGTCCTCGAAGGCAACGTGGATGTCATCGACGGCGGCCTCGGTGGCGAGGCCGTTGCGTGTCGCGGCTTCGTGCAGCGCCTCCAGCACTTGCTCCGGATCGGAGTCATGGGAAACGCCAACCTCGATGGCGGCGCGGCCGGCTGGAGTATCGATGGCGGCGTGCCCCGCGAGAGACCCAGCGAAGGGAATGTTGATGCCCTCTTCTCGCAACGCCTTGACGATGCTGGCGCGCAATTCGGTTTGCGAAGCAAGCGAGCGGTTCACATCGGCGAGGAAAACGCGCACGCTGAAATCCATCGCGTTCTCACCGAGATTGTCGAGAACCACGGAAGGCGGCGGATGGCGCAGTATCAGCGTGCTCTTCTCCACCACCTGCTGGAGCACCCGAATGACGTGGTCGGGATCGGCGAGATAGGAGATGCGCACTGATATCGTGAGGCGCCCCAGCAGATTACGGTGCGTGAGGTTGACAACGGTCTGGGTGATGAGCTCGGAGTTCGGAACGATGAGGCTCGCGCGGTCGAAGGTCTCGATTTCCGTTGCGCGGACCGCGATGCGTCGGACGTATCCCTGGCCTTCCTTCAGCGACACCCAATCGCCGACCTTGATAGGCCGCTCGACGAGCAGGATGAGGCCGGAGACGAAATTGTTGACGATCGATTGCAGGCCGAAACCGATACCGACCGAGAGAGCACCGGCGACGATGGCGAGGCTGGTGATGTCGAAGCCGGCGTAGGAGATGGCCGCTAGCGTTGCGATCGCAAAGCCGATGTATCCGGCGCCGGTATAGATCGAGTTGGCAAGACCGGCTTCGAGGCGCCCTTGTGCCAACGCGCCCGCGGCCAGCCACCGCTGAACGAAGCGCGTTGCGGCCAGCACCGCAACAAACAGTGCGATGGCCGCCATGATGCGTGCCAGGGAGATGTGAACACCGCCGGCGTCGAAGCCGAATACGGCGGCGCGCGCGCCGCTGATGATCTCGGCGCTCGACACGCCCCATGAAAGCAGCAGCAGCGGGATGGCGACGGCGAAGAGTAGCGCATTGAGCATCCCGCGCTGGATGCGGGCGAGCTGGTTGCGCCCGAAATCGTCAAGCTTCAGCCGTTGCTCGATGAGCGCGCTCATGCCGCGCGTCTCGCTCTCCGTATTGGCACCGGGGCCCGGAATGAGCCACCGGATGGCGATGTGCAGCACGCCGACGAGCAGTATGCCGGTGCCGGTCGTCAGGATCTGGGTGGCGATGAAACGGCCGAGGGAGACGTAACCCAGCGATGCTGCGGAGACGAGGACGACGGCGAGGGCGATGAGAGACGCCTTCAGCCACATGGGGCGCCAGCGCTCCACCGGGGCGTTGGGGGCGTTGCTCGGCGGCCCCAGGGGGGTGCGCACGATGAGCAACAGCATCGCCATGTAGAAAAGGCTGGCGATGAATGCCGCGATGATCGTCGTCGAGAGCGGAAGCGATAGAATGCTGACGAGGTAGCGGATGAGGTAGTCGAGCGTGTAAACGACTGCGATCACCTTTACGGCGAGATGCACCCGTAGCGCGCTCGCATCCGAGATGTTGAACAGCCGCCAGCGCGGACGCCTCGGCTGCAACAGGGCGTGGGAAAACGCCGTCACGCCGATGAGAACGGCAAGGGGAAAGACGGCGGCCTGCGCAAAACGGGCGACCTGCCAGTAGAACAGCCCCAGTTCGTCGAGGCCGACATAAAGCACGATCAGCGCGATGGTGGCGGGCAGGGCATAGGCCGGTGCCGTCCAGGCTGCATTGAAGGCGCGCTCGGCCCGCGACGGCGATGACGTTCCGGCGCGGTCGAGGCGCATATGAATGAGCCGCCGCATGAGAAAGCGAAGGCCGAAGAAGCCGAAAAGCGCGGCACCGAGAACTCCAATGAGGGCGAGCGGGTTGAGCGTGGCCGCCGACCACCAATTGGAGAGAATGAATCCCAATTGCCGCCGCGCGATGTGGAGCTGGTCGCCGGCCTGTTGCCAGACGCGCAACTGCAGCGGTGTATCGGTTTGATTAAGGAGAAAGCGCGTGAAGATGCCTTTGCGCGCATTCTGCACGCGCCCGATGAGCTGGCGCGCGCGTTCCTCGATAAGCGCCGCCTTCTTGATCGCACCATCAATCTGCGCGGCTACGCCATTGAGCCGCTGGCGCTCAGCGGCGACGTCGGGCGCCTCGGGTGGATCGTTGGGGCCGGGGGGTGCCCCGAGCTTGTCAATCTGTGAGCGCACCTCCTTGAGGCGCGGCTGCAGAGCATCGGCTGCCGACTTGGCTTTGCTCTCGATCTTCTCGATGCCGGTGCGCAGTGTTGCGAGATCGCGCTGGCTGCCCGGTGATTGCTCGAGGTTCTTCTCGGCCGCATCGATCGCACCGGAAAGCGCGTTGACCGGTTTGACGAGTTCTTCGACCGATGGTCCGGCAACCTTTTGCTCGGGCGCGGGGGTGGCCGCATCCGGAGCAGTTGCGCCGGGGGCTTCGAGACCGGGTGCCGCCGGTGCCGGTGCTGCGGGCTGATTGGCGTCCGCCGGCGGGTTGGTCGGAGGAGGCGCAGCGTCCGGTTGTACGGTCGTGGCGGCGGGCGTGCCAGGGGACGACTGAGGCACCACGGGTGCAGGTGCCGGTTGCGTTACCGGTGCTGTAGCGGGCGGAACGGGTGCAGGTGCTGCGGGCTGATTGGCCTGCGCTGGCTGATGGGCTTGAACCGTAGCGGCGCTCGGCTGGGACGGTGCTGCCTGGGGGGCGGCAGGCGTCGGCTGAGGTGCAGTCGGTGGAGGCGCAGCAGAATGCCCGGCAGCGGCGGGCGCTGGGGTTGTTGCGGCGGGCGGAACGGGCAGGGGAGCGGGGGGCACCGCCGGACTGGCGGCGTGCGGTTGGCCGTGGGTTTGCGCAAGCGCACCCTCGCCCGTCAGCGCGGCGGACTGCAAGCCCAGCAGGCACACCACCAGAGCGAGAAGCCTCGTCATCGGCGGCGATCGGCGCATAGGGACTCTCCCCCAAAGGACTTGTTTGGCATTGTGGCGCGTGCTCACTCGGCAGCCTCGTCCAGCAACCGGGGCGGCCGCGTCGGTTGTGTCCCGCTGGAGCCAGGCGCGCGGGTGGCATCGATGCCGGTTTCGATCACGATGTCCACCGGACCGCCGGTCAACAGGAGATGCTCGACGCCATCGCGGCGCACGAGCACGAGGCTACGCTTGCCGTCGATCAAAACCTGCTCTACCAGCGCGACGCGCTTTGCGGGCTTGTTCGCAAACAACGTGGCGAAGCGAGGGCCGCCGCGCCATTTTCGCACGATGAGAGCGATGGCCACCGCCGCTGCGGCAAAGAGGGCGACCGCGAGCAGGCGCCAGAGAACTTCCGTCATTTCTTATCCGTCGCGTCTAAGCTATGTTTATCGTTAGCAGAATCGGAATTGGTGTTTCAGACGGTTGTTCGTTGCTTGCGGGTATAGCCCGCAATTCATGCGATTTTAACCCTATTGACCGAACTGTTTACGGGTAAAGCGACGCAACCGGACACCACATAACGCCAATAAAACGGGGCATTTTATGCCCTTGGGGCGTTCTGATGCGAAGCTTCCTGTGTGTAATGCGTAAGAGTATAGCGGCCATGCCGGCGTCCCACGTCACCTCCCCTCAGAATCAGGTAGCCTCCCTGCGTATGCGTGAGCACGACGCCATTGAGCTGCCGTCCGCTCCCTTTGATGCCATCACTCCGATGCAGGGATTGGCCGGCTATTTGCCGACCGTCGGCCCCATAGCCGTCGGCGCCCTTCTTGCCATTGGCATTGTGGTGAGCGGCGTGGGTACGCCTGTGCTTATCGCCCTGCTCGTCGCGCTCGCCAGCGTCGGCCTCTCCGCGCTCTTTGCTTATTCGGCCGGTTATATCCGTTTCGGTCAGCGCACGCCTCTCGCAGAGGTCGTCAAGGCTGCGGCCGATAGCGCCGAGGTTGGCGTGTTGATCACGCGCCAAGATGGCGAACCGCTCTACGCCAATTCTTCGTTCGAGGATATCGTCGGCCGCGGCGAACGCGACCAGCTCGTCGCACTACAGCAACTTCTGGCGGGTGACGCCGGAGCCAGCGCAGCGCTGTTCCGTCTGACGCGCGCCGCCGAGCGTGGCGAAGCTTCGTCGGAGGAGTTCACCGTCGGCCGCGTTCCCGCCGGCAGCCGCGTTGCGCGGACCCTGCAACTCGCAGTCACGCCGGTGACCGGTGAGGAGGGGACGTCTGCCGTCGTACTCTGGCGTCTCACTGACCTTACGGCCGACCGTCAGCGCGAGGCTGTGCGTGTGGCCGGCGTCGAGGTGCAGCTTGCCCAGTTCGACAATGCGCCCATCGGTCTTGCCTCCGTGGCTGCCGACGGCAAGCTTCTGCACATCAACTCGACGCTCGCGCATTGGATTGGTCGGACGCCGCGCGCCGTTTACGAGGACGGTCTGAAGCTCGCCGACATCACCGCCGGCGATGGTGCTACGCTCGTGGCGCGTCTCAATGGCAGCGCCAGCGAAGAGGCGTCGACGCTCGAGGTGGATCTGGCGCGCGAGGACGGCCGTGTGATGCCCGTGCGGCTCGTTGCGCGCTCGGTGCCGAGCGGCAATGGATTGACTGTCGCTGTCGTTGACCTTGCCGGTGACGGTGCCGCCGAATTCGAGGACGAGGCATCGGGGGCGCGTTTTGCACGCTTCTTCCAGTCGGCGCCGTTCGGTATCGCCATGATTGGCTCGGACGGGCGCGTCGTCTCCGCCAACTCGGCTTTCTGCCGGATGCTGCTCGATGGGGCGGCGGCGACGGGAACGTCAGCGGTGGATGCACTTGCCCGCGCTGCTGATGCGGATACCCGTGCTTGCGTCGATGAAGGCCTCAAGCGCGTCATCTCGGGGCGCGTGCACAATACGCCGATCGAGATCACCTCCGGTTCGAAGAAGGACCATGTCACGCGCGTCTTCATGAGCCCCTTCGCAGCCGGCGGAGCGCGGGAGGCTGCGATCCTCTACGTCGTCGACGCGACGGAGCAAAAGGCGCTGGAGGCGCGCTTCGCCCAGAGCCAGAAGATGGAAGTCGTGGGCAAGCTCGCCGGCGGCATCGCGCACGACTTCAACAACATGCTGACGGCGATCCTCGGCTTCTCGGACATGCTGCTCGCGCAGCACCGGCCGAAGGACATCGCGTATAAGGACATCACGAACATCAAGGCAAGTGCGCTGCGTGCAGCCGAGCTCGTGCGCAAGCTGCTTGCTCTTGCTCGCCAGCAAACGCTGCAGAACGAGGTGCTCAACCTTGGCGATGTGCTCAACGATCAGGTCAACATCCTGAAGGGGTTCCTCGGCGAGAAGAGCGAGCTGAAGATCGAGGCTGCGCCCGATCTTTGGAACGTGATGGTCGACAAGAACGAGTTCGACCAGGCGCTGTTTAACCTCGTGACGAATGCCAAAGACGCGATGCCGGAGGGCGGCGCCGTCACCATCCGCGCACGCAATGTGCCCGAGCGCGAGACGCAGAAGTTCGAGCTGCGCGAGTTCACGGCGGGCGAGTACGTGCTGGTCGAGGTGAGCGATACGGGCTCCGGCATGAGCCGCGAGGTAATGGACAAGATTTTCGAGCCCTTCTTCACTACGAAGGCCATCGGCAAGGGCACCGGCCTTGGGCTCGCTTCAGTTTACGGTATGGTCAAGCAGTCGGGCGGCTACATCTATCCCGACAGCGACGAAGGCAAAGGGACTACATTCCGCATCTATCTGCCACGCCACCACACCGACGACGAGGCGGCTGCACCGCGTAAGGAAAAGAGGGAGCCGCGTGCTGCCGATCTCACCGGTACGGGGCGGGTGCTGCTGGTGGAGGACGAGGAAGTCGTGCGCAACTTCGCGGCGCGCGCTCTTAAGCGCCAGGGTTACAAGGTTCTCGAAGCCGGCAGCGGCGTCGAAGCTCTCGAGGTCATGGAGAAGAGCAAGGGTAAGATCGACATCGTCGTCTCCGACGTGGTGATGCCGGAGATGGATGGGCCAACGCTTCTCAAGGAGCTGCGTAAGCGCAATCCCGAACTCAAGATCATCTTCGTGTCTGGCTATCCCAACGACGCGTTCAAGGCCGCGCTAGGGGACGAGAGTTTCGCTTTCCTTCCCAAGCCGTTCTCGCTGCCGCAGCTCGCTGCCAAGGTCAAAGAGGAGCTGGGACGCACCTAGGAGCGGCAGAGGCGGCGGTTGCTCTGCGCTTCAACTCGGCGCAAATCGCCTCTAGAGTATGTCCGAAGGGGAACTTCATATCCCCCTAGGGAAGCGATCAGCGGGAGGATGGGGCGTTCTGCATCGTTAAGGGCGGCGCCTCTTGAGATCGGACATGGCGATCAAGCAATCCTTTGCGGTGTTCCTTGCTGTGCTCGTGGTGTTGGCGCCCGTCGCGCCAGCTCACGCCGACAAGATTGTGCCCCGCGCCGGATTTGCCATTGCACCGCTGCCGACCGACGAGCCGGTTCGCGCCGGCATGGAAGCGATCCGCGACCTTGTGCGCACCAACCACTCGCTTATCACCCACCGCCGGATGCCGCCTGATCACGCGAAGCGGTTCGCCGCGCAGATCAAGGCGGAGAGTAATCGCATCCTGTCGACGACGAAGCTTTCCGGCGAGGCACTGGAGCGCCTGAAGGAACGGCTCGCTGAAATCGACGACGGCGCCGATCAGGTACTGGCGGTAGCGCCTGGCTCAGATCCCGTCGATGGCTTGGTGCACATCGACGAAGCGCTTGCGCGCTATCCGGCCGAGTTCGATCATCCGGACTGGGTGCCGGCGCAATCCCTCGAGTGATCGCGAGACGAGCGGTCGGCCGCGCCCGCGTGCAGCTTCGCTCGTCGCATCAGAATGTGCCGGTAAGGCCGATGACGGGACCATGCTGGATCACGTCGAACTCGTATCGATCTATGCCATTACCCCGGTCATAGTCGACTGACAGTGCCTTGTAGCCGAGGTAGGCGTCGAAATCGATGCCAGCGTGGGTTCCGAGATATGACGTGTAGGTGCCTAGCAGTTGCCAGGTGAACTGGCTGCCGATACCGAAACCGCCGAAATCACCGCGCAACATGATCTGCTGGCCAGGTGCCGTTGTGTGCGTCAGCCGCGCGCCGATGAACGGATCGAACCAATCGACGCCGCCCGAGCGTGCCACTGCCGTGGCACCGGATACGACAAGCCCATCAACGTTCATCGTTCCGGCGAGCGCGAGATCGACATCGAGCTTCTGGCGCCAGTAGCGAACGCCGGCCAGAAGATCGAGGGTCGTGTCGGTTTCAGCCGCCGAACTACCCCATTTGTACCGATTGGTTTCGTACATGAAGCCCGCTTCCACGATCCAGAAGCGGAAGTCGGCCGAGAGAGCGGCGCCCACCGTTCCCGATACGCTGGGCGAGAACATGCCGGAGGTCACGAACGAATCCGAATTGCTGACGTTGCCGTAGATGACATCCGAGAACAGCGTGATCGCACCGCGTCGCGCCTCCTGGTAACTCATCCAGGCGAAGTTCAGATGTTCGAGAACGTCAGCGGGGGTCGCGCTCACCTTGAAATCGCGACCGCGCACGACGGCATCGCCCTCGCTCCAAGCCAGCCAGGCATATGGGGTGAACCTGAACTGCCATCCGGTGGGTCCCGGCTGCACCGGTGTCACCGTGGTCTGGAAGCCATCGGCCTGCGCCGCGCCCGCAAGCAGAATCATTGCTCCAAAGGCCAAGGCCGACGAGCGCATTTCAAGCGTCCTTCAACAGATTCCCCACAGGATCGCACAGTGTCTGATTCGCGTGCCTTTGGTGTTGCGGGATCGACACTTGGCGTGCGGCACTTGCGTGCTGCCGGACGCATCAGCCAAAGATGTAGTCGATGATATAGGTGCGGGCCTCGGGGCTGAGACCCGGCGGCGGTTTGATGAATTTCGCGCGGTGGATGGCATCGACCGCCGCATCATCCATCGCCCTGTTGCCACTCGACTGCAGTACGCGCACGTACAACAGATCGCCCTGTTGCGTAATCTGAAAACTGACAAGCACACGCCCCCACAATGCGAATGGCCCGGGACGTGTTTTCATCAGGGCGTCGATGACGCTCTTGCTAAACTCATCGGATTTTCCGCCGGCGCCGGTGCCACGGACCTGCATGCCGCCACCGGAATATGTTGCCTGCTGCTGCGGCCGGCGCCGCTGCGGCTTGCGGTCGTAGTGGGCGCGCACCTGCTCCGAAAGATCCTCCGCGGCGGCATCGAGCAGCGCTTCTATGGAGGGTAGCGTCGGCTCGCCGGCTTCCTTCTGCTCGTCCTTCTCGGGCTCCTTCTCCTGCTCCTTGTCTTCCTGCTTGTCCGCTTCCTGCTCGGCGTTCTCATCCGGCTTTTCGGGCGGTTGCTCTGCCGGCCGTTCGGCGGGCTGCGGCTGCTCGACAGGCGGGTGCGGTAGGGCAGCGGTCTGCTGCGGCTGGGGCGGGGCGGGATTTGGCGGCTGGTTTGCGCCCTCGCGCCATTTCTCCGTCTTCGCGTTGAAGTCGGGATCGGGGACGAGTTCGACGCTGATGGAGTCGCCGCCCTGTCCGCGGCGCTCGCGTTCGCGCTGCTGCTGGGCGAGTTCCTGCTCGAGTGCGGAGAAGCCCCCGATGTCCATCACCTGCGCGGCAATCATGGAGGCATAGAGGAGCGTGACGAAGACGGCGCTCATCCAGAGCGTGCGTTCGCCGCGCTCGGCGCTGGTACGGATGCGCTGGTCGGCATCGACGGTGCCGATCAGGCCGGCATCTTCGGTGGAACGCTCGGGAGGCGAGGTGGACGACGCCGTGCCGCTCTTTCTCTTGTCGCCGGCGGCGGTCTTCGACGATGCAGCTTCCGCCGATGGTGATTTCGGCTCCTCAGCCTTGGTCTCGCCGCCCTTACTCCCGACGGCCTTTGCGACCTTCTCGCCTGTCTCGTCTAGGGAACGGGTGCTACTTGGCGCATCCTGCTTCGCCATGGCGGCAGCGGACGGCGCGGGCTCGCCCACAGCCGCAGTCGTTCCAGCTGGCTCCTTTTCGGCCGCCAGCTTGTTCGCCACTTTCTCGATGTCCGCCATCAAGGACGCGAATCGGTTCCCAATTGATATTGCAGTCTAGCGCGTTAGCGCTCATCCGCTTGCGTCCAATTGGCCACGATGCACACCGTAAAGCGCTGCGGCATGCAGACATATGTCTGAGTATTTCCGGTCGAACGTGATGCCGCCGCTTATTGGCGGTGCGCGTCCGACGGGCGGGGCTGGTAGGCGTCAAGGAGGGTGTCGATCATCTCCGCCGCGACGGCCACGACCGCAGCATTCATTCGATAGGCCATCTCGGCTTCGATGAGCGTCACCATACTCTGCACGGGGTCACCTACGGGAAGCGATCCGATGCGCGCGGGCGTGCCAGACGGGCCGGAGGTCTCGCCGGAAGCGGGCGCCGCGCCGAGGGAAGCAATCTGTCGCGCCGCCGCTTCGATTCGCTGGCTTTGGGTTTTTAGCCCATCGGCTGCGATGGAGATGGCGGTGAACATGGGGTGCCTACGCAGATACTGGATGCAGCCTCGCCGAGGAGATGTTTCGGCCGTGTTAATTGGCCTCCCGGCGGTTTGTGAGCCTATGCCACTCGACCTAGACGAATAAGAACAAAGAGAGTACATTGGAGTCGAAATTGAGAACGTGAGGCGCTTGCCATATAGGTGGACGATATGACGAACCGGCTGGAGCTGAAGGTCGTCGATGGGGGTGGGATGGACAAGATGAAAGCGCTGGAGGCAGCGCTCTCGCAGATCGAGAAACTGCACGGCAAAGGGTCGGTGATGCGCCTCGGCGCCAACGACGCCTCGATGGACGTGGAGGCGATTTCGACGGGCTCGCTCGGTCTTGACATCGCGCTCGGCATCGGAGGATTGCCGCGCGGACGCATCGTCGAAATCTATGGCCCTGAATCTTCAGGCAAAACGACGCTTTCGCTGCAGGTCCTGGCCGAGGCGCAGAAGACCGGTGGCATCTGTGCGTTCGTCGACGCCGAGCATGCGCTCGATCCGGTCTATGCCAAGAAGCTCGGCGTGAAGATCGAGGACTTGCTGATTTCCCAGCCCGACACCGGCGAGCAGGCGCTGGAGATCGCCGACACGCTAGTGCGCTCGGGGGCCATCGATGTTCTCGTGGTGGACAGCGTCGCGGCGCTGACGCCGAAGGCCGAGCTCGAAGGTGAGATGGGGGATCTGCAACCTGGAATGCAGGCGCGCCTGATGAGCAAGGCGCTGCGCAAGCTTACCGCGTCGATTTCCAAGTCGGGCTGCATGGTGATTTTCATCAACCAGATCCGCATGAAGATCGGCATCATGTTCGGCAATCCTGAGACGACGACGGGCGGCAATGCTCTGAAGTTCTATTCCTCCGTCCGGCTCGACATCCGCCGCATCGGCCAGATCAAGGACCGTGACGAGGTCGTGGGGAACCAGACCCGCGTGAAGGTGGTGAAGAACAAGGTCGCGCCGCCATTCAAGCAGGTCGAGTTCGACATCATGTACGGCGAGGGCATCTCGAAGGTGGGCGAGTTGATCGATCTCGGCTCCAAGGCGGGCGTGGTCGAGAAATCGGGCGCCTGGTTCTCCTACGAAGGCGAGCGCATCGGTCAGGGGCGGGAGAACGCCAAGGCGTTTCTCAAGGAAAATCCGAAGATCGCAGCCGCCATCGAGCGGGCCGTGCGGGCGAACGCGGGGCTCATCGTCGACCAGTTGCTGGTCGAGGAGGAGCCGGATGCCGACGGAGAGGAGCCGGACGAGGATGGCGTGCTCCCCGACGAGGACGACGGCGGCAAGAAAGCTGCGCGCGCGAAGCGGTGAAACCGACCCGCCGCGCCGTAAAGGTGTGCATCGAAAGCTGAGACGGTGCCCGAGAAATCCGGCGCCGTCGGTGCTCGCTGAGAGACGTTCCTGCCGTGCCCGGGTTGGGTGTTGCCGGTCGCCCAGTTGGGGCAGCCGGTGTCGCGACGATGTTCGATCACGGCCCACCGATGTGCGCCGGGCGCGCCTGCGTTGACCCGAGAAACGCGCCTATTCGGTGAAGATGTATTCGGAACAGGGCGGCTGGGGCACGCAGAGGCTGAGGAGTTTTTCGCGTTGGTGTCGCACTACGACGGTGGAACGCGCGAAGGGCGCAGCCGGGCGGGGCATGAGGCTTGGCTCGGCACCCTGAGCTGTCCCATTCAGCGGATCGACGGGGCGCGTCCCATCGAGGCGATCGTGGCGGATATCGCGCAATTCCGCACGGCTCGACGCCATCGTGATGTGCGGGGCGATCCGAGGGGCCGCCCGATAGGCGCGAGAGGGCTCCGTGCCTCCGGCTATCCGATACCGGAACCTGGGTGCGGGTGCGGGGAGGGCACCATAGCCGCTTGACATAAAGCCTTCCGATCCGCGACGGATAGGCCCCGAAATGCGGGCGAGGATCGGTGCCGGTCCCGCTGCCGCAAGGTTCCACTTTCCGAAAGCGACCCATGGCCTCCGCCTCCGTCAACGACATCCGCCGCGCATTCCTGGACTTCTTCAAGAAGAATGGCCACGACGTCGTGCCGTCATCGCCGCTGGTGCCGCGCAACGACCCGACGCTGATGTTCACCAACGCGGGCATGGTGCAGTTCAAGAACGTCTTCACGGGACAGGAGACGCGGCCCTATGTGCGCGCGGCGTCCTCGCAGAAGTGCGTACGCGCCGGCGGCAAGCACAACGATCTCGACAACGTCGGCTATACGGCGCGCCACCACACGTTCTTCGAGATGCTGGGCAACTTCTCGTTCGGGGATTACTTCAAGGCCGATGCGATCCCGCTTGCCTGGGAGCTGCTGACAAAGGATTTCGGTCTCGATCCCAAACGCCTCACCATCACCGTCTACCATACGGACGATGAAGCCTTCGACATCTGGAAGAAGGTGACCGGCTTTGCGGACGAGAAAATCATCCGCATCACGACCAACGACAACTTTTGGCAGATGGGTGACACGGGGCCGTGCGGGCCCTGCTCGGAAATCTTCTTCGATCACGGCGACAAAATATTCGGCGGTCCCCCAGGTTCGCCCGATGAGGACGGCGACCGGTTTGTAGAGATCTGGAATCTCGTCTTTATGCAGTTCGAGCAGCTCCCGGGCGGGGAGCGCATAGACCTGCCGAAGCAGTCGGTCGATACCGGCATGGGGCTGGAACGCGTGGCTGCCGTGCTGCAGGGCGTGACCGACAACTACGACATCGATCTCTTCAAGGCACTCATTGCTGCTTCCGTGCAGGCGACGGGCATTCCGGCAACGGGCGAGCATACGGCCTCGCACCGGGTGATCGCCGACCACTTGCGTGCAACGAGTTTCCTCATCGCTGACGGCGTGCTGCCTTCGAATGAAGGCCGCGGCTACGTTCTGCGCCGGATCATGCGGCGCGCGATGCGCCATGCGCATCTGCTCGGTGCTGAAGAGCCGCTGATGCATCGCCTCGTGCCGGCACTCGTCCACGAGATGGGCGACACCTATCACGAGCTGCAGCGCGCCCAGCCGCTCATCACCGAGACGCTGCTCCTGGAAGAAACGCGCTTCAAGAAGACGCTCGAAAAAGGTCTTGGCCTCCTTGGAGAAGCGACCGCGACGCTGAAGCAGGGCGACGTGCTGCCCGGCGAGACGGCGTTCAAGCTGTATGACACCTATGGCTTCCCGCTGGACCTGACGGAAGACGCGCTGCGTGCGCGCTCGATCGGCGTGGATACGTCAGGCTTCGAAGCTGCGATGCAGCGACAGAAGGCGGAGGCGCGCAAGGCGTGGAAGGGCTCGGGCGAGGCTGCCACCGAGGCGATCTGGTTCGAGGTGGCGGAGAAGACCGGCGCCACCGAATTCCTCGGCTACGATACCGAGGCTGCGGCGGGCGAGATCGTTGCGCTCGTGAAGGACGGCAAAGAAACCAAGAGCCTCAAGGCGGGCGATGATGCTGCGATCATCGTCAACCAGACGCCGTTCTATGGCGAGTCCGGCGGACAGGTGGGCGACGAAGGGATCATAGCCGGACCGAAGGGATCGCTCTTCCGTGTTACGGATACGCAGAAGAAAGCGGGCGGCGTTTTCGTGCATTTCGGCAAGGTCGAGCACGGCGGTTTTGTTCTGGGTGAGACCGTCGATCTGACGGTCGATCACGCCAAGCGTTCTGCGACGCGCGCAAACCATTCGGCGACGCACCTTTTGCACGAGGCGCTGCGGCAGGTTCTCGGCCCGCACGTTGCGCAGAAGGGCTCGCTCGTCTCGCCGGGACGCCTGCGGTTCGACTTCTCGCATCAGAAGCCCATGAGCGAAGCGGAAGTCGCCGACGTTGAAGCGCGTGCCAATGCGATCGTGCTGCAGAACTCGCCCGTCGAGACGCGGCTCATGGCGCTGGAAGACGCAATGCAGTCGGGCGCGATGGCGCTATTCGGCGAGAAATACGGCGATGAGGTGCGCGTCGTCTCCATGGGCGATGCGGGCGCGAACGCCAACAAGGCATGGTCGGTTGAATTGTGCGGTGGCACGCATGTGAAGCGCACGGGCGACATCGGCCTCGTGAAAATCATCGCGGAGAGCGCGAGCGCTTCGGGCGTTCGCCGCCTCGAGGCGCTGACCGCCGACGCCGCGCGAGCCTATCTTTCGGAGCAGGAGGCGCGGATCCGCGAGATCGCGTCCGCGCTGCACGTGCGCCCCGAGGACGTGGCTGAGCGTGTGAAGGCGCTCGTCGAGGAGCGCAAGCAGCTCGAGCGTCAGCTCGCCGAAGCGAAGAAGCAGCTTGCCCTCGGCGGCGGCGCGGGCGGCCAGGGTGCAGCCGATGCGGTGCGCACGGTCGGCGCCGTAAAGCTGCTGGCGCGCACGGTGCAGGGGCTCAACCCGAAGGATCTGCGCGGTCTTATCGATGACGGCAAGAAGCAGGTTGGCTCGGGCATCGTCGCCATCGTCGGCGTGACGGAGGACGGCAAGGCCGGCCTCGCGGTGGGCGTGACCGAGGATCTCACGAAAACCTGGAACGCCGTCGACCTCGTGAAGGCGGGCGCTGAAGCGCTCGGCGGCAAGGGCGGCGGCGGGCGCCCGGACATGGCGCAGGCAGGCGGTCCCGACGGGTCACGCGCGGGCGCTGCGCTCGAGGCCATCGAAGCCCGTTTGGCTGCGGCCTGAGCGGCTCGAGCTTCGCGTCGACAGCCGTGAGCTGAAGCGAAAGGGAGCGGCTCGTATATCCGCTCCCTAATCGTTTGCGCTTATCGACCTGCAGTCTTCATGACAGAGCCGATGCGGTCGATACGGTTCGTCCAGATGCCTCCGCTGAATCCTGCGGGCAAGCGATCCAGCTGCTCGCGACGGTCGATGCCCGTCGTTCCGTAGGTGCCGTCATAGGGCCCCAGCACGAAGACATGTACGCCGGCCGCGTGCATGCGCTCCATGAAGCGATAGGGCCAGCCCCACAGCCAAGGTGCAACGTTCAACGGCACCATCATCATGCCCTTGCGGCATGCGCTCGGCACATGCCCGCTCCAGCCGATGAGCGCGTAGCGGATGAGGCAATCCTTCAGCGCGCGGTTGGAACCGATAGGAATTTCCGGCAGCGTGTCGTGCACCGCTTCGACGGGTAGCGAGCCGCCATAAACCATCAGCCGCGCGCGGGACTGCGGCTCGAGGCGCGCAATGTACGCGGCGAGCTTCTCGCCTTCGTCGGCATCGTTGCTTTTTATGTTGATCAGAAATCGGCGCGTAGGAAACGCGGTCAGCACGGCGTCGAGGGAAGGCATCAGGCCGATGCCTTTTCCGCGAAACGGAAAAGTTGCGCCTCCGTCTGCTGTGTAGCCGTAGCCGATATCGAGTGCCTGCAATTCCGCAAGGGTGTGATCGCGCGTTCTGCCATGGCCATCGGTGCGGCAGTCGAGCGTCCAATCGTGGAAGACGGCGAAGGCGCCATCCGTTGTCGGGTGCACGTCCAGCTCGACGATATCGGCACCGGCGGCGAACGCTGCTTCCATGGAAGAAAGCGTGTTTTCGATGTGAGGGTGCTCGGGCGGATCGATACGGGTCGCTGTGCACGTATCTATGCGCAGATCCTCGCGGCCATAGGTTTGGGCTAGGCCGCGGTGCGCCAGCAGCACGGGCCGGCCATCGCTCGCAGTGTGTGTGAAGAGGTCCGTGTTGTTGGCCCAGGCGAACGCCGCGAACACCACGACGAATATGGAAAGATATCGAAGTTTTTTCTTCATCTCGTTTTCATGGCGGCGAAGGAACGTGCGCACTAAGGCCGCGCAAAGCGGCAGAGCCGTGGCACCGGGGCGTGACTAAATCGACCGGTGATAATCGCTTCGGCGGCGGTTTTTTGGCCGTGCCAATCATGCTGCACTCCGGCCGGCTTGGGATCGTGTTTATTTCAGAGCTGCCGTGAATGGGTCGCAAGGATCGCTAGGAGGTCCATGAAATGTCCAGGGGTAGCAGAGCAGAAGAGTTAAAGAGCCCGCCTTCCAACTCGGCTCGCAACGCGACGGCAAGCGAGTACGACAACGAGGCTGGCGCGCTAGCGATGCCGGGCGCCGAGCTTCCGAGCGCCGTCTACATTACGGTGATCGCGGCATTCGCCTGGATGCTGATGATGGCTTGGCTGGCGTTTTCATCGCCCGACGGCATCAATCTCGACCTCGGCATCGCCACCGGCTTTGCGCTGATGTTCTTTGGGGTGCCGCTCGCCATTCACCATACGGCAGCGCACTTGATGCACAGGACAGGAATCTCAGTGCGCACTTTTCTAGGCGCGCCCTTCGACACCTTCACCGGCGAGATGCCCCCATGGCAGGCATGGCTGGAGGTGGCAATGATTCCGATATCGTTAGCGATAGCGGCGACGCTGATCGGCATCGTGTTCTTACTTGCCCGTTAGGGCGCGCGCGCAACGGGTGAGAATGGATGGCGCGCGCGGAGCTCGTCAGCCTCCCTTCGACATCTCCGCCTGCAGGTTCTCGTCGATCTTGTCGAGGAAGCCGGTGGTCGAAAGCCAGCTCTGCTGGTCGCCGACGAGCAGCGCGAGATCTTTCGTCATGTGGCCTGATTCCACCGTACGGATGCACACGCGCTCGAGCGTTGCAGCGAAGTCGGCGAGCGCATCGTTGCCGTCGAGCTTGGCGCGGTGAGCGAGTGCACGGGTCCAGGCAAAGATCGAGGCGATGGAGTTGGTGGACGTTTCCTTGCCCTTCTGGTGCTCGCGGTAGTGGCGCGTCACGGTGCCGTGGGCCGCTTCCGCCTCTACGGTCTTGCCGTCGGGCGTCATCAGCACGCTCGTCATCAGACCGAGCGAGCCGAAGCCCTGAGCAACGATGTCCGACTGCACGTCGCCGTCGTAGTTCTTGCAGGCCCACACGTATCCTCCCGACCACTTGAGCGCGGAAGCGACCATGTCGTCGATCAGGCGGTGCTCGTACCAGAGCTTGCGCTTGTCGAACTCGGCTTTGAACTCGGCATCGAAGACCTCCTGGAAGAGATCCTTGAAGCGTCCGTCATAGGCCTTGAGGATCGTGTTCTTGGTTGAGAGATACGCAGGATAGTTGCGGTTCAGTGCATAATTGAAGGTGGCACGGGCGAACTCGCGGATGGAATCGTCGAGATTGTACATCGCCATGGCGACGCCCGAGCCCGGGGATTTGAACACCTCGCGTTCGATGGTCTCCCCATTCTCGCCGACGAACTTGATCGTCAGGGTGCCCTTGCCGGGGAAGCGGAAGTCGGTTGCGCGATACTGATCACCGAAGGCGTGGCGGCCGATGATGATCGGTTCAGTCCAGCCCGGTACCAGCCGCGGGACGTTGCGGCAGATGATGGGTTCGCGAAAAATGACGCCGCCGAGGATGTTGCGGATCGTGCCGTTGGGACTCTTCCACATCTCCTTGAGGCCGAATTCTTCGACGCGCGCCTCATCGGGCGTAATGGTCGCGCACTTGACGCCGACGCCGTATTTCTTGATCGCGTTGGCGGCATCAACGGTGACCTGATCGTGCGTCGCGTCGCGATTTTGCACCGACAGGTCGTAGTATTCGAGTGGCAGATCGATATAGGGATGGATGAGCTTGTCTTTGATGAGCTTCCAGATGATACGGGTCATCTCGTCGCCGTCTAGCTCGACGACGGTTCCGGTCACCTTGATCTTCTGCATTCTGGCCTCGAATAGAGAGCGGGATTTCGCGACGGCGGCACCATATAGGTGGTGCTGCGACGCAACAAGAGAGCAAAGGCGCCGCACTTGAGTGCCACGGTTATCATTCGCGAAGACAGCAACGGACATCCCGTGCCTCTGGTGCCGGGAACGGACCTCCCCATAGGTGAGCTCGTGCGCGTTTGCCACGAGCGCACCATCGACGCGGGGCTGGAAGAACTCGCCATTCCCGGCCTCGACCGCGGGACGATCGAGCCGCTTCTCACCTATTGCGCCGAGCTTACATGCGAGACGGATCGGGTGACGTGCCCCGGCTGCAAGCGGCGGACGGAGCTTTTGGGTATCGCCACCATGGACGATTTCATCGCGCGCCAGCGTGAGATCGTCGTCGGCGAAGGCGCGGTGCGGCTACTGGGGCAGGGACAGGAGACGCTGCATGTGCCGTCCCTCGAGGCCCTGGAGAAGTCGTGGTCAGGCGAGACGTTTTGGTTCTGGGCGCGGCGCGTGCTGCGCAAGCTCCGCCATGGCATCCGCAGGGCCAACGTCCAGGGTGCGGCCTTCGCCGCTGCCGGAGAGACGCCGTCGGTAATACTAATGGAGCCCCAACTGGCCGACAACGTCGGTATGGTTGCGCGGGCGATGGCGAACTTCGGCCTCGACGACCTCCGGCTCATTGCTCCGCGCGATGGCTGGCCGAACGAAAAGGCACGGATCGCCGCCTCGGGCGCCAATTACATCATCGACGATGCGACGAGCTATGAAGTGCTCGACGGGGCAATCTCCGACATCAACTGGGTCGCTGCCACCACTGCGCGCCAGCGCGACCTGCGCAAGCCGGTGATGACGCCGTTAGAGGCGGTGGCGGAAATGCGCCGGCGAATCGCTTCCGGGGAGCGTTGCGGTGTTCTGTTCGGACGTGAAAGGTCGGGCCTAGAGACTTCGGAGGTGGCAAACGCCGACGCGCTCATTATGATTCCGGTAAATTCTCGTTTCGCTTCGCTCAATCTCGCGCAAGCCGTCCTCATCCTCGGGTACGAATGGATGCGGGGGAGCGAGGCGCAGAGCCTAGGCCGGGTCACCACCTATGAGAGGCCTCTTGAAACGGGGCTCTACATGGGCAACGACCGCCCAGCCAACAAGGAGGAGCTGCTCGGCTTTTTTGCCCATTTGGAAAGCGAACTTGATCGACTGGGCTTCTTCAATCCGCCGCACAAGCGTGCAACTGTGGTGCGGAATATACGCACGATGTTTACGCGGATGGGCGCCACGGAGCAGGAAGTGCGCACCTTGCGTGGTATTGTTGCAACGCTGGCGAAGGGCAAGGGACATGCCCTCAAGCGCTCAAACTAACCGCCATTATGTGGCCAAGTTTTGAGATGAGCGATGCCGTGCGACTGGGCAAAAATTTCTGCAGCACAGCCGACAAACGGCGTGCGCCAATAGTAACAATATAACGCAGGGACGGTTTCAGGAGATGCGGATCATGAAATGGGCGGGGAAGGGTTTGGCATGTGTGGCTGCCATGGCCCCGGCATTGGCGGTGACCCCCGTCAGCGCGCAGGAGTTGAGCGAAAAGGCAACGCGTACCTTTATGGAGTACTCGTGGACGCTCACTCCGGAGCGCTTCACCAAGCCCAATGGTGAGACGATCCTCATCGACAAGACCAAGCGTGCCGAGATCGAGGTTCCGCTGGACGTTGCGCGCGAAGTCATCCGCGCTGGCCGTCTGTCGGCCCATGCTCAGGTGTGCGGTCTCGCGCAGGAGCAGGGTGATAACCACAATTCGCTGATGCGACGCCAGATCGAATCCAAGCGCTGGAGCCCCCAGCAGCTCGTCTACATCAACCAGCTGCACCTCACCGTCGTGATGCTGCTCACGGGCCGAATCAAGCTCGTGGAGAAGGGCGAGGGCGACAAGGGCTCCGACAAGGAGGTCGTCATCGCTGAGGAGGCCCAGAAGGGTACCCAGACGTGCTCCGCCGAGCAGAAGGCCAAGGTGCAGGAGATGATCGCCGCCTATGTAAAATCCGGGCCGGCCATTGCGTCCAGCGCCACTCCTGCGGCGGCTCCGGCGGCCCAACCGACGGTGACGGTCGCCCCGAAGTAGGCGAACGGCGGGCCTGTGTCGGAAGGGCCGGTCGCGCAGGTTGACGGGGACGTTCGCTATCTATATCAAGCCACATCCGACGCGGGCCAAAGGTTAACGGCCCGCGTTGTCCGTTGCGCACCTGTGGTGGCGCCCTTTCGAGTGGCGCGGCCTGTCGGCTCATGAAGGTATTTCAGAGCAGAGGAGGGGGCGCTCCAAGCCACAACGAGCAACCGCTGGAGTGCTGTTACCATGACCAAGCGCATTCGCGCCAAGTACAAGATCGATCGTCGCCTCGGTGAGAACATCTGGGGCCGTCCGAAGAGCCCCATCAACCGGCGCGAGTCGCGCCCTGGCCAGCACGGCGAGCGCCGTATGCAGAAGCTGTCCGACTACGGTCAGCAGCTCAAGGCCAAGCAGAAGCTCAAGGGCTACTACGCCAACCTCAACGAGCGCCAGTTCCACCGCATCTACGTGGAAGCTTCGCGTCTCAAGGGATCGACCTCCGAGCTGATCATCGGCCTCCTCGAGCGCCGTCTCGACGCCGTCGTCTATCGCGCGAAGTTCGTTCCCACCGTTTTTGCTGCGCGTCAGTTCGTCAGCCACGGCCACGTGCTGGTCAACGGCCGCCGCGTGACCGTGCCCAGCTATCGCTGCAAGGTCGGCGACGTGATCGAGGTGCGTGAGAAATCGCGCCAGCTACCGCTGGTTCTTGAAGCCATCAAGAGCGCCGAGCGCGACGTTCCGGATTACCTCGAGGTCGACCACGGCCGCATGACGGCGAAGTACGTGCGGATCCCGCTGCTTTCGGATGTGCCGTATCCGGTGCACATGGAGCCGAACCTCGTGGTCGAGTTCTACTCACGCTAATGACGTTTCGCGCCCGCTTTGGGTCGCATATAGACATGGAAAGGCCTCCGCATCGCGGGGGCCTTTTCCTTTCAGCGGACCTGCTTGTGCCGCTTTTCAGCGCCGCTCACGCGGCGATGACAACATCGTCGAACGGCCGGCGCGCAGAATGGGGAGGAAGGGCAACGCCTTCCTTCAGGTAGCCAAATCGGCAAAGCAGTTGCGGTGTGCGGCCCGGAACCACCAAATCGGCGAGCTTCGGGCGAATGGTCGTCACTTCAATCGGCTGATTGAGAAACGCATTGACGATGCGACGCATGGTGAGCTGATGCAGAACAGCGGCCAGCGCGCGCCCCGTCGCCACCCAATCGGCGCGCGTGTCTTCCGTGGTCGAGAACACGCCGAGCAGGGGTGCGCCAAGCACGTTGGGTTTGTCAACGCGTGCAATGGCACTGCCGAGATCGAACATACGGAAAAGGCTTGCCGCGGCGCGCGTTGCCCAGTCGGGAAACCCCAAGCCTGGGCCGGCCAGGCCATCGCCGCTCGGCCATGTCAGCGGATGCATCCACGCGGCCAGCTCGGCGCGGAATGCTGGATCGGCGAATTGAATGCGATCAGCATCGGCAACGAGCGCGGCCACCCTGTCCTTCACGGCGCTGTCTCCACGCAGGGCGAGCTCGACACCGAAAGACTTCGCGGTATCGATCAGCAGCGCCTGCACCTCCCGCGGCACCGGTGTATCGGCATAGGGAAGGCGCACAGTTCTGCGGGATGCGATCGCTTCGAGTGTCTCGTAGTCTTCGATGCCTTTCGAGGGCACATCGCTCAGCGTAACGCGGGCGATGACATCCGGCGCCTGCGGTATCGGGAGCGGTATGAGCGAACCGGTGAGGCCGAAAGCGCGCAGGGCAGCATACATCGTTTCGGCCGCACAGGCGCAGGAGATCGTCAGCTCGCGCCCGTGGGGATCGACCCGTTCCAGGGCGCGGCTCTCGTCGGCAACGATATCGACGTGTGAATCGGCCAGCACGAAGCACCATGGCTGCGTGTTGTGTCCGGAAGGGGCGAGCATCGCGTAGCGAACGAGGAAGGCGAGCACCTCGCGCGAAGTTCCTTCATGGGGAAAATCGATGGGCTCGATATTCCACGCCTTCTCCGAAGCAAGAGGCTGCGCCGTCGCCATCGCCAATCTCCGTAGCTGTGCTGGCCACGAGCGTTAGGGAGAGGGCGTTGCGGAAATCTTGAGGCACGGCGCCAGTCGCGCCTAAACCGCGTCCGCATCGGTCAGGGTACGGTGAAACTTGCGTCTTTGCTTAACGGGCGGTGTCGGCGCGCGGGGTTCGTCGGCAGCGTGACCACCTCTCCGACGGGCTGCACCGATGCTGCGCCCGCTGCTGCAATCGCAGGCGCGCGGGTGCTGCGCGGGGGCACTGTATTGGCCCAGCCATAGGCCAGCATGGTGATGATGGCAGATGCGGCGAAGAAGTAGACGCCGGGCATCACCACGGCTTCGGTATAGCCGGAGGAGTTCACGTAGAAGATCATCAGCGCCAGCACCATCACGTCCGTCATCGAGTAGCGGCCGAGCCATTCCATGGTGGAGAACGAACGGCGCCGGAACTCGGGCGACAGGTCCGGCGATGTGACGAGTGTCAGCAGGTAGAACAGCTTCAGGAACGGAAAGAAGATCGAGACGGCGAACACGACGGCGCAAAGGAAATATTCGCTGTTCTCATAGAGCGCCCAGATGATGGTCGCGATGGAATGCTCGTTCGTCCACACATAGACGGTCGTGAAGCGGATCACCGGCAGGATGACGCCGAGCGCAAAGAACACCGTGGCGAGGATGATGAGGAAGCTGAGAAAAAAATTGCGCACAACCGACAGCACGCGCGGCACGGCAGGCTCCGCAGGCGCAGGCTGGCCGGCTGCGAAATTCACGTCCGCTTTCAGCCACGCGTAGGAGAGGATCATCAGCGCAACGCCCGCGGTGAAGAAATAGACCGCCGGCAGGCTCGCTGCGTCGTAAATGCCCTGGCTCTTCAGGAAGAATATCGTCAGCGCCAGTACGAGCACGTCGTGCATCGACCATTTGCCGATCCATTCGATGGCCTTGAGGCGCTTTGCGTGGCGGCGCAGCTCGGTGGCGGGCAGCGTCGAGACGAGCAGCAGGTAAAGCAGCTTCACGATCGGGAACAGGATCGAGAAAACGAAGATGACGGTGGCGAGGAAGGTCTGACCCTGGCGGAGCAGCACCTCGACGGTGGAGAGGAGCGAGTATTCACTCGTCCAGAAGATGAACTTCGTGAGCCGCAGGATCGGCAGCGAGATGCCGAGTGCAAGGCACACGGCGGCACCGATGATGGCAAAGCTCAACAGAAAACGCCGGCCGCCGAGCCGCATGGTCTACCACCCCAGACTATCGGCGGCGATGGTAACGCTGAGCCGCCGCGTCGTCACTGAAAGGATCACAGACGGCAAAACTGGGGCCGCATTTGCGCGCAAACCATAGCCTAGAAAAAGATGCGCAGTTCGGAGGGAGCGAAGGGTGATGGGCAGCAAAACGTCAGGCAAGCCTGCAGGGGCGACGAAGGCAGGCCCCAAACAGGCGCGCGCGGAACCGGTGCTCCTGTCCGGTGGCAACCCTCAGATCGCGAAGGGGTATGGTGACGCCCCGGTGCAGGCCTACATCGCGGCGATGCCGGGGTGGAAGCGCGATATCGGACGGCAGCTCGATGCGCTCATCGTTCGGACGGTTCCCGATGTCTGCAAAGCTGTGAAGTGGAACTCACCACTCTACGGCATGGAAGGACACGGCTGGTTCCTGAGCCTCCATTGCTTCGCGAAGTACATCAAGGTGGCCTTCTTCCGCGGGGCCGCGCTGCGTCCCGTTCCTCCGGTTGCCTCGAAGCACGAGCACACGCGCTACGTCCACATCGGCGAGGGCGAGCCGCTGGACGAAGTCCAATTCGGCGATTGGGTCGAGCAGGCGAGCAGGCTGCCCGGCGAGCATATGTGAACGGGGGGAGCGGGGCTTTCAGGCGCAGTGACCCGCCAGAGTGGGGACGTAACGCCGATCCGTGCGCCCGGCTTCGGAACCCTATCCGCGCCGACGCATTGCAGCCTCAAGCGTAAAACGATGAGGCCGCACATGTTTTCCCTCGTCACAAAGCAATTAGCATTGATGCTTCTTTACGCGGCGGTCGCGATCTTCCCCGTTGCTGCCGTTGCGCAGTCGTCCGGGGGATCGGGTGGCGGATCCTCGGGAGGCGGATCGTCCGCGGGCAGTGCTGGCGGATCCATCGGCGGCGGCCGTGCCGGCGGCTCACCTTCTATGGGCAGATCACTCGGAGGGTCTTCGGCGACTATTCCTGGCACTCCAAATACCAACCCCAACGGCTTCAGGAATAACGCTTCGCCGACGATGCCGGGCTTGAGAACTCCCGCGCAGGAGAATACGCGCCAGCGCGCCATGGACCTGCGCAATTCCGAGCCATCGGCATCGCAACCGGTGGACCCCGGCGACTCGCGCGGCCGCACATCCGATCTCGGGCAGGACGAGGAAATATCACCCAACAGCGGCGCTTTGCCGGAGCGGGTCAGCCCGGGCCGTTCTTCTGAACTCAACGAGCTATCGGCCGGTGGCAGTTCGCGTCAGGGCGCTGTTGGCAGAACGATGGCGGAGTGCGAAGGCGCGTGGGATGCACAAACGCATATGTCGAAGGAAAAATGGCGGGAGACGTGCAGGCGTACGCTCACCGAGCCCCACCTTTGATCTCGAGGCTGAGCATATGGATAGAGTTCGGCTTCTTGTGACTTTGGGCTTCTAGAAAGGTATTTCGTCGTCTTGGAACCGACTCACTCCATCGAGCCTAGAGTGAACGTTGGCCAGAACGATGCGCTGGCCCTCCGCGTCTCGGGATTTTATTAGCTCCAGGAAATATCGTAAATTACTAACTGAAAACGCTCGCTTCGCAAGTACCTTGAGCGCTCCTTCCGTCACAAAGCACTTTGCAATGGAATATACTGGCGTTTCCTCTTCTAGCATGCAGCCTTCGTAGGTTGCCTCCAGTCGCCCAATAATTGTCGACATGTCAGTGATATATTCACACTCGTACTCGATGCCGATAAGACAATTGGTCAGGCCATCGGCGAAGCCGCGATAAACTCCTAGTTCTTCTTCCGTAAAATGTGGCACGCCCATGTTAGATTTGTCGAGAGCGAGCTGTACGCCGGCAAAGGAAGAGAGTCGATGTGCGGGGTTCTCTGCGCACATGCGTCGGATAACTGGCTCCAGACCATTCTCCAAGAGAGCCTCTTCCTTCATGATCAGCAGGAACAGCTTGCCGACTGCGTATACCTCGGTGCGGAAGTCATAGGTTTGGTCGAGAAATTCGGCCGGCCACGTAAACGGCCAATTCAGCGACACGCTCTTCTTGAAGTCAGTTTCGGTTTTGACGGACTTTCCGAAACCGAGATCTATAACTTTCACCGTTCCGTCGTTACGCACTAGTATGTTGGTGTTGCGCAAGTCGCGGTGCAATATACTGTTGTCTTCCAGATGTCGGAATGCTGCTACAGTCTGTCGAAACACGCTTTCAAAGGCATCGCGGTTGAGTCGGATATATTTATCGACTGTCTCGCCTTCGACATACTCCATGATGATGTAACCGATATGATGCTGCGGTTCGATGTGGTAGCCAAAAATTCGCACGCAGTTCGGATGGTATGCTTGGTGCATTAGCCGGATTTCATTCATGAATCCGGGATACAGTTCTTCTTTCAAACCGGGATCTTCGGGCTCGAACTTTTTGCAGACGAAATGCTGCTCGATAACATCATCGTACAGGAGTACGGTCTTTCCACAGCCGCCCCTTCCTAGTTCTTTGATGTACTTATAGTCTCGTCGTCGAATGAATTTGACGATATCCTCGGACATAACTGCCCCCTCCGGTGCGGGTCATTGTCTGTAAGTATATCTCATTTCTGGGAATGCCCCGGCGCAGAGGGGCCTTTTTATATCCACAAACGAGAGCGTCTCGCCGGCCTAAGTGGTCGAAGATTGCAGGCAGCTTTGCTGGCTTAAGCGGAAGTAAACCTCCGCACATGTGATGCGCAAGCCGCACATCAATCCGGTGAGCCGTTGTCCTTGAGGGGGAAGAAATCGCGCCAGGGACGTGCCTCATCGATGACCCTCGCGATCGATGGACGCGCGAGCAGCCGAGTGCGGTAGCCGCGCAGCGCGGTGTGCGCTTCGGGAATTGCGTAGCCCCAGTGGGCGTAAAAGAGCGCGGGTGCGGCTGCGCAGTCCGCGATACCGAAGGTTTCGTTTGCGGCCCAGGTGCGGCCCTCCATCCATCCGTTCAGCCATGCGTAGCTCTTGTCGAGCATCGCCTTTGCTTCGACGTCGGCCAGCGGGTCGCGCTTTCCCTCCTCGCGCAGGACGTTGAGCACCATGCGCGTCAGCGGCGCCATGACGTAATCGTCGAAGACGCCGTCCATCTGCCGGGCCTCGATCGCAAGGCGCGGATCGGCGGGAACCATCGGCGGAGCATCCCCGTGGTGGAGGTCCAGATATTCGATGATGGCGGCGGATTCGATCACTGTGCGGCCCCCATCGACGAGCACGGGAAATTGGCCCGTAGGGGCGAAGCGGCGTACGGCCTCGGTGTTTTCGGGGTGGTCGGGGTCCACCATCATGAATTCGAATGGCACATCGCGCTCGTAGAGGGCGATCAGAGCCTTCCATGTGAAGGATGAGAGGGGATGGCCATAAATGCGCAGCATCGTGTTGCTTCCCTGGCTACGGCACGGAGTGAACATTCAATCTACTGCGGGCCATTGCTTGTCGATGCTCAAGTCATGGATTGGGATGAAAGCCGAGGGAAGGGGCCGCTCGACGGCCAAAGGCGCAGAATGCTCTCCCGCCGCATTGATCGATGCGCGCGTTGCCGAGCTGGGCGATTGGCGCGGCGAGATGCTCGCGCGCGTGCGGGCAATCATCCGCAAGGCCGGCCCCGACATCGAAGAGACGTGGAAGTGGCGCGGGGTGCCCGTGTGGGAGCACAACGGGATCATCTGTACCGGCGAGACTTACAAGAATGCAGTGAAGCTCACGTTCGCCAAAGGCGCCACGCTGGAGGACCCGGCCGGGCTCTTCAACGCCAGCCTCGAAGGCAATGTGCGCCGCGCCATCGACCTTCACGAAGGGGAGCGGATCGACGAGAAGGCGCTGACCGCGCTTATCCGTGCGGCCATGGCGCTCAACGTATCGGCCAAGGCTGCTCGGGGCGCCTCGCGCAGGCGCACGAAAACAAAGAGCGCATGAGGGCCGCTCGGGCTTCACGCGCTCTCGATTTAGATTCGGAAAGTCAGATGGTCAGGCGAGCAGCTTCGACTTGTCGTAGCCGATGCCCTTGTCGTCGAACATCGCCGTCAGCTCGCCCGCCTGCAGCATCTCGCGGACGATGTCGCAGCCGCCGACGAATTCGCCCTTCACGTAGAGCTGCGGGACGGTCGGCCAATTTGAAAAGGCCTTGATGCCCTCGCGGATGCCCATGTCCTCAAGCACGTTGACGTCCTTGAAGTCGACGCCGAGGGCGCGAAGGATGTGGTCGACCTGTGCAGAGAACCCGCACTGAGGCATGTTCTTGTTACCCTTCATGAACAGCACGACGTCGTTCGATGCGATCGTCTTGCGGATCCAGTCCTCTACATCCTGCTGCGGGTTGGTCATTGTCGGCCCCATGAGACTTCTGCGACCGGCGGGCCGGATGCCCGCAGGTTCTCTAATGCGCAATGTGTGGATTGGGCCCGAGAAGTCAACTCGGCGCGGGGTCGCTAGACGCTGATTCCGCTGATCGGAAGCACGCTCGCTGACCGTCCGAGCGGCGCGCCGGGAATGCTTTCCGGCGACCCACGGCACTTCGTCAGCCGGTGGGCGGAGCAGCGGTGGTCAAGGCGAGGGCGTGCAATTCGCCCCCCATGCGTCCGCCAAGGGCCTCATAGACCATCTGGTGCTGCTGAACGCGCGATTTGCCCTTGAATTCGGCGGCTACGACGTGGGCGGCATAGTGCTCACCGTCGCCAGCAAGGTCGCGGATCTCGACCTGCGCGTCGGGGAACTTGGCTTTGATCAGCCTTTCGATGTCCCCGGCGTCCATGGCCATGTTTGCGTCTCCTTGGAAAGTTGTTCCTGGCGTCGAGCATAAGCCGATTTGGCTGCGGACCAAAGCCGGCGAGGGAAGCCGTCGTGAAACGGCTTCCCGGTGGGGCTAGCTCACGGCCGCCATATACGTCGGCAGCCAAGCCTCGTTGGCGGCGCGCAAGTCGGCAAGGGGGAGGGCGGTTTCGCCCTTCAGGCCGATGGCGTCGCCGCCCGTGCGCGCCACGATGCGCGCGGGAAGCGCCAGCAGCCGCGAGCGCTCCAGCACTTCCTCGGCCAGCATCGGATCGACGGCCAGCACATAGCGGCCCTGGTCCTCACCGAACCAGATCGCATGGGCGGGGAACCGGCCTTCGTAGGCAAACAGCTCGGCGCCGATGCCGCCGGCCATTGCCATCTCCGCAATGGCGACGATGAGGCCGCCGTCCGAAACGTCATGCACGGCCGAGACCTTGTCCTCGCGGATCAGCGCGCGCACGAGGCGGCCCGCCTTGATCTCGTCGGCGAGGTCGACCGGGGGCGGGGCGCCTTCGAGCTTGCCGGTGGCGTGCTCCTGATAGAGCGACTGGCCGAGGTGGCCCGCCTCGCGGCCGATGAGGATGAGCAGGTCGTTCTCGCGCTTCAGCGCGATGTCGGCCATGTGGGCAACATCGGGAATCAGCCCCACGCCGCCGATGGCGGGCGTGGGGGGAATGCCGACACCGTTGGTCTCGTTGTAAAGCGAGACGTTGCCGGAGACGACCGGATAGTCGAGCACACGGCACGCTTCGGCCATACCCTTCACCGAGCCGACGAACTGGCCCATCACTTCCGGACGCTCCGGATTGGCAAAGTTCATATTGTCTGTGATAGCGAGCGGGTCGGCGCCCACCGCGGTGAGGTTGCGCCAGGTTTCGACGACCGCCTGCTTGGTGCCCATCACCGGATCGGCGGCGACGTAACGGGGCGTGACATCGCAGGTCAGCGCGAGGCCCTTACTCGTGCCGTGGACGCGTACGACGGCGGCATCACCGCCCGGGCGCTGCACCGTATCGCCCATCACCATATGGTCGTACTGCTCCCACACCCAGCGGCGCGAGGCGAGCGCTGGGCCCGACATCATGGTCTTCAAGGTATCGAGGATGGCGTTCGGTGCCGGCACCCACTCGGGCAGGATCGGCTTGGGCGAGGCGGGGGGGAACCAGGGCCGCTCGTAGATCGGCGCGGAGTTGGCGAGCGTGGTCACCGGAATGTCAGCTTCGATCTTGCCGCGGTGCGTGACGATCATGCGGCCGGTGTCGGTCGTCTCGCCGACGATGGCGAAGTCGAGCCCCCATTTGCGGAATACGCCTTCGGCTTCCGGCTCGGAGCCTGGCTTCAGCACCATGAGCATGCGCTCCTGGCTTTCGGAGAGCATCATCTCGTATGCGGTCATTCCCGTTTCGCGCTGGGGCACGTGGTCGAGGTCGAGCGTAATGCCGACGCCGCCCTTGTCCGCCATTTCGCACGAGGACGAGGTGAGGCCGGCTGCGCCCATGTCCTGGATGGCGATGATGCAGTCCTTCTCCATCAGCTCGAGGCACGCTTCGATGAGGAGCTTCTCCGTGAAGGGATCGCCAACCTGCACCGTGGGGCGCTTCTCGTCGGATTTGTCGTCGAATTCGGCGGAGGCCATCGTCGCGCCGTGGATGCCGTCGCGGCCCGTCTTGGAGCCGACGTAGACGACCGGCAGACCGACGCCCTTGGCGGCGGAGTAGAAGATCTTGTCGGTGCGCGCGAGGCCCGCGCACATCGCGTTGACGAGGATGTTGTTGTTGTAGCCCTCGTCGAAGTTCACCTCGCCGCCGACGGTCGGCACGCCCACGCAATTGCCGTAGCCGCCGATGCCGGACACGACGCCATCTACGAGGTGGCGCGTCTTGGGGTGCTCGGGCGCGCCGAAGCGCAGCGCGTTGAGATTGGCGACGGGGCGCGCGCCCATGGTGAACACGTCGCGCATGATGCCGCCGACGCCGGTTGCCGCGCCCTGATAGGGCTCGATGTAGCTCGGGTGGTTGTGGCTCTCCATCTTGAAGACCACTGCATCGCCATCGCCCAGATCGACGACGCCGGCGTTTTCACCCGGGCCCTGAATGACCTGCTTGCCGCTCGTTGGCAGCGTCTTCAGCCAGACGCGCGAGGATTTATACGAGCAGTGCTCCGACCACATGACCGAGAAGATACCGAGCTCGGTGAAGCTCGGCTCGCGGCCGAGAATCTTCAGCAGACGCTGGTACTCGGCGGGGCTCAGGCCATGTTCGGCGACGATTTCCGGGGTGATCTCGAAACGGGTCTCGGACATGCTTTCGGCTATTGCATCCCTGCGCAGAGCGCGTCCCTCGGACGGCGCATGCGCTTATAGCCGCCGTCCGATGGCTTGTCGCCTCGGTTAGGCGATCTGCGCCGGAGCGCCGCGCGGATTGCATTTCGGTGCCGCTGCGACGTCGATTCGGACGGTTCGTGTTGCTCGGCATGGCTTGCAGGATGCGCACGGGGTGTCGATCGGCGGGGGCGCTCGCTCGGCCGAAGAATCCGCGAAGGAAATGCTGCTGGCTGGCCTTTGTGCCGCAGCGTGAACTGCGTGCAGCGCGCAGGTGCCGGGTCAAATCACACCGGCCCGCCGCGGCCTCCTGTCTTACCCAGGGAGCTGACGCGCAACAGGTGAAATATGCTCGAAGTGGCTAGAAACAGCCATTTATGCCTTGCTGCCCTCGTTTGCCCGGCCACCCATTGGGGTGGGAAGGGCCCGCTACCCGCGACAGTAGCGCGCTGCAGCATGGGTATTGCTGCAATGCAGCATTGTCGATTTCCCCCGTCGATTCCGCGTCTTAACTTTGCTCCTGTCGCCGGTGACGTTCTCTCCCAAGCCTACCGGCAAGACTTTTTCATTGCAGCGAGAAGGAGCTGGAGCATGTCCCCATACCTCAAGAGCGTCGTTGGCGCCGCCATGCTCACCGGGTTCACCGTGCTCGGTGTGCAGGTCTCC
>Ga0180223_1000832_pt1 | contig 31103 bp, 31 predicted proteins | sample eDN5th30CKraftOP_FD_151337 | JGI IMG/M metagenome (GOLD analysis project Ga0180223, IMG submission 151337) | Enriched Organic Plus compost microbial communities from Emeryville, California, USA - eDNA 5th pass 30_C Kraft OP (version 2) (version 2) ... | reverse complement strand
CAAGACGATGGCTCCCCAGAGACCTTGATCCACTAACGTTGAGTGACCGAGATCTCGTATTCATCTGTCATCGCCTCAACAATACGCCGCGCAAATGTTTGGGGTACAAAACGCCAGCAGAAGTCTTCCGACAAAAACTCATCGCAAACAGACATCGTTCTACGTAAACTCAAACTGTAAAAGTCGCGCTTCGGCATGAACTCACACAGCAATATACAGATGCGACAGATGGGCAAGATAGAGATGCGACATTTTTAGGTCGCGTGCTCTGTTCAGATCGAACGAGGAAAGGAAGACTGGCTCTCTATTGATGTGTATCAGTTTAGAGAGTTGCCATGTCTTGTTTGATTACTATGTCGCAGAGAGAACTCAATCGATTGGAAGTCATTCAGAAGATACGGGATCGCCGCCTGACCGTTATACAGGCCACCGCATTGCTCGATCTCAGCCGCAGCCAGATTCATCGTCTTTTACAGGCTTACGATAAACTTGGGAGTGCTGGACTGGTTTCGGGAAGACGCGGTCGCCCGAGCAATCATCGTTACAGCGAAGATTTCCGCAATGGTGTTCTGGATTTGGTGCGGGCTTATTATCGGGATTTCGGTCCGACACTGGCCTGTGAGAAGCTTGCCGAACGACACCAGCTTTCGGTCAGCAAGGAGACGCTGCGGCAATGGATGACGGTGGCTGGGTTGTGGACGTCGCGTCGTGAACGCAAGCGACAACTGCATCAGCCGCGCGGCCGGCGGGATTGTTTCGGTGAACTGGTGCAGATCGACGGGTCGCATCACTGGTGGTTTGAGGAGCGGGGTCCCAAATGCGCCCTCCTCGTTTATATTGACGATGCCACCGGCAAGCTTTTGCATTTGCGCTTCGCTGGATCAGAGAACACGTTTGATTATTTTCATGCGACGAAGGCCTACCTGCAGCAATGGGGCAAGCCGCTGGCCTTTTACAGTGACAAGCATGGTGTGTTTCGCACGACCCATGGTTCGCAGAAAGATCGCACGAGCGGCCTGACCCAGTTTGGCCGGGCGCTTTATGAGCTCAACATCGACATTATCTGTGCCAATACCCCGCAGGCCAAAGGCCGTGTCGAGCGGGCAAACCGGACTTTGCAGGATCGCCTGGTGAAGGAATTGCGACTGCGCGGCATTGATACGATCGAAGCAGCCAATGCTTATGCGCCGGAATATATTGCAGACTTCAATGCCCGGTTTGGCAAGGAGCCGCGCAATCCGAAGGATATGCATCGACCGCTGGCCGGGCATGAGAACATCGACAGCGCGATGTGCCGGAAGGAAGTACGGACACTTTCGCAAACACTGACGCTGCGTTACGACAAGGTGCTGTTCATCTTGGAGCCGACGGAGCTTGCAAAGCGGCTGGCCCGACAGAAGGTGATTGTCTGCGATTATCCGGATGGCCGTCTGGAGATCATGCATGGAACGGACACCCTGCCCTATACAACGTTCGACAAGCTTCGTTCTGTTCACCGGTCGCCTGTTGTCGAGAACAAGCGATTGGATGACATGCTATCGATTGTGGCCGAGATGCAGGCAGGTCGGGAATTGCAACGCAGTAAGAGTGGACCACGCAGAACGGGGCAGACGAACCACATGTTTGGTGTTCGCGACGGCAGCACAGCCAACGGTTATCAGAAGCGTGAGCGCAAATCGCGCACCGCTTACATGAACGATCCTGAAGTTACTGCACGTCGGGAAAAAGCATTAGCCCGGTTGGCTGCGGCCGAGTGAAACGCCCATCTTTAATGACATTTGGCACTCTCAAAGCTAAAGCCGAAGAGGTGGATATTCACCCGCCCCCATTCCTCGCTTGCAACCCTGACCAGCCTCTCGGAATGGGGGCTGAACGTCAGCACCTGTCGCATTTCTATCTTGCTAAAAACGTCGCATCCCTAACTTGCTAAAACAACGTATGTTAGCCAGGGTGGGTTCCAGCGTAAAGTGCGACTTGCGATAGATACCAATGGGTTATCACTGGCAAGGAATGCTCATGAGACGCACCTCCCAGATCGATATGGATGAACGGCGCAGGATCGCACGCTGGCGAGCGTGCCGGCCTGAGCGCCACGGTTATCACCGAGAAACCCGGCCGGCATCGTTCGACGATTTTCCGCTTGTACGGCATACCCACAAATGAACGGGCTCTTTAACTGTTGGTTCCGTAAAACGCGTCTACTTTCTGCATTTGTGGTAGTGGGTGCAGCACTTTGTTTTTATTATATTTTCGCCGCCCAAAGAATTGAGTACACCACGGTTAATGCTGAAACAAAGCGTTGGGGACCGACACAAAATTAATCTTTGATGCCCCCGCGGGCGGGATCGAACTTATTCCGGATCCCCGGCCGTCGCTTTTCACGGTAGGCCGTTCGAGTGGCGCCGTCGTGCCGTTCCTGGCAAGCGAGCGGCGCATCTTTTACTATGACATGTTGGGGTGAGTTCTAGTCTGGAGTGCGACGGCTTATGTCACCTTCAGCTATTTTGCTCGTGGTGCGTAAAATGTACCTTCAACTTCTACAATGTCGTCCTGATTCAGTCGATCTACTTCGATGATCGTCCTTGGCGGGTATGGCTTATTGGACCACAGCTCGGCTTGAACTTTGTTGACGATCGGTCGATATCGAAACATATCGCTGACATATACGACCAGCCGAACAGCATCCTGCAGGTTTGCACCGCCTGATTGGGCTACGGATTGCATGTTGAGAAATGCTTGTCTGATACGGGCTTCATCGCCTTCCACCAGAGCGTTGGTTTTTGGATCAATGCCACGCATGCCAGCAACAAAAATATAGTCGCCTGCACGGCTCGCCAAGCTCCATGTACCAGTCGATTTAATGCTCCCAACCGGAGCAAGTGTCTCGACACCGTCGGCCAGACTTGGCTGGTGTTCGGCAATCAGCGCAGAGATTCCAACAACTAATCTCCCAAGTATTTTCATCACTTTCAGTACCCCATCTCGGTTATGTCAGGTCGAAACGTTTTTAGCCCCAGAACGGCCGTGGCAAGACCACGGCTGACTTCACTTATCGTATTGATCGAGGCTGCGCCGCTCATAATGGGTAAGAGTTTCAGCGCGAGCTCCTTACCGAGTTCGACGCCCCACTGATCAAACGGATTGATTTCAAAGAGTTGCGCCTCCACGAAAACACGGTGTTCGAACAGCGCTATGAGCTGCCCGAGCGTGTGAGGATCGAGCTTTCGATAGAGAAGCGTGATTGACGGACGATCCCCGGAGAATTGACGATGCGGTGCGATGGCCTTAGCCTCAGATTCCGAACGCCCCTCAATATGAAGTCGTTCAAAAGCCTCCTGCAACATCCGCCCCTGCACAAGCGCCTCACCCTGAGCGAGACAGTTTGCGAGCAACAGGTCCTGGTGCTGCTGAAGGTCTGGTTCGTGCGATTGAGCCCCGATCAGGAATTCGACCGGAATAGTGTCAGTACCCTGGTGCAGGAGCTGAAAAAAGGCATGCTGGCCATTGGTGCCCGGCTCGCCCCATACGACGGGACCGGTCGGGGTGCGCGCTGGCTGTCCATCAAGTCTGGTTGCCTTGCCGTTGGATTCCATGTCGAGTTGCTGCACATAGGCTGGAAACCGGGCGAGGCGCTGATCATAGGGTATCAGTGCGCGTGAACCATAGCCCTGCGCTACTCGATGCCACCAGCCGACAAGTCCAAAGAGCACCGGCATGTTTTGCTCGATCGGCGCATGCCTAAAGTGCTGATCCATGCTGCGCGCGCCAGCGAGGAACTCTCGAAACGCGGCGGGACCGATCGCGATCATCAAAGGCAGTCCGATGGCCGACCAGATCGAGTATCGTCCACCGACCCAGTCCCAGAAGCCGAAACTTCGGTCGCGAGTTATACCGAACCGCTCGATCTTGTCCAAGGCGGTGGAGACAGCGCAGAAGTGGTGTGCAACGGCTTCCTCGCCCTGTGCGGCGACAACAAACCTGCGGGCAGTCTCGGCGTTGGTCATCGTTTCGATCGTGGTGAAAGTCTTCGATGCGATGATGAACAGCGTTGTTGCAGGATTGACCTTAGAGAGAACGCCGGTGATATCGGCGCTGTCGACGTTCGAGACGAAATGAATGCGCGGCCCGTCGTGATAGGGTGCGAGCGCCAATGTTGCCATTGCCGGGCCGAGATCGGATCCTCCTATTCCGATATTGACGATGTCGGTGAACCGATCGCCAGTGCTGGAGACGATCGCTCCTTCCCGGACGCCCTCGGCGAAATCCGACATCCGGGTAAGCACACTATCGACCTCATGGGCGACTGGAAACCCATCGGCTTTATAATCGTCAACGATGCTTCCGCGCAGCGCGACATGCAGCGCCGGCCTATCCTCTGTTATGTTTATCCGTTCTCCCGCGAACATACGATCACGGCGAGCCTCAATCCGTTTGGCATTGGCGAAGCGCACCAAACACTTCAGATCATCCCGCGACAGAGCGGTCTTCGAATAATCGAGGACAAGATCTTCATGGATCAACGAAAAATCGTCGAAGCGCGCGCTGTCACCATCGAAAAGCGTGCGTATGCCACGCGCAACCGCCGCTGTACCTCGATCATACAATTCCTCTTCAATCGATTTCAGACCGGGCGCAGTTGCTGACATCACCCCTCTCCTTTGAACAATCAATTTGGCGCGCCGAGTACCTCACGGCCACCGATCAACAATGGGAATCCGCGCGCCGTGCATTCGTCAAACGTCAGCGCGTTGGAACTGGTTTACTATCTACCTGCGAGTTTCAATGCCTCGGCGACGACTCGATCGGCTGTGATTCCAAAATGGGAATAGAGTTCCGGCGCCGGGCCGGATGCACCAAACGTTTCCATTCCGATGAAGATATCTGTCGGAGTGAGGAAGCGGTACCAGGACATTCCCACAGCCGCCTCGATCGCCACGCGCGGTGCGTTTCCAAGAACTTCGTTGCGGTAAGCTTCGTCCTGCTCCAGGAAAAGCTCGTGACTCGGCATGGAGACAACCGCTGCTGCAATACCTCTTGCGCGCAACGTTTCGGCAGCCTGCACCGCGATTTCAAGCTCGGAACCGCTAGCGAGCAAGGTGACATCCCGGTCACCTGCCACATCCTTCAAGATATAGCCTCCTTTGCGGGAGAGGTTTTTCTCCACGGAACCGGTACGCAGAAGGGGCAAATTCTGGCGCGAGAGCGAAAGAACAGATGGACGGGACTGATTGATTGCTATCTCCCAGGCTTCGACCGTCTCTATCGCATCGGCCGGACGAAACACCAGTAGACCCGGCGTCGCGCGAAGCATGGTCAGATGTTCTATCGGCTGATGTGTCGGACCGTCCTCGCCAAGGCCGATCGAGTCGTGTGTGAGCACGTAGATCACGCGCAATCCCATTAACGCCGAAAGCCGCATGGCGCCGCGCATATAATCGGAGAAGACGAGGAACGTGCCGCCGTAAGGAATGAAGCCGCCATGCAGCGCCAGTCCGTTCATCACCGCAGCCATGCCGTGTTCGCGAATGCCATAGCGGATGTACCGCCCCTCGTAGCTGTCGGCCTGCACGTCGCTGATACCCTTGGTCAGCGTGAAGACGGAGTGCGTCAGATCGGCCGAACCGCCTACGGTGAGCTCAGTCGCCTCGTTGATCACTCCGAGAACATCTTCCGAAGCCTTGCGGGTGGCAATCTTCGGCGCGTCGGCGAAAACCTTTTGCCGATATCGCTCCATCGAACCGGCAAAATCGCCCGGGAGGTCACCGCGGATCGATGCGTCGAATGCCGCTCGCTTCTCCGACCCCTCATGGCGCAACGTCCATTCCCTGCGCTTCGTCTTGCCGCGCTCTGCAGCGGTAAGCCAATTACTGCGCACGTCGTCAGGGATGACGAAAGGCTCAGTGCGCCAGTCAAGGTTCTCACGGGTCGCGGAGATTTCCTGTTCGCCGAGAGGCGCGCCGTGCGACTTCTCAGAACCGGCAAGCTTTGGCGAACCGTAACCGATCACCGTTTTGCACGCGATCAATGTCGGCTTGTCGGACGACCGCGCTGCCGCGATCGCCTGACGAATCGCTTCCTGATCGTGGCCATCGACACGCGTGGCATTCCAGCCGGAGGCCTGCACACGCTTGACCTGATCGGTGGACGTCGCCAGCGAGGTCGGGCCGTCGATCGATATGCCATTGTCGTCGAACAGGACGATCAGTTTGCCGAGCTTGAGATGACCGGCGAGATCGATGGCTTCCTGGCTGACACCCTCCATGAGGCAACCGTCGCCACAGAAAACATAGGTGTAGTGGTCAACGAGCTCGTCGCCAAAGCGGGCATTTTGTATGCGCTCTGCAAGCGCCATGCCGACGGCTGTGGTCAGGCCCTGTCCAAGCGGACCCGTCGTCGTCTCGATCCCGAGCGCATGGCCATATTCAGGGTGACCTGCCGTCTTGGAACCCAGGCGCCGGAACGACTGTAACTGCTCCGTAGTCATATCTTCGTAGCCTAGCAGGTGATGCAGGGCGTAAAGCAGCATCGATCCATGTCCGTTCGAAAGAACGAACCTGTCGCGATCCGGCCAATCAGGGGCTGCGGGGTCAATGTTGATGAAGTCTGAAAACAGCACGGTCGCGACATCCGCCATGCCCATCGGCATCCCCGGATGACCGGAGTTCGCTTTCTGGACGGCGTCAATGGCGAGAAAGCGCAGGGCATTCGCCATGTCTGTGCCGCGATCGTCACGTGTTGTTGTCGAGAGCACGTTGAGCGAAGAGAGATTTTTCATTCCGTGGATCCTGTTTTGTCGGGCCCAAAGCGGGTGTTGCTACGGGCATGCCGGTATCGTTGAGGCTGCGCAGGCAGACGCACGCCCGACATCGCACCGCTCTCAAGCGATCAATGAATGGAGCGATGACCTGCAGTGGGTGATGCCAAGAGCCACCAGCAAGCAGATCAACTCGCTTGCTGGGCGAAGAGGCGGGCGGCAGAGAGCCAGCCCAGTCCTGCTTCGGTCGTGGCAGCCGGGATGTATTCGCACCCCAGCCGCCCTAGGTAGCCTGCTTTTGTCAGCGAGCGACAAATTGCAGGGAAATCGAGTGTCCCCGAGCCAGGCTCATGGCGACCCGGGAAATCGGCAATATGAACATGGGCAATCAGCGCTGCGTGCTTCATGATCTGCTGATGGACATCAAGTCCGGCACTGACGGTGTGAAACACGTCGAGGAGAAGGCCGAGATTATCGCCGCCCGCTTCAGCGATCGCATGGGCGGCCTGGTCCGGTGTAGAGATAAAATAGTCCGGCACGGCGCCTGCGCTCATCGGCTCGACGATAACACGAATGCCCCGCTTCTTTGCCTCCTGAGCCGCATAGGCGAGATTCTCGACATAGCAGTCCCAGTGGATATGGCTGCGTCTATCCGGAGGCAGCACACCAGCCATGGCATGGACCATCGAAACATTGATGGCCTCTGCATAGTCGAGCGCGTCTGCTACGCTGCGGCGGAACTGATCACGCTGATCGGGAAAGATGCCGATACCCTTTTCGCCCTTGTTCGCATCGCCGGAATACAGACCGAATTGTGTGTAGGATAGCCCTGCGGATTTCAGCCATTTCGCCATCTCTTCCGCCGGAACTGCATATGGCGCCGGGTATTCCACGGCATCAAAACCAGCACGCGCGGCAGCCGCGGCACGCTCGGAGAGCGGCAATTCGGAAAAGAGATAACCGATATGGGCGCTATAGAGAAAGGTCGACATCGTTTTCTGCACTTCTTCCTGATCGATCCCGGCAAAAAGCGGTCCTTGGCCAGGCGCCGGTATTATGGGCGCGCCTGGCCTTTGCCTGTTCGCGTCATCGGCCGGCGATGTTCCATCCTCGGCCGTGATCACCGAAACCTTCGCAGCCAGTGGCCGTGATGGCGACCGTGTCCTCAAGCTTGATAAAGCCGCGCTCTGTATGGTGGAGTTCCGTCTCGATGGAGATCACCATACCGGCCTCGAGAGGCTTTTCGCGATTATGAGCGGTGTATTGCGGGAAGGCCGTGCTCATGAGCCACGGCGCTTCATGGCTGACGATGCCCATGCCATGTGCTGAGAAGAACATCTTGTTGCTGGCCGAGCATTGCGCCAGCGCCGCGTTGGCGTTCTCGAATATCTCTGCCCCGATCGTGCCGGCCTTGAGGTTCTTGCGCGCCGTCTGCTGGACGAGTTCGACCTGACCAAGCAAATCGACGAGTTCCGAGTCTGGTTCTTTCGTGTAGGCCATACGGCATACGTCACCGATATAGCCCTTGTAGTTGCCGCCGGAGTCGAGAGCCAGTGTCTCGCCGTCTTCCCAAATCTTGTCGTAAGGAGCACGGTTAAAGGCCGTGCCGACGTTGGTCAGCGCATACTCGAACTTCAGGCCGCGGGCCGTTTCTTCCTGGCGCAGTGCCTCGAAGAGAGTGAGCTTGCTAGTGCCGGGCCCGTGTTTCGAGATCACGGCGAGCATTGAATCGACGACCTTTTCGGACGCTTCTTTCAGAATCTTAAGTTCGGCCGGCGACTTCAGTGCACGCAGATACTCTAGCGTGTAGGTCGCATCTACCAGCTCTACCTCGGGAAGTTCTTCTTCCAAAACCCGGAATGCGTCGATCGGCAGGAAGCCTACTTCGATGCCGACCCGGCCCTTGGCGCCCTTGACCTGTTTCAGGAGATCAGCTGCGGCCTTTGCATAACCGGTGCTGACCTGGTTCTTGAGGTTGAGATTATGGACCCAGAAACTGCCGAGCTGCTTCTCATAGCGCTCCATGGGCGCGCCGACATAGCCCGAATCCAGCGGCCTTCCCTTCACATACACGAAGAACGGCAGATAACGACTGAGGCCATGCGCATCCATATAATCGTAGAAAAAGAAGCGATAGCCGCCGAGCAGATACTGAATGCTGTGCTTTGTGTTGACGAGAAGCGCGTCTAGTTTCGCTTCCTCCATCAGCCGATCCAGGCGGTCTGTATCAAACGGCGGCTTGCCTAGCCTGGAAGTATCCTCGACCGGATTTCCTTCGGAATATGCGAAACTCATGACGATGTCCTTTCAGTTCGATCAAAGCTTGGCTGTCGCGCCCGAACACCGGTCGGGCGTTCAATTTTTGTTGGATGGTGCTGTGGAGAGGGCTCAGTAGGTTCCGGCGCGCTGTGGCGTTCCTATCGGCACCGTTTCCGCACGCTGTTTCTCGTCGGGCATCTCGCCGCTGTCGAGGATCGACTGCGCTCGTTCATTGTCAATGGCACCGACCCAGCGACCGACGACAAGCGTAGCAATGATGTTGCTGGTCAGGTTTGTCGCTGCGCGGATTTCTGCCATGAACCGGTCGACGCCGACGAGCAGGGCAAGACCGGCCACCGGGAGCACTCCAATCGATGGCAGAGTTGCAGCCAAGGCGATGAACCCGCCACCGGTCACACCTGCCGCACCCTTCGAGGTAAACAACATGATCAGCAGGATCGTCAGCTGGTGCCACAAGGTAAGCTCAGTGTTCGTCGCATGTGCAATGAACAGAGTGGCCATGGTCATGTAGATGGCCGTGCCATCCATGTTGAAGGAGAAACCGGTCGGCATCACCAGGCCGATTACTTCCTTGCGCACGCCGAGATGCTCAAGCTTCGCCATCGATCGCGGAATCATCGTCTCTGCTGATGTCGCAGCGAACACGACCAGGATTTCGTCCTTGAAGTAAGACAGGACCTTCCACAGACTGAACCCGGCAATGCGCAAGAATGCCCCGAGCACGATAACGACAAACAGGATGCTGACGACATATACCGCAAGCACGAGCTGTCCTAGTTCGAGCAGCGAACCGAGGCCGTATTTGCCAATGGTGAAGGCCATTGCACCTGCCGCACCGAGCGGCGCGAAGCGCATGATAATGTTGACCATACCAAAGAGCGCATAGGATGCGGTCTCAAGCAGACTGATGAGTGGCTTTGCCTTGTCACCAATCTTGCACAGTGCAAGGCCGAAGAGCACGGCGACAAACAGGACCGGCAGGATCTCTCCGCTGACGAATGGCGACAGAAATGTCTGCGGTATGATGTTGATGAAGAAATCAACGAGCGTAACATCATGGGACTTTTGGACGAAGGTCGAAACGGCACCCGCGTCGAGCGTTGCGGGATCGGCGTTGATGCCGCGGCCGACAGGCCAGATGTTGCCGACCGCTAATCCGATCAAAAGCGCAATCGTGGAGGCCACCTCGAAATAGATAATCGCCTTGACGCCGATGCTGGCAACTTTGCGCATGTCTCCGATCGTGGCGATGCCGACGACGATCGTCAGGAAAATGATCGGGGTCACGATTGCTTTAATCGCGCGGATGAACACGTCGCCGAGCGGCTTCATCGCCACCGCAATCTGCGGCTCGAAGTAACCGATCGTCGTGCCAATCAAAACGCCTATAATGACCTGGACATAAAGTTTGCTCAGCCAGTGCAGGACAATACTCTTCCGCGCTTCACCGTCTGAGTTTGTTGAATGCAGTTCACGTGCCATGTTCTCCTCCCAGGAATCGATAGCCTCTATTTGGAGTGCACGGGGCCGGCTTCCCTCATCCCAACCGGCCCCGTACTTTTCTTCTGGTCCGATTATTCGGCGGCCTGCGCGACAGCCTCCGATCGCTTGTTTTTCACCACCACCTTGATCGCATCCTCAACACGATCCTTGGCGTAGCGAAGCGCCTCGGGAAGGTTCTCCATGTCGAAAGTGTGGGTGTGGATGATCCGTGCATCGAAACGCTTCTGCCGCATGAAGGCCTCGGCCCGGTGGGTCGCTGACTTGCCTTCTCCACGAATGCCGTAGAGGTAGATGTTGTTGCGGACCAAATATGCGACGTCGATGGGAACCTCTTCGCTGGGGAAGGCGGCAAGGCAGATCTTGCCGCCCCGGTTCAGCATGCGTGCCGCCTCATTAACGGCGTTGGGCGCCCCAGAGCATTCGACAACATAATCGACGCCCTTGCCGTCAGTGAGACGGCGAACCGCCTCGACGGCATCTTCCTTGCGAACGTTGATGACGTGGTCTGCTCCGAGCTGCTTGCCGATCTCCAAACGGTTGTCGCGGGTACCGGTCAGGATCACCGGCTGCGCGCCGAGCGCCTTGGCCACCGCCGCGCCGAGAAGTCCGATCGGACCCGGCCCACTGACGACGACCGATTCGCCGGCAACAAGGCCGCCAAGTTCGGTCAGACCATACATCGATGTGCCGGCGGTGACGACCAACGTCGCCTCCTCATCGCTCATGGAATCATCGACGTGGATCAGTGTGTTGACGTTGTTGACTTGATACTCGCAGAAGCCGCCGTCCGTGGTGAAACCATTGGCGCGATGCCCCTTGTCGACGTCACCATAATTCTTGCCGTAGTTGTGGCAGGAGGTGTACATTCCCTGGCGGCAGCGCTTGCATTGGCCGCACCCGGCATGGATCTCGACCGTCACGCGATCCCCGATATTGAATTCATCGACGCCTGGGCCGAGGGCAACGACCGTACCCATATATTCATGACCAGGCGTGAAGTTCTTGTTGAACGGCAGGCCGCCCTGGATCTGAGCCGGCGGTCCGTGAGCGATGATCTCAAGATCGGTCGCACAGATGGCAACAGCGTCGATCCGCACCAGGACCTCGGCCTTCTTCGGCGCGGGGACAGTCTTCTCGACCAACGTCAACTCCCCGGGATCGCCCAAAACCCATGCTTTCATTGTTTCCGGAACCGGAAAGTCGGGGTGCGTTTTCACGTTTGCTGCTTGCGACATACTTCTCCTCCTTTGGGAAATATTACTGAACAGACCAGTATAATTCTGTTCATTCAGATGAATAGCTACGAGATACCGTTGATAAACCCGCTTTATCCTTATTGCTGAAGCGATGTCTTCGTTAGTACCCGGTTTGTTTCTAGCAGAATCCTCCTGCGGCCTGTCATCGTCAATCAAACAGACCGCTCTTTCCCTATGTGAAAATCACGCTGCGGACGCGTCCGCTTGTTCAGCGCCGGCATAGGCAAGGATGGCGTCGACCTCATTGCGGGAACCGAAGACAAACGGCGCCCGCACATGTAGTCCCTCGGGATCGATTTCGAGCATTCGTCGGCGACCATCGGTGGCCGCCCCGCCTGCTTGTTCGATGCAGAACGCAATCGGATTCGTTTCGTAGATCTGACGCAGGCGGCCGTCCCTGTAACCTTCGCGTCGATCACCGGGATAAAGAAACACCCCGCCGCGCTGCAGGATCCGGTAGGTATCGGCAACGAGCGATCCTGCATAACGCATGCCGAAATCCCGTCCGCGTGGCCCATCCTTGCCGGCCTCGGCGTCCTCGATGTAGCGCCGGATCCCCTCGGCCCAGTGACGACGGTTAGACGCGTTGATCGAGTACTCGCGTGTCTCTGGCGGAATCTCATGTCCTTTAACCATCAAGGCAAAACCCCTGCCCTCCCCGACATGAATAAAGGTTTGGGTCCCCAACCCGATGGTGAGCACGAGCAGCAATTGCGCGCCATAGATGAAGAAGCCGGCGGCGAGCTGGTTAACGCCTGGCTGCTCGAATGCCGAGCGGGGGCCCGTATTGCCGTCTGCTTTCAAGGGCAGCAACGAAAAGATCGTGCCGACGGCAGTGTTCGTTTCGATGTTGGAAGAACCGTCCAGTGGATCGATGGCCAGCGCCAGCTTTCCAACGCCGCCAAGGTCGATGGGCTCCCGCCGCTCTTCGGATCCGTACACACGCACTGGCGATTGACTAGCCGCAGCGCGAAAAGCCTCGTCGGCGAAGACATCGAGAGGCTTTTGCACCTCGCCGCTAGGGTTGGATGTGTGATCATCTGCAGGCCGCAATTCCGGAACCCGGCCAGTAGCGATCGCTCGATGGACCGCTACCGCAGCGGTCGATAGGCGCAACACGGTTTGCCCGACTTCGCGCGATAGAGCCGACGAAGCATGCTCGTCGAGGTAGTCTGCGAGAGAATGGGTCATATGAAACTCCCTTGCGTTGAGGTCACGAAATGGCTCACTCCGGCTCGTGCCAGGTGCGACCATCACGTTCGATCAGCGCGATGGCGCTGGATGGCCCCCAGGTACCGGAAGCATAGCCCTGGACCTTCTGTTCGGTTTCCTGCCAGGCGGCGAGGATCGGATCGACCCATTCCCAGGCGGCCTCCACTTCATCGCGGCGCATGAACAGGGACTGGTCGCGGCGGATCACGTCCATCAGCAGGCGTTCGTAAGCATCCGGCTGGCGCACGCTGAACTGTTCGGCGAAGCTCATGTCGAGCGACACTTGCCTCAGCCGCATGCCGCCCGGACCGGGGTCCTTGATCATTAGCCATTGTTTGACGCCCTCGCCCGGCTGCAGACGCAAGACCAGGCGGTTTTGCGAGATATGCCCGCTCGACGCATCGAAAATCGACAGCGGAATGGGTTTGAAGGTGACGACGATTTCGGAAGCGCGGGTCGGCATGCGCTTTCCCGTGCGAAGATAGAAGGGCACGCCCGCCCATCGCCAGTTGTTGACCTCGGCCTTCAGCGCGACGAAAGTTTCCGTATCGCTCGCGGGTCCGCCAAGGTCATCGAGATAAGCTTGAACCGCGCCACCGTCGCCTGCCCCAGCCCGGTACTGACCGCGAACCGTCATTTGTCCGACATTCGCCGCGGTGATCGGCTTCAGAGCCCGCAGCACCTTCAGCTTCTCGTCACGGATTGCGTCGGCCTTGAATGTCGATGGCGGTTCGAGCGCCACGAGCGCAAGAAGCTGCAGGAGATGGTTCTGCACCATGTCGCGCAGCGCGCCCGCGGTGTCGTAGTATCCGGCCCGGCTGCCGAGACCGACGCTTTCGGCAACGGTGATCTGGACATGGTCGATGAAGGATGAGTTCCATACCGGATCGTAGAGCGTGTTGGCAAAGCGCAGCGCCATCAGGTTTTGCACTGTCTCCTTACCGAGATAGTGGTCGATCCGGAAAACCTGATCTTCATTGAAGTGGCGGGCAATCTCGGCGTTCAGGTCGCGCGCCGAAATCAGGTCGCGGCCTATCGGCTTCTCGATCACCAACCGCGTTCTGGTGTTGATGAGGCCGAAGGACTTGAGCTTGGCGGCAATGGCCCCGAAAATAGACGGCGCTACCGCGAGGTAGAAGGCACGGATCCGATCAGAGCCCCCTTTCTCGAGAAATGCTTTCAGTTCCTTCCAGCCATTCGCGCCGGTCGCATCGACGCTGATGTAAGACAGGCGTGAAAGAAAGCGTTCGAGCACATTGCTGCTGAGGTCGGCGGGCGTCACATGCGTCTGTAAAGCTTTGCGCGCGAATTCGCGGTAGTCGTCATCCGTGCGTGCAGTGCGGGAGACTCCGACGATTCGCGCGGCGTCCGGCAGGTTGTTGTCGCGATCGCGATGAAAAAGTGCCGGCAGCAGCTTGCGTTCGGCAAGATCTCCGCCCCCTCCGAATATGACATAGTCGAAAAGGTCGACTGTCGTGGTGAGACTGCTCATCCTTCCGCTCCCTCACACTGCCGGCCACTGATGATGGTAAACACCTTCGGCATCGAGGCGTCGGAACGTATGGGCGCCAAAAAGATCACGCTGCCCCTGGATGAGGTTTGCCGATCCCCGCGCCCGACGATAATCATCGAAATAGGCGAGCGATGCCGAAAGCGCCGGTATGGGGATGCCCGCTTTCACGGCCTTTGCGACCACACTGCGCAGCGCTTGCTGGCCTTCGCTCACCCGCTTCGTGAAGGATGGTTGCTGGAGAAGATTGGCAACTTCGTTGCCTGCCTCATAGGCTTCGGTGATATCCTTGAGGAAGACCGATCGAATGATGCAGCCAGCGCGCCAGATTCGGGCGATCTCGCCCAGCGGCAGATTCCACGCGTACTCACGTGATGCGGCCGACATGATCGCATAGCCCTGCGCGTAAGCGATGATCTTTGCCGTTTCCAGTGCCGCTTCAAGCTCATCGAGGCTCGTTTCATCAACAACGAAGGCGTCAGTGGCAAGGGCCATGTTCGAATAAATTTTGCTGGTCGAGAGCCTCTGCGAGCGCAGGGACGACAGGCTTCGTGCCGAAACCGCGGCTTCAAGCGTCGTCGCGCCAATGCCCAGCTTCTGCGCCTCTATAACCGACCAACGACCTGTTCCCTTCTGGCCGGCCTCATCAACTATGACATCGACCAACGGCTTGCCGGTCTGGGAATCCTGCTCAGCGAGAACCGTCGCGCTGATCTCGATCAGATAGGACGACAAACCCCGCTTGTTCCAATCGCGGAAAACGGTCGACATTTGCGAGGCGGGAAGGCCCATGCCGTCACGCATGATGCTGTAGATCTCGGCAATCATTTGCATGTCGGCATATTCAATGCCGTTATGGATCGTCTTGACGAAATGGCCGGCGCCATCGGGACCAAGCCAGGCAACGCAAGGGCTGCCTTCATACTTTGCAGAAATCGGCTCGAGCAGAGGCTTCAGTCTGGACCAGACACGCTGATCGCCACCGACCATGATCGATGGGCCATGGCGGGCACCGAGCTCGCCGCCAGAGACACCCATCCCAACGAAATGGAAACCACGATCATCCCATTTGCGATTGCGGGAGACCGTATCATTGAAATCGGTATTGCCAGCATCGATGACGATATCGCCTTCTTCCAGCAATGGCGCCAGCACCTCAAGTTGCTCGTCTACTGCGGCGCCTGCGTTAACCATCAGCACGATCACGCGCGGAGAACGCAGAGAGGCGACGAAAGCTTCAAGGGAGCTTTGAGGATAGAGGCGATCGGCAAGATCCGGATTATCCGCGCGCAGTTTTTCCGCCTTACCGGCCGTTCGATTGAAGAGCGCGACCTCGGACCCTTTCTCGGCAAAATTGAGCGCGAGCATGGCGCCCATCGTTCCGAGACCAACAACACCCAAGTCTGCTATTTTTTTAATCATCACTTCCTCATAATCGATAGATGGTGTTCCATCATCAATACATCGGAAGTTTTTTTGCGTCTCTTTTCGGTTTTCTTATTTTACATTGTGAAAATAAACCACAGAGCAAATTAGTATACACGTAATTTGTTGCTATATTTACATAACGATGCTTAAAGGCGGGGCAGGATTGAACACTGTCAATCCTGCCCCGCCAACAAGCAGCGGCTCCAACCATGGCGGGATAGGCCGCAAATCAGTCACGACTGACCGAGATCAGGCAGCTGCGAGCCGCAGCTCCTTTTGGACCATGTGGCGCAACGTGCCGAGATCCCTGGCGAAAGCACGGATGCCTTCCGCGAGCTTTTCCGTCGCCATCGCATCTTCGTTCATCATCCAGCGGAAGGTCCTCTCATCGACACTAATTCTGGCCATCGGCTTGATTGTCTCCGGCGAAAGCTTGCGCTCCAGCTTGCTTTGATCGTTCGACAGTTCGTCGAGCAGGTTCGGAGCGATCGTCAGACGATCGCAACCGGCCAGCGCCTCGATTTCGCCAGCGCTGCGGAAGGAGGCGCCCATGACAATCGTCCTGATGTCGTTGGACTTGTAGTAGTTGTAGATATCGCGGACGGACTGCACACCCGGATCTTCATCAGGGGTGTATTCCTTGCCGGTCGATTTCTTGTACCAGTCGAGAATGCGGCCAACGAAAGGCGAAATCAGGAAGACCTTTGCATCGGCGCAGGCAACGGCCTGGACCTTCGAGAAGAGAAGGGTCAGGTTGCAGTCAATACCTTCTTTTTGCAGCACTTCGGCGGCTCGTATTCCCTCCCACGTCGAGGCAAGCTTGATTAGGATCCGATCCCTGTCGATACCGCGCTCCTTGTATGCGGCGATGATCGACCGCGCCTTGGCAAGCGAAGCTTCGGTATCGAAAGACAGGTCGGCGTCGACTTCCGTCGAGACGCGACCTGGCACGAGCTCCACGAGCGCAGCGCCGACAGAAATTGCCAGGCGGTCGGCAACGGCTGCCGAAACGGCTTCGTGGCTGCCGCCCTGTTTCCTTCCCCAGGCAACGCCTTCCTTGATGGCCTCCGCAAACATAGGCGTGCCGAGAGCCTTAAGGACGATACTCGGGTTAGTGGTGCAATCGACCGGCTTCAGCCGTGCAACCGCCTCGATATCGCCGGTATCGGCAACCACCGTGGTGATGTCTCGGAGTTGGTCGAGTTTGGATTTCATGGCGATACCCTTTCTAGTGCGGATCGATTATGGCCTCGATCGCCTGAGCTTTGAAATATTGAAATCATAGCCGAGCGCGCACGCCGGATTGCGCCCGCCAGGCGAATTACAAACGTCGTGGCGGCACTATACGAAACAGCCGGCCGGCATCCGCCCCGACAAGTCTCGAGCACATTCGACGACCGTGCGAGCGATATGCTTGCGATATTCGTCGCTGGCGCGTTTTCGCGGTATTGTAGCACCAATGGAGCAGACAACTGCGCCGGACTTGTCGCGAACGACAGCCCCATAGCCGACAAGATCAGTGCGAAACTCGCCGTCATCCATTGCGAAACCGGACCGGCGAACAAGTCGGAGCTCTTCTATCAGGCTTCCCAAGGACGTGATCGTCTTGTCGGTAAATGCCGTCAAACCATTGTCAGCGACAACTCGAGCAAGTTCTGCCTCAGGGAGCCAGGCGAGGATAGCCTTGCCGGGAGCCGACGCGTGGACCGTATGAAGTTTGGTGTACTCCCTGAGATCCAGCTGAGGCGTGATATGCGAAGGCAGCTGGATGTGCGTGACCAGTGCAGCCCCCCGCAGTACCGCCATCTGGACCGCCTCGCGAAGATTGACGTTCAGTTCCTGAAGGTTCGCCCGAACAAATTCGGCCAGATTGTAGTCCCGCGACGATTGTCGCGAGATCGTCTCAAGACGCGAACTCAGGGAATATCCGCCACTCCTTCCGCCATAGACGACATATCCCCGCTTAACCAAGGTTTTCACCAGATGATGGCATGTCGAAAGGTTTATTTCGGCAACCTTGGCAATTTCGTTGAGCATCAACGGAGCGTCACGCAACGACAATGCTTCGAGAATGGAAAGGGCTCGATCAACCGATTGTATGCTTTTTGCGTCGCTCTTTTCTGAATCTGCTGTCGCTATCTGATATTGGCCCTGACGAGTCTGCGCCTCTCGCCATACCCTGTGACTAACGGCTCCCATTATGCTCCTCCAGCATAAGTTCCATGACAGTGAGTATGAAGCTTGGTGGTCCAACGTCAACACAGCGAATAGGGCAATTTCATAATGTGAAATCCGCGTCTGCTTACGCAAAAGGAACCCAGCGTCCCCGTTTCAACGTCCGGTAGATGAGATAACCGGACAAAATATTCGATTTCATTTTCACCTGATGAAATCCGGATTTTCAACATTGACCCGGTCATGGCCGACATCTGTAATTCAGGAAAAGGGATGATTGGGATGATGACGGACGAGAACCGCTACCCCGCCGTCCGAGCAGGAGGAGTTAGTACATGAGGGATGGGCTGAAGGTCATGAGTACGCTCGCTGTCGAGCTGGCGCTGAAATCGGTGCTCCTGCCCTCGTGGCAGACCGAAAGTAGACGAGTTGCGGTCGACTGGAACCCAACGGGCGTGCTGATCGATCGCGTTCGCAATGGAGAACGAGGAGATGTCCTGATCGCGATTGATGAACCGATCTCGAACCTCGTCGAAGCCGGCATATTGCGTGCCGGATCGGTTCGGCCGATTGCCCGGGCGAGTTTTGGTCTTGGTGCGCGGAGTGGTGCGGCCGTGCCTGACATATCGACACCAGAGCGATTCAGGCAGGCGCTGCTATCAGCACGATCCGTTGCATACTCGCAAACGGGCGCCAGTGGTATCCATTTCAGACACGTCCTCGAACGTCTGGGCATCACGGACGCTATCAACGCGAAGGCTACCATCATCCATGCCGGCTTCACAGCCGACAAGGTCATTTCGGGCGAGGCGGACCTGGCCGTGCAGCAGATCAGTGAGCTGATGTCGATTGTCGGTATCCACTTGGTTGGGCCATTTCCGGATCCCTATCAAAAGCATACCGATTTCTCGGCCGCGATCTTCGCCGAAGCCCGCAATCCCGAAGCAGCCGAAGCCTTCGTCGATCATCTGAGCAATAGCAAGGCGGCCGCGATCTACGCGCGGTCAGGCCTTCTGCCGCGGCTACAGGTAGCGTCGTAGGATTGGAGGGTAACATGACGAAAGTTCCGCCACGCATCGTTCTCTTCCATGCAACGCCGGTCGCCATGGAGCCTATCGCCGCTGCCATGGCAAGGCATTGGCCGGAAGCAGAGGCCGTCAACCTGCTCGACGACGGCTTGACGATCGATCGCGCAAAGGAAGGAGCGGAGATTTCTGAAGAGCTGATCGATCGCTTTGTTGACTTTGGCCGCTACGCGCAAAGGATCGGGGCCGATGGCATCCTGATCACATGCTCCGCTTTCGGGCCTGCGATCGACCGCATGGTCAAGGAACTGCCCCTCCCAATCCTGCGCCCCAACGAGGCCATGTTCCGTGAGGCCATCGCATCCGGCAGCCGCATCGGCATGCTGGCGACCTTCGCGCCGGCCGTCTCGACCATGGAAGAAGAGTTCCAGCAATTTGTTGCAGAGACCGGCGCGGCGAGCACTCTGGACACGATTGTCGTTCCTGATGCGATTGATCTTCTGCGGCGCGGCGATGCGACAACTCACAATCGCCTCGTCGCGGACATGGCACCGCTTTTTGCCGATCGGGACGCGATCATGCTGGCTCATTTCTCTACCTCCCGGGCGGCAGAAGAGGTGCGACGCAAGGTTGACAGGCCCGTCCTTACCGCGCCCGACGCCGCGGTCATGCGCATGAAAACACTGGTCACGGAGTAAGCGATGCTGCTCGGCGTAATTGCAGACGATTTCACCGGAGCGAGCGATATTGCCAACACGCTCGCCAAGGGCCTTCCCGGACAGGGTGGCCTTGCTACGTCACAGTTCATGGGGGTGCCGGCCAGCGATGCGGCGCCCGATATCGAAGCCGGCGTGATTTCGCTGAAGTCGCGCTCCGTACCCGTTAAGGAAGCCGTCGAACGGTCCCTTGAAGCGTTTCACTGGCTCAAGGCACAGGGCTGCCACCAGTTCGTCTTCAAGTATTGCTCGACGTTCGATTCCACCCCGGAGGGCAATATCGGACCCGTTGCCGAAGCACTTGCCGACGCACTTGGGGTGAAAGGGGTCGTCGCCTGCCCTGCTTTTCCAGCAATGGGCCGCACAGTCTATCAGGGGCATCTTTTTGTTAATGACAAGCTCCTGAACGAATCCGGAATGCAGAACCATCCGCTGACGCCTATGACGGATGCGAACATCCGCCGATGGCTGCGGCAGCAGACGCGGTCCGAGGTGGGACTGGTCCCGACCGCTATCCTTCGTCAGGGCGCCGAGGCTGTAGGCCACGCTCTGCGGACCGCCGCCGATGGCGGCGAAACGCTCGTGATCGTGGATGCCGTCGATGACGAGGATCTGGTGACCATCGGCCGCGCCTGTGCGGACGCCCCTCTTCTGACGGGCGGCTCGGGGATCGCGCTCGGGCTCGCCGCAAATTTCATCGCAAAGGGACTCGCAGTCGGCAGACGCGGCAGCTTCAAAGGGGTCAGCGGTCCGGAGGCAATCCTTGCCGGGAGCTGCTCTGGCGCGACGCGCGGCCAGGTCGACGTTCACACCCGTAATCATCCAGCCATGACGGTGTCGGTCGACGACGTAATGAATGGGCGGACGAAGCCGAGCGACCTCGTCAACTTTATTCAAGCCAATCATGGCAAGGCTCCACTGGTCTATTCATCGAGCGGTCCCGAGGATGTAGCGGCCGCACAGGCTCGTTATGGTCGGCATCAAGTCTCCGAACGGCTCGAAGGTCTCTTTGCGTCTGCCGCGCGTCAACTAGTGGACAGCGGCGTAAGCCGCCTTGTCGTCGCCGGTGGCGAGACCTCTGGCGCAGTCGCCCAGGCCCTTGATCTCGGCGATCTGGCGATCGGACCGGAGGTAAGCCCCGGCGTCCCGGTGCTTGTCAGCCGCCGCAAAAACCTGGCGTTGGCATTGAAATCCGGCAATTTCGGCGGACCCAATTTCTTCGAGGAAGCCCTGTCCGCTCTTTCTGGAGGAACACGGCAATGAACGAGGAAGCGGAACTGCGCAGAAAGCTCGTGCGCATGGGAGAGCTACTGTATACGCGCCAGCTTGCCCATGGCAGCGCTGGCAATCTTTCGGTCAAGCTCGACGATGGTTGCATCCTTGTCACGCCAACGAATTCGAGTCTCGGCTTCCTGGAAGAGGATCGCATCTCGAAACTCTCGCCGGACGGAAAGCTGATCGGCGGCGACCAACCGTCGAAGGAATATTTCTTCCACCTGGCGGTTTATGAAGAAAGACCGGCTGCGCGGGCCGTCGTGCATTTACATTCGACCTATTCTGTTGCCGTCTCCTGCCTCTGCCATGAACGGACGGACGATGTCTTGCCGCCGCTCACCGCTTATCATGTCATGCGCGTCGGACGGCTGCCGCTTGTACGCTATTTCCGGCCGGGCGACCGGGCCTTGGCAAACGAAGTGAAGAAAGTATCACGAGATCACCGGTCCATGCTGCTTGCCAATCACGGGCCGATCGTCTCCGGGGCAAGCTTGGAAGAAGCAGTCTACGCCTACGAGGAACTTGAGGAGACGGCAAAGCTCTTCTTCATCCTTGGGGATAGAAAGACTTCGCCGCTGCGCGCCGAGGAAATTGCCGAGATCAACAGGACCTTTCCCAACTGAAGCCCCCGACGAACTCGGAGGCAATGGACCTGCGGTCTTATCGTTACATTTACGGGAGGATATCATGACACTCGCAACTATGCGTCAAATACTCGATCACGCTGCTGAACGCGGCTATGGCGTACCTGCCTTCAACATTACCAATCTGGAAACACTTCTTGCGGTGCTCAAAGCTGCCGAACGCACGGACAGCCCGGTCATCGTCCAGGCGAGCCAGAGCGCGCGAAAATACGCGGACGACATCCTGTTGAGCGGTCTTGTCAAGGCGGCGGCGCAGCGGTTTCCCAACGTGCCAGTCTGTTTTCATCAGGATCACGGCTCGACGCCGGAAGTCTGCGAAAGCGCTATCGCGCTGGGTTTTACCAGTGTGATGATGGATGGCTCCTTGGAGGGCGATGGCAAGACACCGGCAAGCTACAGCTACAATGTTGACGTCACCGCCAGGACGGTAGCTTACGCGCATGCCCACGGTGTCTCCGTCGAAGGCGAGATAGGTGTACTCGGCTCGCTCGAAACTGGCGGCGGCGAACAGGAAGATGGTCACGGCCTCGTTGGGACCCTTGACCGTGAGGCCTTGTTGACCGATCCGCAGCAGGCCGCGGATTTTGTTGCCGCAACCGGTGTTGACGCACTGGCGGTGGCAATCGGCACATCACACGGAGCCTACAAATTCTCACGCAAGCCGACTGGTGATATCCTGGCAATGGATGTCATCGCTGCGATCCATCAGCGCCTGCCCTATACTCACCTCGTCATGCATGGGGCTTCCACAGTACCGGACGATCTGCAGGCACTAATTAACGACAACGGCGGCCACATGCCCAAAACGTTTGGAGTGCCGCTTGAGGAAGTAGAGAGTGCTATTCGAATGGGCGTCCGCAAGATCAATATCGATACCGATCTGCGGATGGCGTTAACGGGATCGGCTCGGGAATATCTGAAGGCCAATCCCGGCTCATTTGATATTCGTGGCATGTTCAAGTCCGGTATCAGCCGTATGGAAGCCGTCTGCGTGGAGCGGTTCGAACGATTCAGAGCCGCAGGAAATGGATCGCAGATCAAGGTTCTGCCATTGGAATCGATGGTGCGATTTTATGCTTAATGCACGACTGATAGTGAACTTGTCGGCGAGACCGAAAATCCCGTCGAAGGTTTTGCAATGATTACTCTAAAAACGGCGAAACTAACGCCTTAGTCCCAGTAACACGCGCTCCAGAGGTGTTGCGCTTACTATCGTCGCCTTAATGAACTGCAATTCCGGTGTTTAAGAGGAAGAAAGGGCTCTGCCCTCTCTCCCCACAAGCACCGCCTCGACCTTTCGATGCAGCAAGTCGGTCGCACCGTTTCAGGTGCAACCGCGTTGCGCACCATCAGGCAGGGCGGGCTTTGCCCGCTCTTCGCCGCTGCTTGCCCCCTCTCTCCCGGTCCTCGCCGGACAGGCAGAAGGGCAGGATGGAACCTGCCCTTCGCCTTCAACTGGAAGGCGGGGCGCTATCGAAAGGTGAGAGCGAAATGGTGAAATGTGGCGAGGAAATGCCTGTCAGGCTCGTGGTGGCTACGGATGCCCACATGCGGACCTTTGGAAAGAGAAAGGATCAGCGGGGCGCTGGCGAGAACAGGGTTGACCTTTTCGATGCCGAGCATGCAAGACGGCTTCTGGAGCTGGCGGCCGCCGAAACGAACGCGCGGAGCGTGGTCATAGACTACAGGCCGGGAAATGTCGCTGACGCGATCGATAAGCTGGTCTATATCGCCGCTTTTCTGATTTCCGGTCGAACGACGCTGGCAAAGGACGAGATGAAAAGGGTGTTGAAGAGCGTCGAGAACTTGGATTGAGAATTACAAAAAAGCCCGCTCGCGGCGGGCCTTGTATCACCGATATTTTTACCTTCAATGAGACGGTCAATGCAGAAACGATATCATCATCAAAATCGTACGATGCATCCAGATACGGTCGGCCTGTGGCGGGGTTGACGATCTCATTAGAAACTTCGCCTCCTGTCAGCACCCCTATCAAGCCCCCAAATCGAAGTTCTACGCGTTCATTTGGCGTGTAGGATGCTCCGCCAGCGAGCGTCCAGGTATCGGTCTGGTTGCCGATCGTGGTAGACGCGCCGCGATCCCACGAGATCTGGACCGCACCGCTCCACTCGTCGTTGAATTTATGGCCTATGCCTGCCGATACCGTCCAGCCGTCGCGATAGAGCAAGTCCAGTGACGTTGCCCGCACGCCCTTATAATAAAACGGTATATCCTGCAGTACGTTCCAATCGGTCCATTTAAGCGAGCCAAAGGCGAGCCACCCCGGCGCAATTCCCGACTGCATTTTCAATTCAACGGACTGTGGAAGTTTGGCGGACCCGTTCACGTCCCATGATCCGCCTGCGAGCGGATTGCCGCCAGCTCCTGGCGGAAGACCCTTGTGATTGAGCGTTCCGGTGATCTCATCAAGCTTGACCTCGGAATTATAAACGAGGCTGGCCCTGAATGAGTATTCCGGGATTTCATATGCAACGCCGCTGCGCCATCCCCATCCGTCGGCTTCGAGGGTTAACCGACCGATTCCGTTCCAGCCAAACGGATTAGTAGGAATTGGGGCTACCAGTTGCTCATTGAAACCGTCCATTGCTTGGTAAAACACGCCGCCGATAAGCCGAAGCTGGGCCTTCTCGCTGACGTCGAATTTATAAGAACAGGTTCCGGAATAGCCATCGCTGTTCATTTTTGTTTCGGTGTTATCGTTGGCGCCAGCCCAGTTTCGACCGGGATTTGTATGTGCGCCCCATGGCTGCGAATAGTCGAGAAGGCAATCAAGGGTGTTGTCACGTTAACTGTGCTGCAGTTGCCTGCCTGACGGGTTGTGCTTAAATTTTGGCGATGCAGACATCAGATATCAGTTTCAAGCGTCACCGTTTTTCTCCGCAGATAGTCTCTCACGCGGTTTGGCTTTATTTGCGGTTCAACCTGAGCCTGCGTGAAGTTGAAGAAATGCTGCTTGAGCGTGGGATTGATGTTTCCTATGAGACGGTTCGTCGTTGGATCGCTAAGTTCGGCCCCCAGATTGCCCGCAATCTGCGGCGACGTCAGGCGCGGCCCGGCGACGTTTGGTATCTGGACGAAGTCGTTGTGAAATGCGCTGGAGAGAAGTTCTGGCTTTGGCGTGCAGTCGATCAGCATGGAACGGTTCTCGAAGAAATATTACAAAAGCGACGTGACAAAAAGTCGGCAAAGCGCCTGCTTTTGGCGTTAATGAAGCGCTATGGCTTTGCTCCCAAACGGATCATCACCGATAAGCTGCGTTCCTACGGGGCAGCAAAAGCGGACGTGGCGCCCGGCCTTGAACATTGGTCGCACAAGGGTCTCAATAACCGGGCCGAAAACAGCCATCTTCCGTTTCGAAAACGGGAGCGAACCATGCAAGGTCATCGTTCACCTGGAGCGTTGCAACGGTTCGTCTCCATGCACTCAGCGACCCGAAATTGTTTTTCTGTTCCATCTCGTCGCCGCACCGCACAAACAATTCGCTACCATCGCCTCGAAGCATTCGACACTTGGAAAACGGCGGCAGCTATCGCGTGAAAACCCAAACTCAGGTACCTTCTCGAAAGCACAAAGTTAACGTGACAATACCGTCGTTCATTCATCCGTCCTTTTCAGTGAGCTTGGTCGCGCAGAACCACTTCTTCGTGCGCTCGTTTAGGAAACACGTGGAGTCGGCCTCATTCTTTCGCTGTGCTGGGTCTCCGTTAATCTTGAGAGCCGTCTTGCCGATTGAGATCACTGTCTTACTGCCGCTCGGCCACGTAAAATCGACATTCAGGAAACCGTTAGCGGTCGTTCCCGGACCCTGAACGCAAATCTCGTCGTCAATGACAGAATTTTCTTCCGACTTCACAACACAGCGATATCGAGGTCCAGCTTGGACACTTACAGCGGATTGCTCGTCCGGCAGACTGGCGAGCTTCGCATAGGCTGGCCACAGCGCGATTTTGGGCACGCTGTTCAGCACCCCATATTCCATTTCTGGATCGCACACCTCCCGACCAAGCTTGATGTCATAGGTGTCGTTGGTGCCGCAGACGCTTAATTTGTCTTTGTAGAACCGCACGTTACACTCGGCATCGGCATAGCCTGCGTCGTTGCTGACGACATGAAAATTTTGCCCATAGGGCGAATTCAAGGGCTTCGCCTGGCGCTCGACCGCTTCCTTGTCTGTATAGGCTTTATGCAGGTAATCTATAGAATTCTGCTCTAGCAATCGGCTTTCCCAGTAAAAGGCATTGTCGCAAGCCATAAAGGCGGTTTTGGCATCAATCACTTTCGGCTCTTGATAGCCAAAGACCTCGATGTCGAAGCGCCCTGCTCTGTTCACATCGTCGATCATGAAGAAGTCGTTGCCGACATGGGCGATCATGGCCTGCACGAGATCCGGCTTCATCATTGGGCGTGTGGTCAGCGGGCCGCTCGGGCTGTCTGCCAGATTGAAAATTTGCAGAAGAGCCTTCTGGGCTTCATCGTAGCTGACCGCGAGCACTCTCACTGAAATTTTTTCATCAGAGTCGACGGCGAGATAGGGGCGATGAAATCCCAAACGTGCATTTTTATGCATTTTTCGGCTTGGCCAGCCCATTTCGCCGCCTTGTGCGATGCCCATCATAAACATGATCGCGCAGGCGGAATAACAACTTTCGCCATCCCGAATTACAGTCGTGATGCCTCGCTTATAGATTTCACCTGCGATTGCTGTGCCTTCCGTAAGATCGCCACCTGGCGAGTTCAGACAAATGGTATTTTTCCAAGTAGTCTCACCGTCAGACCCAGGAAGTATTTCATCAGCCAACATATTGAAACGCTGAAGATCACCTCGGATGATTTCACCGTTGAATTCCATGAGGCAAAGAGGATCGTTTGCCTTTTAGATCTGGGCGCTGGCAGCGTTTCCAACACATGCGGTCGTGACCATGGAAACGGCTATTGCTGTTATAAGGCCCCATTTTTTCATTACATCGCCCGTCCATTAGTGTTCCGCCATTACCACGGCTCAATAAAGGTTCCCTGCCAGATGCCCGATTTGCGGTTTTTGGCTTCGGACTGAGCATCGGAATACGCTCCTTTCGAATACGGAGGCCAATCGAGGGCGTGCCCGTTTCGAACAAGCCATGTAGCCAAATCTTGTCCAAAGGTGTTCACGCACGAGGCTACAACGCGTCCGTACTTGTCGATGTCTCGCTGGGCACAAATGATCGGCTGCGCTTCATCGATGTAGCTGGCCAGTTTCAAGGCTCCGATCTGGCCGCATCGATATTCGCTTCCTGCAGCGTCCTTGCAGGCTTGTGCTCCTTCAGGCGCATCAATGCCCCATATCCGGATGCGTTGACCGTGAATCTCGATGGTATCGGCATCAATGACAGAAGCTCGCCCAGCTATCGAACCTGTTGATTTCGACGGCGTGCCTACTGTTTTGGGAGCGGGCGGTGAGAATAGTGAAGAAGCAGGCGAAGACCCACGCTGCTTCAAACCACCGAGTTCATACGTGCAAAGGGCTTCCGAAGGCGGGGAGCCGCAGTTCTTGGCCAGATTGCGATAGCTGGCACATTGGCCAGTCGCGTGAACGCGCCAACCTGGGCCACCCTTGCAGCCACAGCCTCGGCATTTGCCTGAAATCTGTATGATTGGTTGCGAAATCTGCTCTGGAACTGGCCAGACGGCGATTGATGCCGCCAAAATTATCCCCAACATGCCCCTACCCCGATACTTACGTTATCCCTCAATCGCCAATCTGGCTAATGCGTCTTGCCTTCTCTTAATTTCATTTTCCGATAGCGGCTCAACGACAATGTTCGCTTTCCTGCGATTATGCTCGATTTGTTCCGCAGTGAAGCCCTTGATTTTTTGAGGTTTCGTCTCGTCTCGGAACTGGTCCAGATAGGCCGTAATCTGCGGATCGTATTTCATTAGTGTCGGTCGACTTGGCCTTTCGATCACTGATATCGGTTCGATCTCAGGCTTCTTAGGTTTCGGAGAGTCTTTGTAAATTTCACCGAGAAGAAACCAGACGAGTCTACGGGTCCAGAAGTCTCCGCTCGGCGTCCGGATACCTTGTTTGTTCAGCAGGGTCGTCACTTGCGAAGGACGTTTAAATCCGTTCCTCGCAAAGGCCAGGACTGTCGGTCTCATCTCCTTCGCAAGCTCGAGGAAACGTTCCCGCCCGCCAAAATAGCTGAGGTCATCATCGCGAATGTGAGGATCTTTAATGTGATACGTCGATTCAACAGGGTGAGGTTCCCGGTCGCTGAGGTAGGCCCCACGCTGCATCGATCTCAATTTTGATTTATACACTTGCCCCCTCGCCCAACTTATTCGTTCGGATCGGTTCCCGCGTAGCCGACCTGCATCCCCTTTGCGACTTCAACGACAGCTCGTGCCGCTTCCTCGGCCGACCAACCTGCGTCAACTGCGTCACTTATCAGATCGCGGACACCAGGATGTCTTTTCCCGATAGCGCGGATGCCGCTTCGGCTTCAGAACCGCCAGCAAGCGTCGCCTGTTCAACAAGGTCTGTTATCCCTTGAGAGACGGCTTCTTGGCAATCTATGTCACGATCTGGATAATCACCCGCCTGCTTGGGTCCCAACATTCCCGAATCCTCCGAACTACAGAACAAGTGGAGTATACGAAAATTTGTATCAAAAACTAATAACAAACTGCGAGTTGAAGGACTTGGTGTTAAAGGCCTTTTCTGATGGAGCGCAAATCATATGAGTTCCATTTGGTCTGGAATAACAATGTCGACGCTTTCATGGACGTGCCGTGAAACCGTTGGTTCACATTTCCACCACTTCTGTGAGAAGGGCATATCCTACGCCGGACCTCCGGCCTCGCAGCCTCAGCTACGGGCGTTTGGAATTCGAAAGCTCGGCAATAAAACGCCCGATATTCCAGAGCATTGCAGGTGTGAGTATAAACGTGCTTAGAAGCGCCCAAACGAATCCTGGGCCGTTCATGTTGTTTGAGAAACCCCACGACCACGTCCAGACAAAGAATATTAAATGGACGGCAGCTATAAATCCCATTGCGGCAAGAAAACGCTTAATTGCCATGCCCTTTGTCATGATGACATCTCCCCTTAAATTTGAACTATAAAGAAGGATAGTTCAAGTTATTGTCTAACATCCTCTCACGTCGGCGGAATCGAGGCAAACTATTGCAGATAAGGCGTGCTAATTCGGCGCGGACATTTTTCGATCACTGTTCCACTGCTGCTAAGAAGGGTGCCTATATCACGGTGGCTCGACCGCCCGTTTTCGTGAACAACTTCGAACAGCCTCGGGTGAAGCCAACCTCCTTCAAGGCGGACAGCCACGAGATGTTTGTCCTGGAAATGATCGCATCCATTGACACGCAGGTTCAAAACGAACGCACAAACACCCTGAACAGGCAGGAGGGTCGCAAGGGCGGTCGTCCTCCGGCACTGAGCGAAGAAAAGGTCGCTCGAATGAAGCAGATGTTCAAGGATGGGGCGACACAACAACAGATCAGCGCCGAATTCAGAATTTCTCAGGCTACGGTTTCCCGTTATTTCAACGAAATCATCCTCGGCAAAGGACGTGCCCCTCCTCCCCGTATCGGCAGGATCCGAGTGTCGTTCGCCAGAAGAGAAGAGAGTACGAACGCAAGCGTCGTCAACGCCTTAAGGAATAGCAAGCAGTCGAGGCTGGTCAAAGCTAATCTGAAGTGCTATGTATGACAAAACGATAATTTGTCATCCAAAGGAAACGGCAAGGTTATGAAACAGGAAAAGGTGGCGACTGATCAGGTTCGGCACGTCCTGGCGGCGGCTGAGAAGACTGGCCTGATCGCTGGCGACAAGAACGACCGGATCTCTGCTCGCGTGAACCATCGCCTTCTGGAGCAGGCAAAGAGGCGCACGGGCATCAAGTCGAGCACGGCGCTCGTCGAGTTCGCCCTCGCATCAATCGCGCTCGAAGACCCCTTCCCCGAGGTTTTCAAGAAGATCAAGGGCACCGTCGACCCCGATATCAAATTGGGGTTCTGATGCCGTCATTCGATATCGCCGGGGCCAAGCGATGGCTCCGGTCTTTCCCTTCCGGCAACATCTCCAGACGACCAGACAGCGAACTCCCCTTCTTCGATGGCAACAACCTGGCATCGCAAGGGCTGCTGCTCGACACCTGCGTCTACATCGATCAGATGCAGGGAAAGCTCCCTGACGAAATCGAGGAGTTCCTCTCGAAGCGACACAGCTATCATTCATCAGTCGCGGTTCAGGAGCTGGCGCACAGCATGGGTGCGCTCGATCCCAACGATCCAAGGACAGCTCACGTACAAAAGGTGATTTCTGACACCATCGAGAGCATGACCGAGCACCGGACGTCGGTTCCGGATATAGACGTCCTAGGCCGAGCCGCGATCCTGAATGGCGTGATCTGCAGACTCCAGCACTACAGCGACGACCAGAAGCGCAAATGCCTTCAGGACTGCACGCTATTCCTACAGGGCCTGAAGGGCGGGTTCGTGATCCTAACCAGGAACGTCAAGGACTTTGATATGTGCCTTCAGCTCGTTCCAGCGGGACGCGTCCTCTTTTATCGCGTGTGAAGTCGATCTCAGGGGAATGAAAATAAAGTGGGGACTATCCAGCAAGGCCGTCAATGAAGGTGCCATTTGCAGGATGATAAGAGCCATATATCGCTGCAGAAATGGCCTTTGCTTCGCTTTCAGAACCTTGCGAACCGACATCAGATTTGTCACGTCCGTAACCGAAGCCAATGCTTGCAACGAAGGATTTCGAAAAACGATAATCAACCCCGCCCGAAACGCCCATAGTCGTCGAAGAGATAGCGGTATCGTCGGAATTGAAGTCACCGAAATTCACATATCCACCGGACCAAAAAGCGATCTTGTTATTAGTGGTGGTAGGCATCCCTGTTCCGCCACGCTCTTTGAGCAATAATCCGGATGACTTATCGACCTGATAGAACGGGTCAGATTCGTTCTGTCTGTCGTTTTTCTCCGATGCAAAACCCAGCCGGACGCCGCCAAGATCGTTTTGCCTCGCCCCCTCGCCTTCGTTGTGCAGTTTTTCCATCCGACGGGCGAAGTTGCTAATCTGATCACGGGCCATACGTCGCGTCGATTGAACTTGTGCCGTCAGAAGGCCGATCACTTCCTGATCCCTGGCTATGTCCGGTCGCTCGGCAACCATGAAAGTGATCGTTCTGATTTCCGACGCGCCGGACATGTGTCAATCAGCATCCAAACGGGACCCCTTATCGGCGTCCAAAAAGTACCCCTCCTTTAAGTTGCAACGGTTAGCGCGCGGGGC
>Ga0180223_1000830_pt1 | contig 31138 bp, 30 predicted proteins | sample eDN5th30CKraftOP_FD_151337 | JGI IMG/M metagenome (GOLD analysis project Ga0180223, IMG submission 151337) | Enriched Organic Plus compost microbial communities from Emeryville, California, USA - eDNA 5th pass 30_C Kraft OP (version 2) (version 2) ... | reverse complement strand
CAGGGCGGGGCTTTTCAGGTCAGGCCAACTGCCGCCGGCGGAACAGCGGCTGCGGCTGGGTCACCGAGGTCTGGTAGACCTCGCTGAAGTCGTCCAGGCTGGCCAGCGCATCATATGGATCGCGGTCCGCGCGAATGGCGTAGGCATCGAAACCGCAGCTCTGCATGTAGAACAGCTGGTCGCGCAGCACGTCGCCGATGGCGCGCACCTCGCCCTTGTAGCCGTAGCGCTCGCGCAGCAGGCGCGCGGTGCTGAAGCCGCGGCCGTCGGTGAAGGCCGGGAAGTTCACCGCGATCACCTGGAACTTGTCCAGGTCCCCGGCGATGGCTTCGGGCTCCTCGTCGGAGTCCAGCCACACGCCCAGGCCGCCGTCGCGGCCGCGCAGGGCCGGGCCGTGTTCCAGCCACAGGGCCAGCGGGATGATCACGTCGTCGCTGTTGGGCACGCTCTCCAGGGTGGCGTCCTTGGGCAGCAGGTGCCAGCGGTCGTCGACCACTTCGCGGTGCTTAATGATTCGCTGCATATACGCGCTCCTTGAAGGGGTCGATGCCGATGCGGCGGTAGGTATCGAGGAAGCGTTCCTCTTCGGTGCGCCGTTCGACGTAGACCTTGATCAGCTTCTCGATCACGTCGGCCATCTGATCCTGGGCGAAGGACGGGCCGAGGATCTGCGCCAGGCTGGCTTCGCGGCCGGCGCTGCCGCCGAGGGACACCTGGTAGAACTCCTCGCCCTTCTTGTCCACCCCGAGGATGCCGATGTGGCCCACGTGGTGGTGGCCGCAGGCGTTCATGCAGCCGGAGATGTTCAGGTCGATGTCGCCGATGTCGAACAGGTAGTCGAGGTCGTCGAAGCGGCGCTGGATGGCTTCGGCCACCGGGATCGACTTGGCGTTGGCCAGGGAGCAGAAGTCGCCGCCCGGGCAGCAGATGATGTCGGTCAGCAGGCCCACGTTGGGGCTGGCGAAGCCCAGCTCGCGCAGTTCGCCCCAGAGGGTGAACAGCTGCGCCTGCTCGACGTCGGCGAGGATGATGTTCTGGTTATGGCTGTTGCGCACTTCGCCGAAGCTGTAGCGGTCGGCCAGCTCGGCGATGGCGTCCAGCTGCTTGTCGGTCACGTCGCCCGGGGCGGTGCCGGTGGGCTTGAGCGACAGGGTTACGGCGACGTAGCCGGGCTTCTTGTGGGCGAAGGTGTTGCGCTCGCGCCAGCGGGCGAAGCCGGGATGCTCGGCGTCCAGGGCGGCGAGGGCGGCGTCCTGGTCTTCCAGGGCCTTGTAGGCCGGGTCGACGAAGAACGCGGAAACGCGCTGCACTTCCGCCTCGGTCAGGGTGCTGGGGCCGTCCTTGAGGTGCGCCCATTCGGCGTTGACCTTCTCGGCGAAGACTTCCGGGGTCAGCGCCTTGACCAGGATCTTGATGCGCGCCTTGAACTTGTTGTCGCGGCGGCCGTAGCGGTTGTACACGCGCAGGATGGCGTCCAGGTACGACAGCAGGTGCTTCCAGGGCAGGAATTCGTTGATGAAGCTGCCGACGATCGGGGTACGGCCCAGGCCGCCGCCGACCAGCACGCGGAAGCCCAGTTCGCCGGCCTCGTTCTTCACCGCTTCCAGGCCGATGTCGTGCACCTCGATGGCGGCGCGGTCGCTCGCGGCGCCGTTGACGGCGATCTTGAACTTGCGCGGCAGGTGGGCGAACTCGGGGTGGAAGGTCGACCACTGGCGGATGATCTCGCACCAGGGGCGCGGGTCCACCAGCTCGTCGCGGGCGATGCCGGCGAACTGGTCGGTGGTGGTGTTGCGGATGCAGTTGCCGCTGGTCTGGATCGAGTGCATCTGCACGGTGGCCAGCTCGGCGAGGATGTCCGGCACGTCTTCCAGCGCCGGCCAGTTGAACTGCACGTTCTGCCGGGTGCTGATGTGGGCGTAGCCCTTGTCGTAGTCGCGGGCGATCTGCGCCAGCTTGCGCAGCTGCCGGGAGGCGAGCAGGCCATAGGGCACGGCGATACGCAGCATCGGCGCATAGCGCTGGATGTACAGGCCGTTCTGCAGACGCAGCGGGCGGAATTCCTCGCCGGTCAGTTCGCCCGCCAGGTAGCGGCGGGTCTGATCGCGGAACTGCTTGACGCGATCCTCTACGATCCTCTGATCGTATTCGTCGTATACGTACATGAAAAATCCTGCTGTCAGGCTATAGCGCTCGGGCGTACTACGCTTCCGAGCGCGCACGGCAACGCGCTCCACGCGGAGTGGCGGGCAAGATACCAGTTAGGGAATATGCGTAAAAGTGAAGTTTGAGTATATGGCGAGAACTTTCTGATATAAGCGCGGCATCCGTGGGAACCTTCTCCACCCACCGGCGCCGCGCCAGGGCTTGCGGCGCCTGGCCGCAGGCCCTCGCGGCGGGTCCTCAGCCTTCGCGGCCGTGGGCCTGGGCGCCCAGCTGAGCGGCATCGACGCGGACGAAAATGGAGTCGCCGATGGCGGTCAGCACATCGCCGGCGTACACCTCGCAGATGATCCGGCTCTTGCGTCCCAGCTCGCCTTCCACGCGCGCGCGCAGGGTCAGCGGCACGCCCATCGGCGTGGGCTTGATGAACTTGATGCCGAGGTTGCCGGTGACGCAGTCCAGGCGCGGCAGGCTGCCCGGCTCGCGGCCTTCGGCGCGGTAGTGGTAGGCCATGGCCGTCCAGTTCGAGTGGCAGTCCACCAGCATGGCGATCAGGCCGCCGTAGACCAGCTCCGGCCAGCCGGTGTACTTGGCCTCGGGCAGGTGCTCGGCCATCACGTGGATGCCGTCCTCGTGCCAGTAGCTCTTGATGTGCAGGCCGTGGGGGTTGCTGCCGCCGCAGCCGTAGCAGATGCCTTCGGGCGCGGCGCGGTCTTGCAGGGAGAGGTTGTCCATGGGGTGCCTTGTTCTTGTCGCGGAAACCGCCCCAGCCTAGCCGGTTTCGCCGCCCTCATGAAGGGCCGCGCCTTGTCGCTGCCCGTGCCCTGGTCTTAACTGCTGGTGGGTCCACCGAAAACAGCAATAACAAATGGGGGAAACATGAGCGAAGAATCCCGTAACGAAAACCGCGACAGCGTGATCGACGCCCGCGCGGCCTTGATCCTCATCCTGCTGGTGGTGGCTACGGCGATATTCTGGGTGAGCCATCAATAATTTAGCTCCACCGGTCAGGGGTGGGCGAACACAATGAAGGCAAATGGCTATACTTCGCCGGCTTCCGGTCGGTGGGGTGTGGGTTCTTGAGTCTTCTGTGCAGGTCCTGGTTGCTGGTCGTCGGTCTGTCGCTGTCGTTGGGCTGCCAGGCGGCGTCGGTGGTGTTCCTCAACCCGGGGCGGTCCAACGAGCCCTACTGGGTCAGCTATACCCACTTCATGCAGGCCGCCGCCGGCGACCTGGGCATGCCGCTGCGCGTGCTCTACGCCGAGCGCGACCCGCAACGCTCGCTGCAGCAGGCGCGCGAGCTTTTGCGCGACGGCCAGTTGCCCGACTACCTGGTGTTCACCAACGAGGGCTACATCGGCCCGGAACTGCTGCGCCTGTTCGCCGATACCCCGGTGCGCCTGTTCGCCGTGAACAACATGCTGACCACCGACCAGCAGCGCATCGTCGGCGGCAGCCGCGAGCGCTACCGCAACTGGATCGGCAGCCTGGTGGCCAACGAGGAGGAGGCGGGCTACCTGATGGCCCACGGCCTGCTCCAGGCTGGCGCGGCGGCGGGGCGGGGGCTGGACCTGCTGGCCTTCTCCGGGCTGGCCCAGGCGCCGGTGGCGCAACTGCGCGAGCAGGGCATGCGCCGGGCCCTGGCCGACTTCCCGCGGGCCCGGCTGCTGCAGGTGGTCTATGGCGGCTGGGACCGCCAGCGCGCCTATGAGCAGGCGCAGCAGCTGCTGCGCCGCTACCCGCAGGTGCGGCTGGTGTGGTCGGCCAACGACGAGATGGCCTTCGGCGCGATGAAGGCGGCCAGCGAGGCGGGGCGCGTGCCGGGGCGCGACATGCTGTTCAGCGGCTTGAACAACTCCCCGGAGCTACTCGGCGCGGTGATCGACGGCAGCATCAGCGTGGCCATGAGCGGCCATTTCACCCTGGGTGGCTGGGCCATGGTCCTGCTGCACGACTACGACGCCGGGGTGGACTTCGCCGCCCATGGCGGCAAGGACCGCCAGTTGCCGGTGTTCATCCTGCTGGACAAACGCCGCGCGCAGAAACTGCGCGCCAACCTGGCGCGTCCCGGCTATGGCCTGGACTTCCGCGACTTCAGCCTGGCCCTGCACCCGAAGCAGAAGGCCTACCGCTTCTCCCTGCAGCCGCTGCTGGACTAGACGCCGGCCAGGTGCAGCACCAGGCGCACCAGGGCGTAGAGCAGCAGGACGAAGACCAGGGTGAAGCCCACGCCGAGGACGATGAAGTGGCTGGGCTTGCCATGGGTGAAGTCGCGGGCGCGGTTCTTCCCGCTCTGCACGCCGAAGGCGGCGGCCAGCACGCTTTGCAGCATCTGCCAGAAGCTCGGCGGGCGGTTCTGCGGATCGTCGTTCATGCAAGCCTCCTTTGCTGTGGGACAAGCATAGCCGGCCTCAGAGTTCTATCTGCGTCCACTGGCGCTTCTGCCACATCACCGCGAAGATCGCCGAGGCCAGGCCGCGCTGGATGATCTGCATGCTCCAGATCGCCAGCAGGCCGCCGCCCAGCACCGGGCCGACCAGGTAGGCCAGGGGCAGGAAGAACAGCCACTGGTTGCCCAGGCTGACGGCCATCACCGTGCGCGTGGCGCCGGCGCCGAGCAGCGCCTGGGTCAGCACCAGGGCGGTGGCGTCGATGACCATGCCCAGGCCGGTGAACATCAGCGGCACGCGGCCCAGCTCGATCAGCGCCGGGTCGCTGACGAACAGCCGCAGGATCGCCTCGGGGAACATCCAGAACGGCGTGCCCAGCAGCGCCAGGCCGCAGGCGGCGACCTTGACCACGTCCCAGCCCCAGCGGTGCGCGCTGTCGAAGTCGCGCTCGCCCATGCACTGGCTGACCAGTGTCGTGGCGGCCATGCCCAGGCCGATGCCGGGCAGGATCAGGAACAGCGCCAGGTTGATCAGCACGTGGGCCACCGCCAGCTCGCGGGTGCCGACCTGGGCGATGATCCAGAACAGCAGGGTGATGCCGGCGGCGAAGAAGAACTGCTGCAGCGAGTTGGGCAGCGACAGGCGCAGCATCACGCGGATTTCCCGCTCGCTCGGGCGGCGCGCGAGGAAGCCGTGCTGGCGGGCGTCGCGCCAGGTGATCCAGGCGTAGATCGCCGAGCCCAGGTACAGCGCCAGGGTGGTGCCCAGGCCGCTGCCCACCGCGCCCATGCGCGGCAGGCCGAACAGGCCGTGGATCAGGCTGTAGCTGATGGCGGCGTTGGCCAGGTGCATGACCACCAGGGTGCGCATGTAGGTGCCCGAGCGGCGGGTGCCGTTCCAGTAGCCGCGGAAGGAGAAGTTCAGGCCCACGGCCAGCACCGAGAGCGTGCGCCACTCGAAGTAGGGCACGCCAATGGCCAGCACCTCGGGGTCGGGCGACAGCAGGCTGACGATGGGTCTGGCGAACAGCAGGCAGGCCAGGCTGATGGGCAGGGCCAGGCCCAGGGCCACCAGCAGCCCGCAGTTCAGCGGCGCGGCCAGGTCGCCGTTGCAGCCCTGGCCGCGGCGCCGCGCCACCAGCGCCTGGACGCCGGCGCCCAGGCCCATGACCAGGGAAATGGCGACGAAGTTGGCGTAGCTGCCGATGCCCACCCCGGCCAGGGACTTTTCCCCCAGGTGGCCCACCATGGCGGCATCCACCAGGTTGAGCAGGCTCTGGCTGAGCATGCCGCCGATGATCGGCAGCCCCAGGCAGAGGATATTGCGAAGGCGCTCGCGCTCTAGCATGGCGTCCCCGAACTGCAGGTGATCCGGCGATTGTTGGTCGAGGGCGGCGGCGTGCCGGTGACCGCGCCCCTCACGGCAAAGCCTAGCGTAACGGGCGCGGCGATGCCCGCTCGATCGTCGCGCGGGGCGGCTTCAGCGACGGCTGACGCTCATGGCGATCAGCCGCGAAACCACCAGGGCGAGGTACATCACGCCGGCAAATTCCTCGATCATCACCAACGAGCGGGCCGCGGGTGTCAGCGGCAATATGTCGCCCAGGCCGACCCCGGACAGGGTGGTGAAACTGAGGAACAGCAGCTCGGTCCAGGTGCGCGGCGCATCGGCGTCCAGCGCGGCGCTGAAGCTGCCGGGGACGGCCAACTGGCAGAAGCTGAACAGGTGGGCGAAGGCCCAGGCCAGCAGGGTGAAGGTGGCGCCGGCGGCGTACAGCTCGTCGGTGGTGGCGCGCTGGTCGGCGTTCATGTACGCGATCAGGCTGGCCGCGGCATAGAAGTAGAAGGCCGCCTCCAGCGCCGGCACCAGCAGCTCCAGCATGCGGCTGGCCAGCCAGAGGTCAAGCAGGCCGAGGGTGAGCACCAGCAAGGCCAGCACCGCGGCGACCCAGCTATGCACCGGGCTGCGCTTGACCACCTGCAGCGCCAGGCCCAGCACCAGCAGGCCGAAGGCGCCGAACAGCGCGCGGCCCAGGGTGCTGTCGTCCATCCAGGGGTAGAGCAGCACGCCGAGCAACTGGACGAACAGCAGTATGGCGGAGGGGTGGCGCTTGAGGTGGGCGAGGGCGGGCATGATGTCGCTCGGTTACCGGTCGACTTAACCATAGCCGCTGCCGGCCCTGCGGGCCGGATCGCGGACGGAGTCCGCTCCTATGGGGAGGCGCCATGCCTCCCGGCGAACTGTAGGAGCGGGCCCTGCCCGCGATTTCGCGCGCAGGGCGCGCTCCTACAGGGAATGGCGCGGGTGGGGTGGTGTAGGAGCAGATCTCATCCGCGAATCGCGCCGGAGGTTCCGGCTATCGCGGACAAGGTCCGCTCCTACGGGGAAACACCATGCCTCCCGGCGGATTGTGAGCGGGCCCTGCCCGCGATTCGCGCGCAGGGCGCGCTCCTACAGGGGAATGGTGCGGGTGGGGGGCTGCGTAGGAGCGGATCTCATCCGCGAATCGCGCCGGAGGTTCCGGCTATCGCGGACAAGGTCCGCTCCTACGGGGAAACACCATGCCTCCCGGCGGATTGTAGGAGCGGGCCCTGCCCGCGATTTCGCGCGCAGGGCGCGCTCCTACAGGGAATGGTGTGGGTGGGGTGGTGTAGGCGGATCTCATCCGCGAATCGCGCCGGAGGTTCCGGTGATCGCGGACAAGGTCTCCTACCGCATGAGCGAGCACGGCTTTTCGTAGGATGGCGTTGAGCGAAGCGATACCCATCACCACGACCGCATGGGTTTCGTAAACTCAACCCATCCTGCGAGGGCCTCCATCCGTCCACGATTGCCCGGATGCGCAGGGCTCCGTCAGTCGAGCAGCCCGTGCCAGCAGTCGCTCAGCTCGCCGAGCTCGGAGGAGGTGCACCAGGCCTGGCTCTGCAGCCACTGGCGGACGGTTTCGCGGTCGGCTTCGTCGAGGCTGCCGACGGCGTTCAGGCACAGGTAGCCGGTGAACTCGCCGTCCTCGGTGGCGCCGCCGACGAACAGCCAGCCCTGGGATTCGACGAAGGCGATCCACTGGTCGAGCACTTCGTCCAGGTCACCGCTGTAGTTCACTTCCAGGCTGAAGCCCAGTTCCTTGAACTCGGCCAGGCGCAGTTTCTTGCGCAGGCGGCGCTTGCGCGGCTTTTCCATCTGTTCGGGGGTGAGGTATTTCATCTTTCGCTCCTGGAAGGTGGATCAGGCGTCGTAGCCCAGGTTCGGCGACAGCCAGCGTTCGCTGACCGCCACGTCCTGGCCCTTGCGGGCGCTGTAGGCGTCGATCTGGTCCTTGTCGACCTTGCCCACGGCGAAGTACTGCGCCTGCGGATGCGCGAAGTACCAGCCGCTGACCGCGGCCGCCGGGAACATGGCGTAGTGTTCGGTGAGGGTGACGCCGGACAGGCCCTTGGGGTCCAGCAGCTGGAACAGGGTGCCCTTCTCGGTGTGGTCCGGGCAGGCCGGGTAGCCGGGGGCCGGGCGGATGCCGACGTACTGCTCGCGGATCAGCGCGTCGTTGTCCAGGTGTTCTTCGGGCTGGTAGCCCCAGTATTCCTTGCGCACGCGCTCGTGCAGCCATTCGGCGCAGGCTTCGGCGAGGCGGTCGGCCAGGGCCTTGACCATGATCGCGTTGTAGTCGTCGCCCTGGGCCTCGTAGGCCTTGGCCACTTCCTCGGCGCCGATGCCGGCGGTGGTGATGAAGCCGCCGACGTAGTCCTTGATGCCGCTGTCTTTGGGCGCGACGAAGTCGGCCAGGCTGAAGTTCGGCTTGCCGTCGGGCTTGATGGTCTGCTGGCGCAGGTGGTGCAGGGTGGCCAGCTTGTGGCCGTCCTCGGCGTACACCTCCAGGTCGTCGTGGTTGACCTGGTTGGCCGGCCAGAAGCCGAACACGGCGCGGGCCTTGATCAGCTTGCCGTCGATCAGCTTGCGCAGGATGTCCTGGGCGTCGTTGAACAGGCTGGTGGCGGCTTCGCCGACCACTTCGTCGCTGAGGATGCGCGGGTACTTGCCGGCCAGGTTCCAGGAGACGAAGAAGGGCGTCCAGTCGATGTACTCGGCCAGCACGTTCAGGTCGATGTCCTCCAGCACCTTCACGCCGGTGAAGGTGGGCACCGGCGGCTGGTAGCCGGCCCAGTCGAACTGCGGCTTGGCGGCGATGGCCGCCGCGTAGCTCAGGCGCTCGGTGCGGGCGCTGCGGTTGGCGGTGCGTTCGCGGACCTCGGCGTACTCCTCGCGCAGCTTGCGCGCGTAGTCGGGCTTCATTTCCTTCGACAGCAGGGTGGTGGCCACGCCCACCGCGCGCGAGGCGTCGGTGACGTAGACCACCGCGTCGTTGCTGTACTGCGGGTCGATCTTCACCGCGGTGTGCGCCTTGGAGGTGGTGGCGCCGCCGATCATCAGCGGCAGGCTGAAGTTCTGCCGCTGCATTTCCTTGGCGACGTGGACCATCTCGTCCAGCGACGGCGTGATCAGCCCGGACAGGCCGATGATGTCGCACTTCTCGGCGATGGCGGTCTGCAGGATCTTCTCCGCCGGCACCATCACGCCGAGGTCGACGATGTCGTAGCCGTTGCAGCCCAGCACCACGCCGACGATGTTCTTGCCGATGTCGTGCACGTCGCCCTTCACCGTGGCCATGAGGATCTTGCCCTTGGCCTCGGGCTTGTCGCCTTTCTCCGCCTCGATGAAGGGGATCAGGTGGGCCACCGCCTGCTTCATCACCCGGGCCGACTTGACCACCTGCGGGAGGAACATCTTGCCGGCGCCGAACAGGTCGCCGACCACGTTCATGCCGCTCATCAGCGGGCCTTCGATGACCTCGATGGGCCGCGCGCACTTCTGCCGGCATTCCTCGGTGTCTTCGACGATGTAGGTGGTGATGCCCTTGACCAGGGCGTGCTCCAGGCGCTTCTCGACGCTATGGCTGCGCCATTCCTCGTCTTCCACTTCCTTGGCCGCGCCGCCGCCCTTGTAGTCGTCGGCGATGGCCAGCAGCGCCTCGGTGGCGTCCGGGTTGCGGTTGAGCACCACGTCCTCGACCTTGTCGCGCAGCTCCTTCGGGATCTCGTCGTAGATCTCCAACTGGCCGGCGTTGACGATGCCCATGGTCAGGCCGTTCTTGATGGCGTAGTAGAGGAACACCGAGTGGATGGCCTCGCGCACCGGGTTGTTGCCGCGGAACGAGAAGGACACGTTGGACACCCCGCCCGAGGAGAGCGCGTAGGGCAGGTTGTCGCGGATGTAGGCGCAGGCGTTGATGAAGTCGACCGCGTAGTTGTTGTGCTCCTCGATGCCGGTGGCCACCGCGAAGATGTTCGGGTCGAAGATGATGTCTTCCGGCGGGAAGCCCACTTCGTTGACCAGGATGTCGTAGCTGCGCTGGCAGATTTCTTCCTTGCGCGCCTGGGTGTCGGCCTGGCCGGCCTCGTCGAAGGCCATCACCACCACCGCGGCGCCGTAGCGCCTGCACAGGCGGGCGTGGTGCTTGAACTGCTCGACGCCTTCCTTCATGGAGATGGAGTTGACGATGCCCTTGCCCTGGATGCACTTGAGGCCCGCTTCGATCACCTCCCACTTGGAGGAGTCGATCATGATCGGCACGCGGGAGATGTCCGGCTCGCCGGCGATGAGGTTGAGGAACTTCACCATCGCCGCCTTGGAGTCGAGCATGCCCTCGTCCATGTTGATGTCGATCACCTGGGCGCCGGCTTCCACCTGCTGCTGGGCCACTTCCAGGGCCTCGGCGTAGTTCTCCTCGCGGATCAGCCGGGCGAACTTCGCCGAACCGGTGATGTTGGTGCGCTCGCCGACGTTCACGAACAGCGAGCTGCGGTCGATGGTGAACGGCTCAAGACCCGACAGCCGGCAGGCCCTGGGGATTTCCGGGATCGCCCGCGGCGGGTACTTGGCCACCGCCTCGGCGATCGCCTGGATGTGCGCCGGGGTGGTGCCGCAGCAGCCGCCGATGATGTTGAGGAAGCCGGACGCGGCGAACTCCTCGACCACTTCGGCCATCTGCGCCGGGGTCTCGTCATACTCGCCGAAGGCGTTCGGCAGGCCGGCGTTGGGGTGCGCGGAAACGTGGGTGTCGGCCTTGGTCGCCAGCTCCTCCAGGTAGGGGCGCAGGTCCTTGGCGCCGAGGGCGCAGTTCAGGCCGACGGAAATCGGCCTGGCGTGGCGCACCGAGTTCCAGAAGGCCTCGGTGGTCTGCCCCGACAGGGTGCGCCCGGAGGCGTCGGTGATGGTGCCGGAGATCATGATCGGCAGCTCGAAGCCGAGCTCGTCGTAGACGCCCTGCACGGCGAAGATCGCCGCCTTGGCGTTGAGGGTGTCGAAGATGGTCTCGATCAGGATCAGGTCGGCGCCGCCCTCGATCAGGCCGCGGGTGGCCTCGCTGTAGTTCGCCACCAGCTCGTCGAAGGTGACGTTGCGGTAGCCCGGGTCGTTGACGTCCGGGGAGATCGAACAGGTGCGGCTGGTCGGGCCCAGCACGCCGGCGACGAAGCGCGGCTTGTCCGGGGTCTCGGCGGTCTTGGCGTCGGCCACTTCGCGGGCCAGGCGCGCGCCCTCGACGTTCAGCTCGTAGACCAGTTCTTCCATGCCGTAGTCGGCCTGGGACACCTGGGTGGCGTTGAAGGTGTTGGTCTCGAGGATGTCGGCGCCGGCGTCCAGGTAGGCCTTCTCGATGGCCTGGATGACGTCCGGGCGGCTGAGCAGCAGCAGGTCGTTGTTGCCCTTCACGTCGCTCGGCCAGTCGGCGAAGCGGGTGCCGCGGTAGTCCTCTTCCTGCAGCTTGTAGCTCTGGATCATGGTGCCCATGCCGCCGTCGAGGATCAGGATGCGCTCCTTCAGGGCTTTCTGCAGGGCTTGCTGGCGGGCGGCACGATCGGACATGGGAACTACCTGGAAACGGCTGTGGCAAAGGGTCGCTGATGATAGCAAACCTGCAGGGGATTTGAGCCGACCGGGCTTTTACATGAGCGCAGTTCATGTTGTACCGGCCATCGGTTGGCCGCAAAAGCCCGCGGAGCCGCTAGAATCCGCCTATTCACGAGGTATGGAGTCCCCGATGTCCTTGCGCGCATCCTTTGCGTTGACCATTGCGTTCATGCTGCTTTCAGCCGTTGCCCAGGCAGCTGGCATTTCCTACAGCAAGGACATACAGCCGATCTTCACCGACAAGTGCGTGGCCTGCCACGCCTGCTACGACTCGCCGTGCCAACTCAACCTGAGCGCCGCCGAGGGCGCCCAGCGCGGCGCCAACAAGCTGCCGGTGTACGACGGCACGCGCACCAAGGCCCAGGAAACCACGCGCCTGTTCCTCGATGCCCACGGCGCCGACGCCTGGCGGCGCAAGGACTTCTGGTCGGTGCTGGACGCCCGCGGCGGCCAGGCGGCGCTGATGCAGCGCATGCTCGACCTCGGCCAGGCCCACCCGCTGGTGCCCAACGCGAAGATCCCCGAGGGCCTGGACCTGTCGATCAACCGCAGCAACCAGTGCCCGACGCCGGACAGCATCGACGAGTTCGTGCAGAAGAACCCGCGCAGCGGCATGCCCTTCGCCGTCACCGGACTCAGCGCCCAGCAGTACGCCACCCTGAAGCTGTGGCTGGCCGAGGGTGCGCCGGTGGACGAGCAGGCCTGGCAGCCCGGCGCCGGCGAGGCGCGTCAGATCGCCGAGTGGGAGCGCTTCCTGAACCAGCCCGGCGCCCGCGAGAGCCTGGTTTCGCGCTGGCTCTACGAGCACCTGTTCCTCGCCCACCTGTACTTCGAAGAGCAGGGCGCGCCGGGGCACTTCTTCCAACTGGTGCGCTCGCGCACGCCCAGCGGCCAGCCCATCGACCCCATCGCCACGCGGCGGCCCAACGACGACCCCGGGGCGGCCTTCTACTACCGCCTGTGGCCGATCCAGGGCGTGATCGTGCACAAGACGCACATCACCTACCCGCTGAGCCCCGCGAAGCTGGCGCATACCCGCGAGCTGTTCTTCGCCGACGCCTGGGCGGCCGACAAGGTGCCCGGCTACGGCCTGCAGCACCGCGCCAACCCCTTCGAGACCTTCGCCGCCATCCCGGCGCGGGCGCGCTACCAGTTCATGCTGGACAACGCCGAGTACTTCGTCCGCACCTTCATCCGCGGCCCGGTGTGCCGCGGGCAGATCGCCACCGACGTGATCCGCGACAACTTCTGGGCGATCTTCCAGGACCCGGCCCACGACCTCTACGTCACCGACCCGGCGTACCGGGCCAAGGCCACGCCGCTGCTGGGCCTGCCCGGGCAGATCGACGACATGGGCCAGATGCTCCAGCAATGGACCAGCTACCGCGACAAGCGCAACGAATACGAGGCGCTGCGCCTGGACGCCTACGAAGAGGCCGCGGCGCCGACCTGGGCGGACATCTGGCACGGCAACGACAACGCGCTGCTGTCGATCTTCCGCCAGTACGACAGCGCCTCGGTGCGCAAGGGCCTGATCGGCGGCGTCCCGCAGACGCTGTGGTGGATGGACTACCCGCTGCTGGAGCGCACCTACTACCAGTTGGTGGTCAACTTCGACGTCTACGGCAACGTCTCGCACCAGGCGCAGACGCGCCTGTACTTCGACCTGATCCGCAACGGCGCCGAGCAGAACTTCCTGCGCCTGATGCCGGTGGCCGCGCGCAAGCACCTGCTCGACGACTGGTACCAGAACAGCGGCCGGCTGAAGATGTGGCTGGACTACCAGAACCTCGACAACGACGCGCCCAGCGGCCTGGACCTGCCGGAGAAGGGCGCCAAGAACGCCTTCGCCGTGCAGTTGCTGAGCCGCTACGCCAGCCTCGATGCGCGGCCCGACCCGATCAACCTGTGCCAGGACGGCGGCTGCTACCGGCGCAACCTCCCGCGCCCGCTGCAGGACGCCGAGCAGGCCTTCAGCCGCCTGGTCAGCCGCCCGGCGGCGGGGCTGAAGGTAATCGAGCAGTTCCCCGAGGCGACCATCCTGCGCGTCGAGCTGCCCGGCGGGAAACGCGAGATCTACACGGCGCTGCGCAACCGCGCCCACAGCAACGTCGCCTTCATGCTCGGCGAGTCGCTGCGCTACCAGCCGGGGCTGGACACCCTGACCATCTACCCGGGCGTGCTCTCCAGCTACCCGAACTTCATGTTCGACCTCAAGGCGGAGGAGGCCGGCGACTTCGTCTCGGCGCTGGAGCAGGTGCAGAGCCAGGAGAGTTTCGACAAGGTGGTGGAGCGCTGGGGCATCCGCCGCAGCAACCCGCAGTTCTGGCGCTACTTCCACGACCTCGACGCCTACCTGCGCGAGACCGAGCCGGTGGAGGCGGGCATCCTCGACATGAATCGCTACGAGAACCTCTGACGACTGACCCTGAGGGTGGGACATCCGGCCAACTGCGAATTATTCCTACTAAATTGGTAGGGCTTTATCCGGCAGCTACGAATGGCGTAAACTGCCCCCACGTTTGCGAGGAGTTGCCATGAGCGCCATCACCATTACCGAAGCTGCCCAGGATTACCTGGCCGAACTGCTGGTCAAGCAGGACACCCCCGGGATCGGCATTCGCATCTTCATCACCCAGCCGGGCACCCAGTACGCGGAAACCTGCATCGCCTACTGCAAGCCGGGCGAACAGAAGCCGGAAGACACCCCGATCGGCCTGAAGGACTTCACCGCCTGGGTCGATGGCATCAGCGAGCCCTTCCTGGAAGACGCCGTGGTCGACTACGCCACCGACCGCATGGGCGGCCAACTGACCATCAAGGCGCCGAACGCCAAGGTGCCGATGGTCAACGAAGACAGCCCGATCACCGAACGCATCAACTACTACCTGCAGACCGAGATCAACCCCGGCCTGGCCAGCCACGGCGGCCAGGTCAGCCTGGTCGAGGTGGTCGAGGACAACATCGCCGTGCTGCGCTTCGGCGGCGGCTGCCAGGGCTGCGGCATGGTCGACATGACACTCAAGGACGGCGTCGAGAAGACCCTGATCGAACGCATCCCGGAACTGAAGGGCGTGCGCGACGTCACCGACCACAGCAACAAGGAAAACGCCTACTACTGAGTGGTGGGTGTTTCGGCAAGAAGGCCGCCCCGAGGGGCGGCTTTTTTGTGGTTCTACCTGGAGCGGGCCCTGCCCGCGAAATCGCGCGCAGGGCGCGCCCTACAATGGGAATGGCGCGGGTGGGGCAGCGTAGGAGCGGACTTTGTCCGCGAATCGCGCCGGGATGGCCGGTTATCGCGGACAAGGTCCGCTCCTACGGGGGAGGAATACCGTGGCTCCCGGTAACCTGTAGGAGCGGGCCCTGCCCGCGATCCGCGCGCAGGGCGCGCTCCTACATGGAATGGCGCGGGTGGGGCAGCGTAGGAGCGGATCTCATCCGCGAATCGCGCCGGGATGGCCGGTTATCGCGGACAAGGTCCGCTCCTACGGGGGGAGGAATACCGTGGCTCAGGCGCTGGCCGGCTGGCGCCGGCGCGCTGGCCAGAGCAGCGCCAGGGCGAACGCCAGCACCGGCCACACCAGCAGGTTCACCGCGTTCCAGCCCAGGCTGGTGATGAGCGCGCCGGAGCTGAACGACATCAGCGCCGCCATCAGGCTGTTGCCTTGCTCCATCAGCCCCTGCGCCTGGCCGCGCTCGTCCGCGCCATGGCCTTCGCCGAGCAGGGTGGTGCCGGCCACCAGCAGCAGGTTCCAGCCCATGCCCAGCAGCAGCGAGCTGGCCAGGAAGTGGCCGTGGTCCAGGCCGGCCAGGGCCACGGCTGCGCTGGCCGCCAGCAGGGCGATGCCGAGCAGGGCCACACGGCGGCTGCCCAGGCGGTCCACCAGCGGGCCGGCGACGAAGGCCGGGAGGAACATGCCGAGGATGTGCCACTGGATCACGCTCGCCGAGCTTTCCAGGGACAGCCCGCAGAACTGCATGGCCAGCGGCGTGGCGTTCATGATCAGGATCATCAGCCCGTGGCCGGCGGCGGTGCAGGCCATGGCCGCGCGCACCAGCGGCCGGCCGAGCAGGGCGCGCATGGCTGCGATGCCGCCGTGCGGTGGGCGAGGCGCGGCGCCTTCGCGCAGGCGCGCCATCAGCAGCAGGCCGACGAGCGCCAACGCGGCGATGGCCAGGTAGGCGCCGACGAAGGGCGTGGGCAGCGCCTCGCGGGCCCACAGCGCCAGGCTCGGGGCGAGCAGGGCGGCCAGCACTCCGCCGCCGATCACGTAGGCGCTGGCGCGGCCCTTCTCGGCCTCGCCCACCGCCTCCAGGGCGGCGAAGCGGTAGTACATCGCCGAGGCCTGGTAGGCGCCGATGGGCAGGGCGCCCAGGCACAGCAGCCAGAACGAGCCCAGTTGCACGCCCAGGGCGCAGGTCAGCCCGCCGAGCACGCCGCCGGCGGCGCCGAGCATCAGCCCGGGGCGGCGGCCGTGGCGCTGCATGAACAGCGACAGCGGCTGCACCGCCAGCAGGTTGCCCAGCACCAGCAGGGCCAGGGGCAGGGTGGCCAGGCCGTTGAGCGGCGCCAGTTGCGCGCCGATCAGCGAGGTCAGGGTGATGCCGATCAGCGAGCACGACCAGTACAGCGCCTGGCCGAGGAACAGCAGGCGCAGCGCGCCGTTGCGCAGTAGCAGCATGTCCGCGTCCTCAGTTCCGGCAGCCGCCGGGCTTGAGCACCCGCTGCGTCGAGGCCGGGTGGCGCAGCAGTGCTTCGCTCGGGCGCCGCGGCCGTTGCAGCAGCTCGCCGGCGCAGTTCGGGCACTGGCCGCCGAGCACGCTTTCGGCGCAGTCGTGGCAGAAGGTGCATTCGAAGGTGCAGATGCGCGCGTCCGTGCTATCGGCCGGCAGGTCGCGGTCGCAACATTCGCAGTTGGGGCGCAGTTCGAGCATGGCGAGGTCCTTCTGGCTGGGGGATCAGGCGTCGGTGAGCTGGCCGAAGCGTTCGGCATATTCCTGGGGGCTCACCGCCAGGTGCTTGTGGAAGGTGCGCCGCAGGTTCTCCGGGTGGCCGAAGCCGCACAGCCGGGCCACGGTGGCGATCGACGCCCGGGCGTCCTGCAGCAGGGCTCGGGCGGCCTCCAGGCGCACCTTCTCCACGTAGCGGCCGGGCGCCACGCCCAGCTCATTGATGAACACCCGCGACAGGGTGCGCGGGCTCATGCAGGCCTGTTCGGCCAGGGCTTCCAGCGACAGGTCGGCGCCGAGGTTGGCCGGGATCCACTCCAGCAGCGCGGCCAGGCGCGGCGCGCGCACCGGCTCGGGCGTCAGCCAGGTGCTGAACTGCGCCTGGCCGCCGGGGCGCCTGAGGAACATCACCAGGCGCCGGGCCACGGCCAGGGCCAGCGGGCGGCCGAGGTCGGCCTCCACCAGCGCCAGGGCCAGGTCGATGCCGGCGGTGACCCCGGCGGAGGTGAACACGTGGTCGTCGCCGTCGCGGCGGCTGGGGTCGTAGGTGTGCAGGCGGTCGCCCTGCACGTGGACTGCGGGGTGGCACTCGCGCAGGGTGTCGACGTCGGCCCAGTGGGTGGTGGCGCTGCGCCCGTCGAGTACCCCGGCGGCGGCCAGCAGCAGGGCGCCGGAGCACACCGAGCCGAGGCGCCGCACCTGGCCTTCGGCGGCGCGCAGCCAGGCCAGCAGCGCGGGGTTGGCGCACTGCGCCTCCACGCCCAGGCCGCCGGGGACCAGCAGGGTGTCGAGGCTGGCGGCGTCGGTATCGGCCCAGGCGGCGTCGGCGCAGATGCGCAGGCCGGCGGAGGTGGCCACGGGGCCTTCGTTTTCGCCCAGCACCAGCAGTTCGTAGGGCGCCGGTAGGCCCTGGCGCTGGCGCTCGACGTTGGCCGAGGCGAACACCTGCAGCGGGCCGGTGACGTCCAGGCTCATCACGTCGGGGTAGATCAGGCTGGCGATGCGGCGGGTGACGGGCATGGCGGGCGACTCCCGGGGTTTGCCGGGAGTGTGCGCCGGGTGGGGAGTGGCGGCAATGTCATGGGGCCCACGGATCTTGCCAATCGCTCGGTGGTTTTTTGTAGGAGCGAGCTTGCTCGCGAACGAGGCTTCCAGGAACTCCGTCGCCAGGCCTGAGAGCGCCCTCTCCCTAACCCTCTCCCTGAAGGGAGAGGGGACCGTTCGGAGTGTGGGGATATTTCTGAGTCAGCCGGATGTTTTGGTATCCGGCTGAAACCACACATTCAGCCAGCACGGACTAGCCCCCTCTCCCTTCAGGGAGAGGGTTGGGGAGAGGGGACGGAGTTCAGCCGGGCTCCGAAATAACCGGGAAACTCTGTTCGCGAGCAAGCTCGCTCCTACAACAGCCCTCGCCCAAAACGCCCCGCCGGAAATAAAAAACGCCGTTTCCCTCCCCGAGGAAAACGGCGCTTTTCAGCTCCGGGCCACAAGGCCTGGGCTTCACTCCGGCATATGCCATTCCTGCAGGTCATAGCCTTCGCGGTTCAGCTCTTCGCGGGCCTGGGTCAGCAGGTCGGCCAGGCGGGCCGGGTCGGAGTATTCGGTGCAGGGGATGCGCGTCAGGCCCAGCAGGCGGGTGCCGGTGCGATCGAGGACGGACAGGTCGAGGCTGCCGTCGCCGCCGGACTGGTCGATCCAGGTGACGCAGTGGAAGGGTTGGAAGGCTCGTCCGGTGATCAGCAGAGCCTCGTTGAAACGAAGGGTCGCGTTCATGGTGGTTACACTCTCTGCGCAGGTCATCCATTGCTCTGTTAAGGGGACGGCGCTTCACTGATCCGTCCGATCTGTACAGCCCATTGACACCGCGAGCCGCGCAAAAAGTCACAACGCCTGTCGCTTTTGTGCACAAGGTTGTCGCATTGGAAACCGGAAAATTGCCGGCAATCTTCCGGGAAACCGCCGGTAAATGGCTCTGCCACGCGGCTTTCATCGAACTTGCGGGGTGCGCCGTTGCGTCGCAGGGGCCGCGTGCCCCCGGTTCGGCTTTTCCACGGCCAATTCGTGACAGCCGGGGCAGGGCGCCGCAAGATAGGGGCTTTGCATCCGCTTTTGCCTGAGGAGGTTTCATGGAGATTCGCTGCGACTTCGACAGCGGCAACATCCAGGTGCTGGATGCCAGCGACCCGCAGGACGTGCGCCTGGCCCTGCGCCCGGACCTGAACAGCCCGCACTTCCAGTGGTTCCACTTTTGCGCCGACGGCCTGACCCCGGGCCAGCGCTACACCTTCGACCTGACCAACGCCGGGCACTCCAGCTACACCGGCGGCTGGCCGGGCTACCGCGCGCTGGCTTCCTACGACCAGCGCGACTGGTTCCGCGTGGACAGCAGCTACGACGGCCAGTCCCTGCGCTTCAGCCTCGACGCCGAGCAGCCCCGGGCCTGGTTCGCCTACTTCGAGCCCTACAGCCGCGAGCGCCATGCCGCGCTGGTGCGCCAGGCCATCGAGCAGGCCGGCGCCGAGCTGGTGGCGACCGGGCGCAGCATCGAGGGCCGCGACATCCCGCTGCTGCGCATCCGCCGCAACCCGCAGGCCACGCGCAAGCTGTGGCTGATCGCCCAGCAGCACCCCGGCGAGCACATGGCCGAATGGTTCATGGAAGGCCTGATCGAGCGCCTGCAGCAGAAGGATGCGGAACTCGACTACCTGCTGCAGCACGCCGAGCTGTACCTGGTGCCGAACATGAACCCCGACGGCGCCTTCCGCGGCCACCTGCGCACCAACGCCGCCGGCACCGACCTCAACCGCGCCTGGGCCTCGCCCAGCGCCGAGAGCAGCCCGGAAGTGCTGTTCGTCCAGGCGCACATGCGCCAGCAGGGCGTCGACCTGTTCCTCGACATCCACGGCGACGAGGAAATCCCCTACGTATTCGCCGCCGGCTGCGAGGGCAACCCCGGCTACAGCGAGCGCCAGGCCTACCTCGAAGCGGAGTTCCGCAAGCGCCTGGAGGAGCGCGGCGAGTTCCAGAGCCTGCACGGCTACCCGCGCAGCGCGCCGGGCAAGGCCAACATGACGCTGGCCTGCAACCACGTCGGCGAGACCTACCAGTGCCTGGCGCTGACCCTGGAGATGCCGTTCAAGGACCACGACCTGGCCCCGGATGCCCGCACCGGCTGGAGCGGCGCGCGCGCCAAGCGCCTGGCCGGCGCGGTGCTCTCGACGCTGTCGAGCCTGGTGGAAGAACTGCGCTGAGTGGAATCTTCGCCGCCGCGTGCCAGTCTAAAGCAGTGAGGAACTTGCATGCGGAGGTGTCCATGTACAGGACGCGCAAGCTGTTGACCCCCCAGGAGATCGAGGACCTGCAGGAACGCATGGAGGCCATGGAGGAACTGGACTTCCGCGAACGCCGCGAAGTCCGCAAGAACCGCACGGGCGACCATCGCCCGCGCCTGGCCGCAGCGCCGGCCTGACCGGCGCGCCGCGCACCCGGCCGCCGGCCGGGTGCGTATAGGGCGCCTGCCCTGGCAGCCCTGGCCGGGCCGAGTGGCAAAGGGAGGGCGGACACCCGCGCTGCCATTAAGTTGCCAGTACGCGGATTATTAATCTCGCTGTCATAAAGCGTACATGTTCACGGCATTAAATCATCACGTCTTCTAACCAACCGGGGACTTCCCGGACTTCCTCCCATATTGAGGTATTGACGTGATGCTGCTCAGCAAAACCCGCTTGTCCGTCCTGCTGGCTTCCATGGCCCTGACCGGCCTGGCCCATGCCACTGATGTCACCGGCGCCGGCTCCAGCTTCGTTTACCCGGTGCTGTCGAAGTGGTCCCAGGAATACAGCAAGTCTTCCAGCAATCGCATCAACTACCAGTCCATCGGCTCCGGCGGCGGCATCGCCCAGATCAAGGCCGCCACCGTCGACTTCGGCGCCTCCGACGCCCCGCTGTCGGCCGACGACCTGAAAGCGGCCGGCCTGGGCCAGTTCCCCAGCGTGATCGGCGGCATCGTGCCGGTGGTCAACCTGGACGGCGTCGAGCCGGGCAAGCTGCACCTGGACGGTGAAACCCTGGCCAAGATCTTCCTCGGCAGCATCACCGACTGGAACGACCCGGCCATCGCCGCGCTGAACCCCGAGCTGAAGCTGCCGGCCACCAAGATCACCGTGGTGCGCCGTTCCGACGGTTCGGGCACCTCCTACAACTTCACCAACTACTTGTCCAAGGTCAGCCCGGAGTGGAAGGACAAGATCGGCTTCGGCACCACCGTACCCTGGCCGGTCGGCATGGGCGGCAAGGGCAACGAAGGCGTCTCCGCCTACGTCAAGCAGATCAAGAACTCCATCGGCTACGTCGAGTACGCCTACGCCCTGCAGAACAAGATGGCCTACGCCTCGCTGAAGAACGCCGCCGGCAAGTTCGTGCAGCCCAACACCAAGAGCTTCCAGGCTGCCGCCGACACCGCCGACTGGGCCAACGCCAAGGACTTCAACCTGCTGATGACCAACGCCCCGGGCGACACCGCGTGGCCGATCACCGCCACCACCTGGATCATCATGTACAAGCAACCGAAGAACGCGGAACAGGCCCAGGCCGCCTTCCACTTCTTCAAGTGGTCCCTGGAGAACGGCCAGCAGCAGGCCGCCGCCCTGGACTACGTGGCGCTGCCGGAGTCCCTGGTCAAGCGCATCGAAGGCTACTGGAAGTCGGACTTCGCCCGCTGATCGGGTGAATGACCAGAACCGCCGCCCGGAACCCCGTGCGGCGGTTCGCTTGCTTGGATGAACCGATGTCTACCGAATCCTCACCGTCCCTCGCCATGCCCAACCTGAAGGCCGCCGAAGCCGAAGACCGCGCCCAGCGCGACCAGCGCCACGACCGCTGGTTCCGCAACGCCATGTTCGGCTCCGCGCTGCTGGTGCTGTTGTTGCTCGCCGGCGTCGCCGGCTCCACCCTGTGGGGCGGCAGCCTGGCCTTCTCGCACTTCGGCCTGGACTTCCTCACCAGCACCGAATGGGATGCGGTGAACAACAAATTCGGCGCCCTGGTACCGATCTACGGGACCCTGGTCACCTCCTTCCTGGCGCTGCTGATCGCCGTACCGGTCAGCTTCGGCATCGCCATCTTCCTCACCGAGCTGGCGCCGCCGTGGCTGCGCATGCCGGTGGCCGCGGCCGTCGAGCTGCTGGCCGGCATCCCCTCGATCATCTACGGCATGTGGGGCCTGTTCGTCTTCGGCCCGTTCATGGCTCAGCACATCGCCCCCTGGCTGAACGACTACCTGGGCGCGCTGCCGCTGATCGGCGGCCTGTTCCAGGGCCCGCCGTTGGGCATCGGCATGCTCAGCGCCGGCATCGTCCTGGCGATCATGATCATCCCCTTCATCACCTCGGTGATGAACGAAGTGTTCAACAGCGTACCGACCACCCTGAAGGAATCGGCCTACGCCCTGGGCAACACCACCTGGGAAGTGGTCTGGGACATCGTCCTGCCGTACACCCGCTCGGCGGTGGTCGGCGGCATCTTCCTCGGCCTCGGCCGCGCCCTGGGCGAGACCATGGCGGTGACCTTCGTGCTGGGCAACTCGCAGCACTTCTCCGCCTCGCTGCTGATGCCCAGCAGCTCCATCGCCTCGGTGATCGCCAACGAGTTCAACGAGGCCTACACCGACCTGCACCGCTCCTCGCTGATCGCCCTGGGCTTCCTGCTCTTCGTGGTCACCTTCATCGTTCTCGCCGCCGCTCGCCTGATGCTGCTGCGCCTGGCCCAGAAGGAGGGCAAGTGACATGGCCGGCAACGAAAGCCTGTATCGCACCCGCGCGCTGAAGAACCGCGCCGCCATGGTGCTCAGCTGCGGCGCCACCCTGTTCGGCCTGATGTGGCTGGCGTGGATCCTGCTGACCACCATCAGCCACGGCATCGAGGCGCTGAACCTCAACCTGTTCACCAAGATGACGCCGCCGCCGGGAGCCGAGGGCGGCCTGGCCAACGCCTTCTACGGCAGCGTGCTGATGAGCGCGCTGGCGCTGCTGATCGGCACCCCCATCGGCCTGATGGCCGGCATCTGGCTGGCCGAATACGCCCGCCACACCCGCATGGGCACCGTGGTGCGCTTCATCAACGACATCCTGCTGTCGGCGCCGTCCATCGTCCTGGGCCTGTTCGTCTACACCAGCGTGATCCTGCCGCTGAACTACCTCACCGACCACCGCGTGGGCTTCTCCGCCATCGCCGGCGCCCTGGCCCTGGCCCTGCTGGTGATCCCGGTGGTGGTGCGGACCACCGACGAAATGCTCCAGCTGCAGCCGACCACCATGCGCGAAGCCGCGCTGGCCCTGGGCGTGCCGCAATGGAAGCTGACCCTGCAGATCGTCCTGCGCGCCGCCCGCGCCGGGGTGATCACCGGCATCCTCCTGGCCCTGGCGCGCATCACCGGCGAAACCGCGCCGCTGCTGTTCACCGCCTTCGGCAACCAGTTCTGGAGCAGCGACCTGCTCAAGCCCATGGCCAGCGTGCCCGTCGTGGTCTTCCAGTACGCCATGAGCCCCTTCAGCGACTGGAACGCCCTGGCCTGGGCCGGCGCCCTGGTGCTGACCCTATTCGTACTGCTGCTCAGCCTCACCTCCCGTCTCATCCTTCTGCGCAATAGGGCATCCTGATGACTGCCATGACCACCGCCATCGCCGCCGAACGCACCAAGATCCGCGTCCGCGACCTGGAGTTCTTCTACGGCGAGCACCGTTCGCTCAAGTCCATCAACATGGACATCCCGGAGAAGTGCATCACCGCCATCATCGGCCCGTCCGGCTGCGGCAAGTCGACCCTGCTGCGCATCTTCAACCGCATCTACTCCCTGTACCCGAAGCAGGAAGCGCGCGGCGAGGTGCTGCTCAACGGCGAGAACATCCTCGCCCCCGGCTACTCCATGAACCGCCTGCGCAGCCAGGTGGGCATGGTGTTCCAGAAGCCGGTGCCGTTCCCGATGACCATCTACGAGAACATCGCCTACGCGGTGCGCCACCACGAAAAGGTCAGCCGCCGCGAGATGGACGACCGCGTCGAGCAGGCCCTGCGCGGCGCGGCCCTGTGGGACGAGGTGAAAGACAAGCTGAACGCCAGCGCCCAGGGCCTCTCCGGCGGCCAGCAGCAGCGCCTGTGCATCGCCCGCACCATCGCCCTCAAGCCCCAGGTGCTGCTGCTCGACGAGCCGACCTCGGCGCTGGACCCGATCTCCACCGGGCGCATCGAGCAGCTGATCACCGAACTCAAGCAGGAGTTCACCGTGGTCATCGTCACCCACAACATGCAGCAGGCCGCGCGTTGCTCGGACTACACCGCCTTCATGTTCCTCGGCGACCTGATCGAGTTCGGCGACACCGACACCCTGTTCACCAAGCCGGCCAAGGAGCAGACCGAGGACTACATCACTGGTCGCTTCGGCTGAGCCCCAGCGCTCCCCCGACGCCCGCCACGGTGCAAGCCGTGGCGGGCGTTTTCATTGCGGCGCCGGCAAAGCCTTGCCGCAGCCTGGCAGGCGTTTGCCTTGCGTAGCAGCGAGCTTGCTCGCGAACCGCACGGCAACGCTGCAACTGGGAACGCCCGTTCGCGAGCAAGCTCGCTCCTACAGGGGAGGGCAGCGCCGTCATGACCGCCGGCCGGCATCCTGGCGTGTTTCTTGCCCGATACCAGCTTCCCCCTTCGGCACGGGAGACCTGCCCATGAACATCATCGACGGCCTGAGCGGCATCGGCCTGGCGACCAAGCTGGTGCGCGGCGTGGTCGCCGGCGCCAGCGAGTTCGCCAGCTACCTGGCCAACGCCAGCAGCGCAAGCGCGACGACGAGCGGTACGAGCGAGGCGCCCTCCGGCGCGGTAGCATCCTCCGGCGGCGCCGCGCAGAGTGGCGGCGGCCCCCTGGACGAATTCCTCGCCTACATGAAGCTCAGCCCCGGCGAAAAGCTGCGGCACAGCGTCATGCAGGACATGGACGTCACCCAGGAACAGCTCGACGCCATGCCCGCCGAGGACCGCGAGCGCATCGAGAACGAAATAGCCCAGCGCATCAGGGAAAAGATCACGCAGCAGGCCGACTCCGGCAGCCAGCCGGTCGCACCCACTGCCACTCCGGTGGCCCTGAAGCAGATGTATGGCGTCGAACGAACCCAGCCCAGCCTCGACCTCCTCGGCTGACCCCGCCCCGGCCGGCCCTCGCGCCGGCCTCAAGCCTTGTATCGGAACCGATACGGGACGCTACCCGATGCTGGCTGCATCGCTGAACTCCGTTGCCTAGACTGCGGTCTTCCGCAGTGAACCCACGTTTGTGCACATGTCTTCCATGCAATCCCATAGCAGACTCATCAGCCACGTTCCCCGGCACCTGATCCAGCAGGCCGTAGCGAAGAAGGTCGGGCGCGGCTGGCGCGCCGACTTCAACGTCGCGGTGTGGCTGCACCTGGCCACCGCCGGCGACGCCCAGGTGACACTGAAAGTCAGCTACCAGGACGACGAGACCGTCCGCGAGCAACTGATCGACCGCGGCCGCGTCGGCTTCAACCAGCGCATCCTGCTGTGCGGCATCGCGCGCCTGGAATACAACCAGGCCATCGAATCCATGAGCCTGTCGCTGCTGTGCGAGGAACCCATCCAGACGCTGATGGTGGACGAGTTGTTCGTCCAGGCGGTGGAATTGCAGCGCGACGGCGAGCGCAACCGCAAGGGGCGCCGTTGAAGATTCATTCGAAGGAGTGATACGCCGGGGCCGGCCGATGCGCTGAAATGATCCTGCCCGTCAACTTCCACCGGATGGCCCATGAGCTTCGACCCTTCGCACCTGCAGTCCTACACCGAATACCGCGGCATCGAGATTCCCTTTCTCGACCACCTGAAGTTCCGCTACCAGCCGGCCGGCGCCGGCGAGCACGACGGCCACCTGGTGCTGCGCGTGGAGCGCGAGCACCTCAACGGCTGGCGCAACGCCCACGGCGGCGTGCTCATGAGCCTGCTCGACGTGGCCATGGCCCTGGCCTGCAGCCATGTCGACGAGGAAGGCCGCGGCTGCGTGACCGTCGAAATGAAGACCAGCTTCCTGCGCCCCGGCGGCGACGTCGGCGAAGTGCTCGAAGCCTTCGGCCAGGTCCGCCACCGCACCCGCTCCATCGCCTTCTGCGAGGCCGAAGTCCGCAACGCCGCGGGCGAAACCGTGGCCACCGCCAGCGGCACCTTCAAGTACCAGAACAAACAGCGCCCGGTGATCGACGCCTGAACCTGCGCCCCGGAATGACTGTAGGAGCGGACCTTGTCCGCGATAACCTGAACCACCGGCGCGATTCGCGGATGAGATCCTCCTACGCTGCCCCAGCCGCGCCGCTCCCCTGTAGGAGCGCGCCCTGCGCGCGAATCGCGGGCAGGGCCCGCAGCTGGGAAATCGCAGTGTTCCCCCCGTAGGAGCGGACTCCGTCCGCGATCCCTCCCATGGCACCCTGCCATCCCCAACCGCTCTGGTCCGCAGCTTTTCGTAAGGTCGAAAGGCGCTTTTGTCATGATTCTGTCATCAGTCGTAACTACATTTTTCTGTCATGAAAATGTCACGCCTGAGTGACGGAGCCAGTGACGGCCCATACCGACCTTGCGAGTGCTGACCCATGCTGCTCAACGACAAGACCCTGCCCCAGCGCATCCGCCAGGAGGCGCTCGACGACCGCGACGAGGAACTCGAGCTCGACTGGCAGGAGCTCTACGACCTCGACGGCCTGCGCGCCGACACCCTGGAAAACTTCGAACAACTCCTGGCCCGCCAGCGCTACTTCGGCGAACTGTTCCGCCTGCAGGGCGAACTGGTAAAGCTGCAGAACTGGGTGGTCAAGACCGGGCACAAGCTGGTGGTGCTCTTCGAAGGCCGCGACGCCGCAGGCAAGGGCGGGGTGATCAAGCGCATCACCCAGCGTCTCAACCCGCGCGTATGCCGTGTCGCCGCGCTGCCGGCGCCGAACGACCGCGAGCGCACCCAGTGGTACTTCCAGCGCTACGTCTCGCACCTACCGGCGGCGGGGGAGATCGTGCTGTTCGACCGCAGCTGGTACAACCGCGCCGGCGTCGAACGGGTGATGGGCTTCTGCAATGACGAGCAGTACGAGGAATTCTTCCGCAGCGTGCCGGAGTTCGAGCGCATGTTGGCGCGCTCGGGCATCCAGTTGATCAAGTACTGGTTCTCGATCACCGACGAGGAACAGCACCTGCGCTTCCTCAGCCGCATCCACGACCCGCTCAAGCAATGGAAGCTCAGCCCCATGGACCTGGAATCGCGGCGCCGCTGGGAGGCCTACACCAAGGCCAAGGAGATCATGCTCGAACGCACCCACATCGCCGAGGCGCCCTGGTGGGTGGTGCAGGCGGATGACAAGAGGCGCGCGCGGCTGAACTGCATCCACCACCTGCTCGGCCAGGTGCCCTACGAAGAAGTGGCGCACAAGCCCATCGAACTACCGGCGCGCCAACGCCACGCCGACTACGTGCGCATCCCCACGCCGGCGGAAATGCTGGTGCCGGAGCGGTATTGAGTCCAGGCCTGGCGTAGGGCGCATAACGCCTCTGGCGTTATCCGCCGTTTGACCTAGGCCACCGGCCCACTCGGTGTCGAGCCTGACCTCGGCCACCGTCCACTCGCTGCTGAACCTGGCATTCCACCCCGACCAGCGGCCCCCCACCCAGGCGACGACCTGCGCCTTCCCGTAATAAATGTGTGGCTATGCTTGGGCCCATGGACATCCGGATCGAACAGACCGATGGTGATCCGCCCGCATGGAAGGTCTTCCTGGGGACGTTCTTCATCGTATGCGCCAGTGAAGACGAAGCCTCAGCCTGCGCCGAGGCCGCGCGTCGCTACGCCAGCGCCAACCCCGCCATCCACTGCGACCTGCCCAGCCCGCCGGCGGCCGTGGCGCCGTTGCGCGCCGGCTGCCGCCCACCCAGCGGCACCGAACTGGAGGCCTGGGAGCTGCGCTGGCCGGAGCGCTACCTGGGCACCTGAGCGCCAACGCCAGGCAAACGCCCTCTGAATCCCGGCCTGCCGCCAAAGCCCCGCCCGTCACCTGCCCAGGCCACACTCTTGCCGGAGACGGGCGGATTTCCGACAGTTCTGCCTCGCCCTTGCCGTAGCTGATTTCCGCAATTGCGCCGAGCGTTGTGGGACTTGACCCCAGGGGTTCACCGCGTGAGCCGGCGGTCAAGTTCTGCGCGGCGCGTCACCCCTAAGATCGCCCCCACGCGCCGGACCAGGCCTTGCCGTGCACCGGTCGCACCCACGACAAGAACAACCAATGGGGGACCACCACCATGCAGATTCGAAGCGGCGGCTGGACGGCCCGGCAGCGCTGGCGCATCCAGATCTTCGCCATCACCTGGCTGGCCTACGCCGCCTTCTACTTCACTCGCAAGGCCTTCTCCGTAGCCAAGCTCGGCATCGGCGAAGACCCCGGCTTCGCCCTCGACAAGGCGGCCATGGCCGACCTGGACGCCCTCTACCTCGCCGCCTACGCCGTGGGCCAGTTCGTCTGGGGCAGCTTCGCCGACCGCTTCGGCCCACGCGTGGTGGTGGGCGGCGGGCTGTTCGTCTCGGCCCTGGCGGCGCTGGCCATGGGCACCTTCGCCACCGTGCCGATCTTCGCCACCTGCATGGTCGTCCAGGGCCTGGCGCAGTCCACCGGCTGGTCGGGGCTGTGCAAGAACATGGGCGGCTTCTTCTCCACCGCCGAGCGCGGCCGCGCCATGGGCTACTGGAGCACCTGCTACGCCTTCGGCGGCCTGGTGGCCACGCCCTTCGTCGGCTGGTGCGCCTACCAGCTCAGCGACGACTGGCAGGTAGCCTTCAGCGCCTCCGCCGGCGTGGTGCTGGCCGTGGGCTGCCTGTTCCTGCTGCTGCAGCGCAACCGCCCGGAAGACGTCGGCCTGCCGCCAGCGGACGACGAACAGGAAACGCAGGCGCAAGCCACCATCGGCCTGTGGGACGCGTTGCGCCAGGTGCTGCGCAACCGCACCGTGCTGGTCCTGGGGCTGGCCTACTTTCTACTCAAGCCGGCGCGCTACGCCATCCTGTTCTGGGGCCCGGTGATCATCTACGAACGCATGCCGGAAATCGGCAAGGTCGCCGCCGCCGTCGTCCCCACCGCCTTCGAGGTCGCCGGCCTGCTCGGGCCCATCCTCATCGGCCTGGCCTCGGACCGGCTGTTCGGCGCCCGGCGCATGCCCGCCTGCGTGCTCAGCCTGCTGGCGCTGGCGGCGTGCCTGGCGCTGTTCACCCCGGTGCTGCTCAGCGGCAACCTGTACCTGGTGGTGGGGCTGCTGTTCCTGATGGGCGTCACCCTCTACGGCCCCGACTCGATGATCAGCGGCGCCGCCGCCATCGACTTCGGCACCCGCCAGGCCGCCGGCACCGCCACCGGCTTCGTCAACGGCTGCGGTTCGGTGGGGGCGATCCTCGGTGGCCTGCTGCCCGGTTACTTCGACACCTTCTCGGTGTTCATCCTCTTCACCTGCGCCGCGCTGACCGCCTGCCTGCTGCTGGTGCCGTTCTGGCACAGCCTCCCGCAGGGGAGGGCAGGCGCCGCACCCGCCACCGCCCTGCAAGCCCGCTGAGCCACCACCGGGCCGCCCGCGGCCCGACCAGCATTCCCGACTAAACAAGGAGAACGCCCATGGCCCTCGCACTCTTCGACCTGGACGACACCCTCATCGACGGCGACTGCGCCAGCCTGTGGAGCCGCCACATGGCCGACCTGGGCTGGGTGGAAGGCGACGCCTTCGTCCGCCACGAACGGGCACTCATGGCCCTGTATGCCGAAGGCCGGCTGGCGATGGAAGACTACATGGCCTTCACCCTGGCCCCCCTGGCGGGGCGCACCGCCGAAGCCGTCGCCGCAGCGGTCGAACCCTTCGTCACGGAAGTCATAGGCCCCTGCATCCGCTTCGACGCCATGGGCTGCCTGAACCAGCACCGCGAAGCCGGCGACCGCCTGCTGGTCATCTCCGCCTCCGCGCACTTTCTGGTCGCCAGCATCGCCGCCCGCCTGGGCGTGACCGAGGTCCTGGCCATCGACCTGGAACAGCACCAGGGCACCTACAGCGGCCGCACCCAGGGCACCCTGACCTACCGCGAAGGCAAGGTCACCCGCCTGCAAGCCTGGCTGCAAGAGCAGGGCGAAAGCCTGGCCGGCGCCCACTTCTACTCCGACTCCCGCAACGACCTGCCCCTGCTCTCCCTGGTCCAGAATCCCCGAGCGGTAAACCCCGACCCAGCCCTACGCCACCACGCCGAAACCGCCGGCTGGCCGATCCTCGACTGGCGCTGAAATCACTTAAAGGCGGCTCTAGCGTTGCAGGCCGATGCCGCCCTTCCCGCCACACCAAACGGCCCCCTCTCCCTTCAGGGAGAGGAAGCGGCATAACCCCAAACACCGCAATTCACCGGCAAACACCCGTAGGATGGGTTGAGCGAAGCGATACCCATCACCATGGCCCGATGGGTTTCGCAAGCTCAACCCATCCTACGAAAAGCACCACAGCGCAGCCGGAAACAGCCGTGTGGCCCCCCAGGTCGACACCGACTCTCCCCGCCACGCCGAACGACTCCCTCTCCCTCTGGGAGAGGGCCGGGGTGAGGGCGCGGAGCAACCCCAAACACCGCAATCACCGGCAAACACCATCCACAAGCAAGCCCCTACAACCCAGCACGTCACACCGCGCCCCTTGTAGGAGCGCGCCCTGCCGCCCCAACTCAGACACAACTGCCGCGGCCCGCCATCGCCACCCTGACAACACACCTCCGGCACCTCCTGCGTACTGATCCACCGCCGCTATTTTTCCCTGCAATCTCCCCGGCTCATTCGCCGCCTACGTAATTTTCAGCTTCCGCCATCAGCAATTGCTAAGAAATGAAGCTCTATATACCGATGAGGTCCGAACTGCATGAGGAGTGGCTCCCGCTACTTCACACCACTGAGCTTGAGCAGGCCGACAAGTAGAAACAACCATGCTGAACCCGCGAGCAGAAGGCTGCCTGAAATGAGCATGAGCCGCCTGATATCAGGTGGAAAATTACGTAGGTCTTCGGGGCTCAGATGGCCACGACGAATATTGATTCTTGTCAGTAGGAACATGAAACCCGCTGTGCTGGCGACCTGCATGCAGCGCGAGCGGAAACTGGAGCCCGCCCATATTCGGTTGTAATTATTGACGCCAGGACTATTGGGAAACGCAGCGAGAATCCGCTCATAGTGGCGGTGCGTTGTATAGGCCAGGACCGCTGCACCGGACAGCAAGATCACGAAGGGTAAAAGAAGACAAGCAATTTGCACATCCAAGGGCCAGGATTCAAACCACATGCCGAAATTCATGGCTGGCTCCTTTCATATATTTTCCCCTGCAATCTCCCACGACCATTCGCCGCCTTTGCCTCCCAGCGTAACTTGTAGTTTCCGCCATCAGAAATTTCTAAGTGGTGAAGCTTTACGTACCGATGAGACCCGAACTGTATGGGGGCTGTTAGTTCACACCACTTAGGGATGGTCTGAATTAGCCCGGTATTTTCGGCCGACTTCAGTACCCGCCAATTTTTGAAGGCGGCCGATCAATCTAAAACACCCCGATCGTCCAAACGCTCCCGATTTCTTGGCCGCCGCGCGC
>Ga0180223_1000829_pt1 | contig 31201 bp, 26 predicted proteins | sample eDN5th30CKraftOP_FD_151337 | JGI IMG/M metagenome (GOLD analysis project Ga0180223, IMG submission 151337) | Enriched Organic Plus compost microbial communities from Emeryville, California, USA - eDNA 5th pass 30_C Kraft OP (version 2) (version 2) ... | reverse complement strand
AGCGCACAGCCTCAAGCTTGAACTCCCGAGTAAATCTCCGTCGCTCCATGATCCACCTCCAGCTCCAGTAAACACCTTAACTTGGTGTCTTCCGAACCGGGTGCAGGCCAGTAGAAGCAATCTTCGTGTTGATGTTTGTAGTTGCCGTTCATTTGCGTTGGACTGGGCTTTTTCCAGACGATCTCGGTGTAAACTTCAAATCCGGCATTCTCGATCGTCTTTTTTACTTCCCCGATATAATTGAGGGGGTCATGCCAAATGTACGCAACCGAGCCCGGGAAATTGATATACGCTTTGGTAAAATCCCATCTGTCGTCATTCTTGACTTCGCCAGAAATGGCGCCAGGTTTTCCCTTGTAGTTAATCCCATAGGGCGGATCTGTTACCATCAGATGCGGGATAGCGCCGTCCAGCAGCTTATCAACGTCATCATCCACCTCTGAATCTCCACACATGATCCTATGCTTGCCAAGCCTCCAAACATCCCCGCGACGGCTTATCACGTACGCAGGCGGTTTCGGACCTGGATCAGGATTGTGGCGTTGCTTGATGCTCCGGAGAATACTATCGCGCAGTCCGGGCGGCAGCGGGAGTTTTGATGGATCCTGTCCAGTTCTCAGCCACTCTTCGACCAATGGGACAATACTGCTTGTATTCAGTTTAGCGCGCCTTGAATATCCGTTCTGGTTCAGAGCAAATTCGCGTTGATCCATTGGATTATAGATTTTTCTTCGTCGTGTTAGAATTTTCGTCAACCCAGCCTTCGCTGCTGCCCGTCGCCTCTTTTCTCCATCAAGCACGATATTGCTAGGGGTTGTGTCGATTGGATCGATTTCTGCCTTTCCTGCACGTATCGCCTCAGCGAATTCGTCAATGCTCGCGTCTGTATGGCCATGGAGAGGCTCGTCCATCGATCGAAGCTGGTCGAGAAATACCCACTCCTCGACTGTGGTTTTGTATCCCTTTTCCGTCATCATCGGGCCTGTTCAAGACACACACAACGCTTCCGTCGACACAGCTTCGTCGGCAGATTGCTTGGCTAAGACGCATAGTACTCGGCAGCGCATCATTGGTGGGGACGAGAGCAGCCTTTCGCCAGCGATCCCAAGAATTTTTTAGACCGGCGTCTGATCACGTCTAGAATTGAGAAACCGGCCTATTACGGGAGGAAAGGCCCCAACAGGGGTGAGTTGAGGCCTATTTGGGACGAGATAGTCCTCGCCACCCATTATACGAAATTGTATCGTAATATTTTGCTGTACTTTTACGTGTAATCGACGACGGAACGTTGTCCGGTACGTCCTCAGGCTCAATTGGATTTCTGTCGGGGCAGCTTCGGCTGGTAGACTTCGGATTTTTGAAGAACCACTCGACTTCATTGCCGAGAAGAGCGTTCATGCTGCAACAACAACAGCGCTTGAGCGTCAAATAGACCAAGGCGCTCTGAACACACGCACCGCAAGTCCGGTGTCCTCCCCGCCAGCGCCCGTCGGCCTCCGCGGGCTTCGGGTCGTGGCAGCACGGTGCTGCCGGATTTCACGAGGGCACAATGGCAAAAGGTTCGACGAAGAAGGCGAAGATTGGAGCGGTTGCGGCAAAGAGCAAGGTAAAGGTCGTCACCCGTTTCAAGTCCGGGGCTGCACCGGCGCGGCGGACGGCGCCAGCAACCAAGAAGGCGGTCGTGAAGGCGGTGAAGCAGCCGAAGGCTGAAGTCTCGACCCGGTCGGAATCGAAGCAGGCCCAGGTGATCGCCCTGCTGCGGTCCGAGACCGGTACGACGGTGGCCCAGATCGGCAAGGCGATGGGCTGGAAGTCCCATACGGTCCGAGGGCTGTTGTCGGGCCTGCTCCGCAAGAAACTCAGGCTGCCGATCGTCTCGGAGCGGGTCAACGGCGAGCGGGTCTATCGGATTGCCGCGGGGGGCGGAGCGGCGGTCCCGGCCTTAGGCGCTGTTGTGGCCGACAATCAGGATGGCGGGAAGCAGGACCGGGGCGATGGCGACGACAGGGCGTCCTCCAGCGACGGCATAAATAGCAGCAGCAAGGTCAAACAGAGCGGGCGGTCGTCGCCCAGCACCACGGAGGTCGTAGCGTAAGCCGATGGCACGGGTCAGCATTCAACCCGTTCAGCATGACAGTGATCGTAACCCGGTCGACAACGAGATCGCGCATCTGCGCGGTCTCGACATTCACGGACTTCGACTGCAGTGGAAGAGCATCTTCGGCCGACCGGCGCCGATGCACCTGCCCCGGCACCTGCTGTTCCGGATCCTCGCCTACAAGGTTCAGGCGGATCGCTTCGGCGACCTTGATGCCGAGACCGTCAGGCTGCTCGACGACATTGCCACCGAGGCCGCCCGCGCAAAGGCGGAGAAAGCCGACCAGCCAGCCCCCAAGCCGCGCATCCGCCGCAAGAAGCTGACGCCGGGCATGGTGCTCGTCCGGGAGTGGGACGGCCAGCATCATAAGGTAACGGTCGCTACCGACGGCTTTGTCTGGAACGGGACGACCTATCCCAGCCTGTCCAAGGTCGCCTTCGCCATCACCGGCACCAACTGGAACGGCCCTCGCTTCTTCGGACTGCGGGATTCCACAAAGACAAAGCGGGTATCAAAGGCCAAACAGCCTGGCGCGAAGTCCGGAGGCAGCCGATGAATCTGGGCCGCGCAAAGACGAAATCCTCTACAGGCCGTCATGCGCCCAGGACCGTCCGCTGCGCCATCTACACCCGGGTTTCCACCGACGCCGGGCTCGACCAGGACTTCAATTCGCTGGATGCGCAGTACGACGCCAGCCAGTCCTATATCCGCAGCCAGGCCCATGCGGGGTGGACCATGGTCCGCACCCGCTATGACGACGGCGGGTTCTCCGGCGGCTCCACCGACCGGCCTGCCTTGCAGAAGCTGCTGGACGACATCCGGGACGGCAGGATCGACGTCATCGTCGTCTACAAGATCGACCGGCTGACCCGCTCGCTGGCCGACTTCGCCAAGCTGGTCGAACTGTTCGACGAGCATGGCGTGACCTTCGTCTCAGTCACCCAGCAGTTCAACACCACCACCTCGATGGGACGGCTGACGCTCAACGTCCTGCTGTCGTTTGCCCAGTTCGAGCGGGAGGTCACCGCCGAACGGATTCGCGACAAGGTCGCTGCCTCCAAGCGCAAGGGCGTCTGGATCGGCGGCATGGTCCCGCTGGGCTACGAGGTCAGGGACGGCAAGCCGGTCATCGTCGAGGACGAGGCCAAGCGGGTTCGGACCATCTTCAAAACCTACCTCGAGGTCGGCAGTGTCGGGCAGCTACTGCCGGTCCTGCGCAAAGACGGCATCGTCACCAAGGTCCGTCATCTCTCCACCGGCAAAACCATCGGCGGCATCCCCTTCTCCCGCGGTCCCCTCGCCCATCTGCTGCGCAACCGATTCTACATCGGTGAGGTGTCCTACAAGGGCGAGGTCTGCCCCGGCGAGCAGCCTCCGATCCTCGACCGGGAGCTGTTCGACGCCGTCCAGGTCAGGCTCGACCAGCAGCGCGTCAGCCAGGACAATGCCCGGGTCCGATCCGACGCCCTGTTGATCGGCCGCATCCATGATGATGCCGGTAACGCCATGACACCGACTCACGCCCAGCGGCGCAACGTCCGATATCGCTACTACGTCTCAACTGCACTGGTGCAGGGTCAGTCCGATGAGGCAGGCAGCGTGGCGCGTGTCCCGGCGGCAGAGGTCGAGGCCGTCATCATCAAGGGTGTTCGGGAACGGCTCGGGGACACAGCACCAGCCGATGATCGGGCGCTGATCGATAGCCACGTTGTTCGCATCGATGTCCAGCCCGCCAGTCTGGTCGTGGCGCTGCGACTTGAGGACGGTGACAACGGCGATCAGGGAGAGCTATCGGTACGGCCCTCAGGAGATTGGGGTGACGGCGGCGTGAACAGTGATGTATCCGATCCAAACCCGGACCTGTTCGACACCCCACCCCCAGACAACGAGGCATTGGGGTACGAGACATCCGGGTACGACGTCCTGCACATTCCCTGGACCAAGCCACCGACCACACGGCTCCGGCATATCGTCTCCCCGCAGGGTGCCCCGGATGAGATTATCATTCCCTCCCCCACCCGGCTGGTGGCGTCAATTGCTAAGGGTCGGGTGTGGTTGAGTGAGCTTGTCACCGGCCAAGTACTATCGATCGAGGAGATTGCCGCCCGCGAGGGCTGCAGCGTCCGTCACGTCAACATGACGATCTCACTCGCCTTCCTGGCCCCCGACATCGTCAACGACGCAATCGACGGCAAACTCCCCCGCGATATCGGCATCGTCAGGCTGTCAGACCCTCCTGCGGAGTGGTCGAAGCAATGCCCTCCAACCACAAGCACGTTGCGATGATAGAAAACGATGACCCATAAATTTCTGGAACGGCTTTGCGCCATGGATGGCCTTGGCGGTCGGCTGAACATTACGTCCGCCCGCGGTTAGTAACTCGCTTGCTTTTGTCCTGCAGACGTCCGGAATGTCGCTCTCCGCCGAATGAACATCCACCGGCTCTGTGGCGTTGTTCCGAGGTCCGCGCCCGAAGGAAAGACCGATATGACCGACTACACGCTGTACTACTGGTCCGTGCCCTTTCGGGGGCAGTTTGTCCGCGCCGTTCTTGCCTTTGCTGGCAAGACCTGGACCGAGGCTGGCGACGCGGAGATTTCTCGGCTGATGGAAGGGCCGGTCGCGGACATGCCTGTTCCCTTCATGGGCCCGCCCGTCCTTGTCGACACCAGTGCGGACGTCGCGATCTCTCAGATGCCGGCAATCATCCTGTACCTTGGCGAGACTCTTGACCTTCTACCAGACACGCCTGCCGGACGCGCATTGACTATGAAAATCGTCAGCGATGCCAACGATGTCCTCGATGAACTCACCCTCGACGGCGGTCGCCAGATGTGGACCGAAGACCGCTGGAACACGTTTGAGCCACGCTTGAGGAAATGGATGTCGCTCTGGGAGGAGATTGGACGGCGCCACGGTCTGAAAAAGACAAAAGGCTTCATTCTCGGCGGCGATAGGCCGGGCGTGGCTGACGTGGTCACCGCCACACTGTGGACCACCGTGGCCGATCGCTTCCCGGCGGTCGACGAGATCTTGAAAGATGCTGCGCCTCTGACCGCCGCCCTGTCTCGCCGTGTCGCCGCCCTGCCACCACTCGCTACTCTGGCGGAGAAGGCGGAGAAGGACTACGGCAACGCCTGGTGCGGCGGGAAGATCGAGGCCTCTCTGCGGAAAGTCCTGAACGCCTGAGACAGGGAATGAGCAGTGGCATAGCGGCCGCGCTCTAAACTTTATGCCGTATGCCAATGCGGATAGGTGACAGGGCGCTCGCCAACATCTCGGCTCGAAGATCAGCAATCCACAAGTCGTGGATGCGCCAAGAACGACGTTTCATTATCGTCCAACAGCGGACATCTGTGTCAGCCGCCGAACTTACGAAGATTTGGTAATTCCAACATCGAATGTGCCAGATCTTCAATCTCGGAAAGCGATGAATACCAACACTGCGCATCCCCCGCCTCGGTCCGAACCTTTTAGCCGCCCCAGCCAATCAAACACTTCCGCACAACACATGCATTCGTCTCTCGACCGCGATGAAGCCGGAAGCTTACTTTCCTCAGGCTGGCTGGACATTGGCATGACGTAGACTAGGTTCGCTTGAGGAACAGGGGACAACGCGTGATAAAGTGGAGCATGTACGCCGTCGCAGGTTTCTGGCTGACATCCATCATGCCGAGCCAAGCCGCTTGTGGTGACCGTGACGGGCCTGGTTATCGCGGCCCAAATGGGAAATGCATTGGCTGGGCGCAGCTAGCGAAGACATGCGGCACTCCTCCTGAGACGCGGTGCACACCTGAGAACGTCCGAACAGGCGACCTCAGCGGTCCGAAATCGAAGAAGAAATGAAAATATTTTGGCAGGTCATCTTACTGTTTCTCCTTGCCACTTCTACCCACGCTTCCCCGATTACACCCGGCGAAATTCGCGTCGTCGACGGCGACACGGTGCGGGTGGGTCCAGACCTCTACCGCCTAGTCGGCCTCAATGCTCCGGAGACCGGTTCGCACGCCTCCTGTGAAGCGGAACGCGCCTTAGGTGCCACTGCGACGCGACGACTCAGGCAGCTCGTGGCCGGCGGCGGGCTGGATCTAGAACGGATCGCATGCGCCTGCCGGCCGGGGACTGAGGGCGCTCCACGGTGCAACTATGGGCGATTGTGTGGGGTGCTCAGGGTGCGCGGCCGGGATGTCGCGGAGATATTGGTCAGGGAGGGGCTGGCGGAGCCATATGTGTGCGCACGAAGTCGGTGCCCGAAGCGCAAGGATTGGTGCGCCAACTGACGACGCACGCCCTCGAATGGCCGGCGATGAGTTCATCGCGGAGAAACGGCTGTGGGCCGGCCGTGAGGGTTACGCAATTCCTAAAGAGTCGTCTGGCTTAGCCCTACAGATTCGCCGGATTGTTGGACACAATCGCGGCTAAAAGCGAGATGGCTGCTCCGGCCAGAATCACTGCTATCAGCAAACTCCAGAAGACACGGCTCAGCTCGGTGTTTGCCACCTATTTCCTCGCGGGCGAATGGCTTGCCGATGCCCGGCCGAGCCATACTCTGTATGTCATGATCCGCCGCGAGCGTGCGAATAACAATTGCCGTCAGAATGATAGGAGCCGTGACCGCATGACGCCCTGCCGCCGTTTCGATGGCATCACTTCGCAGCGGCGCCGGTCATGATCGGACTTAGGCGGGAGCCCAGGCCACATCAACAGGGCGAGGAGGCCTATGGGACACAGGCCGACGAGAGGTGAAGCTCTCGCCTCTCCCCCGTGGCTTTGGGAGGTTGGCAACAACCCGCCGCCGGAGCGGGTGCGCTGGCGTCAAAGGCCTTTCACGTCGCGCTGATTGCGACCTTCATGCCCTGGCGGGATTGAACTCCTGCATAAGCTCCGCGGCCCTCACCTTGACTTCTCTCGGGACCAGCAGAGGAAGTCCGCGGTCTCCCTCACTACGCATGGCGCCGCCGTTGATGCTGCGCTGAGCCGAAAACGACTCTTTATTGGTCGTCAGGGGGGACGTTTGATGGCCGAAGTCCCCACGTTTCTTCAGATGGAAGCGCTTCCTCGAATGTCAGGGGGCCGTCCTCAACTTGCTGGCCGTCGTCACAATCCAGCTCAGATAGAGAGCCAGTGGGGTCACTCCGGTCAGGCCGCCACATCCCTGTTCCAGTTTTGGCGCCGTCGACCAACTTACAACACCAACGAGCACCGCCTCTCGGTAAACCGGTGCCCCACTATCGCCGGTGCATGCGCCCAACCCGGCTTTAATGCCTCCGGTTGTTGCGTCGACCAGGCGAACTTGGAGATTTCCCGGCTTGCCGGTTGCTGCCAACCTGGCTGAGCGTAAGGTCCCGCCAGTTTTCCCGTCGCCCCGCACAGCGACCCCATATCCTCTGATCGTGTATTCATCACCCGGCTTCGGGGCCGGTCCCTCTCCCATGACCGCAGGGGACACGCTCTGAGGCAGAGGAGCAGCCATCTTGAGCAAGGCGACATCAGCTGTCGCGCGGTGGCCGAGAAGATCAGACAAACTGAACTTTGGATGCCGCACTACAGTGCGAACGTCGATAAAGTAAGGCTCCCGTACAGGATTAAATTCAATGACTTTGTAGTCACTTCTCGGCATCACGCAGTGCGCTGCTGTGAGGACAACGTCGCGAGCGATTGCGGCCCCGGTGCAGAATGTGCCGCCTGAGCCGACGATCATGACTTCGTGACGGTTCTCCGACGATTCGATGGGAGCGCTTCCTGTGATCGCCAGAGCCGGGTTGGCGAAAAACAAGGTCGTCAAAAGCAAAGGAAACCAACGCATCCGGAGCCGCCGCATCTGAGAACACCCATTCCATTTTCGTATACGCGGGTGCACAACGAATCGCAATTTACTAAGATGAGTGGCAAGAACTCGCCCACTTGTCTTGCCGCGGTTTGCGATGGATTTAGGGATAGGCCCTCTATTGAGGGCATGGCGACGACGCTGACCAATGCGGTTCAGTACGTCCGCATGTCGACTGACATGCAACGGTATTCCATTGAGAACCAGTCTGACGCAATCGCCCGTTATGCAGCGACGCACGCCCTTCGGATTGTCCGCAGCTATGAAGATGCCGGGCGAAGCGGCTTGCACCTGCGTAGCCGCCCAGCCCTCAAAGCCCTGATAGCTGACGTCATGTCAGGCAAGGCGGATTTCGAAGTCATCCTGGTCTATGACGTCAGCCGATGGGGACGCTTTCAGGATACGGACGAAAGCGCCCACTACGAATTTCTATGTAGGGAGGCGGGAGTCGCAATCGAATATTGCGCCGAACCGTTCCAGAATGACGGCAGCATCCTGGCAACCCTGTTAAAAAACATCAAACGCGCGATGGCGGGAGAATTCAGCCGCGAGCTGTCGGTGAAAGTCTTCGCAGGCCAAAGCCGTCTCGCTGCGATGGGTTTCCATGTTGGGGCCGGTCCTGGATATAGCCTTCGGCGTTTCCTGCTCGATGAAAACGGCAATCGCAAAATGGAGCTGGCTTTTGGGCAGCGAAAAAGCGTGAAGACCGAACGCGTGATCCTGGTACCAGGGCCGCCGGAGGAGCTCAGGACGGTGCACCAGGTCTACGATCTCTTCATCGACGAAAAAGCGTCGTTGAACGAAATTGCACGCATTCTCAACCGACAGAATATTCCGAACGTCAGCGGGCGTGCCTGGACATCCGTTTCAGTACGAGAGCTTTTGGCGAATGAGAAGTACGTTGGCAATTGCGTTTATAACCGCACCTCAAAGAAGCTCGGCGTCAACTGGCATCGCAACCCGCGGAAAGAGTGGGTGGTCAAATCAGCGGCTTTCGAGCCTGTCGTTCTGCCTCAACGGTTTGAGAAAGCGCAGCAGCAGCTCGTGGAGAATGCCACCCAATATACCGACAACGACATGTTGGACCATCTGACCGCAACATGGTGCCAGGAGAAATACCTCACACGCGATCTGATCGACGCCGCCAGGAATGGTCCCTCGGACAACACCTATAAGAAGCACTTTGGCAATTTGCTGAATGCATACCGACGCGTTGGCTTTACAACGGCGTTCACTGCCACCCGAACGACCCTTCGGGCTATCAGAAAAGCGGTCTGCGTAGACTTGGTGTCGGGCATTCGCCGGGCTGGAGGAACTGTTGATGTCCCTCCCGGTTGGAGTTGCCAGCTTCTCGTTAACGGCGAACTGAAAGTGTCCATTGTCGTTGGGCGGACGTCCCTGTCGCATGTGGCCAGTAACCAGAACCAGTGGCGGTTTGGCTATCGATCCCTCCGCAAGCCCGATATCCTCATTGTCGCGCGAATTGATCAAGGAAGTTCGGAAGTTCGCGATTACTTCGTGCTTCCGTTCGTCTTCCTGCCAGCCGGCAGCTGGCTGACGGTCAGCGGCATCAATTATGAGCGGCTGGAACGGTTTCGCTCGCCGTCATTGGACCCATTCTACGCACTGTGCGCTCGCCGATCTCTGGGGCAGCTTTCACAATGACCGACAGGCGAGATGCGAGTCGTGCCGAACAACGTGGGCGACGGGCTCTCGCAAGGAAGGCCGCCTGTGAACGGATTGAAGCCACTTACGATCAAGTGGCACACGCAGTGCAAATCGGACGCCATATCTTTGTGGATGAAGATTTCGCGGACGTGCTTCGATCTCAAGGCGTCCAGACCATCCCTCAAACCGCGCCCCCGGCCCACTCGATCCGCAACCTTGCCCGCCATGCAAAGTCAGGAAACGACCGTCTGGACGAAGGGGCGCTTGAGTTTGTGATGATCTGGACGTTTCTTTATCCATTGCTGCCGAACCCTGCTGTCACGGACTATTTGGAAAGAAATTGGTCCGGGTTCATCCAGGAGCTGAAAGATACCTTCATCACTCTGGTCATCGAGGGGCCTTTCCCGCCCATCATGAGTGGACATGTTGGACGACGGCGTGGGGTCCAGAACCTCCCTGCTGTTGCCTTGCCCCTCGGCGCCACTCCGAAGGTGCGGGCTAGTCCTGACAAGGTCGCGCGCTTGCGAGATCACAAAGCCAAGACTGTGCTCAGCAAGCCCGGTCGGGGCACAGGTACTCACAGCCGATGACCGCTTGTCGCTGTGACGAATGTGGAACGGTCTTGTCGACGGATGCAATTCCAGGGAAACCTCGTCGGATTCCCATGCGGCTCGAAGGGGATCACCGCAACAGGAGTGCGAGAGTCACCGCAAGGACCGGACAAGCCGTAGCGAGACAGAGGTAGGCAAAGCTCGGCCACTTGCCGTACATCCTCACTAGGATCGCGAGATAGTCCAAAACATTGCGCATATTCACCTCCATCGATACGGATATATTCCTATGAGATTGAGGCGAAACTATGGAGTATATATTCCTATCATAGGTTGGGGCGACGGAAGCCCCGCGCCCCGAAGAGAAGGCGACATTCCGGCGAGCAACCGTGAAGCTGTCATATCGGGGCTTCTACAAATCACATGAGCCGCAAGCTGGCTCAACGCGCAGTGATTCGTAGCGCGTTCAATATCTCAGGCGTGATCGTTCCAGTTACTTTCAATCCATAGTCAGCCTGCATCCGTTGAAGTGCCTCTCGTGTCTTTGGACCAACGATGCCATTGATCTCGCCGTTGAAGTAACCGAAAGCCAGCATTGCGGCCTGAACTTGCTTCACTATCTCCACGAACTTGTTGGAGTTCCCTGGGAGCACATTCGAAGCGTACCGCTGCTGCCCAGCTTGATGGCCGAAGTCGTGCGGCACTTCGGCTTGCGGCGGTTGCAGCAGGATGCCGTGGCGTCGGCGCGCCGCCCCTTTCCATGGAGCCGCGTCACGGCATGGCGGATTATCAAAACGGTCATGGCATGGGCGGGGATCAGCGGCATCAAGGCGTGCCCGAAGGGCTTTCGCCATGCGTTTGGCATACGCTGCCTGACTTCCGGCGTCCCCATCACGCTTGTGCAGCGCTGGATGGGCCACGCGCGGCTCTCCACAACGGCGATTTATCTCAACGTCTGCGGGCCGGAGGAAGTGTTCTTTGCAAGCCTGCTCTGGGAAGGCCCGCGCCAAAGGCCCAGACCATATCCGGCATTTTTCCATGCGATGGTAGCATGACATACCCATCTGAACTTGATCGGCATATCGGCCAAAAAGTTCGCTTTTTTCGTGAATCTGCGGATTGGACACAGGAGATGCTTGCCTCGGCCGTTGGCATAACGTTTCAACAGGTTCAGAAATACGAACTGGGCTTTCACCGCGTACCGGCAAGCCGATTGTTTCTCATCAGTTATGCACTAAACGTTGATGTCAGGGCATTCTTCCCTGGTGGTGCATCAGGAACCCAGGCCGATTGGCGAGAACAGATGTTCGGTTGGTGGAAAGAATTGAGAAAGCGACAACGCCTGGTCGCACAGGACGCCTCCGATCTCATAGCCCGGTTTGGCGACAGTGCCTACGAGGAAGCGCGCGAGCGGGCGCGAGCAGACCGCCTCAATACTGTCGTGGATGAAAACAGGCCACGTGGCCATTGGAATCAGGTCCGCCGGGAGATCGGCCGTATCACGGAAGGCAATCGAGTCGGCTTGAAAGAGACTGAATAGCCCTCTGCCCTACTACGCAGGACAAGCTATCGCTTCCCGCTCCGCCGTTTGAGAAGCGTCAAGCATTGCCGCATCGTCTCTTCGTCCTTTGTATATGCACTTGGCGATACGCGGTTTGGCAGTTCAGGGTCGGGGCTTTTCATATAGAGAGCAACCATATCAGGGCGTCGCAGGATTGATGTGGCTTCCTTTTGAAGCTCATTAACCCACTTCACTTTCAAGAGGTTTGCCTCTCGGCACTTTTCCAGGAATCGTAGCGCATCCCATAGTTTCTCGACCGAAGCGGCAGCAGCGGTGCGCGGGGTGAGCCCATTCAACTGGGGCTGTACGTTATCAAGCCACGCTTGGCTGTCATCGCCTAGCGCGGCTTGCGCCTGTCGTACCAACTGGTCCGCTCGCCCCTGCCCTTCCTTCAGTGCCGTTTGCTCGGCTTCGTGCTTTCGCGCTTCGGCCCGCTCCTCATGAACTTTGTGCCTTGTTGCGAGGAGATCGGAAATCGGCAGCTCGAAATCTTGCGCGACTTCCTCCGATTCATCCCTCAGCACCGCGAGGGTGAGAGCGAGGCCTTTCAACAGCTCCCGCCAATCGGCGCTGCCCTCATCCACGATTTCCTGCGCGGTTCGTCCTATTCCATTGATAGGCCGCAAAACCCAGCGACTAAAATCGAAATCAACTCCTTCATTCGGCATTCCGGCTGACACAATCTCTGTGGCCAAATCGGTAAGGCGCTTACGACGAGTTGCTCGCTCCGCCGCCTCGCGGGCACGACGCTCCCTTTCCATTCTCCGTCGGTCGAGTTCGCTCGCGTGGTTGGGTGTATAGGCCCATCGCCAGCCATCATCTTGTGCGATGCCCTTCTTTTTCAGTTGCTCCAGAAAAAGCGCTATGGCGTGATTTGGTCCGCCTTCAGGCAAATCGGCCTCCAGGGCGACAGCGCCGAGGTCCGCCCGCTGGAACGTCTCAACAATCCATCCACGCCGAGCGAGTTCACTCAGAATCCCACCCGGAGTCGTGTTGCTGAACCTTGAGTGTAAAAGAGACAGGATGGCGGCTTTCCACACTTTGGGGTGCACGTAGAAATAACCCTCTCCTGACAGGAAACCATTCAGGAGCCCTCCGTCTCCTGCCTCAATGACCCGCTCTACTTCGTCCACGGTTTTCCAGTCAGCCTTCAAAGCTCGCTGCCGTGACTCAGTATACGCTTGCTTCAATTCGGCAATCTCTTGCTGCCGCTGCTGCTCTATAAGCTCGGCCTCGGCTTTCTCCTCGGCTTCAAGGTCGCTTAGCGCCTCCTGCGCCTTCCTGTTGTGAATCCATTCTCGCGGGGCGAAATTCAGAATCGCATCGTTCAATCCGCCCACGGTAATATCGCGAGACACCGCCGAAAGATCGATTTCAACAGCCGAAATGTTCGCTGCCGTGATCTTCGCGCGCTTCTCAGGACCGCACTTGTGAGTAACGAAGATTTCGACGTGCATGCGGCTCTCGCCTTTCCACAGGATCACGTCGGGGATGGTTTCGCCGTCCATCGTTTCCAATGCCGCGGCATCGAACCTGAATTCTCGTGCGGGGCGAATGGCGCGGGTGCGTTTTCCCAAGGTCGCCTCGACCGGAGGCAACACAAGTTGCTTGGTCTCATTAAGTAGGTTCTCCGCGTATTCGTGGAGCGCCGTCATGGGCCCGTATTCGCACTTGGAAGCTACCCCCGCCTCTCGATCTGCGGCCGTCAAAGGCGCATGTGCGAAATGATGGGCCACGTCGCTGTCAGGCTTCCGTGCGATGAGCTGGCGCCGGCAATTTGAGGCAAGACACACACATCCGCAGGCCGCGCCGCGGTCGGCTTGGGAAATGTGTATGAGCTGTCCATCCCAGCGCCGTCCGAAGGCAAGATTTACCCCGTCACGCGCGAAGAAGGCGTGGCCAATTTGAGTAAAAGCCGCGAGCGGCCTTATGTCATCGTTGTAGTTCAAGAGCTGGCAAGCTCGCTGTGATCAGTTCAGCATGCGTCATTTGACAGATTACGATTGATTCCGAGTTTATGTGAACCCGAAATGAAGCCAACTACATTTCAGGCGGAGCATCTTCAGATGGCGGCGAGCGCTCGAACAGTTCATAGGCATAAGCGCGCAGCTCGTCGGTGATTGCGTTCTCACGATCCACGTAGCTGATAACGAGATCAACCTGCTCCTTCGAATTGCGCCGCAGCTTATAGACCTCCGTGAGCTGCTCGGGCGTGAGGTATTTGTGCAAGTGGTTGTGAGGATTGGGCGGGGTTTTCCAATTTCGTAGCCAATTGCCAAGCATAGCGTTCCACCACATGCGGGTGTCGGCTTTTTTTTTCTCCAGCATGATGCTGTCGTAATCGCGCAGCGTGAGCAAGCTATCGGCGTCTATCTGCATTTTAAACCACGCATGAAACGCCCTCAGACGCGCACGGTATTCAATAAAAAGTTCACGAAGGTCGATGCTTTGGTCGGAGGCCTCCACAAAGGTACGCATCGGCCCGTCCGCAGGGCGGCCGAAGCGTTCAGGATACTCGGCAATCACGCGCAACAAAGTCGCGCGCTCAATTTTAAAGCTTGCCTGCTTTGTCCCCTCGGAAAAGCTCAACTCCATGTTCCATCCAGCCTCTACTATATGCAGATGATGAAGCATCACGCGGAGGGCGATCACAAAATCATGCAGCCCCTCAGAGCCGAAATGCTCGCGCAGCTTGGCCGCGAAATCAGGGAGGTTGAGGATTTTCTGGACCCGGCGCGTATGATCAACGAGCGACGCCACAGCATTGGTAGTCGTGAACAGTTCTCTTTGAATGCGCAGCTCGAAGCATTCCAGCTCATGTTCGTGGAAGTGGTCGAACAGCGTCGATCCCTCGGCCAGAGCTTCGTTTTCAAACTGTCCGATTGCGGCAAGCAATTCCTGTAAGGATTGCTGCACGATTCCAAGGCTCGTCAGGTAGGAAGTGCGTCGCTCTGCTAGTTTGTATCCTGCGTGGCTACGCATGATTTCCCGCATGCGCGGGTCGTGCTGGCCGACCACCGCATCCACCAACGGGCCTGGAAGCGGCACAGGGCTTTCTTCAACGGCTTGGCGGATAGCCTCTCGCCGTTCCGCTTGGCGCTGCCTCTGACGTAGCCAGAGAGCGTTGAGTTCGTCCGGGTTCATCTGCGCCTTGTTATCAGCGACCAGGCGGGCATGGCGATCTTGTAAGCATATGTCTTAGTCACCGCCTCCCCGAAATCCACCCGGTAGATGCACGTCCTTGCAGTACCCTTCTCACCGATTCTAAACACAATGTGTGTGCACTGTCACGGGCGAAGGATGTCCACGGAGCGATTTTCATCAGCGCCTTACAACGCCATCCTTTCTGTTACCCAAAGTTCCTGTTACTTGGTTCATTTCGTGGAGGATTCTTTTGCGCGCGGTCGCATGCTCTCGAATGCCCTGCGATACAGGAACGCTAAAGATCGATGCCCGAAGGGCGGAGGCGCAAAAAAGCGGCTCCAGCAGGGCTAGAGCCTGATCAAGCGGAGCGAGAGCCGCCCAGTCGTAACCGAGCAAGTGTTTTCCACTTAAGGCGATCCGTTTGGCCCGCCGGCTGCCACGACATCTTGATTACGCGTCCAGAAGAGCCTTAGCTGCCGCCGCAGGCGGGCGAACTCCCGTTTGCTCTTTCTCATAAGCTGCGGAAGGCCCCTCATCGCCAATGCCAGCACAAATACCGTGATCAGAACGGCCACTACGATGACGGATGTGCCAATAAGAAGGCCAGAGCGGTTAAACAGCAAAGCCAGCCAGATAAGCGCGAAGATCACTGCCACGACCGGCGCAATGACGGGCGAGGTTCGGGCGGGCCAGTGAGGACGGGAACCAAATGGCACGACCAGTCCATGATATTTTCCGGGCGATTGCGGAGCCTGGGGATTGAGATACTCCGCGATCTTGTTGAGGTTTTGCGTCCACACCGTATGCATCCGCACCGCTGCGATGAGGCCGATTGAGACGAGCACCGAGAGAAGCAGGCCGAAGGTGCACGTTAACGCATTTGCGATGTCATAAATCGGGCTTTGGGCGCCTTCCTTGGCGATATAAGCGAGGGCGGCGAAGAGAAAAGGCTGGGCGATCAGAAGCCAACTCAGCCTTTCGTGCATCCACTTCTTTTCGTTGTGTGCCGCTTCAGCAAACCTCTCCCACCGCTCAATCAGCTCTTCGGTTTCGTCTTGTTTCTCGGCGCTACCCTTGGTGTCTGCTGGCTTTGACAGCGCGGCCTTCAATTCGACATCGAATGTAGCGCGGAGCTGCGCGTCGGATTTCAGGGGCTGGGTTCTTTTCACATAGAAAATCCTGAGGCGCTCGGCGCCCGGATTCTCCGCAAGATATGCGATCACATCATCAATCTGGCTCTGCGAATCCTCAAGGTAAACGATGTCCCGCTCCTGAAACTCGTTCAGCAAGCGCTCAATTTGAAGATAGGGATTTCCCAGAACGAGCTCCGAACTCTTTCCATATATTTCGAACTGACAGATCTTCCTGTTTGATTTACAGCCGAGCATTAAAATTGAAACTGTACGCTTGGCGTTGAAGTGCCGCGTCGCGCAGGTTCCAACTGGGGCTGGTGCTCCAACCATTTCGGCCATCGCCTGGCATATAACGACATCAAGCTTCAACTTATCGAATGGCGTGGCAGGCGTCGGGCGCTGGCGCGGTCCCAGACCTGGGTCCGGCATGGTCGGGGTCGACCCCGGAGTTCGAGTCGGAATATCTGTATCATCTATTGACGGGGGAATTCGCGCGTCCGGTTGAAAGCGATTTGATTTAGAAAACTGCGCAGAGCTCGGGCCAGGATAGCTTAGCAGCCCAATAGCGATGGCGGCGGCTGAGGCGACGATCCACACCGCTTGCCGCCATGGAAAGTCGCCAGTACCCATCGTCGTCCCTTACATCAAATTTCGCTGGCGCGGTTCTTCAACACGGCTATTACTTTCTGCCCCGGTGCAATAAAGCCATTGGCATCTAGTTGATATTCTTGCAGATCATCACCACTGCTCATGGAGCGCATTGACACCGTATCCCCGACATTCCCGCCCAAAACGCGAGCAATGTGATCGGTGACTTCAACGACGAAGTCGGAGTGACTTGGGAATTGTGAGTGGTTCTCGGCACAATCGAAGGTAAAGCCACTGCCACCGCGGTTACGATGAATTATGTCTCCGATTGACGGCTTAGCTTCCGTGATTCTGTAGCCCCAAAATGGCTTGTCCATTCTGTTCAGAATACGGGCTTGTATGGCGTCGTGTGAGAAAACTGAATGAGAAGCATCAAACAAGAATTTTCGATACGAAGCACCGGATCTCCGCACGACGAAGGAGATAAACGCCGCTGACCAGGGCACGTCGCTTCCATCAGGATACTTGCTTCTGCCATCCCAGGTTTGGCCGATGCTGGCCCACATTTCCCCGACATAGCGGTAATAGGGGTCGCTCTTCTCGTCGGCCCGCCCCTTGTCGAAGCGCAACCATTCGCCGACAGCACTTGCGATCATGGCCTCGATCTCGGGCGCAGCGGGAGTCCGTAGATATTTGCCAAATACGCAGCCCGTCTTGCCGTCCACTTTTACGCGCCGCCAGCCAGGAAGTTGCGCCGGTCCGAGGTCGACAACTACCTGGGCGATTGTCAGCTCAGATATGATTTCCCCGTTTGGCGTTTCGCGAAGGTTGAGGCCTTCGGTCGTTACGTATGCCCGCGAAGCTGTCACGCTCCCATCGTCACGCGGTAGCGTTTCAATTTCAGTAACGTTTCTTCCGCCAAGTATTGCCTCTTCAACTTCCGCCTGGGCCAGCCCCCGCGCGCCGTCAGCGTGGAGGCTAAAGGCTCCCAGTTCGACTGGAGATTTCTTTAGAATGTTGACGTCGTAGCCAGTTCCTGAAGGGCCATGACTGCGGTCCGGAGGAACCTGGCGCATGGCCCATTTGTCAGAATAAAAGAAATCCTGGGTGCCCCGGAAAGAGCGAGACATTGAAATCCAGGGGACTTCAATTAGATCACGCTTGAGTAGTGCGCTTAGTACCAGACCGCTGCCGTAAGCTCCAATCCGGTATGTTCCTCCTAGCGCTTCTTGGACGGCTTCAAAGTAGGGGACAATGTAGTCAGCGACCTGACCTTCGGTGAAATCGGCATCCGCAGCAAATAGGATAGTTGTGCCTTCCGGCTGGCCGACGCGGTTTGCAAAATTCTTGGCGCTGATGGCATTGGTCTTGCCGTTTGCCGCTCCAAAATGTTCTGGCTCTCGGTTAGTGTCTTGAAATACAGGAAGAATGTAGAAGCCATCAGAAGATAAAAGCTGCGCTTCGTCCCTCGACGTCGTTTTTGATCTCACGGACGACGCATAGTATCGGATGATGGTCGAGACGCTTCTTTCTTTAAGAAATTGCCGGAAAATCTTTCCGGGCTGCGTATTTAACTTGATATTTGTATCTACAGCGGACCAGCCATCATCATCTTCGAAATCGCTTTTGTATGACATATGCCCCCCTAAGTTGTGGGAAAGCTAGCTAGAGTCTATTTCTGATTGATTGAATCTGGAGGGGATTCCGTTGGGGGCAGAGTTCTGATTCAACATGCTGGCTGGGATGGAGGCCAGCGTGGATGGCCAGACCTTATTCAAACGACCTGCGGGAGCGTGTTGCGGCGTCTGTAGAGTTGGGCCGAACGTGCCGGGAGACGGCAGAACTGTTCGGGGTGAGCGTGTCAAGTGTGGTGAAGTGGTCGCAGCGGCAGCGGTCGACGGGGACAGCGGCGGCCTTGCCGATGGGCGGCAACCGGGGCCGGTCCCTTGAAGCGCATCGGGATTGGTTGTTGGAGCGCATCGCCGCTCCCGGCATGACAGTGCGGCTGTTGGCGGTGGAACTGCGTGACCGAGGCATCGTCGCCAGCCCCGTATCGATCTGGCGGGTGTTGAAGGAAGCAGGGTTCAGCTTCAAAAAAAACGCTGTTCGCAAGCGAGCAGGATCGGCCCGCCGTCACGCGTAGGCGCCTGCAATGGAAGAAGTATCAAAGCCGTCTCGATCCGCGCCGCCTGGTCTTCATCGATGAGACTTGGGCCAAGACCAACATGGCGCCGTTGCGCGGCTGGGGGCCGCGCGGCCGGAAGCTGATTGCCAAAGCGCCGCACGGTCATTGGCGCACGCTCACCTTCCTGGCGGCACTCCGCCATGACCGCATCGATGCCCCCTGCGTCATCGATGGCCCGATCAACGGCGAAACCTTCCTCGCCTATGTCGAGCAGGTTCTCGTTCCTGTGCTGAGGCCGGGCGATATCGTCATCATGGACAATCTCGGCAGCCACAAGAGCAAAGCCACCCGCAAAGCCATCCGCGCCGCCGGTGCCAGGCTCTTCTTCCTGCCGCCCTACAGTCCCGACCTCAATCCCATCGAACAGGTCTTTGCCAAACTCAAGCACCTGCTCCGCAAAGCCCAGGAGCGAACCGTCGAAGCAACCTGGCAGCGCATCGGATCGCTCCTGCGGGCCTTCTCACCACAAGAATGCGCCAAATATCTCTCTAACTCAGGATACGCTTCAACCTGACTGAAACAGACTCTAACGTGCACAACCAATACGTGAAAGAATTATTGCAGTTTTATGAAGGGCACGTTCTCGCAAATTAGATTTCCCCCGTAGGACCGGGGGTGAAGTTGCCGATAAGGTGCCGAGCTTGGCATCGGCATGCGGCGAGATGTGAGGACAGCCGTCAAACTGCCTCGACCCTTCATTGCTGCAACATCGCGTTGTTGGCCACAAACGTGAAGCCTGTTGGTCCGTAGGATGGGCGCTGAGCTGCCATGGCTCTCCCTAATCTTTAGCGCATGAACGCGCTGAAAGCTGGCCATCAGCTTCATCCTTTGCGAATCGTCCTCACGCCTGCGTCGGTGAGCAGCTTGTAGAGAGGTGCTATCTCGTTGCGATTACCTCGTGAATCACAGTATGTAAATACCACGCGCTGCTTCGCTCTTGTAAAAGCAACGAAGAATCCCGCTGTCTCCTCGTATTTCTCTCTTAAGAAGCTAAATAACGAACTATCTTCAAGTCCTACGAAGATAACGGTGTGGTATTCAAGCCCTTTGCTCTTGTGCACGGTCATCAGGGGCACTGCGCGAAGCCCCTCGTAGCGGTCAAGCGCCTCAGACCACGACGCTGCTCCCTTGCAGGACTCCTCAAGATGAGCAGCCGCTGCCTCCATTACTTTGGCTAACCAATCGCCCTGGCGATAGGCAGGAGATATGGCCAAGAGATTCAATCGCCCCACAAAATCGAAAATGAACTGTACGAGTGCTTTGGCCTCCAAAGCGGTTGTAACGGGCTTGGCGAACTTCGCTGAGAACTTGCCCGAGAGATCGTTCAAGTCGCGCGACGCCTGCGCGCACCCTTTGTCATCGTCGGCGTCGAGGCTACGCAGAAAGCACAGCATCTCGATGCAATCCGTCCAATGTTTGCCTGCCCGGTTGCTGCTGAGCAAGCGCAGAAGCATCACGAGTAATTCGGAGAAATCCTCAGCCAGGAGCTCTTGAAGCGCCAAAGGGCCCACTATAGCTGCTTCGTTACGAAGAACGATGCCTCGTTTGGCGAAGGCAGGCTCAAGCTCCTTGAAGAACTGAGCGGCGCGCACGCGGACAACGAGCGCAAAATCGCGCGGACTCAACTCATATTTCATCATTTCATTTACAACGAAATCTGCAAGGGTTGACGCCTCGACTTTTGGATTTGAGAAGTCCCAGACCTCGCAGCTATTGCCGACGATAGTGCATTCATTCTTTGAAACCGGCTCAATCGCCTTATTGTCGAGCGCCTTTGCCAAAATGTTCTGGATTCGCACCAGATCGGGCGAAGACCGGTAGTTATTGAAGAGCGGAGTGCGCTGGGCGGCGAAATCCACTTCATAGACGCCAAACGCATCGTCCATCGCCATGGCCCAGCGCATGATCTGCTGTTTATTGTCGCCAACGCAGGTCAACACCGTCGCCGAACCCATGAAAATGGATTTTACGAGATCGTATTGCACCTGCGTCGTGTCCTGGAACTCATCCATGAAAAGATGCGAGTATGACAGCCGCAACGCTTCGCGGACCAGCGGGTTGGTTCGGACGAGTAGCTCCGCCAGTCGCCCGATCATCGGGAAACTCAGGAAGCTCCGCTTCTCGCCATGCAGCCACGCTTTCCAAAACTCGGCCGCCGCCCACTGACCCGGCGTTGGGCTGGCCAAGTCGGCGTCAACCAATGGCTCCGGCACCACCAACCTCTTTTCGAAGGTCCTGACGCTGATGGCCACGATGTCGGCGTAGCTGCCAATCTCCTTCGGCGGCCGAAGCTTTTGAAGGAAGTTATTCAGGATCGCGTCGGTTGGATACGCGATCTCATAGTCGGGCGTCGGGCGAAAGCGCTGCGGAAGAGCCTGACCAAAGCGGTCAACAAGGCTTTTCGCGAAGGCGTCACAGGTCTGCGAGTCAAAGCGGTGCGCGAGATCGGGGTGGCAACGGGACCTAACGCGGGCCGCCAGATTGCGGGCCGCATCGCGCTTATAGCTGAGCGCTAGAATTCGCCGCGGGTCTTCGGAAATACCTGTTTGAAGGAGGTAGGCGGCCCGCTGTGCGAGCAGTTCGGTCTTGCCTGCACCCGGCCCTGCAATAACGGACCGATTGTTAATGGAGCGCACGACATCAAGTGCGTTTGACTCCAACTCGTCGACACCGATGGGGTGCCATTCCTCCGAGCGCACATGACGGCGGACCAGCATGTTAGTCCCTCTTCAGATTATTGGTGATATGCTGGATAATCTCTCGGTAGATGGGCGGCATCTTGGTCTCAATCGTCTCCTCATCAAGGTACGTGAACGCCTGAAGGTGCGTCGCCGGCTTGCTATGCGTGAGGAAGTGATAGCGATAACTCGCCATGTGGTTCATAAAAGAAGCGCGTGGCGCCTCGTAAGCTTTAAGACCGGGACCACCCTCTCCGAGAATGACTTTTGCGGCATCTTCATTCTTCATTTTTGGCCCGCCGCCTGTCGGGACGACCTTCGCATAAGCCTCTGGATAGGCAGCGAGCATCGCCATATCGAGGTCGAGAGGATCGGAGAAAAAAATTCCGAATCCCTTTAAGCGCGATATCCAACCGTCCAAATACTCCCACTTGTCCCAGTTATGCATGTCATCAAATGCTTCCTGAGAAAGTATGCTGCCACCATCGAGTTTCAGCAGTTCTTCTCTAGGAATTCCCAGCTCAAGAAGATTGGCGATGGCGGTCTTGATGCGCCCGAAGCCTCCTCCAATGCGGCCCAGGTCGAGGTCGAGTAGTGTTGCGTAGGGAATTTCAAGACCATTGAGCAGGCGCCAGAAATGTTGAGCGTGGCGGCCACCTAGTGGCACAATAGCGACAAACGATGGATCAACGAGAAGACCATCGGCCTCGGCCAGCTTCGGCAGCACGATGCGCTCGGAATCTCCTTCGACGAGCAAAACGAAGCGCGCGAAGTAGAGTTCGGGAAACGCAAGCATCGCGCCACGTATAAATTTCACAGCCTCCTCGCTCCCCTTAGGAAGCGTGACGGCTTTCAACGAGGCGGTTCGTGTCTTTGGATCGCGCCGGCAATAGCGCACCTCTGTCGGCTCGACTCTGCCCAGCACGGCGGGCGAATGACTTGTGACCAAGGCCTGAGCGAAGCCCGTTCCGACAAGAGAGCGCACTTGCTCGATAATGCGGGAAAGGAAGTACGGCGAAAGATGGTTTTCTGGCTCCTCGATGGCAAGCATGGTCAGCGCGGGAACCCGCAATTCGTCAGCGCGGAATCCGTCGATCTTCTTCTCCAGGGCCTGCCTCTCGACATCGAAGACTGCGGCGGCGAGGGCAAAGTAGAACAGCGATTGTTGCCCATCGCTAAGCACATCCAGCCCGCGTTCAATGCTGCCGGGCTCGTATTGAAACAGAACTTGAACTTTCGCGACGATCTCCTCGAAGCGTTGGCCGATGAGGGTCATTTTCGGATCGGCATCGGAAATATCGTCATCAAGCTCCGACCAGCGGTCCGATAACGCACTGCTCATAGCAGCGATTGCCGCTTCGGCTCCAAAAGCGGTCGATAAAGAAGCTGTCGCTTCGTCGACCGTGTCGCGTGTGGATTTTGACCACTCGATAGCTCGGAGGAGTCGGGCGGCTAACGCGCCCGTCGTGCTGCGGATTTGTGCAGCGGCATCGCGCGATGCGGGCGTGTAGTAGACTTGGATTAGGCCACGATCCGTGGCAGCAACCTTGTGCTTATCGTCGTCGCCGACTTTGGCATCCAGCGTATGCACCCAGTAAAGTTCTTGCGTGACCTCGCCTTCCGCGGTCCCATCATCCTCCCACCGGGCCACAAGGCGCAAGCGGCACAGAGGCTCGGCTTTAGGCTTTGACACCTGCATATGCTTGAAGACAGGAGCGACCGACTTAGAGGTTGCTTTTCCTGCTGCCAGTTCGGGGAGAGAGATAACGACGTCGATAAAGAGGTCACGCGGCGAGCGGTCATCAGGGGCCATACCGACGGGAAGATGGAAATCAGCGCGGTAGATAGTTCGTTGCGCGCGAGTCCCGCCGAAAAGCTTGACGAGTGCTTGTAGCACCGCCGTCTTGCCGGCGGCGTTTGGCCCCACAATCGCAGTGAGGCCATCGGCAAAATTAATCTGTTGCGGCTCAGGACCAAAGCACCTGAAGCCTGAAATCGTCGTTGATTGAATTTGCAATTGATTGCCCTCCCACGTTGAAGGCTTCTTGGCTTATCCATGATTGCAGTCAAGCGAATGGTGCAGAAGCCCCGATTTTTGAGGTTATCCACGCGCCAGTTGACTCTTAGCTGAAATAGAACAAAACTAGAACATCAATCCCAGGGAGAACCCGTGGATGGCCTCGGCCAGCCCGCAAATAGCTATTGCCGAATTGCGCCGTTGGCTGGAGCGAATGGAGAGCCATGGACGCAGCAAACCATCGTATCGAGCAACTCTTTAGCGGGATGCTCAGAGTCAAATCAGCCCTGACACATCGATTACTCGAACTGCAATCCGCTCCTTGCGATCCGGCGGGATAAGCTCCGTTAACATTTGCTCCATCTCGCTGGCCGATTGAGGCCTTGTTTTACCGCCGGGCGGAGGTGGTATCGCCACGGGGCGCTTCTCGCCAAACCAAAATACGACATATAAGCCGAAGCCCTGTGCATCAGGATCGTGGGCATAGAAGCGCTCAAGCTGCTCCTGCGCGGCTGTCCACACTTCTGAATGGTAATCTCGCTTCAGTTCGCAGAGAATTTTGCGATTCGGCATCGCGACCGAAATATCGGCGCGCTTATCACGCGCCATGTGTCCCTCTGGCTCCACTGTTACAGAGAGAGGCAGAAGTCTTACACGCAGGAGGTCAACCAATCTGTCTCGACAGGTCTCCTCTGGCAGAGGTGATATAGGCCGGCTATAAGAATCGAGGTTCCAAAAGACCTTAAAGCCGTCGGTGTTTCCGTGGGCAAGCTGCGCGCGCACATCGTCAAGATGCCAAATCAGCACAGCGTAAAGATCGGCCACCGTCGCTGGCGGCCCTTTCGTAAGGCAGCGCAAAGTGTGCGGCCAATCGGGCCGGTCGTAAGCGGCTTCTTGGCGGCGAATACGTTGCCGCGCCCGCGCGTTAAGCAAAAGTTCCTTATAGGACGCCAGTTCAGGGAGCCTTTCAAGCCGCGCAAGAGCTTGTGCTGCGACGTCAGACGGATTGGCGCTTATCAAATTAACCAGAGCCTTAAAGTATTCGGAGGCATCCCAAGGATTGGTGTCGCCGCTCCAACCATCGCTGGGATAGCTCGTGGAGGGGTACAACGCGCCGGTCAACTTTGCGATGAACTCCAACTCCGGAAGCGTGAGCACAACACTCTGAACACCATGGCCGTGCCGCCTGCCAGCAAAATCGCGGATGTAAAAAATTAGCTTCGGCCGCGCACGAGCCGCCTCTTCCAACATTTTCTCAAACCGTGATGGCGCGAGCAGATACCCTACGGCGAGCCACTGATCATATTGTTGTGCATCGACCGATACTTCACCGTCGATAATCGGTCCGGCGAGGTGCAGCAAGCCCGCATGCGCCTCGGGCGTTGCTAACATCGCTTCCAACATTTCATCTAGCCATTGGGCATTTGCATTTGGAAACTCGCGTAGCAACTCCAACACTGTCGCAATACGGAAGGGCGCGAAGGCTGGCTCGGCTAGAAGTTCGCGCAGCCCGTCGACATACTGGGCGCCCTTGCCTAGCCCAACCCGTGCGATAGCCTTATATGCGCCGTGCACCAGAGCAGGTCGCTGCTCCAGCGCGGCTTTTTTCCATGCAGCCACACGCCAGATGGGGCCTTGAGCGCCTTCCTCTGAGATCGGCTCAATCAGCTCAAGGGCGATCAGTGCCGACAAACGATCGTCGGAAAACACGGAGAGATCATGTTTGATTGAGAATTGCTCATCGGCAGCAATAAGGAGTGCGCGCCACCACGAATAGATTTCGTCCTTTGCGGCTGCGTGGACGATGGCCTGAAATCCAGGTACGTCGCTCCGTGCAATGGCTGCGTTAAGCCCCCCCATCGCAGCCGGCACATTGGCCTCACCGATGATAGAAGCGAGCCGCTGCTGCGGCGTTACCTTCCCATCGAGGTCAGAGAACATCCCATAGTAGATTTCAGCCAGAAAGCTAAGCCAGCCGGCGTGAGAACCGTCCCGAATAGCCGCCACGTCGGCGTCGAACTGCGCGCGATTCCGTTCACGGCCTTTCTCGTCCTTGGCCTCGCGGTCGTGCTGCCCGATTTTTAGCTTGAGGTACCCGTCAGGAAGCTTGGCGCTGATCGCAGCATCACGGATTGAACGGAGGCTTCCATCGGTATCACCAAGCTCATAAAGCGTCTCAAATGCCGAAACGCCGCCCTGCGCATCGCGGTGCCAAGCAAATGAAAATGCCGCCTCGTAAAGGAATTGTTGTTTAGGCGTTCCAGGCTGGGCTTTCGCCAAATGATGCAAGAGCAGAGCCAGCATCTCGTCAGAACCGAGAAGATGCAGCGTCATTTCTTGAAACTGAAAAAATTCAATCCATCGTTGGTCCCCTGGAATAATCTCTTCCAGAAAGCGATCAGCTAGCGACCGCAGTCGTTCAGGCTTGGCGCCAATGGCCATCCTAAATTCGTCACGGCCTCCGCTATAGCTGTCGCGGAAGCCAGAAAGGGTTTCTAGCCATCTTAGCGCCCTTGCTGGCTCGATTTCCTGAAGCTCGTTCCATGCCTTGATCAGGATGCGCTCAAAGTAATTGCCTATCTGCCAAGAGTTGCGGCGACCGACCGCCTCTGTCCGTTTGTGCGGCCTAATGCCATCCAAAATGGTCGGCAGATCACTCAATGGCAGCGCATCTGCTAGAAACCATAGAACGCCTCCCGGCAGCTCGGCCGGGTTAGACCAAACATCGTCAATTAATGCTGCCACGTCTTCCGGCGTAAACGGATCACCATACAGAGCCCGGAGGATGTCCACGCGAAGGCGCAAATCATCAATGCGCGCTCCTAGACGATTGAGGTAAAGGTCAATTAGTTCTTTCTTTCCTGCATCTCCGAGCCTCAAAAGCGCGCGAACCGCGTAGCGTCGCTCTGCGTATGATGTTTTTAGGCTCGCAACGACAGCGACAATATCATATTTTAAGCTCGGTTGCGGTGTGCCGAGCGCCAAGGCTTCGAGCACGACGGAGCGGATACCAAACCCTGCATCCTCCGAACCCAGCACATTGCGAAATTCTTCAATCATGTCGGCGCGCGACAGGGCTCGGATGGCCGGCGACTCCCATTCACCTCGATGAAACCATGGATCGGTTTGCGATAGGCGCCCGAGCGCCTTAATCAGATAAGCGCAGTTTGACGGTGACAGTGACGCTGCGTCGCCGTATGTCAGAACACCGTAGGGATCGCCGTCAATGATGCGTTGAGCGTGCTCAGGAAGGTGAACGGCAAGCCAAGCGTGCAGGCCACGCAGCTCTGGCGCGGGCTGGCTGTCGACGCCGAGCAACGCCTGCACCCGCAGAAGCGGCAGTCCCTCTCGCACAGCATCCGCAAGCCACTGGGCTCCCAGATACTCGGCCGTGGTGCGGTGAGCATAGTCCACGCTCCCCGAAACCGGCCCCGCCACGAACACGCGGCGCGTCAGCGCAGCCCGCACAAGACTTCGGTTGAAAAAATCGATAGAGCGATAACCCGGAACCGACGAAGTGCCAGCTTGCTCTGTTAGGGCTATGCCGTCGATGTCACTGATTAGCCTAGCGGCTATTGTTGCCCCGGCGACGGGGCGTAACTCTTCTGCCGACATTGCGCCCAGTTCTTTCAGAGCATGATCCGTATCCGCTTCCTCAAGCATTAAACTGGTGCAGAGCTCAAAAAGCTCCCTACGCGTCTCAGGCCAGCGCCCGCTCTTTACGACCCGCAGTAACATCAAAAGATTTTGGGGATTCTCCAAAAACTCTCGAAGCCCGCGGTCGTTGGACTCTTTTAAAAACGCATCGGCTTCAGCGCTGGCGAGCCCTTGCGCCTGCAGAACCACGCGGCATTCACTTTCGTTTAATGTTGCGAGGTGGAGCACGACGGGCTCACCCCCGCTCTGCTCAAAGAACGGCTTCAGTGAGGCCAAGTCACTTTCGCCGAGCCAATCAGCAGCTCGGCAAGACAGCCTCACTTTCGACGGGCCTGCCTCGAACAGCTTTCCGACGAGCGCGTCGACGGTATCTCGGTCACCGCGCCCAGCGCGTTTCTCGTCCAGTCCATCGATAAACAAGCTTTCGCCCTTGTCCGTGACTGGCGTAGCGAGGAAACTGCGGACCGTAACATAGCGCCCCCCCTCGACGCCGGCGAAGGCTTGAAAGAGGTGGGATTTTCCTGCCCCAGGATCACCCAAAAGGACTATGTTATTATGCGAAGCATATTCCGAAAAGTATCGGGGGCGAACTTCCTCAGTTCGCCTGGCTGGATAAATTTGACGGACAATGCGGTCCATTGGGCAAAAATAGAGGCGGGTGTTCAGCAATCTTGGAGAATTGCCGTTTTCTTTTTCGTAAGCAAGGAAAAATGAAGTCTTGGCGGGAGTGAACCAATAATCTTTCAAACAAAGCGCTTCGTTGCGAAGCCAGTCAAAGTGCTGGCACCTTATCGGAAATCTTCTGTAAGGCTGCGAAAGAGACAGTAACTCGCGCTGGCAAAGGCGAAGAAGCCCAGCCAGAACAGGCGTGCGCCGCTTACCTGAGCGGCCATCGCCATGACGACGCCACACGACACAGAGCTATCCCTTGTAGAGCGCATCGAGCGCGCCCTTGTGCTGCTCGCCTATTTCATCGAGCTGGATGGCGACGTTCATCTTCCCCTTTTCGAGAAGTACGAAGCGGCGCTTGAGGAATTGAAGCGCCAGGAAGGCGCGAGGGGCCGCGCCCGCCGGTTGCTCCTCTCTTACAGCCGCGATGGCGGCTTGAAGGCTATCAACTCCAAAAACTTGAGCTTGAGTTCGAGCGGCGGACCCTTGCCGTATTTGGACTTGCCTGTGCTGTGACCCATGAGGTTATCGATCAAGCTGTCGGGGGCCTCCACTGCAACAAGCCGATCTTTGAAGCTGTGACGTAGGGAATAGAGGCTGTGCAGCCTCGTCGGGCGCATCCCGTGAGCGAGGAGAAACTTGTTTACGGTCGCCGAAAGGGTTGCCGATTTGTCCCGGTATTCCGGGAAGCCCTTGTGCCTCTTTTTCATCACCGCCAACGCCACCCCGACAAGGGGTACTTCGCGACGTGAATCCTCGGTTTTCAGCACCCGGCCGTCTGGAAGAATCTCCACGTAGGGAATCGGAGCATTGAGGTGTATGGTGTTCTCATTGAGATTTAAGGCCTCTGAGGGACGCAGACCTGTTTCGGCAAGCATGTAGACCGCATGCCTCGCCTCTACGTTCAGACCGTCCAGCGCTCCGTCGCCTAGAAGAACATTCTGGATGAAAGCCGGATCGAATGGGCTCCGGGTGTTCTCAGTTTCGCCTCTAAGCCGGAGTCCCTTAAAAATCTCCGGCAGATTTAAGCGGCGGCGGATACTCATGTCCTTGAGCATGCGGCTGAGCATACCCATCGACTTGTTGGCGGACTTCGCGTTTATTTCTCCGGCTACAACGCGCTCCCTCCACCATTCGCTGTAATCGATACCATCATCCTGCGTTAGCTCAATGACGGGCTTATCACCGATGAGATCGACAAGCTCGCACCACCCGCATCCGACTGCCACGCCAGACCCGGCTCTGATTTCGCGAAAAGTTCTTCCGCTCGTTTTGGGTCGCCGCCTCGTATTCCTCGAAGAGCTTTGAGAGCTGAAACGACGGGCGGGGTTGCGTCCCCAGCAGCGCTGCCCGAGCGCCAGAATCGTTCTCAAGATTTCTGAGAAACAGCGTTTCCAGTCGCTCCAGCGATTTTAGGATTGGAAGTGAGACGATTTCGGCGCTGTCGGAATAGTCAAAGCCGAGGGACTGGGCGCGCCTTCGTGCGTCATCGTAGCCCCTTGCCGTGTCGTCGGACCTGTCTCCGGCTAGCTGGTGCCAATAGGCCTCAAGCGCGGCGTTCAGCCGGTCCGCGACTCGCGCGGCCCTGCGCCCGGTGCGGTCCGACGCAACGCGAACCTTGGTCGAGTGCCGGATCACGCCGCGCCGGTCGAAAGCCGCGAATTCGACGGGCACCCGTCGGACAAACTGCCATGTGCCGTTTCGGCGGGTGAGAAAGTCAGGCATGACTCCTCCCGCTGTTGGCCGTTTTGTTGGCCGTTTTGTTGGACGTTTTGTTGGACGTTTTGTTAGCCGAATTCAAAGGCAAGAAGCCGCTCCGAGCCGAAGTGCTCGGGCGGAATCTAGCGGCGTTGCACCGCTGACCGATTGGAATTCTTGGCATTTTCAAGTTTTGTGCCTCCGGTTGGAGGCACTTCGGGCGTCACTTGCTTCTCAGAAATGGCGGACGGGAGAAGCGTTAGGTGGCGCGCCCGAAGAGATTCGAACTCCTGACCCCCAGATTCGTAGTCTAGAGGTGATCATGTGCCACCCGCTGTTGAGGAGTCCCACAGTGGAAGTGATGCTCAGCGTGCACAGAATTCCATGTCTCAGGTGGTCCGGTGGTAAAAGGCCGATGAACCCGGTCCCAGGAAATTCATTTTGGGCCGTTGAGACAGCGTCCGAAACAGCGTGATTTCGCGGCCGGCGCGGCAGTCAGAGACTTTGACGCCCGATTAGAAGTGCCGATAATACGGCCACTTCCGCGATTCCTAACCCACTACGGGGAAATTGCCGACAGGCAGGAATGAGTGGTGATCCCGGGAAGACTCGAACTTCCGACCTACGGTTTAGGAAACCGCCGCTCTATCCTGCTGAGCTACGGGACCGATCGCGACATGCGGCTGCGATTGGCCGGTTTTAGGCAAAATGGACCGGTCGGGCAAGGCAACGCAGCATGAACGGGCGTGCCCCGTTCCCGGATGGGCAGCATAGGCCTCGATCACCGGGCATCAGCCGGAAGGCTGACGGCTCCCCTCCGCCTGATGACCCGTTAAGGCCACCGCTCAAACTGTCCGGATCTGCAACTTCCGGACGGGATGCGACTTGATGGACCGTCATGGCGCCATCGGGACCCAGATATTCGTCCGGCCGCCGGCGGGCCGAAACGCTGCGACACATCAATATGCCGGCCTGGATATCGTCGGGCGGGGCATTCGCCCTGCGCGCCTGCACGCTGTTGGAGCAGTCATCGACCCAAGCCAGACTGGCGGTGGATGATCCGTCCACCCTTCCCAGGCGGTTTGACCTGCTCCTCTCGCGATCGACGCGCCGGGGCTATCGATGTGAGATCACGTCCCGGAAAGGAAAGATCGTGGATGTCGCATTCATCGACGATACGGCCGCGCGACACTGAGCGGTGCTGGAGGCAGCCGAGCGATCGCGCGACAAACATCCGGGACATCGGCCGGTATTGGGGATATTCTTCGAAGCGGACTGTGGCCCAGGGACCCGGCCACAACTTGTGGCACGATCGAATGCAAACAATATCCTAAATCGAATGTTCATCCGTTCGAGGTGAGCATTCCCGCCAGATTCAAAGTGATTTTGATATGGTCATCGCCTCGTCCGGAGATTTGATTCAGCGCCTTCAGAATGAAGTGCTCGAAGCCATCGCCCGCGGCGCGCCATTGAGCGCCGTCAACGACCTGATTTGCCGGGGGGCGGAAAATCTGGCTCCGGGCGTCATCTGCTCCATCCTGGCGGTAGACGCCGGCGCCCGGCTCCGGCCGCTGGCCGCGCCCAGCCTGCCCGACTCCTACTCCCAGGAGCTGAACGGCCTTGCCATCGGCCCGGATGTCGGGTCCTGCGGCACCGCGGCCTTTCGCGGCGAACCCGTCGAAGTGACCGACATCGCCACCGATCCTCTCTGGGGCCCATTCAAGAGC
>Ga0180223_1000828_pt1 | contig 31250 bp, 25 predicted proteins | sample eDN5th30CKraftOP_FD_151337 | JGI IMG/M metagenome (GOLD analysis project Ga0180223, IMG submission 151337) | Enriched Organic Plus compost microbial communities from Emeryville, California, USA - eDNA 5th pass 30_C Kraft OP (version 2) (version 2) ... | reverse complement strand
TCGCGGCGACCGCGGTCGGCGACTACCGCGACGCGGCGACCGTGCTCGCCTTCGCTGCCGATGTCGACGTCGTGACCTTCGACCATGAGCACGTGCCGCAAGACGTGCTCGCGGCGCTCGTCGCGGCGGGCGCACGCGTGCATCCGGGGCCGCATGCCCTCGCGGTCGCGCAAGACAAGACGCTCATGCGCGAGCGCCTCTCGGCGATCGGGGCGCCCGTGCCCGAGTGGGCGCGCGTCGCGGATGCGGGCGAGCTCGGCGCGTTCCTCGCGGCCCACGGCGGCGTCGCCGTCGTCAAGACACCGCGCGGCGGCTACGACGGCAAGGGCGTGCGGGTCGTCCGCGACGCATCCGGTGCCGACGACTGGTTCGCGGATGCCGAGCAGGGGCTTCTCGTCGAGGAGTTCGTGCCCTTCCGACGCGAGCTCTCGCAGCTCGCCGCGCGGCGGCCGTCGGGGCAGCTCGCGGCGTGGCCCCTCGTCGAGACCGTGCAGAAGGACGGCGTGTGCGCCGAGGTCTTCGCGCCCGCCCCGCGCGCCGGGGTGCTCGCGGGGGAGGCCCGCGCACTCGCCGAGCGCATCGCGACCGAGCTCGACGTCACGGGCGTGCTCGCGGTCGAGCTCTTCGAGACCGACGACGGCCGCCTGCTCATCAACGAGCTCGCGATGCGGCCGCACAACACGGGCCATTGGACGATCGACGGTGCCGTCACGAGCCAGTTCGAGCAGCACCTACGGGCCGTGCTCGATCTGCCGCTCGGCGACCCCGCGCCGCTCGCGCCCGTGAGCGTCATGGTCAACGTCCTGGGCGGGCCGTCGGGCGAGCGGATGCCCGACCGCTACCCCCGCGCGATGGCCGACCGCCCCGAGGTCAAACTGCACTCCTACGCCAAGGACTCACGCCCTGGTCGCAAGGTCGGCCACGTGACGGCTCTCGGCGACGAGCTCGACGACGTCGTCGCCCGCGCGCGTGCTGCCGCGGCCTTCTTCCAGGACTGAGCCGTTCGTCTTCTCGAGCGGGTCGCGACGGGGGCGCGCCGCGGCGGGGTTCTTCCAGCGCCGCCCCGTACCATGGCCGAGTGCCTGAGGTAGCGGGAACCCCACTCGTCGGCGTCGTCATGGGCTCCGACTCGGACTGGTCGGTCATGCAGGATGCCGCGACGGCGCTCGCCGAGTTCGGAATCCCCTACGAGGTCGAGGTCGTCTCGGCTCACCGCACGCCCCGCAAGATGGTGGCCTACGGAACGGATGCCGCGGGTCGCGGCCTGCGGGTCATCGTCGCGGGCGCCGGCGGAGCGGCGCACCTGCCCGGAATGCTCGCATCCGTGACGACCCTCCCGGTCATCGGCGTACCGGTTCCGCTCGCGAAGCTCGACGGACTCGACTCCCTGCTCTCGATCGTGCAGATGCCCGCGGGCATCCCCGTCGCGACGGTGTCGATCGGGGGCGCGCGCAACGCGGGCCTGCTCGCGGCACGCATCCTCGCATCCGGCGATCCCGAGCTGAGCGCGCGCCTCGCCGACTACGCGGCCTCGCTCGAGGCGCTCGTGGCGGAGAAGAACGCGGCGCTGCAGCAGAAGCTCTGAGCATGGTGAGTGTGCTGCGCGATCCGGATCGCACCGACACGGCCTTCATGACCAAGCGGGCGTGGTGGCTCGTCGTGCTCAACGTGTTCGTGCCGGGCTCGGCGCAAGTGCTCGCGGGCAACCGGAGGCTCGGCCGCTTCGGGCTCGGCGCGACCCTCGTGCTCTGGACGCTCATCGTCGTCGCGATCGTGCTCGCGATCTTCGCGCGCGGCATCCTGCTCGACATCGTGACGAACACGTGGGTGCTCGTGGCGGGCGTCGTGCTGCTCGCGTTCTATGCCGTGCTGTGGATCGTGCTGACCCTCGACACCCTCCGGCTCGTGCGGCTCGTGCGCGTCGCGCCGAGTGCGCGCGCGTTCGTCGCGGGCCTGTCGGTCGTCGCGCTCACGGCCGTCTCCGGAACCGCCGCGTACGGCGCGATCGCGGCGAGCGCGGGCATCGACCTCCTGCAGACGGTCTTCGCCGAGGGGCCGTCGCAACCGCCGATCGACGGCCGGTACAACATCCTGCTGCTCGGCGGCGACGCGGGGCCGGACCGCCAGGGGATGCGGCCCGACAGCATCTCGGTCGCGAGCGTCGACGCCGAGACCGGCCAGGTGACGCTCATCGGCATCCCGCGCAACCTCGAGCAGGTGCCGTTCTCCGAGGGCTCGCCGATGTACGAGGTGCTGCCGAACGGCTACGACTGCGGCAGCAAATGCCTCATCGACTACCTCTACACCTACGGCGAGCTCGATTGGGCCTACCTGTACCCGGATGCCGAGAAGAACAACTCGAGTCCGGGGATCGAGGCGATGCGCGACGCGGTCGAGGGGGTGCTCGGCATCACGATCCCGTACTACGTGCTCATCGACATGCAGGGCTTCGCGGATCTCATCGACGCCATGGGCGGCATCGACATCACGGTGTCCGAGCGCGTGCCGTGGGGGTCGAACGAGGACGAGAACGGCAACTCGATTCCGCCCGCCGGCTACTTCGAGCCCGGCGAGCAGCACATGGACGGCGCGACCGCACTCAACTACGCGCGCTCGCGGTATGCGACGACGGACTACGCCCGCATGCAGCGACAGCGGCAGGTGCAGGAGGCGATGCTCCAGCAGTTCACTCCCGCGACCGTTCTCACGCACTTCGTCGACATCGCGGCGGCTGGCAAGCAAGTCGTGCGCACTGACATCCCCCAGCAGATGCTCTCCTATTTCGTGCAGCTCGCCGAGAAGTCGAAGACGCAGCCTGTCGTCTCCCACGACCTCACGCCCCCCGAGGTCGACCCCGCGGCGCCCGACTACGACACGATCCATGCGATGGTTCACGATCTGCTCTGGCCGCCGGAGACGCCCGCCCCCGAGTGACGACGCGAGCGCGCCGCGCCGACGCCTCGGAACTAGAGGTCGGCGTGCAGCTGCCAGACCTTCTCGGCCGAGTCGCGCCAGCTGAAGGCTCGCGCCCGGTCGCCTGCCGCGGTCGCAAGACGTTCGGCCGTGGCGCCGTCGAGGGCGTCGAGAGCCTCGGCGAGCCGTGCAGGCAGTCGATCCCCGTCGCGGGGTACCGAGATCGCGGCGCCGGCCGTGAGCTCCTCGAGCGCCGGGACATCCGTGTGCACGATGGGAAGGCCGAAGCCGAGCGCCTCCATGACGGCGAGACCGAAGCCCTCGGCGACACTCGGCTGCACGTAGCCCCGCGCGTGAAGGTAGGTGACACCGAGATCCTCGTCGGTGAGGCGTTCGAGTGCGACGACGCGATCCCGGATGCCGGCGTCCGCCGCGAGATCGTTCACCGCATCCGCGGCGTCTGAGACGACGACGAGCGGCACCTCCGTGCGCATGAGGGCGAGAGCCTCGAGCAGGGCGGGCAGGTTCTTCTTGGGCTCCATGCTCGCGACGGTGAGCAAGTAGGTCTCCGGCAGCCCGAGGTCGACCGCGCGACGCGCGGAGCCGTGTGGAGGGATGAGGCCGCTCGAGGGCGCCCCGGGGATGACGCGGATGCGATCGCCGAGGTCCAGGTGCTCGGCGAGATCGTGGGCGACCGCATGACTCGGCACGACGACCGCATCGGCATAGCGCACCGCGCGATCGGCCATCGCCTTCTGCCACGAGACGGTGCGCGGAGAGAGCAGCTCGGGCGAGGTCCAGGCGATCGCGTCGTGGATGGTCACGACCACCTGCTCCCCGGGCTGCTGGACGCGGTCGTGCGCGCCGAGGGGAGCGAGCAGTGAGGTCGCGTGCAGCATGCCCGGGCGGAGGGGGCGCGCGATTCCCCGCCGCCACGCGGCGGCCAGCTCGCGGCGCGCCAGCACGTTCTTGTCGAGACGGGTGAGACCGGGCAGGGATCCGGTGATGCGCGCGTAGTCCGGTTCGGGGGACGCCGGAACCATGCCGACGACCTCTGCGCCTTCGGGAGCCGTGGCTATGAGCGCTCGGGCGAGCTCCGCGGCGTAGCGCGACATCCCGCCGAACGGCGCCGCGGCGAGTTCGTCGAGGGTCACGCGCAGGGTCGTCATGCCGAGGTCAAGGCCCCCGTGGAGAACGCGTCGGCGAGAGCGTCCTGCCACCCACGCGGCTCGTGCAGGCCGACGCGGCGCCAGGCATCATGACCGAGCACCGAATAGGAGGGGCGGGGAGCGGGGCGCACGAACGAGGCGCTGTCGGTGGGCAGTACGCGCTCGGGATCGAAGCCCGCGAGCTCGAACGTCGCACGGGCGAAGTCGAACCAGCTCGCCCGCCCGGAGTTCGTGCCGTGGTAGACCCCCGCGGGTGCCCCGGCGTCGAGGAGCGCGACGATCGCGCCGGCGAGGTCAGCCGTCCACGTGGGCTGTCCGACCTGGTCCGTGACGACGCTCACCGTCTCACGCTCGGCGGCGAGGCGCAGCATCGTGCGTGGGAAGCTGCTGCCGTGCTCGCCGTACAGCCACGCCGTGCGCACGATGTGGGCACCCGGATGCGCCTCCCGCACGAGCCGCTCACCGGCCGCCTTCGTGCGGCCGTATGCGCCGAGCGGGTCGAGCGGGGCGTCCTCGGGATAGGGCGTCGTGGCGTCACCGCGGAACACGTAGTCGGTGGAGACCTGCACGAAGCGGGCACCGGCATCCGCAGCCGCGCGCGCAAGGTTCGCGGCACCGGTCGCGTTGATCGCGTAGGCGTCGTCTTCGTGCTCCTCGGCGGCGTCGACCGCGGTGTAGGCGGCGGCGTTGATGACGACGTCGACATCGCGCACGGCTCCGGCCACCGCTGCTGGGTCGGTGATGTCGAGCTCGGACCGTCCGAGCGCCCGCACGTCGCGGCCGTCGAGCGCGGCCCGCACGTCGCGCCCGAGCATCCCCGCCGCCCCCGCGACGAGATAGCGCGTCATGCCTGCCCCGAGGCCCGGTACTTCGCCTCGGTCGCCTCCTTCTGCGGTGCCCACCACGCCTCGTTGTCGCGATACCACGAGATCGTCGCGGCGAGGCCGTCGGCGAAGTCGCGATAGCGCGGAGCCCAGCCGAGCTCGGTGCGGAGCTTCGTCGAGTCGATCGCATAGCGCAGGTCGTGCCCGGGCCGGTCGGTCACGAGGTCGTAGGCGGAGGCGTCCTGCCCGAGCTCGGTGAGGATGAGCTCGACGACCTCCTTGTTGCTCTTCTCGCCGTCAGCTCCGATGAGGTAGGTCTCGCCGATGCGCCCGTTCTCGAGGATCGTGAGCACGGCCGAGGAGTGGTCGTCGGCGTGGATCCAGTCGCGCACGTTCTCACCCGTGCCGTAGAGCTTCGGGCGCTCGCCCCGCAGCACGTTCGTGATCTGACGCGGAATGAACTTCTCGACGTGCTGGTAGGGACCGTAGTTGTTGGAGCAGTTCGAGATGGTCGCCTGTACGCCGAAGGAGCGTACCCACGCGCGCACGAGCAGATCGCTGCCCGCCTTGGTCGACGAGTACGGGCTCGAGGGGTTGTAGGGCGTCGTCTCGGTGAAGCGTTGCGGGTCGTCGAGTTCGAGGTCGCCGTAGACCTCATCCGTCGAGATGTGGTGGAAGCGGATGCCGTGCCGACGCGCCGCCTCGAGCAAGGTGTAGGTGCCGACGATGTTCGTCTCGAGGAAGGGGCGCGGGTCGTTCAGCGAGTTGTCGTTGTGGCTCTCGGCGGCGTAGTGCACGACGGCGTCGTGGCGACGGAACAGCTCGTCGACGAGGGCGGCATCCGCGATATCTCCCTGCACGAACTCGAAGCGATCGTCGGGCAGCCCCGCGAGCGAGGCCAGATTGCCGGCGTAGGTGAGCTTGTCGAGGACGGTGACCGTGTGGTCGGTGTTCTCCACGAGGTGGTGCACGAAGTTCGAGCCGATGAAACCGGCTCCGCCTGTGACGAGAATGCGCATGGGTATCAAGTCTAGAGTTCGGCCCGCATGCCGACCTCCGCTCGCCGCATGGACGGCACACAAGCGGCCGTCGGGCAGAATAGGAGATCGTGAAGATCTCAGTCATCGGATGCGGGTACCTCGGAGCAGTTCACGCGGCGGGTCTCGCCTCCGTGGGGCATGAGGTCGTCGGCATCGACGTGGATGCCGCACGCGTCGCGGTTCTCTCGACGGGCCGCGCCCCGTTCTTCGAGCCCGGGCTCGACGACCTGCTCGCCGAGGGCCTCGCAAGCGGGCGGCTGTCGTTCTCGACGGATCCTGCCGACGCCGCGGATGCCGTGGTGCACTTCATCGCGGTCGGCACGCCGCAGTCGGCGTACGGCGGCGGTGCCGATCTGCGCTACCTCGACGCGGCTGTCGAGGGTCTTCTGCCGCACCTGTCCGCCGACGCCCTCATCGCGGGCAAGTCGACGGTTCCCGTGGGCACCGCCGAGCGGATCGCCGAGCGGCTGGAGCAGGCAGGCGTCCGCACGATCGTCGCCTGGAACCCGGAGTTCCTGCGCGAGGGCTTCGCGATCGAGGACACTCTGCGCCCCGATCGGCTCGTGTACGGCGTCGAGGCCGGCCCCCGCGGTGAGCGCGCTGTCGAGCTGCTCGACGAGGTGTACCGCACGGTGCTCGACCTCGACACCCCGCGTCTCGTGACGAGCCGCGAGACGGCGGAGCTCGTCAAGGTGAGCGCGAACGCGTTCCTCGCCACGAAGATCTCCTTCATCAACGCGATCTCAGAGGTCGCGGAGGCGGCGGGTGCCGATGTGACGGCGATCGCGGATGCGATCGGCTTCGACGCGCGTATCGGTCGCCGCTTCCTCAACGCCGGCGTCGGGTTCGGCGGCGGCTGCCTGCCGAAGGACATCCGCGCCTTCCGCGCGCGCGCCGACGAGCTGGGCGTCGGGGCGTCGCTCGCCTTCCTCGGCGAGGTGGACTCCATCAACCTGCGCCAGCGCGATCGCGTCGCGCGCGCCGTCGTCGACGCGCTCGGTGGCGACCCGACGGGGCGCCGCGTCGCGATCCTGGGGCTCGCGTTCAAGCCGAACTCCGACGACATTCGCGACTCGCCGGCGCTCGACATCGCGCTGCGGCTGCAGAGCCAGGGTGCGACGGTGGTCGCAACCGATCCGCAGGCGGTCGAGAACGCGCGGCGCGTCGACCCTGACCTCCAGTTCGCCGCGACCGCCGAGGACGCCATCGCCGGTTCCGATGTGACGGTTCTCCTCACGGAGTGGCAGCAGTTCCGCGACCTCGACCCCGCCTCGATCGTCGGTCTCCCGTCGTCGCCGTACATGATCGATGGCCGCAACGTGCTCGATCCGTTCGCTTGGCGTGAAGCGGGCTGGATCTACCGCTCGCTCGGTCGTCCGTGACCGGACGAGCGCGGGTCGGCGGCGCGCTCAGCCCCGGAACGTCGGGGCGCATCGAGGCGCTCGACGGCATCCGCGGGGTCGCTGCTTTCATCGTCGTCGTGCATCACTCCGCCCTTCTGGCGCCCGCGGTCGCACGCGCGTACCTGCATCCCGGGGAGGGTCATCCCGTCGTCGGCAGCGCCGCGTGGTGGCTGCTGGAGACGCCCCTCCATCTGCTCATCGCCGGTCAGGAGGCGGTGCTCGTCTTCTTCGTGCTGAGCGGCATCGTCCTGACCATCCCCGCCTCGCGGCCCGGCTTCGACTGGTTCGCCTACTACCCCAGGCGGGTGCTCCGGCTCGGGCTCCCCGTGCTGGGAGCCGTGGTGCTCGCGACGGCGATGACCCTCATCGCCCCGCAACAGCTCGAGGGCGATCGGAGCGAGTGGTTGTCTCGTCAGCTGCTTCCGGGGTTCGTCGGTGTGCAGACCGTCCGCGGGCTCGATCTGCTCGCGGGGTCGTACGTCATCGACAATCCACTGTGGTCGCTGCGGTACGAGCTCTTCTTCTCGCTTCTGCTGCCGCTCGCGGTGCTCGTCGCGCTCGCGGCGCGCTCCCGCGTCGGCCGGGTGATCGTCGTCGGCACCGCCCTCGTGGTCGCGGCGCTCGGCTGGGCGACCGAGGCGAACGGCTTCGCATATCTGCCCGCCTTCGTGCTGGGAGCCGCGCTGGTGCCGCTCGTGCCGCGGATGCTGGCGCTGCACCCGCGCGGACCCGCTCGGGGCGCCCTCCTTCTCGCGTGGCTCGTGGCCGCGGCTCTCTACCTCGCCTATTGGATCGCGTGGTGGTTCCACGCGGCGCCGGGCGGCCTCGAGGGCGTGCTTCGTGCTGCGAGCATCCTGGGTTCCGCGGCGATCGTGGCGCTCGCCTTGCTCACGCCCGTGACGCGCTCGCTGCTGTCCTCGCGTCTCGCGCAGTGGGGCGGCCGCATCTCGTTCAGCCTCTACCTCCTGCACGTGCCCGTCATCGCGGGGCTCGCGCGGATGCTGCCGGCGGAGCGCTGGTATTTCGCGCCCGCCATCGGCATCCCGGCGAGCATCCTCCTCGCGATGCTCTTCACGAGATGGGTCGAGAAGCCCTCTCACCGTCTGTCGCGCGCCGCGGGCATACGCGCGTCGTCGGCCTTGCAGGGCTCTGTCGCAGGCGGATGGGGCGGGGAGCGTCGTTGGTAGGATCGCGTGGTGCAGATCCGCGAGCTCTCCGTGCCGGATGCCTACGAGGTCACCCCGCGTCAATTCCGTGACGACCGCGGTGTGTTCCTCGAGTGGTATCGCTTCGACGCCCTCTCCGAGGCGATCGGGCATCCCCTCGATCTGCGGCAGGCCAACACCTCCGTCTCGCGTCGGGGCGTCGTTCGCGGCATCCACTTCGCCGACATTCCGCGAGGGCAGGCGAAGTACGTCACCGCGACGCGGGGCGCCGTGCTCGATTTCGCGATCGACATCCGTGTCGGGTCGCCGACCTTCGGACAGTGGGACTCGGTTCTGCTCGACGACGTCGACCGCCGTGCGATCTACCTCGCGGAGGGACTCGGTCACGCCTTCGTCGCCCTGACCGACGACGCGACGGTGAGCTACCTCGTGAGCGACGTCTACAACCCCGCGGCTGAGCACGGCATCACGCCTCTCGACCCCGAGATCGGGCTCGTGCTTCCTCCCGAGGCCGGCGAGCCGGTCCTCTCCGACAAGGACACCGAGGCGCCGACGCTCGCGCAGGCAGCCGAGCAAGGCCTCCTGCCGCGGTACGAAGAGGTCGCGGCGTGGTATGCATCGCTCGCGAAGGAGGCTACCTCGTGAAAGGCATCATCCTCGCTGGGGGGTCCGGGAGCCGGCTCTGGCCAATCACGCGGGGCATCTCCAAGCAGTTGATGCCCATCTACGACAAGCCGATGATCTACTACCCGCTGTCGACGCTCATGATGGCCGACATCAACGAGGTGCTCGTCATCACCACCCCGGAATACAACGCACAGTTCCGGGCCCTCTTGGGCGACGGGTCCGATCTCGGTATGCGCATCGAGTACGCCGTGCAGCCTTCACCCGACGGGCTCGCGCAAGCGTTCATCATCGGTGAGGAGTTCATCGGCGACGATTCGGTCGCCCTCGTGCTGGGCGACAACATCTTCCACGGCACGGGACTGGGCTCCGCCCTCCGCGCCAATCGTGACATCGAAGGCGGCCTCATCTTCGCCTACGAGGTGGCCGACCCGACGGCGTACGGGGTCGTGGAGTTCGACGACACGTTCCGAGCCGTGTCCATCGAGGAGAAGCCGACAGTTCCCAAGAGCAACTTCGCTGTGCCGGGTCTGTACTTCTACGACAACGACGTCGTCGAGATCGCGAAGACCATCGAGCCGAGCGATCGCGGCGAACTCGAGATCTCGACGGTGAACCAGCGCTATCTCGACGCCGGTCGGCTGCGGGTGCAGCTGCTCGACCGCGGCACGGCCTGGCTCGACACCGGTACCTTTGAGTCAATGATGCAAGCGTCGGAATACGTGCGCGTCATCGAGGCCCGCCAAGGCTTCAAGATCGGCTGCATCGAGGAGATCGCCTGGCGTGCGGGGTGGATCGACTCGGATCAGCTTCGCGAGGCAGGCGTCGCGCTCCGGAAGAGCGGCTACGGCGAGTACTTGATCAAGCTCCTCGAACGCGCCTGAGCACGCTGTGCGCCGCCCCCGCGGCGCGTGGCGAGATCCGAGCAAGTCGGCGCGCCACGCGCCGGGCGAACGACGGCCTGGGCCCGAGCGCGGGCGTCGAACGCGGGGCGCTGGACGTCTGCCGCATCCAGCGCGCGCGCAACCGTGCCGTGTCGACCGGTCGACGGAGAAGATCGAGCAAGGCGTCCGCCGTCTCCGGCCGTCGTTCAGGGCCCGTCGTGAGGATCGTCGACGAGTCGACGCGGCGCGTCGTGAGCAAGCTCGCGACCGCGAGAGCAGTCGAGTCATCCGACGCGAGAACAGCTTCCGCGGAGGTCAGAGCTTCACGCATCGCGGCGGAGGCGGTGGAGTTCGCGGCTCGATCGGCCCATCGCGTCGTCCCTCCGAGGTCGCCGACGGAGACGATCCACCGGGGTGCGAACCGGTTGAGAACCGGGAGGCGACTCGGGTCGATGGCGGCAGGATCGAACATGACGGCGTCCCAGATTCCTGAGACGGCGGAAGCGGCGTAATGGGAGATGCCGGGAAATCGTGCAGCTACCTCGCGGCGCGCGCCCGGGGGCGCGCTGACCGTGAGCACGAGGCGGTCGTCGGGGAGGGCACGTAACGTCTCGACAATCGCCGTCGCGGTCTGAGCGGCGATCGGTCCCTCGCCGAACTCGACGAGCACGCGGATGCTGTCGTCTCCTGGCACGAGGGCGTCGGCGAAGACGTCGACCGGATCGCGGTCGACGTGCAGGTAGCTCTGGACCATGGATCCGTACCACGGATAGCGCGACGCCAGGATCGCCTCGTGGGCGGTCCGGAGTGTGTTGCGTCGCTCGCCGACGAAGCTGAGTGAGCCGGCGTGGAACACGATCACCCGGTGCGCGATGAGGGCGCTGAAGCCATGCGCGTTCACGCGCAAGCAGAAGTCGTTCTCCTCGCCATACCCGGGGGCGAACACCTCGTCGAAGAGACCGAATCGCGCGATGAGCTCTCTCCGGATCAGGAAGCAGAAACCCATGGATACGGGGGCGATCGAAAAACGTGGCAGCGTCTCCGCGAGCGCGCGGTGAACCTCGCGCGAACGCTCGATCGTCCTTGGTGACGACGGCACGCGCAACTGGTACGGCAGGCTCGCGATCGTCGCGTTGTTGCTGCGGGGGCATACGACGCCGTGCGTCGGCGACAGATGCAAGACAGCCGAGAGCTCGTCGACGAAACCGGGCGTCGTGATCGTATCGCTATTCAGCAGCAGGATGTCGTTGTCGGTGGTGTCGAGCTCGAGCACGGCCCGGTTGCAGTTTCCGACGAAGCCGAGGTTGCGTTCGTTGCGCTCGTACCGGAAACCGGCGACGCCGCCGATGCGATCGAGCAGGGCACGTTCGATCTCGTCGGCGTCCGGGCCGCAGTCGTTGACGAGCAGCACCTGATCGTGGGTGAGGTCGACGTTCTGCTCGAGGGACTCGACGCATTCGATCAACGAGGGCAGATCGCCGTAAACGGGAACGACAATCGTCACTGCGCGGCGGCGGGGGTCGGTCATCGGCTCAACTTCCGTCGGATGGTGGCGATCGGGGACTTGACGAGACGCGCGGCACGCGACCGAAGACGCGTCGCGATGAACGAGAGCGTCATCGAGGGGCTCTGCTGGTGCATGCGCGTGAATGCGCCCGGGAGCGAGAACCAGTGCCGCGCGAACTGAGGGAGGCGATAGGGCTGTTCGACGCCCGCTGTGCGGACAAGACGCTCGATCGCCGCGGCATTACTGAAGTCTGAGTGCGTGAAGGAGTGCGCGCGTTCGCGCCCCGCGGCCCCCAGCCTCGGCACAGAGTCGTCATCCAGGCGGAAGCGGAGGAGTGCGTCGGCGAGTGAACCGTTCTGATCCGGGTCGAAGTGGAAGCCCGTCACTCCCTCGTCGACGAGCTCGGCGCTGCCCCCCGTGTTGCCCGCCACGACCGGCTTGCCGAGCAGCATGTACTCGAGGGTCGTGCGCCCGAACGCCTCGATACCCGACGGGGTGACACAGACATCCGCGGCGGCAACGAATGGGAAGGGGTTCGATTGCTCGCCCGCGATCGTGAGGCGGTCAGCCACGCCGAGCTCGCGAGCTCGGTCGACGAGCTGCATGTCGTAGCCCGGCGCCTCCCACGAGCCGACGAGGCACAACCGCGCGGCCACGCCGCGAGCGGCGAGGGCTCCGAGCGCGTCGACGACGCGCCATTGCCCTTTGCTGTCGGAAAGGCGCCCGACGACGGTGAGCTTGAGTTCGCCCGGGAGAGCGCCCGGGAAAGGGTCCCTCGCGGGCGCCTCGGCTGCCAGGTTCTCGAGGCGCGCGACATCCACTGACGGGTAGACGACCGTCACGCGCGACTCATCGAGGTACTGACCGATGTGCGCCTTGAGCGCGAGGGAGTTGGTGAAGACCGCTTCAGAGAGCAGGCCGATGTCCTCGAACACCTGGCGTCGACCGAGCTGGAAGGCGAGGCCGTGATCGAGGTCGCCGTACTCGCGGACGAACCAGGCGTGGGGGATGCCGAGGACCTTGGCGGCGAATGCGCCCCAAGGGGCGACGATCGTATTCGTCACGACGAGGTCGGGTCGCCGCTTCTCCATCAGCTCGATGATCTGGAGTGTCGCGGCGTAATCCTCCCGCGCAAAATAGGTGATCTCGCTGAGAGGCGGATCCGCCTTCGGGATCGTCCAACCGCGGTAGCGATACGCCGTGTAGCTCCACCCTCGCTCCTCGATCGCGGCGATGAACTGGCCACGGGGAGCTTTGGTGATGAAGTGAGCTTCGAAATCGGGATCGGTGGCATACCAATCCTCGACCAGCTTGATCATGGACCTCTCCGCGCCGCCGAGGTTCTTGGGCGCAACGCTGTGGTTCACGAAATAGACGAGCACGACGTCCGAGTCTACGTGTCGCGCGGGGGGTTTCTGCGGCGTTCTTCGCGCGAGAGAGCGCGAGCGACGAGGGCGGCGCGCGTCGCGAGGCCGGCGCGTAGCGCGAGCCGCAGCGGCCAGTAGTACCAGGCGTTGTAGACGGTCGACAAGTAGTGATAAGCGCTGCGGTGGTGGACGCGCATCATGTCGACCGCGCGGTATCGCGTCGAGTGCGCGCCGTGGTGGATCACTTCTGCCGTCGGCTCGAACACATTGCGGTAGCCGGCGAGGCCCAGGCGCCGGCCCAAGTCGACATCCTCGAAGTACATGAAGTAGGCGTCGTCGAACCCCTCGATCGCGTTGAAGGCGGAACGACGTATGAGCAGGCACGAACCGGAGAGCCAGCCCGCGTCATGTGCCGACGTCGCTTCGGCGCCGTCCGGCCGATACTTGCGGGTCCAGGGATTCGACGGGAGCGCGGCCGAGAAGAGGGCGTGGCCGATGCCGGTGGAGATGCTCGGAAGCGGCCTGGCCGACGGGTAGACGGTTCCGTCGTCGTTGCGCACGAGGGGGCCGACCGCACCGATCTGCGGCGAGCTGTCGCCGCGCGCGACGAGCCGCTCGAGGGCGTCGTGGGCGAGCACGACATCCGGGTTGACCACGAGGATCCAGTCGACGCGCTCGTCGATCCGGGAGACTGCCGCGTTGACGGCGCCTCCGTAGCCGAGGTTCCGGGGGTTCCGCAGGACAATGACGTCCGGATGCGCCGCCTCGATCGCGTCGAGCTCCGCTGCCGGCGACCCGTTGTCGCTCACGATCGTCACCGCGGGGCGCAGGGAGGAGTGCGCGAGGGATCGCAGAAGCTCGTCGAGGTCGGGCTGGGACCTGTAACCCACGGTGATCGCGGCCACTCGCATGCTCATGCGACCGCCTCGATGAAGGCTCGCCGGTGTGCGTCAGCGGAGGCCTCCCACGTGAAGAGCGCCGCCCGCGCTGGCGCGACTGCGCGCAAGGTCTCGCGCATCGCGTCATCCGAGACCAGTGTGAGGAGCGCTCCGGCGATCGACGCTTCGTCGACCTCGGTATATGCAACGGCGTCGCCGCCTACCTCCGGCAACGCGGGACGGCGAGTGGTGAGCACGCATGCCCCGCACGCGAGGGCCTCGAGGACCGGCAGCCCGAAGCCTTCTCGCAAGCTCGGATATGCGACGACGAGGGCGCCGCCGAGCAGGGCCGGCAGCTCATCGAGCGGCAGGTAGCCCGTCTTGACAACCCGGAGGCGGGAAGGAACCTCGGCGAGCACATCGTCGAGGCGGCTGTCCCAGCCTTGTGCGCCTGCGAGCACGAGAACGGGAGCGTCAGCCGCGCGATCGGCGAACGCGAGCGAGAAGCCTCGCACGAGCCCTGTCAGGTTCTTGCGGGGTTCGAGGGTTCCGAGGAACGCGATCCATCCCGTCTGCCCCACATCGAACCGCGCGGCGAACTGGGCGACCTCGGAGGCGGACGGCGGATGAAACGCGTGCCGATCGACCCCGTGGTGGGCGACGGTCGCGATGCGGGGGCGCAACCCCGTCGCGCGCTCGATCTCCTCGAGGCTCGCTCGGGTCGGCGTGATGACCGCGTCCACGTGCCGGAGCGCGAGCCGCGTCCACGTGCGGAAGAAGACGCGCTTGACGACGGAATGCATCTCCGGATCGGTGAAGAAGGTCGCGTCATGCAAGGTCACGGCTCGGCGCCGCCGCGTCAGGAGAGGAAAGGTGTAGTGCGGGGAGAAGATGATGTCCGCCCGCAACCGTCGCGCGAGAGCGGGAAGTCGAAGCTGCTCCCAGAGCAGACGCAACGCGGGTCTGTCGCTCCAGGATCCGAGCCTCACCACCGTGATGCCCTCGAGCGGCAGCTGCGGGATGACGGTGGCTCGTGCGATCACCACGATCTCCACCCCGGGGCCGGCGAGTGCGGGGATGAGTCCCTGCAGATAGCGCCCCACACCGCCAAGATCCTCGGGGATCGCGGTGGCATCCACGAGCGCACGGATGGGCGCACCTTCACCCATCATGTCTCCCGCCCGCGTGATCGGATCCCCGAATGAATCCCCTCTAGACTAGTCGTGCAACAATACGGGCTGAGCCCGCCCGAGCCCGAGAGCGTCTATGTCCTACATTCGAGAGTTGATCGCGTCGCGCGAACTGCTCGCCAACCTCACGATGAGGGACGTCAAGGGCAAATACCGGCGCACCGTGTTCGGACAGTTGTGGTCGCTCATCAACCCGCTGGCTCTCATGCTCGTGTACACGATCGTGTTCTCGTTCATCTTCCGAGCGAACCCCGAGCCCGGAGATCCGAGCGGCCTCGACGTGTACCCCTTGTGGCTCATGTCCGCACTGCTCCCGTGGCTCTTCTTCACGCGGGTCGTGAACGGCGGAATCACGACTCTCGTCTCGAATGCGGGGCTCATCAAGAAGGTCTACTTTCCTCGCGTCGTGTTGCCTCTCGCCGTCGTCGGCTCGACGGGGTTCACGTGGCTCAACGAGATGGGCCTGCTCGCGATCGTGCTCCTCATCTTCGGAGCGTGGGTGTTGCCGTGGCTCCCACTCGTGGTGATCTTCATGATCCTGCTCGCATTGTTCGCAGCAGGAGTCGCCATGCTCCTCTCAATCGCGAACGTGTACTTCCGTGACATCCAGCACTTCACGACGATCCTGCTGCAGCTCTGGATGTATCTGACGCCGATCATCTATCCCGTCGCGCTCGTGGAGAACGTCGCGGCAGACAAGGGCGAGTGGATCCTCACCGTCTATCGGCTTAACCCCATGGAGCGGTTCGCCGCGGCTTTCCGAGACCTCCTCTACAACAATCGCTTCCCCGCCCTCGACGACACGCTCGTGTGCATCGTGGTCGGTGTCAGCGTCTTCGCGCTGGGGTTCTGGGCGTTCGTGCGCAATGAGAAGAAGCTCGCGGAGGTGCTATGAGCGAGCCTGCCGTGGTCGTGGACAGCGTGTCCAAGAAGTTCCGGCTGTATCGCGAGCGGAACAATTCCCTGAAGACGGCCGTCATGCGCGGGCGGCGGTCCGTGCATGAGGACTTCTGGGCATTGCGTGACGTGTCGTTCGAGGTGCCCGAGGGATCGACATTCGGGCTCATCGGTCGTAACGGCTCGGGAAAGTCGACTCTGCTCAAGTGTCTGGCCCGCATCCTCTACCCCGACAGCGGCACGATCACGGCGCGAGGGCGCGTCGCGTCGCTGCTCGAGGTGGGTTCGGGTTTCCATCCTGAGCTATCCGGGCGCGAGAACATCTTCCTCAACGGGTCGATTCTCGGTATGTCGCGCAAGGAGGTCGCGCGCAAGTTCGATGACATCGTCGCCTTCTCGGGCGTCTCCAAGTTCATCGACCAGCCGGTCAAGAACTACTCCTCGGGAATGTACGTGCGACTGGGGTTCTCAGTGGCGATCCATGTCGATCCGGATCTCCTTGTCGTCGACGAGATCCTTGCGGTCGGGGACGCGGCATTCCAGGCGAAATGTCGGGAGAAGTTCGCGGAGTTCAAGCGGGTCGGCAAGACCGTCGTTCTCGTCACTCATTCGACCAACAGCCTCCGGGAGATGTGCGACCACGCCGCGTGGCTCGACGCCGGACGCTTGGTGATGCAGGGTGAAGCCGAGAACGTCATCGCCGCCTACTCTGCGGACATCGCCGAAGGCGATCGCAGCTAATTCGCCCCAACCGAGTGTCCGATGTTGCGTCGTCGCAACGTTGGGCGATGATGGCAGTGATGAGGGGGACGGACGTGCGGGTGCTCAGGGCGGGAGTCGCAGGGTTGATTCTCGTGCTCGCCATGACGGCGTGTTCCCCCGGGGCCCCCACGAGTACCACCTCCAGCAGCCCGGCCCAGAGCGAGTCGCCGAGTTCGTCTCCGAGCGCTCCGACGTCTGAGACCCCGGCACCGACACCGACACCGACGCCGACCGATCTCGATCCAGGTCTCCCGGGCACCGAGGTGCAGCTCGCGGTCAGCCGTACGAGCGGCGCCGGGGGACAGATCTCGGTGCGAGCCTTCATCGTGGATGTCGTCGAGTCTGGAGGGACGTGCACGTTGACGATGCGGCACGGAAGCGTCGAACGCACGGCGGAAGCCGCCGCGGTGGCCGACGCGTCAACGACGATCTGCGGGCCTCTGACGATTCGCGACGTCGTGAGCGGCGCGTGGGACGGCACGGTGAGCTATACCTCGCCGAGCGCACATGGCGAGGTCGACGTCGAGGTCGTGGTCCCATGAGGATCGCGTCGTCGAGATGGCGAGGAGTGGCGGCCTTCCTGGTCGGCACCTTCCTTGCCGTCGGGCTGGTCGCGGTCACCGACGTCATCGATGACGAACCGGCGGCCAAAGCGGCCGCGAACGGTGCCGACTTCGACCCCGGCTACATCATCAGCGATTCCGTGTTCTTCGACTCTGACGCGATGACCTTCGAGCAGATCCAGACCTTCCTCGAGCAGAAGGCGCCGAGCTGCGCGACGGGCGGCACCTGCATCGATACCTTTGCGGTCTCCACATCGGGTCGAACACCGGATGCGTATTGCGCGGGATACGCAGGTCGCACGAACGAGTCGGCGGCGAAGATCATCTACAAGGTCGCCGAGTCGTGCGGAATCAATCCCCAGGTGCTCATCGTGCTGTTGCAGAAGGAGCAGGGGCTCATCACCTATCGCTCGACGATCAGCAACCCGAACGTCAATGACCCGGCCTACAAGAAGGCGACCGGATACGCGTGTCCGGATACGAGCGCGTGCGACGCCGCCTACTACGGATTCCACAACCAGCTCTATTCGGCGGCCCGTCAGTTCAAGAAGTACACGGCCAATCCCGACGACTGGAGCTACGGAATCGGGTCGAACGTCATCGGGTACCACCCGAAGTCTTTCTGGAATCCGCCGCAGTGCGGCAAGGCAACGGTCACGATCCGAAACCAGGCGACCGCCAATCTGTACATCTACACCCCATATGTGCCGAATGCGTCTGCGCTCGCCAACTTGTACGGCGAGGGTGATTCCTGTGCGTCATACGGCAACAGGAACTTCTGGCGTTATTTCACCGATTGGTTCGGATCCCCGACCAACGGCCCATTCGGGCGAATCGACAACACCTCCGTGTCATTGACCGGCGTCTCGGTGTCGGGCTGGGCCATCGATCCGGATACGAGCGATCCCATTCGCATCCACGTCTACTCCGACGGTGTTTACGCTGCGGGTTTCACTGCGGGGAACGCCCGGCCGGATGTCGGGAACGCGTATCCGGCGTACGGTGCCAACCACGGCTATCGGGTGACAGTCCCTCTTCCGGTCGGGGATCATGAGGTCTGCGTCTACGCGGTCAACGTCGGCCCGGGATCCAGCTTCAAGCTCGGATGCTTCCCCGCGCGGATCTTCGGAGAAGACCCGCTCGGGCGCTTGGATGTCGCGACGGCCGGCATCGGGGCGATCTCGGTGCGCGGATGGGCGGTCGATCCCGACGCCACAGGAGCGACGCAGATCCAGATCGAGATCAACGGCGTCGTCGTCGGCACCACATCCACGGGAGAGGAGCGCCCTGACGTCGGGGCGGTGTATCCATTCGGCGACGACCGCGGCTATGTCATGACGGTTCCCACGACGTCGGCGCACAACGAGGTATGCGCGACCGCCGTGAACCGGGGAGCAGGCGTCTCGCGGCAGCTCGGGTGCAAGGTCGTCGACGTGCTCGTCGGCGATCCTCTCGGCCGCCTCGACTCGCTCACCGCGATGGGCAGCACGGTGACCCTGCGGGGATGGGCGCTCGACCCGGAGACGGCGGATGCCATCCGCTATCACGTATACGTCGACAAGGTGTTCGTCGCCGAGTCGCGCGCCGCGTCGACGCGCGCCGACATCAGCGCTGCGTATCCGGCTTACGGCAGTGGTCACGGGTACACCATGACGAGGACCTTGAGTCCGGGAACGCACGAGGTCTGCGTCTACGGCATCAACGTCGGCGCGGGCAAGAACAAGCTGTTCGGATGCAAATCTGTCGTCGCCGGTTCAGGTGACCCCATCGGGCGCATCGACCGTGTCATCCTCGACGGTCGGACGGTGAGCTTGCGGGGTTGGATGCTCGATCCCGATGCGAACAGCTCGATCAAGTACCACCTGTACGTGGATGGCGGTTACGCTGTCGCGGCCCGCGCGGCGTCCATCCGGGAAGACATCGCCGTTGCGTTCCCCTCGCACGGTGCGGCGCATGGCTACACCGCGTCGATCGAGCTCGCGCCAGGGTCTCACGAGTTGTGCATGTACGGCATCAGCGTGCTCGGAGGACGGAACGCCCTGATCGGCTGCTCCACAGTCGTCGTGAACTAGGCGTTCACCCGACTCTTTCAGCAAGGCGATCGAGCGCTGCGGCGAGCGGGCCGCCGAGCCGCGAATCGGGGAGCGGGGAGAACGGCCGCGGCCCCTCCTCGCGCACGCGCCGCACGGAGTCGGCGAGCGCGCGGCCCAGGGAGTCGGCGTCCGCCGGCACGGCGACGAGGCTCTCGTGGAAGCCCTGACGCTCGCCGTTGAACTCGTTGGTGATCGCGATGGCACCCGAGATGGCCGCGTCAAATGGCGGGTGGCTGGGGTGAGGGCTGTGCTGGAGCGAGAGCACGACCTGGCTCGTCGCGAGCAAGTCGAAGTAGTCGCTCCAGGGAAGGGTCCCGACGCTCTCCAGCGTCTTGCCGTACCCGAGCGGGAGACGCCGATGGCTTTCGCCCGCCGAGACGAACGTCACGCCCTCGCGGTCGTCTCCGAGGTCGCGGACGGCCACACGAAGCGAGGAGAGCCCGAGCCGGTACAGGTTGCGTGGCTTCGAGGGTCGAGCGTAGAAGAGCACCTTCACGTCGTGACCCGGCCTGCGCGCGGAATGCGTTCGTTGGAGGACGTCGAGGTCGAAGGCAGGGCCGAAGACGAGGTCGTCATCCACGTCGAGGCCATCCGCAAGCCGGAGGTGGCGAGCGAGCGGTGTGGAGTTCACGAAAGGGATGAAGCCTGCGCGGTAGGTGTCGCGCGCGAGGGCGAACTCGGTCGACCACGGATTGAAGCCGGCTTCGTAATCCTGAATGAGGTAGATCACGCGATCGGGGTCCACGCGTTCGAGGCGGGACATGACCTGGAGGGCGTGTGCGGTCGTCCAATGCGTGGCCATCCAGAGATCGTCGTCTCCGAAGGTCGCGGAGCGGAGGTCCTTTCGGGGGACCACGTCGGCATCCGTTCCGAAGCGATCGCGCACGAGCGCTCGCGCGCCCGCGGCGTCATCGTTCCCGGGAACGATCATGACGATGCGCAACTCGAGACCCAGGCGTCGCGCAAGTCCCGTCGCGACCTCGAGCGCCGTCGCGACGCCCGCGAACACAGCGCCTTCGCGCACCTCGGGGACGACGAGGTTGAGTCGGCGGGGAATCGGTGCAAGACGAGGCAGCGCGAGAGCGAGGCTGGCATCCGTCAGCCCCTCGTACACGCGGCTCGACGCGTCCGCCTGGTCGTTCTCGGCGATTCGGATCGACTGTGCCAGCTTTGCCGGAGAGTAGGCCCCCGCGAGCTCGGATGCCCGAGTGCGGAACTCCGTCCTGGTCAGAAATTGCGTGTTCACCATTGCGAGGGCCCTGACTTGGCGGACCACCCTGGCCACGATGGAGGTCATGCGCGTCTCGGGCTTCCATCAATCACGGTACGACCCTAGTGGGAGTTCCTCAGAAGGATCCGAGAGGCGTGGTGTACCGTCATCGCGTGACCGTGCTCGTCATCTGCCACAGCTCCGCTCCGCAGGCGCTGGGCGGTGGCGAGAGATCGCTACTCGAGCTCGCCGCGCGATGGTCGCGAGAACGTCCTGACGTCCAGCTCGAATTCGTGGTCCCTGACCCCGAGGGGCTTCTGGTGGACGCCTTGCGCGCGCGCGACCTCGTCGTGCACACGGTGCACTCGTTCCCCTGGCTTCACCGCCGCCCTCCGCGAGATGCGGCCACGCGCGTGCGGTATCAACGTGAAAACTCCCATGCGGTGGCGACCTTGCGCGGTCTCATCCGCGATCTCGACGTCCACCTCGTGATCACCAACACGATCCTCAACCCGTGGGGCGCGGTCGCTGCGGGTCTCGAGGGTGTGCCGCACGTCTGGCTCCCGCGGGAGTACGGCGACCTCGACCACGGCCTCTCGTTCCAGTACGGGCGCGAGGTCACCTGGACGGACATCGGCCGGATGTCCGATCTCGTGGTGATGAACTCGCGAGCACTCGCCGAACACGCTGCACCATGGCTCGCGGATGCGCCCGTGCTCGTCGAGCGTCCGCTGATCGACGCGGATGCGGCGCGTCGCCTGCAGGCTCTCGCATCGCCTTCGCGGGAGCCGGATGGACCGCTGCGGCTCCTCATCGCAGGCAAGATCAGCCCCTCCAAAGGTCAGCTGGATGCGGTCGAGGCGGTGCGGCTCGCTCGAGTTCGCGGTGTCGATGTGGAGCTCGACATCGTCGGACCCGTAGCCGTCGACGCGGATCGAACGGATGTCGAGACCGCCGTGCGCGACGCAGGACTCGAATCGGTGGTCCGCGTCCATGGTCCGCGTGCTGATCTCGTCGACGCGGTTGGAGCCTGCGACGTCGGGCTCGTGCTCTCCTCCTGGGAGGCGTACGGGCGGGTGACGGTCGAGTTCCTCCTCGCCGGTCGGCCGGTCATCGGTTATGACCGCGGGGGAACCGTCGAGATCGTCGACCACGGCGTGACGGGCGAGCTCGTGCCCTGGGGCGATGTCGGAGGCGTCGCCGAGGCTATCGCGCGCCTGGCGGCTGACCGCCGTCGACTGCGTGAGCTGAGTGCTGCGGCTCGACGTCGAGCGGAGGAGCTCAATCGGCCGGGCGAGCTCATCAGTGCGCTTAGCGACGTTCGACCTCGACCTCGCGCGCTCCCCGAGCTCGTCGGGGTGCTCCTCGCCGCCGTGGACGAACTGCCGCCCGCGCCGCCTCCGCCGCGGAGCGCCTGGCATAAATTCAGGAAGGCATTGACAAGATAGCTGCGCGGTTCCGCTATTTCTCGCTCTATTCGGAGACCATGAAGCTTCTCGAACGAATTCGTGCGACCCCCGTGCTCGCCTCGGCGGCCCGCATCCTCGCCGCGCCGCTGTTCTCGTGCGTGCTTGTCGCGCGCGGGCTGGTCGATCGTCGCTATTACGGCAAGCAGCTTGAGCGCCGCTTCCTGACCAACTGGGGGGCTGGAGCGCACTTCGTCCGTCGCGGCATCATCCTCGGCTACGCACCGTCGCAGCGGTACGAACCCGGTTGGGTCGCGCAGGTGGCCGATGTGAGCCTCGTCGACGGCCTCATCAAGGTCGTCCGGCGCGGGCGTGCCGGCGTCCGACGCGCATCCGGGTCGCTTGTGGAGCCGCGTCGGGTCGTCGATGTCTTGAGCCCGCTCACGGAGCTTCCCGAGAGCGTCGTGCTCGACCAGGCGGTGACACCCACGCGGCGAGCGGAGATGACCGACCTTATCGACCGGCGCCGTTCCGCCTTGCCGCCGATGGACTGGGATGTCGATCCGGGGGTCACCTCGGCCTGGTCGGGCCTCGACTGGTCGAGCGTGGCCGCGATCGCACGCGACCCCGAACTCGTCTCCATCTTGATCCCGACGTACAACGACTGGACGCTCACGACGCGCGCTGTCGACTCCGTGCTCGCTCACTCCGCGGACACTCGCGTCGAGGTCATCGTGGTCGACAACAGCACGCGCTCCGATGTCGGGCGGCTGCTGCGCGGGCTCTTCGTCGATCGGGAGGAGGTCACGATCATCTCCCCTGGTGCGAACCTCAACTTCGCCGGTGCGTCGAACCTTGCGCTCGCCCGATCGCGAGGCGCGCGCGTCGTCTTCTTCAACAACGACGCCGAGGCCCAGGAGGGCTGGCTCGCGCCACTTCTGGAGCGTCTGGCCGCAGACGACGTGGTCGCGGTGCAGCCCCTCCTCGTGTTCCCCTCCGGATTGATCCAGGCAGCAGGAACGGTGTTCACATCGTCGACCGAGTTCGGGGTCCATTTTCTCGTCGACCATCACGTCGCCGACCTCGATTTGCTCGATCCCGCCGCACTGCGTGGATTCTCGGCGTTGACCGCCGCGTGCGTGGCGATGGCGGCCGACGACGTCATCGCCCTTCAAGGCTTCGATGAGGAGTACGTGAACGGTATGGAGGACGTCGATCTGTTCTTGCGTCAACGTCGTCGCGACTCCCGCCGTCTCGATGTGGTGCGCGAGTCCGTCGTCATGCATCGTGAAGGTGCGACGCCGTCACGTATCGACGGCCGCTACCCGAACCGCCATCGGTACTGGCTGAGGTGGTTGGGTGAGGAGTTCCCCGACGATCGTTGGCGTCTCGCGGGGCTCGGCATGGCGGGATGGGTCTCCCTCCCTTTGCGAGAGTCAACCAACAGCCTCCCCACCTTGCTGAGCGGGACCGGACGGCGCCTTCTGCGAGTGCCTGGGGGAGCATGTCGCGTCGCCTTGCGCGGGCCGGATGGGGGCCGCGACCTCGTCGAACGGCTCGCAGCGGCCCTCCGTGAGCGTGGCGCTCATGTGCTCGTCGACGATCCGTCGACCGTCAACCGCGAATCGGCATGGCTCGACGACGTCGTCGTGCATTTCTCCTCCGACGATCACGCCATGCTTCAGGTCGGCGCCCACAACGTGGGCATCGAGGTCGATGCGCTCGCCTTCCCCGAAGCACTCGCGCGCGGGCTCGAGCAGATCCTCGACGGTTCTCGCGAGGTCGATGCGCTCGCGCAGGACATCATCGCCGCGCGCGAGGCGCGGGGATGACGCGCGCACGCTCCGAGGTCTTCCCTGAGATCCAAGGCCTGCGGTTCATCGCCGTGGGTGCCGTCGTGCTCTACCACCTCTGGCCGAACCGGATCACGGGTGGCTACGTGGGGGTCGACGTCTTCTTCGTGATCTCCGGTTTCCTCATCACGAGCCACCTGCTGCGTGAGGTGCTCGCGTCGGGTCGCATCCGTCTCGGACGCTTCTACGCACGCCGAGCCCGACGGCTGCTTCCAGCCTCACTCCTCGTGCTCGCGCTCATCGCGATCGCGACCTGGCTCCTGCTGCCCTCGCGCCTGTGGGGGCAAGTGCTGCACGAGGTCGTCGGCGCGACGTTCTACGTCGAGAACTGGGTGCTCGCCGCGGCATCCGTCGACTACCTCGCGCAGAACACCAACATCGCGAGTCCCGTACAGCACTATTGGTCGCTGTCGGTCGAGGAGCAGTTCTACCTGGTCTGGCCGCTCCTCATGCTCGCTGCGGCCTTCCTCGTCGGACGGAGGCCGGGGTCCTCGCCGGCGACGCTGCGCCGTGCCCTCTTCATCGCACTCGCTCTCGTGTTTGGCGTCTCCCTCGTGCTGAGCGTCGTGCAGACCCTGCGCGATCCGGGTCCCGCGTACTTCGCCACCTACACGCGAGCATGGGAGTTCGCGGCGGGCGGCCTGCTCGCGATCGTGCTGCGCCGCGGTGCGGGATCCTCAGTCGCGCGCTCCCTCATGTCGTGGGCAGGCATCGCCCTCATCGGGGCGACCGTGCTGCTCTACACCCCCGCGACTCCCTTCCCCGGCTACTGGGCGGCCCTTCCCGTGCTCGGTACGGTGCTCGTCATCGCCGCGGGTGATCCGGAGAACAGGTGGGCACCGGGCATCCTGCTGCGTCGGCGACCCGTGCAATACCTCGGCGACATCTCGTACAGCACCTACCTCGTGCACTGGCCGCTCATCGTCTTCGGCCCGTACCTGCTGCTGCGCCCCCTCGGCGCCGTCGAGAAGCTCGTCATCCTCGCGCTCACGATCGTGCTCGCGGCGTTGTCCAAGCGGTTCGTCGAGGATCCGGCGCGACGCGCCCCGTTCTTGGCGCAGTCGGGTCGGCGCACCCTCGCTGCTCTCGCGCTCGCGATCGTGCCGATCGTGGCCTTTTCGCTCGTGGCGTCGAACGTCGCGGCGGCCAACATTCAGCGCGACAAGGAACAGGCCGCGCAATTGCTCGAAGCCGCCGGCGATTGCCTCGGAGCGGGCGCCCTGGTGTCGAGCGGATGCGAACCGCGGCCAGGAGCGCTCATCCCCTCGCCGGATGCCGCGCTCACCGATGACGTGAACACGCCGGAATGCTGGAGCCGGAACGGCGACGACAGCCTCAAGGTCTGCTCGTCGGGCCCCGAAGGCGGACCCCGGGTCGCGCTCGTGGGCGACTCGCACAGCAACCAGTACCTCGCAGCGATGCAGCGGATCGCCGAGGACTACGGCTGGCGGGTCGACGTGTACGGCAAGACCGGATGCGTGTGGACGCGAGCCGTGCAGGAGCAGGACCCGGCGTGGGTCGAGAACTGCGAGAGCTGGAAGAAGAAGCTCGACGAACGCCTGACCTCGATCGAGCCGTACGACGTCATCGTGACGAGCTATCAGGCGACGTCACCGTTCGCCGCGCCCGACGGCGATCGCGACATCGACGCCGCGATCGTGCAAGGTTTCGTCGACGCCTGGACGCCCGTCGCCGCGCGCGGCACGAAGATCGTCGCGATCCGCGACAACCCGCGCCCCCGGGCCGACTACCTGGCCTGTATCGCGCAGCATCGCGACGACCCCGGCTCGGCGTGCGCCGTCTCGCAGAAGCAGGCTCTCGACTTCTTCGACGGGCAGGCGGATGCGGTCACGCAGGTCCCGGGAGCCGCACTCCTCGACCTCACCGATCTCTTCTGCATCGACAGCGTGTGCGAGCCCGTCATCGGGAACGTCATCGTCTACCGTGATGCGACCCACCTCACGTCGAGCTACACCCGCACGATGGCCCCCATGATGCGCGACCGGATCGTGGAGCTGACGGGCATGCGAGACGGATCGGAGCGCCCACTAGACTGACGCGATGCCGGGTTCATCGCCGTATTCGGATCACCGATTCAAGGTGAACGATCGCAACGACGCGTGGTCGAACCTGTTCGGTCTGGTGCCCGACGGCTCGCGCGTTCTCGATGTCGGCTGCTCGACGGGCAACCTCGCGCTCGCCCTCGCAGAGCGCAAGGGATGTCGCGCCGTCGGCATCGACATCTCGAGCGCCGACGTGGCGCTCGCGCGGGAGGCCGGACTCGATGCCCGCGTGCTCGACTTCACGACGGGCGACCTCAGCGAACTCGGCCGGTTCGACGTCATCGTGTGCGCCGACGTACTCGAACACGTCGCGGATCCGCGCCGGGCTCTGCGTACGCTCGCCGGCATCCTCGAACCCGGTGGCCGTGTCGTGTTCTCGATCCCGAATATGGCGCACATCTCGATCCGTCTGGAACTCATGGCGGGCGAGTTCCCGTACACCAAGACAGGGCTCCTCGATTCAACCCACTTGAGGTTCTGGGACCGTCGCGAGGTCGAGGGGGTGTTCGCCGACGCCGGCTTCTCGATCGAGGTCGAGTACCCCGTGATCGTCGACTATCCACGCGCGTACGTGAGCGAGCGTCTGGGCGCGCTCGGGCTCACCGCGGATGACGCCTTCTGGCGTCGGCTCGAGACGACGGAGGCGTTCGTCTACCAGTTCGTCGGTACCGCGGCGCTGCGTCGTGACGGTGCGCCAGCCCTCGGGCCCACGCTCCGCACGCGTCTGCAGGCTGATCGCGTGGTGCGTCAGCTGGCGGTCGTCGCACAGGAGCGCGCCGATGCGCTTGACGCCGAGCTCGCGGCGGCGAGGGCCGAGCTCCGGCATCTGCGGAAGTTCCTCGACGAGCTGCGGCAGCGTCCCGTCCGCATGGCCGCGGCGTCGGCGTGGCGACGGCTGCGCCGGCGGTTCGGATCGCGGGTCTCCGGCGAACGCTCACGCGCGCAGGGCTGAACGCCAGCTGAGCTCGCGCGACGCGGTCACGCAGCAGACCACGAAGGTGAGCCATCCGAACTCGACGAGGATCGAGCTCTCGGCCAGCGACATGAGCAACAGGATGATGAGCACGAGCGCGGGCCATGCGTAGATGACGCTGCGACGTCGCCCGGCGAGCAGCCACGAGCGGGTGAACGCGAGGCCGAGCATGCCGAGGAAGACCACGAGGCCGACGAGTCCCAGCTGGAACCAGACGTCGAGGAACGCGTTGAGGGCCGATGACGCCGGGCGATCGTTCGACACGGTGAGGGCGAGATACGGCGCTACGTCGGGATGCCAGCGGCCCGTCCAGCCCCATCCCTCGATCGTATTGCCGGGCAGGAGCGCCGTGATCTGCCGCCACAGATGCAGGCGGTACTCGAGGGCGCCCTGGGCGTTGAAGACCGTCAGCAGCGGCCCGCGGGCGATCCATGCGAGAGCCAGCAGGGCGACGGTCGAGCCGAGGATGACGAACTGCCATGCCTGACGCCGATCGTCGCGCACGCGACGCACTCCATACAGCACAGCCGCGGCGCATGCCACGACCGCTGCTGTGCCGATGACGATGGGCGACTGCGTGAGTGCGATGCACAGACCCGCACCGACGAGCGACAGGGCGCCGACGAGCGGACGCACGGATCGCGTACGCAGCTCCGTGGCGAAGCTCACGGCGCCCACGAGCGCGAGAAGGCCGAGTTGGTTGCGGGTCTGCAGCACTCCGGAGATCGGGCCGAGCTCGGCGAGCTTGCCCTGCACCGCGAGGAACGGGATGGGGGCGTCGATGAGGATGCCCGAGAACATCTCGATGGCGAGCGAGGCGCCCAGCACGACCCGCAGCACGTCGCCCCAGCTGCGCACGATCTGGATGGTGTCGCGCGTGTACGCGATGAACACTCCGATGAACGCATACGCGACGAGGTAGGCGACACCGCCGAGCGTGACCCATTGGTACTCACTCCAGACGATCGAGATGCCCGCCCAGCCGAGGAAGACGAGCAGTGAGATCGGCGGGATCTCGCGATCGAGCTCCCTGCGACGGGCGACGAGCACGATGATCATGAGCGCGACGAGGCCGCACAGGGCCGCCAGATAGCCGGCCCATCCTGTCATCCGCACGAGGGCGTAGTTGAGGGTAGCGATGCCGAGCCCGGTCGTCGCGAGCACTGCCGAGAACCGGGGGCTCTTCAGCAGGCCCGCGAACGCGGCCGCCACCTCCCGGCGCTCGGGGCGCGCGCTCATGCCTCGACCGCCTCCGCGCGCTCGGGGTCACGCCATCCGGTCTTGACCGCGATGACGACGAGCAGGGCGAAGCCGATCTCGATGATGAGCCGGCTCTCCGCGAGGCTCTGCACGAGGAGTGCGACGAGCAGCAGGAGCGGGGCCGCGTTCTCCGGGCGTCGCAGATCCGAGGGGGCGAAGCGGATGCGCGTCGCCTCGGCCGCCATGCCCCAGCTGCGCACGAGCGCACCGAGCACGAGCAGGGCGAAGAGAGCCACTCCAATCGCGCCGAGCTGCAGGAAGACGTCGAGCCACGCGTTGTGCGCTTGAAGGTAGGTGACGCCCTTGATGACGACGAGGTCGTCGAAGGGCTCGACCCAGGGGGCCCAGTAGCTCACCCATCCCCAGCCGGCGACGGGGCGCTGCACCGCGAGATCGCCGACCGTCTCCCAGATCTCGAGCCGGTTCGTGAGGTCGCTCGACTTGCCGAGCAGGCCGAGTAGCGCATCACGCGCGACGACGGTGACCACCACGAGTGCGATCGCGAGGGCGATGCCGCCCGCGAAGACGATCCCGCGCGCCCGCCCGGATGCGCGCCGCACGATGGCGAGGAACACCGCGACGAGCACGACCGCGACGGTCGCCACGATGACGGTCGACGACCGCGTGAGGGCGAGAGCGGCGACGGCGACGGCAGTCCACAGCCAGCCCCACACGGGAGAGCCCTTGCGGGCCGCGAGGCGCAGCGCGAACACGATGAGCGCGAGAAGCGCGAGCATCCCGAGGATGTTGGCGTTGCCGACGATGCCCTGGATGCGTCCACCCTCGAAGAGCAGATCTCGCGACCAGTAGAACGCTCTCGGAATCGACTTCGGCCCGCTGTAGTCGACCCAGAAGGGGAGCACGGGGTGGCGCACGACGACCGCGACGATGAACTCGAAGAGGAGTGAGAGACCGAGGATCCAACGCAACGCGTCGCTCAGCGTCTCGAGCACCTCCTCCCAGCTGAGGCACGTCGCGAGGAAGGCGGCGACGGAGGTCGTGGCGAGCGTCAGCAGCACGCCGAGCGCGGATGCTCCGGGATACGCCGACCACGCGATCGAGAGCGCCGCGAAGGCGAGGAACAGCAGCAGCCAGATCGGCATCCGGCGGGGGTCCACGCGGTGACGCACGAGCTCGACGACCGAGAGCGTCACGACGAGCACCGCGAGGGCGCCCCACCCCCACCAGCTGAGCAGATAGCGCCAGAAGTCGCCGGCCGCGAGGACTCCGAAGCTGAGCACCGCGAGGGCGCGCTGGTAGCTCGTGGCGGCCTTCATGAGTTCAGGCTAGCGGTGCCGTCTTCCGCTGCACCTCCTCGGCATAGGCTGTGCCGCATGCCGGATCGCTACACCCTCGGCCATCATGAGAGCGTCCTCCGCTCGCATCGTTGGCGCACGGCCGCCAATTCGGCGGCCTATCTCGTGCCGCACCTTCGTGCCGGGATGAACGTGCTCGACGTCGGTTCGGGACCGGGCACGATCACGGTCGATCTCGCGCGGCTCGTGTACCCGGGCAAGGTGGTCGGCATCGATGCGTCTGAGCTCGTCGTCGCGGAGGCCGCGCGGCTCGCCGCGGCCCAGGACGTCGACAATGTCGAATTCCGGGTCGCCGACGCGTATGCGCCCGACGTCGCCGACGGCGCCTTCGATGTCGTGCACGCCCACCAGGTGCTCCAGCACTTGAGCCGCCCCGTCGATGCGCTCGCCGCCTGGCGTGAACTCGTGGCACCCGACGGCATCGTCGCGGCGCGCGATTGCGACTACGTCGGCTCGATCGTCTTCCCCGACTCGCCGGGGCTCGACGCATGGCGCGACAGCTACGTGCGCTTGGCGCGCCACAACGGCGGGAATCCGGATGCCGGACGTCGGCTGAAGTCCTGGGCGCAGGCCGCGGGCTTCCGGGAGGTCGAGGCCGGGGCATCCGTCTGGTGCTGGACGGATGGGGCGACGCGCGACTGGTGGGGCGGACTGTGGGCCGACCGCGCCGTCGAATCCGAGTACGCGGCCGGTGTCATCGCGACGGGGATCGGCGATCGCGGCCTGCTCGATCGGGTGCGAGACGGCTGGCTCGGCTGGCGGGACGACGAGCGGGCCTGGATGGTCATGCCGCACGGGGAGATCATCGCGCGCGGCTAGACCGTCGTCCCGTGCGCGAGCTCAGACGAAAGCGGCGATACCGGTGAGCGCGCGACCGACGATGAGGGTGTTCATCTCACGCGTTCCCTCGTAGGAGTACAGCGCCTCGGCGTCGTTGAAGAACCGCGTCACGTCGTAGTCGAGCACGATGCCGTTGCCCCCCATGACCTCGCGGGCGCGCGCGACGGTGTCGCGCATCCGGGCGGTGGCGAAGGCCTTGGCGAGCGCCGCGTGCTCGTCCTTCTGGGTGCCCTCGTCGAGCATCGCGGAGACGCGCGTGCACAGTGCGATGGAGGCCGTGATGTCGCCCATCATGGCGGCGAGATGCTGTTGCACGAGCTGGTGGGATGCGATGGGCTTGCCGAACTGGACGCGCTCCTTCGCGTACGCGAGCGCCGTCTCGTAGGCGCCGACCGCGACCCCGACGGCCGCCCAGGCCACCTCGGCGCGCGTGAGGCGCAGCACGGCGGCGGTGTCGCGGAACGAGTTCGCGTTCTGCAGGCGCAGGCTCTCGGGCACGCGCACGTCCTCGAGCACGATGTCGGCGTTCTGCACGATGCGGAGGGCCTGCTTGCGCTCGATCTTGGTGGCCGTGTAGCCGGGGGTCGCGGTCGGCACGATGAAGCCCTTGACCTGGCCGTCGGCCGTGTCCTTGGCCCAGATCACGGTGATGTCGCTGAAGGTCGCGTTGCCGATCCAGCGCTTCGCGCCGTTCAGGATCCACTCGTCGCCCTCGCGCGTGGCCGTCGTGCGCAGCCCCTGGGCCGAGTCGGAGCCCGAGAGCGGTTCCGTGAGCCCGAACGCCCCGATGACGTCGCCCGACGCGAGTTTCGGCAGCCACTCGGCGCGCTGCTCGGAAGATCCGCACACCGCGACGGCGCCGAGCGCGAGGCCGTTCTGCACGCCGACGTAGGTCGCGATCGACGCGTCCACGCGGGCGAGCTCGAGGGCGACCCATCCGCGATAGACGGCGGAGTTCTCGAAGGTCTTTGTCTCGTCCCATTGCATGCCGAAGACGGGCTGCCCGTGGAATGCGGGGAGGATCTCACGCGGGAACTCGGCGCGATCCC